>Ga0209057_1001305_pt1 | contig 20328 bp, 20 predicted proteins | sample GraSoiAngelo_146_FD_185903 | JGI IMG/M metagenome (GOLD analysis project Ga0209057, IMG submission 185903) | Grasslands soil microbial communities from the Angelo Coastal Reserve, California, USA - 14_1009_05_30cm (SPAdes) (version 2) | ecosystem: Environmental > Terrestrial > Soil > Grasslands ... | reverse complement strand
GAAGAGCGCCGACTCGACCAGCGCCGCCCACGCCCTCGCGCAGCAGAAGCTGGAGCAGCTGCGCAGCATGCCGCTCGGCGCGACGGAGGTCGCGACGGGCTCCTACGCGGACCCGGCGAACCCGCTCGGGGCCGACGGGACCGCGGGTGGCGCCTTCACCCGCACCTGGACCGTCTCGCCCAACAACTCGCCGACCTTCGGGCTGCGCACCGTGACCGTGAAAGTCTCGTGGCGGGACACGCGGCTCCACCTCACCACGCTCGCCGCGTACATCCGGTGCAGCACCATCCCATGCTGAGCGCCTCCCGCCGCCGGCCGCACGCGCGCGGCTTCTCGAGCATGGAGGTCCTCGCGGGCCTCGGGCTGACCCTCATCCTGCTCGCCGCGGTCTACAGCTTCCAGCAGGCGCAGCTGAAGGCCTTCTCGACGCAGCAGGTGTACAGCGACAGCCAGAACGTGACCCGGAGCGTGATCGACCTGATGGCGCGCGAGCTCCGTATGGCTTGCTACGACCCGGGTACCGCGATCAACAAGTCGGGCGGGCCGTGCGCTCCCGACGTCAAGCAGGGGATCATCGAGGCGACGCCCACCAGGATCCACTTCCAGCAGGACCTGAACGGCGACAACGCCATCGGCGCCCCGGGCGAGGACATCACCTACGACCTCTCGAACGGCACCATCCGCCGCACCGACGGCCTCGCGGAGCCGGTCGTGCTCGCGAGCGGCGTCCCGACGGGCGGCCTCAGCTTCCTCTACTTCGACAACGGCAACCCGCCCGGCCAGATCGGGCCGGGGGCGGTGCTCAACCAGTGCCAGCGCGACAGCGTGGGCAAAGTGCGCGTCACCGTCAGGGCGAACCTGCCCAACCCGAACCCCCGCATTCCCACGCCCATCGCCTCGCTCGCCGAGACCGAGGTGGAGATCCGCAACCGCTCGCTCAACGGGAACTTCTAGCTCTTCGACCCTCAGCGCTCGGCGAGATCGCGGATCACGCCCAGGCGGCGCTTCTGCGTGCGCTGGAACTCCTTCTCGAGCCGCTTCAGCTTGCCGGGAGGATCCTTCCGGTTCCGCGCCTCGAAGCGCTCCTGCTGGACGCGCAGGAGGTGATGCTCGATGCGCCGCTGCTCCGCCTTGAGGTCCGCCGGCGACGCCGTGCCCTTCGCGGACGCGGCGCGCGAGGGGGAAGGCGTGCTCGCCGGCCTGGCGGGGGTGTCGCCCGACCCCACCGCGCCGGAGGCCTCCTTCAGGCTCCGGATGCGGCCACGCGGCACGATCAGATCGACCCCGCCGCGCATGAGGTGCACCCGGTCGCCCTCCTCCCAGTAGCTGTCCACCGTCATCCGCTCGCCGGCCTCGAGGTCGACCAGGTAGGCCCCGAGCGCCGGTCCCGTAGACAACACCAGCAGTCCCGCTGCAGTGATCAGTCGCATATCCAGGAGTCGAGCAAGGCGCGTGCCGCCGCTTCGCGCGGCACGCGCCTTGCTTCGTCGAGGGCGGAGGACGTTGGGGAGGTGGAGCGGATGGCCTTTCGACCCGGCGATTACGTGTACCCGGCCGACCTGCCACGGCGCTTGCTCTGTCGCGTGGCGGCGGCCGAGAGCGGACGAACTCGAACGGGCGCGTTCCAGATCCTGACGCTCGAGCCGCTCGAGAAGCCGTGGAGCGACTGGCCGCGCCCGAACCTCATCGTGCGCTTCGACGAGTCCTTGCGGCCAGCCCCCGCGCGCGACCTCTGGCGGAGCGCCGGCAGCGGCCCGGAGGGCTGAGAGCCGAGGCGCATTGCCCGGCGTGCGGCGGCCGGGCTAGAGGGCGGCATGCACACCGCCATCCTCGTCGCCCTGGCGCTCCTCCTCGCGCGGCCCGCGCTGGCGGAGGCGCCGGCGCGCATCCGCTTCGGCATCCAGACGCCCAATCAGAGTGTCGCCTGGGACGACCTCCTCGCCGCCTGGAAGGAGGCCGAGGCCCTCGGCTTCGACAGCGCGTGGGTCTTCGACCACTTCATCCCCATCTTCGGCAACCAGGACGGCCCCTGCCTCGAAGGCTGGACCATGCTGGCCGCGCTCGCCGCGGAGACGCGTCGCCTGCGCGTCGGCGTGATGGTGACCGGCAACACCTATCGCAACCCCGCGCTGCTCGCGAAGATGGCGACCACCGTCGACCAGGTGAGCCACGGCCGCCTCGTGCTCGGCATCGGCGCGGGCTGGTTCGAGCGGGACCACGCCGCCTACGGCTTCGCCTTCGGGAGCCCGCGCGAGCGGGCCCGCAAGCTGGCCGAGGGGCTCCAGGTGATCACCAAGCTCTGGAGCGAGGACCACCCGAGCTTCGCCGGCAAGTACTACCAGCTCGACAAAGCCCCCTTCGCGCCACCCAACGTGCAGAAGCCGCACCCCCCGATCGTGATCGGCGGGCAGGGCAAGCGCTGGATCGTACCGCTCGTGGCGCGCTACGCGGACGGCTGGAACGCGGTGAGCGGCGTCACGCCCGACGGCATCCGCGAGCGGCGCGCCATCATCGAGGCGGAGTGCCGGCGCATCGGGCGGAACCCCTGCCCGAGCGACGTCTCCGTGCTGCTGCCCCTGGTCGCCATCACCGACATCCCGCTCGCCGGGCCGGTGGTGCGGCTCGGCGCGCGCGCGCTGGTCAAGAAGGAGGTGGCGCAGGCGATCCTCGCCGACAGCCCGGCCGCCATCCAGCGGCGCATCCGGGACTACGTCGAGGCGGGGGCCACCGAAATCATCCTCTCGCTGCGCCCGCCGTTCAATCGGGCGCTGCTCCGCCGCTTCGCGCAAGACATCATGCCAGCTTTCAAGTGAACCCTGCAAAGCCGCGCCGGGCGCGGATTTTCCGCATCATTGACTCGCCCCGGGGGCGCCGGTATCTTCCGGCCCCGCCCTCCCGGAGAGGCCCCGGCCGGGCGGCCGAAAGGACGCTCAGACGCCATGCGCATGATGTTCCCGGGAGTTCGCGAGCGCCGGACGGTGGACCGCCTGCTCACGACCTTCTTCCGGGAGCACCGGGAGCTCGACTTCCGGCGGGGGATCGGGCTCCTCGGCCGCTTCTACCACCTCCCGCGCCCGCGCGTGCGCTGGTTCGAGTACCTCGACTGGGGCAAGACCGCCGGGCGGACCTACGAGAACGGCGACATCCACCTGGTCCACCCCGAGAGCTGGAAGCGGGGGCGGAAGTACAACTCGGAACGGCAGTGGATCCATACCGTCTACCACGAGTTCGGCCACTACGTGCTGTGGGCCGACGCAGAGCGCAAAGCGGACGGCTTCGCCTACCGCTTCGTGCGCGGCGTCTCGCCGGAGAAGCGGGGCGGCGGCCGCACGCGCCTGGTCGGGACGGCCGCCAGCCGGGCACGCCGCAAGCGGGCGGCCCTCAGGCGATCACGTCCTCCCCGCCGTCCACGCCGATCACGTTCCCGCTGATCCAGCGGGTGCCCGGCAGCACAAGGGCGGCGATGGCGCCGGCCACGTCCTCCGGACAGGTGAGGCGGCCGCCCGGGTTGCGGCGGCGGGCCTCCTGAAAGAGGTACTCGGCGGCCGGGATCTTGCGCGAGGCGGGCGTGTCGGTCACCCCGGCGCGGATGGCGTTGACGGCGACGCCCGCCGGCCCCAGCTCGAGCGCGAGCTGCCGCACGTGGGACTCGAGCGCCGCCTTGGCGGCCGACACCGCCCCGTAGAACGGCATGACGCGCGTGCCGCCCGAGCTGGTCATGGCGAACACGTGGCTCCCCTCGCCGAGGAGTCCGCGCGCATGGAGATCCTGGACCCAGTAGACGAGGCTGTGCGCCATCACGTCGAGCGTCATCTCGAGCTGGGCCTTGGTCGTCTGCTGGTCCGGGACGTCGCTCACGAAGGGTTTGAGCGTCCCGAACGCGAGCGAGTGCAGGAGCACGCGCAGCGGCTTCCCGCCCGTGAGCTCGCGGGCGCGCTCGCAGACCTGGACCCGCTTCTCGTCGTCGGCCGCGTTGACGTTGAAGAAGTGGGCCGGGGAGCCGGCGGCGCGCACGTCCTCCGCCACCGCCTCGGCCTGCGGCAGCGTGACCTTGCGGTCCAGGTGCACGCCGATGACGCCCATGCCGCGGCGGCCGAGCTCGCGGGCCGTGGCGGCGCCGAAACCGCTCGAGGCGCCGAGGACGAGCCCCCACTCGCCCGCGAACGGGCGCCAGGCGGTATCGTCGGGCATACGGGGGCGACGATAACGAAAGCCCGTCGCCGACGCTACCCCGGCCGCGAGTTGTAGGCCCCGCGGCGCTCCGCTACGCTCGCCCCGTGGGTGGCAAGGGCGATCGTCCGGCGGTCGAGAACCGCTGGTGGGTCGATCAGGGCAAGGACGCGAAGGGGAACCCCCTGCCGCGTCCGCCGGCGACCTTCGGCGGGCGGTTCTTCCGCACCGGTGAGGGTTTCGAGCAGGAGCGCGCCCGCGTGCGGCTGACCGACTCGAACCTGAAGTGGCTCGAGGAGGCGAACCCGCCCCCCGACGGCTGGGTCGTGGTGCGCGTGCTCGCCGCGGAGCGCTTCCCCGAGGGCCGCCTCGAGAAGGCGAAGGCGGCGCTGCGGCTGCCGCCCGGGTGCCGTGGCGTGCTCATCGACTCGGGCACCTCGCTGCGCGCCGTCGTCACCGCGCAGCCGGTCGGCGAGCGGCTGGTGGAGGTCCGCCTCGGGGAGGAGTCGTCCTTCGACGCCTGGGTGAACGGCGAGTGGGTGCGGGAGGCCCTGTTCCGCGACTTCGAGGACGGTCTCCGGCGCGCGCCCGCCCTGGTGCGCGAGTACCTGATCACCTCTCGCGCCGCGTCGCTCGTCTGAGAATCGCCAGGGCCCGCGTCCCTTTACGCGCTCACCGCGGGTGCGCTATGGAGCCCCCAACCAACCAAGGGGGACACCCGATGGCGGCCACCGAGGACGAGCTGGCGAAGCAGAAGGTCAAGGAGGCTTTCTGGCAGTGGACGGGCCGGCTCATCGTGCTGGCCGTCACGTTCGGCTTCGGCTTCTTCGCGGCCTTCATCCTGTGGGGCGCCGGGATCAACGGCGCACCGGCGCTGCGCATCCTGAAGGAGCAGCAGGAGGCGCAGATCCTCGAGCGCAAGAACAAGGAGGTCGACCTCTCGGGCAAGCTCACGGTGATCCAGAGCCGCCTCGAGCAGTGCATCACGGACCTCCAGAAGGCGCGCGCGGCCGCGCCGGCGCCGCCCGCCGCCCCCTGAGCTTCAGATCACCTCGGCCGCGCGGAGATGCATGAGCTCCTCGCTGCCGAGGCCGAGGAGCCCCGCGTAGATCTCGTGGTTGTGCTCGCCGAGCTCGGGGCCCAGGCGCCGCACGGCGCCGGGCGAGTCGGAGAGCTTCACGGCGACGCCCGGCACGGCGACCTCGCCGAGCTTCGCGTGTGGCAGGCGGACCACCATGTCGCGCGCGAGGAGCTGGGGGTGGCGGAGCAGCTCGGCTATGCCGTAGACCGGCGAGCAGGGCACGTTCGCGCGCGCGGGGCCGAGCGCATCCATCACCTCCTCGACCGCCCGCTCCGCGACCCAGGCCCCGACGAGCTCGTTGATCTCGGCGCTGCGCTCGAGCCGTCCCGCGGCGCCGCGGAAGCGCGGATCGCTCCCCAGCTCCGGACGTCCGATCGCCTCTGCCAGGCGCCGGAAGATGCGGTTCGTCGCCACCGCGATCACCACCCAGCCGTCGCGGGCGCGAAAGCAGTCGTAGGGCGCCGTGGCGAGGTGGCGGTTCCCGACCCGCGCCGGAACCTTCCCGGTCACGGCGTGGATGGTCGGCCAGCCGTCCAGGATCGAGAAGACGGCGTCCTGGGCCGAGACGTCGACCGCCTGCCCGCGGCCGGTGCGGGCGCGGGCGGCGAGCGCCGCGAGCACGCCGATCGCACCGAAGAGCCCCTGGAGGTAGTCGCCGAGCGAGCCGCCGCCGCGTGTGGGCGGGCTCTCCGGGAACCCCGTGAGCGACATGAAGCCGCCCGCCGCCTGCGCCACGATGTCGTACGAGGGCCGCTCCGCCCACGGGCCCGTCTGCCCGAAGCCCGACATGCTGGCGACGATGAGGCGCGGGTGCTGGCGCACCAGCTCTTCGGGCGCCAGGCCCCAGCGCGCCAGCGTGCCCCCGGCGAAGTTCTCGGCGAGCACGTCGACGTGCGGGAGGAAGCGGCGCACCAGCGCGCGCCCCTCGGGGTGCCGCAGGTCGAGCGTGATGCCCTTCTTGTTGCGGTTGAGCGCGAGGAAGGCGATCGGCACGCCGTCGGCGGTGGGGTACCCGTAGCGGCCCTCGTCGCCCGCGCGCGGCGCCTCGACCTTGATCACCTCGGCGCCCAGGTCGGCGAGGATCGCGGTGCAGAACGGCCCGGCCAGGAAGCGGGTCAGGTCGAGGACGCGGACGCCGGCGAGCGCGCTCACAGGTAGGGCACGAAGTTCTTGAGCGCGGAGAGGAGCGCTTCCAAGTCCGCGTAGTCGGCGAGCTCGCCGTAGAGCGCCGCGTAGGTGCCGCGCACGCGCTCCTCGTCCTGCTCCGCGGGCGGGACGGAGAGCGCCTGCTCGAGCTGCTTCAAGAGCGGCTGCGTCTGGAGCTTGGTCTCGACCGGGATCTCGTCGGAGAGCGCGATGAGCAGCCGGCTGCGCTCGATCAGCCGGCCGATGATGTACTCGTCGCTGCGCTCCACCACGGTCGCCGCCTCACTCCGACTCGTCTTCCTTCAGCTGCCGCTTCCAGTCGAGCACGCGCGCCCTGGCGCCCTCCGCCTCGGCCTCGGGGACCATGCCCGCCGCCTGGTAGAAGCGCGACAGGCTGGTGTGGGCGAGGACGTCGTCGGGCGTGAGCTCGCAGAGCTTTTTCCCCGCCTCGATCGCCTCCGGGTGGCGGCCGAGCTCGTTGTACGCCATGGCGAGCCCGTGCCAGGCGTCGACGTAGCCGGGGTCGAGGGCGAGCGCCTCCCGGTACTTGGCGACCGCCTCCTCGAGCAGACCTTCCCCGAAGAGGTCCACGGCGGCGTCGTAGAGGTCCTCCTTGCTCGGCATGTGGGATCCGTACCGCATTCCCGTCGGCACGGGCAAGGCACTGGTCCGCCCGGATCGCGGCGGCGCCGCGCCGAGGGGGCTCGGGACATCGGGGCAGAGGCGGGTGGCTGGCGACGCCGGTCCGTCGTATGCCTCGCTGCGTGACCCTCGAGGAAGAGCTCGCAGCGGCGATCGAGGCCGCCGGGCGGGGCGCGCCGCCCCCCGACTTCGCGGCCTGGGCGCTGCGCGTCTTCGCCCACCAGTTCGAGCACAACGCGCCCTACCGCGCCTTCTGCACGCGGCGCGGTGTGACACCCGCCACCGTCGCGCGCTGGGAGGACGTGCCCGCCGTGCCGAGCGCGGCGTTCCGCCAGGTCGACCTCGCCTGCGGGCCGCCCGAGGCCGTCTTCTCGACCAGCGGCACGACCAGCGCGGCGGCGCGCGGCCGCCATCTCGTCCCGCACCTCGCGCTCTACCGCGCCTCGGCGCTCGCGACCTTCGCGCGCTTCGTCCTCCCCGACGCCGCTCGCCTCCCCTGCCTCTCGCTCGTGCCGCCGCCGGCGCTCCGCCCCGACTCCTCGCTGGTGCAGATGTGCGTCTGGGTGGGCGAGGCGCTCGCGCGCGGCATCGCGTGGATGGTCGGCGAGCGCGGCCTCGAGACGGAGCGGCTGCTCGCGCGCCTCGCGGCCGCGGAGACGAGCGGCGAGGCGCTCCTGCTCCTCGGCGTGACGGCGGCCTTCGCCCAGCTCTTCCAAGCCTGCCGCGCGCGCGGGCGGGCGTTTCGCCTGGGCCCCGCGAGCCGCGTCGTGGACACCGGCGGGCAGAAGGGCCTGACGCGCCCGCTCTCGCGCCCCGCCTTCCTGCGCGAGTGCTGGACGCTCCTCGGCATCCCCGGCTACTACTGCGTCAACGAGTACGGCATGACCGAGCTGTGCTCCCAGCGCTACGACAGCGCCCTCGACGACCGCTTCCACGGCCGGAGCCTCGCGCCGCGCCGGCTCGCGGGTCCGCCCTGGCTCCGCACGCGCGTCCTCGACCCCGACACGCTGGCGCCGGTCGCGCCCGGCGCGAGCGGCCTCCTCTGCCACCACGACCTCGCCAACGCGGGCTCGGTGTCGGTCGTGCTGAGCGAGGACCTCGGGCGCGCCGTCGGCGACGACGGCATCGAGGTGCTCGGGCGCGTCGCGGGCGCCGTGCCGCGCGGCTGCGGGCTGCTCCTGGCCGACCTGGAGCCGTCGTGAGCGCAGAGACCAGCGCCCAGCTCCGCGCGCGCCTCGACGCCGCGGTGGCCGCGCGTGCACGCCTGCGTGGGCGGCCGCTGCGCCACACGATCGCCGCGCTCGCGGCCGCGGCCGAGCGCTGGCGCGACGACGCATCGCTGCGCGCCGACCTGCCCCGAGCCGCGCGTCTCTCGCCTGCAATGATCGCCGCCGTCGTACCCATCGCGGCGGAGGCACTCGACGCCGCCACGATGAGCGCGCTCGCCGAGCGCGAGTGGGGCGCCGGCGCGGCCGCGCGGCCCGCGCCGCCCGGCCCGGCGCTGGTCGCGCACGTGGTGGCGAGCAACGTGCCCGCGCTCGCGCTCCCTGCGATCGCCCTCGGCTGCCTCGCGGGCGCCGCCGTGCTGGTCAAGTCGGGACGCGACGACCCGCTCTCCGCGCCGGCGTTCCAGCGCGCGCTCGCCGCCGTCGATCCGGTGCTCGCGGCGACCGTCGTCACCGCCTACTGGCCGGGCGGCGAGGTGGCGCGCGAAGACGCGGCGCTCGGCCGCGCCGCGGTGGTGGTGGCGACCGGCGGCGACGCGACCCTCGCCGCCCTGGCGCCGCGGCTCGGCCGCCGGCTCATCGCCCACGGCCCGCGCTGGAGCGTCGCGCTGGTGGGACGTGCTGGCGCAGGCGATGTCGACGCGATCGCGCTCGACACGGCTCTCCACGACCAGCGCGGCTGCCTCTCGCCGCACGCCGTCTACGTCACGGACGACGCACGCGCCTTCGCCGAGCGCCTCGCCGCGGCGCTCGACGGCCTCGGCGCGCGGCTCCCGCCCGGGCCGGCGAGCGTCGACGCACGGGCCGCGGCGAGGCTCGTGGCCGCCGAGGCGGAGTGGGCGCCGGGCGCCGCGGTCCTCGGCGGCGCGGGCGGCACCGTGATCTACGAGGACGTGCCGGCGTTCCGGCCGACCGCCGGCCGCCGCACCGTGCGCGTGCACCCGCTCCGCCACGTACGCGAGCTGCCGGAGCTGCTGCCGCCGGGTCGGATCGAGTGCCTGGGTCTGGCCGGCATCGACCCGGCGCCGCTCGTCGCCGCGCTCCGCGCCCGCGGCGTCGCGCGCGTCTGCCCCGTCGGACGCATGCAGCGGCCACCCCTCTCGTGGCCGCGCGGACAGCACGCGCCTCTCGGCGTCCTCCTCGGCCGCCGCGCGGAGCCCCTGCTCGAGGTCGAGCCGTGAGCGACGACCTCGCGGCGCTCTTCCTCCGCCACGTGTGCCAGACGTCGCCCGCACCCCTCGGCATCGAGGTGGCGCGCGCCGCCGGCTCGACGGTGTGGGACGCCGGCGGCCGCGCGTACCTGGACCTGCTCGCCGGCATGGGGGTCGCGAACGTCGGCCACACGCACCCCGAGGTGGTGGCGGCGCTGCGCGCGCAGGCCGAGCGGCATCTCCACGTCATGGTCTACGGCGAGTTCGTGCAGGAGGCGCAGGTGCGCCTCGCGACGCGTCTCGCTGGGCTCCTCGCGCCCCCGCTCGCGGTCGTCTACTTCACCTCGAGCGGCGCCGAGGCGATCGAGGGCGCGCTCAAGACGGCGCGCAAGCATACCCGCCGGCGGCGCATCGTCGCCTTCGAGGGCGGCTTCCACGGCGACACGCTGGGCGCCCTCTCGATCGGCGGAAACCCCGTCTACCGCGCACCCTTCGAGCCGCTGCTGCCCGAGGTGACGCGCCTTCCCTTCGACGACGTGGCCGCGCTGGCGGCGATCGACGCGCACACCGCGGCGGCCGTGGTCGAGCCGGTGCAGGCCGAGGCCGGCGTCCGCATCCCCGGGCCGGCGTTCCTGCCCACGCTCCGCCGCCGCTGCGACGAGACCGGCGCGCTGCTCGTCCTCGACGAGGTGGTGACGGGCTTCGGGCGCACGGGACGTCTGTTCGCGCACCAGCACTGGGGCGTGGCGCCGGACCTGCTCGTGCTCGCCAAGGCGCTCGGCGGCGGGCTCCCGCTCGGCGCCTTCATCGGGAGCCCGGCGGTGATGGCCACGCTCGGCCACGACCCGCCGCTCGCGCACGTGACGACCTTCGGGGGGCACCCGCTCTCCTGCGCGGCCGGCCTGGCGGCGCTCGAGGTGGTCCTGCGCGAGGATCTGCCGGCTCGCGCCGCGGCGCTCGGCGCCCGCATGCTCGAGCGCCTCTGCGCGCTCGTCGGACGCGGCGGTCTCGTCGCGGCCCGCGGCCTCGGCCTCCTCCTCGGCCTCGAGTTCGCCGAGGCGGCGGCGTGCGCGCGTTTCGCACGGCGCGCGCTCGAGCGCCGCCTCATCCTCAACTGGACGCTGCACCGCGACACGGTGGTCCGCCTGGCGCCCCCGCTCGTGCTCACCGACGCGGAGGCGGAGAACGCGCACGACGCGATCGCGGCGGCGCTGGCAGAGTAGACGCGGGTGGCAGGAGCCCAGGGGTCACTACCGCAGGGGCACTCGCGGCGTCGGGCTAGCCGGCTTGTGAAGGGAATATTATTTGGGCGTGTGAAGGGGGCCGCTGCTGGCGCGGGAGCGGTAGATGCATCGTGCGGCGCCAGCTCGGTCGCGCCGCGAGGCGCTCGCGCCAGACGCGGACACGCCGGCAGGTGCGCGGCAGGTCCACCCCCAGCTACGCTCGTCCGCCTGGCGCCGCCGCTCGTGCTCACCGACGCGGGGGCGGAGAACGCGCACGAGCGCATGGCGGCGGTGCTGGGGTGAGCGCCCGTCCCGCACCGTCGTCCACACTGCACTGCAAGGCCGGCGAGCGCCCGGGTGGCAGGGCGTCGCGGCACCGGACCTCTCGACCCGGCGCTCCACCCGCTCTCCCGCGACGTGCTCGCGAGAGACGACCCGGGCGCTCCGCCGAGCAGGACCGCTACTTCGCGGCGGAACGCGCCGTGCGCGTCCCCGACGCGCGCGTGCGCCGCGGCAGCCTCGCCACCTTGCGCGTGACTCCGTCGAGGGCCACGACCGCGGTCGGCGCGGTCTCGGGGGCAGGAGCGTCCGGCGCTCGAAGGCAGCAAGGGACGTCGATCCGGAACGTGGAGCCCTCTCCGATTCGGCTGGTCACGGAGACGGTCCCGCCGAGCGCGTTCACGAGCTGCTTCACGATGCTCAGCCCGAGCCCGACACCGCCGGTGCAGCGGGTGCTGCTCTCGCCGACCTGGTGGAAGGCGTCGAAGATGGTGTCCAGGTCCTCGGCCGGGATGCCAGGGCCGGTGTCGCTGACCTCGATCACCACCCGACCGGAGCCTCTTTCCGCGTGCGCCACCACGGCGACCCTCCCCGCCTCCGTGAACTTGACCGCGTTGTCGACCAGATTGTGGACGATCTCCTGCAGCTTCACGCGGTCGGTCTCGAACATCGGGAGGTCCGGCTCGATCGTGACCGTGAGGCCGAGGCGCGGGTTGCGGAGCCGGCCCGTATGGAGGGTCTGGATCTCGGTGAGCAGCGGGGCCAGGGCGAAGCGCTCGACCTGGAACGAGATATGGCCGGAGCTGAGACGCGCGAAGTCGAGCACGTTGGCGATCAGGTCGAGCTGCTGCCGCGAGTAGCGCTCGATGGCGGCGATCATGTTCGCCTGCTCCTCGTCGAGGTGCCCGCCTGTCCCGTCGGCCAGCATCTCGGCGTAGCCGATGATGACGTTCAGTGGCGTGCGCAGCTCGTGCGAGACCGTGGCGAGGAACTCGGACTTGAGCCGGTTCGCCCGCTCCAGCTCCGCGACCTTCTCCTCCAGCGCAGCGCGACTCCCCGTCAGGCTCTCGACCATCGCGTTGAACGACCGGGCCAGGCGGCCGATCTCGTCGTGCGTCGGCACTTCCACCTTGGCGTGGAGGTCGCCGCGCGCAATCGCATCAGCCGCGGAGGCGAGGGCGGTGAGCGGTCGGGTGATGGCGCGCGTGAGCACGACCGCCGCCAGAACGGCGACCACGGTGAAGAGTGCGGTGAAGAGGGCGGCGGTGGTGACGGTGCGGCGCTGCAGGATCTGGAGCGACTCGCGCGAGATGCCAACGGCGACCGTCCCAGCCCGCCCGCCCGCGACGAGCGCCGCTGGCGCGTGGAGCTGACGCGCGCGTGGCTCGGCCACGAGGATCGGCGCCTGGAACTCCCAGAAGTCGGCACCCACCGCAATCGGACCGGCCGGCGCGGCGGCGGCCGCCGCCGGCGGCGCACCGGTCGGCGGGTTCCCGGCCGAGACGAGCAGCAACCCGTGCCGGTCGAAGAAGCGGGCGTAGCGCACACCGCTGCGCGCCCGGGCCTGGTCGGCCAGCTCGCGGAGACGGTCGACGCTGCCGGTGAGGATCGTGGCGCCGACCTCGCTCGCGAGCTGCGCGCTCGCGTTGCGACCGGTCTCGATCAGGTGCTGGCGGAGGTGCTCCAGGCCGCGCTGCGCCAGGATCCAGCTCTGGACGATGCACACGAGGACGACGAGCGCGGAGGTGGCGAGCCCGAGGCGGGCCCCAAAGCCTAGACGAGGGAAGAGACGGATCCGCACGCAGTCGTAGGCAGCAACGAGCATGCCGTGGGGCTCTTGCAGGCAAGTGCCACCGAGGGCCCAGATACCGTCATCTTCTTGTCATTACGCCATGCGCTTGACGAGGCGATCGCGCCGGCGGACGGGCCCATTCTCCTGCCCCCGAGTCTGAACGACCGGGAGGCACCCGGCATGGTTCTTGCCACAGTGGTCGGCTCTCCAGGGCGAGAATGCATCGCCGGCCACGATTGTCTCTGCTGCGGCTGCTGGTCGTCGCGCTCGCGGGCGCGTGCGGCTGGCGCACGGGCTTTCAACCCTTCGCGCCGGGACCCGACACCTCCGCTCGCCCCGTCGGCCTCATCACCGCCGGCTCGGCGTTCGCGAGCGCGGGCGTGCAGCGGCGGGTCGCGGAGGCGTTGGAGAGGGCGAGCCGGCGCCGCGTCGTCCTCCTCGACGCGCCGGTCTCGGCCCGCGATGCGGCGGTGAAGGACCTGGCGGCCCGGCTGATCAGGGAGAACCCGTCCATCGTGGGATACGACTGGCGGGAGCCCCGGTGCGCAACCGGGACGGGCGTGCTGACCGCGATCACGCGTCAGGTGGACGCCGTGTACCGCGTGTCCCTCGACTACGTCGAGCGTTCGCGTCCCGCGACCGCCACGGAGACGGCGGAGCTTGGGCCGCTCGCCCGGGGCTTCCGCGCCGTCGGGCTCGCCGCGCCGGGAACCGTGCGCGAAGCGACAACCAAGGGCTCGGTGGACGCGTTGCTCTTCACCGCCCGGCGCGGGTCGCGGCCCGTTCCCGTTGCCCGCACCGCCACGCAGGTCGAGCCTTCCGCGCTCACACCGCGTCCCGACGTCGCCGCGCTGGCCTCCGAGGCGCTGCGGGACATCCCGCCGTTTCGGGCGCCGGAGTGGGACACGGTCGCGCGGCGGCTGGTGGCCTCGGGCTGTCCGTTCGTGGCGCTCGCACTTGCCGACGCAGGCCTGACGTCGGCACGAGCCGGACGGACGGTCCGGACGGCGGCACTCGCCACGATCCGCGAGGCGGCGAAGCACCGCGTGAGCCGCGCGGACGACGACGCAGCGCACGGCCTCAAGCGGGGCGAGGCGCCCGAGCCACCCGAGGCGTCGGCTCCCGAGGTGGCGGCCGACGCCGGGAGCTCCGCTACCCCAGCGCCAGCGCCCGGGCAGCAGTACTCGTGCAGCACGCTCTGCGGCATGCACATGATCGAGCTCTGCAACCGGGACAGGATCCTCTGGGACTCACACGGCCGAAGATGGGAGCCCACAACCTGCGGCACGATGCGTGAGGAGGCGTTCCTGAAGGAGTGCTACCGCCAGCAGTGGCTGAGCGGCGCCTTCCACGACGCCTGCGTGGTCCCGTGCGAGAGCCAGGCGGAAGGCCGCGATCGTCTGCTCAATCTCCTCCAAGGGGCGGGCTGCCTCCGTCTCCACCACAGCTAGCTAAGCTAGGAGTCGGTCTCCAGATCGGAGAGGGCGACCGCGTCACCCCGCCCGGAGAAGATCCCGTCCAGCACCGCCCGCTCGTGCGGTTCGAGATCGTCTGCCGCCGCCTTCTCCCAGTGCAGGGTGGAACCCTCGCTCGACCAGAGGCCGAGCAGGCCCCGGTGATCGCGCTCCTCGATCACCAGGTGGCCGCGTACGGCGAGGTCGACCAGGGTCGCGGTGATGTCGCGCATGTCGGAGCGCTTGGCGAACAGCGCCCTGATCCGCGCCGGCGAGAGCTCGGGCGACGCGTAGCGGGGGGCGACCGGGCGCAGCCGCTGGTTGCGGCCGCGCGTGGACCAGAGCTGGAGCAAGAGTGCGAGGACGCCGAGCGGGACGGTGAAGAGCCAACTGGCGCGCAGGAAATGCAGCGCGCGCCCGAGCACGCCTGGCTCCGCGACCACGCCCGTGCTCCCCCCGAGGTGGCCGCGATCCAGCGCCTCGAGGGGAGGCCGCCGCGGCTCCTCTTCGGCCCCGCCTGGCGGAGCGATCTCCTCCGCGGCGCGCTGTTCCCGCTGCTCGCCCCGATCGGGGTCGTCGCGCGCGCCGCCGGCTGGGTCTTCCGGCGCGTCGCCGACGGCGTCACCACCGTGCGGCTCGCGGCCTAGCGCGATGGTCCCTTGGATGCCCCCGGGCGCGCGGCCGCCGAGCGCTCGCGACGTCGGCTTCGCCGACCCGCGCGAGCTCGACGCCGCCGGCCCCTTGGAAGAGCTCGCGCTCTTCCCCGACGAGCCACGGGGCGTCCGCTCGCGCTGCTCGGGAGCTCGCTCGCAAGCGGTGCTCGCGGGCCCCACCGTGCAGAGAAGGCTCTCGGAGCGCGCGCACTGATCGCCCACGCGGATCACGAGCTCGAGGCGCGGCTCCTGCGCGGCCGCCACCAGCGCCGGGGCGCTGCCCGCCAGCAGGAAACGCGCCTCGTCACCCGCGTGGCGGAGGAGCAGGCGGTCGACACCGTCCGCGCCCGCCGGCACGAGCCCGCGCGTACGCGCGTAGCGGAAGCGTGTGTGCCGACGGTTCGAGTCGAAGGCGGAGGGAGGCACCGTCGCACCGTAGAGCACCTCGCCGCCCGCGCCGCGCAGCTCGACGCTCACGCCCGTGACGGTGGGGTCGAAATCGCCGGCGAGCGGGAACGAGCCGCGTGCAGTGAGCACCCGCGCCCGGCTCGGCCGGAGGAGGAAGCGCCCGATGCGAAGCGGCTCGGGCGCCGCGGCGCACGCATCGGTGGCGGGAACCGTGCCGCCCCCGAGGGACATCTCGTCGGAGGGCGTGCTCTCGCTACCGTCCGCCAGGTGCGCCGCGAGGACGCCCGCATCGGCGATCGTGGCGGCCAGCGAGAGCAGGCAACCGACGGTCGAGATGAGCCCCGCGCGCCCCCGCACTACCCGTCGTCCCGCGCGCCGCCGGACGAGATCGAGAGCCCGCACAGCCGCCGTTCGAGGCGCTGACACATCGTGCGCGTCGCACGCCGCTCACGAAGGATACGATGCTGCCGGCCCATTTCGAGATCCGCCTGGGTTGACGATTCGCCGCTGACGGCCCCCGTAGCCGAGGGGCCTGCTCGAGCGCAAATGGCGAGGCGAAAAAGAGGACACGCCGCCAGCAGTGCAGACGCACCCGCGCTCCCGCCAGCACCTCGAGCGACGAACGTGCAATTGACCCCGCTCCGATTGCTGCATTATCGTCCGCCCGCGCGGCGACCCATGCCGGAGCCCACGCCAGCCGATGCACTCGAGCGCATGCGCCGCCAGGTGCGCGCCGTCCGCTGGCGGCGGAACCTCCACGAGCTGCAGCGCGCGCTCTATCACCTGATCGCGGGGCTCGGCGGCGCCATGACCGCGCTCGTCGTTCTGGCCCTGCGGGCCGGAAGCGGAGTCTTCGCTCTCGCGACCTGGACCCTCGCGGCCGCGACCCTTCTCCTCGCCGGGGGGCTGGCGCGCGCCCTCGCCCGGCGCTGGCTCTCGTCAGAGCAGGCGCCGCTCTGGATCGACCGGCAGACTGCCCTCGAGGGGCGGCTCGCGACGGCGCTCGAGCTCGAGGACCGGGATGCGCGCCGCGCCCCGTTCTTCCCCCTCCTCGTCGACGACAACGCACGCCGGATCGCCGCCTGGCGCCCCGAGCGCGTCGTCCCGGAAGGCCTGCCGAGCGGTGCCTTCGCGGGTGCACTCGCCGCGGTCGGCGTCTTCCTGCTGGCGCTGCTGCTCGCCCCGTGGCTCCGGCCGAGCGCACCCGCGGTCGCCGCGGGTGGCGATGCCGCCGACCGCGGGATGGCAATCGAAGGGGACCGCGCCATCGCGCGCAGGGTCCGGGCGCGAGCGGGTCGTCCCCCCGCGACCCTCGTCGAGCCCGACGACGACGACCGCTCCGCGCTCTCTCGCCTGCCGGCCGAGCTCCAGGAGCGCATCCGCGAGGAGCTGTGGGGTGAGGATCGCGAGCGTGTGCACGAGGCGTGGGAGCGCGCCGAACGCGGCGCCGGGCCCGGAAGGGTGTCGCCGCCAGCCGACCGGCTCGCCGACGAGCGCGAGCAGGAGGAACGCTGGGCGGTCGTCCGGAGACCGCCGCCCGGCGCGCGGCCGGCGCGCGGTGAGGGCGGCGCGGCGCCCACAGGCGACACGCCCCGTGGCGAGGGGGCGGCCGGGCGCGGCGCTGGCGAGCATCCCGCCGAGCGTGGCGGCGAGGCAGGCGCGCACCAGGCCGCCGCCGGCGCCGGCACGGGCACCGACCCGCACCTCCTCGGCGAGGCGAGCGCGGAGCGCGCCGCGCGCGAGCGCTTCGACCTGCCGCTCGCCGCGCGCGTACGTGCGCTCGGCGGCGGCGCAGCTCCTCCCTCCTCCGGCGAGGCGCCGCCGCCCGCGCCCGACGCCCGCCCCGACCTGGCCGCCGCGCAGCGGCGCGACGCGCCCGTCCTCAAGATGCGCGTGCCGCCCGGCTACGAGGCGGCCGTGCGCGCCGTGTTCGCCCACCCGGGCAGGGAGGCGCCGCCGTGACCCCCGCCCTCGCCGAGGCCGCGATCCGCGACTTCCAGGAGACCTTCACCGCCGTGCGGCACGAGGTCGGCAGGGTGGTGGTGGGCCACGAGCACGCCATCGACATCATCCTGACCGCGTTCTTCGCCGGCGGCCACGTGCTGATCGAGGGCGTGCCGGGCATCGGCAAGACGCTCATCGTGCGCTCGCTCGCCGAGGCGCTCGACCTGACCTTCAACCGCGTGCAGTTCACCGTCGACCTGATGCCGGCCGACATCACCGGCACGCGCGTGATCAACGAGGGCGCCGACGGCCGCCGCCAGTTCGTCTTCGTCCCGGGGCCGGTCTTCGCCCACATCCTGCTCGCCGACGAGATCAACCGCGCCACCCCGAAGACGCAGGCGGCGCTCCTCGAGGCGATGGCCGAACAGCAGGTGACGGTGGCCGGCACGAGCTATCCCCTGACACCGCCCTTCTTCGTGCTCGCGACGCTCAACCCGATCGAGATGGAGGGCACCTACCAGCTCCCGGAGGCGCAGCTCGACCGCTTCCTGTTCAAGGTGCTCCTCGACTACCCGTCCGGGGCGGAGCTGGAGCGCATCCTGGGCGAGACCACGGCGGCCGAGCTCCCGGCGGTGCGCCCGGTGCTGCCGCGCGAGACCGCCGCCCGGCGCGTCGAGGAGCTGAAGCACCTCGTCCGCCAGGTGCTGGTGGCGCCGCACATGGAGCGCCATGTGGCGGCGCTCGTGCGCGCCACGGTGCCGGCGAGCGGCGAGCTGCCCCAGGCCATGGCGCGCTACGTGAGCTACGGCTCGAGCCCGCGCGGCGGGCAGGCGCTCATCCTGGGCGCCAAGGTGATGGCGCTCCTCGCCGGGCGGCCGCACATCACCTTCGAGGACGTCGAGCGCGTGGCCCTCCCGGCGCTCCGCCACCGCCTGGTGATGAGCTACCTGGCCGAGGCGGCCGGCGTCGACGCGGCCCAGGTGGTGCAGGGCGTGCTGGCCTCCGCCCGGCAGGCGCGCGCATGAACCTCGACCTCGAGTACCTCGAGCGCCTCACCCTGCGCGTCCGCCGCGGCATGGGCGACCGCCCCGGCGACCGCCGTTTTCCCGGGCGCCCCGAGCCCGCAGGCATCGAGCTCGAGGCGTACGCCGCCTACGTCCCCGGCGACGACCTCCGCCATCTCGACTGGAACGCCGTCGGCCGCCTCGACGCGCTCCTCGTGCGCCGCTTCACCGCCGAGCGCGAGCTGGTCGTCCACCTCCTGGTCGACGCGAGCGCCTCCATGGCCGTGCCGGCGCGGGACGGGAAGCTCCCGCTCGCGCGGGAGCTGGCGCTCGCGCTCGCCTACGTCGCCCTCGGGGCGAACGACGCGGTGCGGATCGCCGTCCTCCCCGGGGACGGTGCGACGCGCGTCTCGCCGCTCCTCCGCCAGCGCGGCAGCCTCGCGCGCGCCGCCGCATTGCTCGCCGCCGTGGTGCCCGGCGGGCGGCTCGGGCTCGGCGCGGCGCTCGAGACGTACGTGCGCGAGCATCCCCGCCCGGGCCTGGCGATAGTCGTCTCCGACCTGATGATGGAGCCGGCGGAGGTCGAGCGCGGCGTGCTCGCGCTCCGCGCCCGGCGCTACGAGGTCCTCCTCCTGCACGTGATCGGCGCGGGCGAGCTCGATCCCGGACGCGAGTTCACGCGCGGGGTCCTCACCGACGTGGAGACGGGCGCGACGCACCCGATCGTGCTCACGCCCGCCGCGCGCACCCGCTATCGGGAGCTCGTCGCGGAGCACCTGGGCGCGCTCGCGGCGCTCGCCGAGCGCACCCGGGCGGTCTACGCCCGCCTCGCGACCGACGCGAGCGTGCGCGAGTTCCTGTCCGTCGAGCTGCCGCGGCTCGGCGTGCTGGGACGGCGGTGACCCCGGGGCTCGCGAACCCCGCCGGCGCGCTCGCGCTCGGTGCCGTCGGCGTGCTGGTCGTGCTCCACCTCTACGGCCGCCGGCGCCGCACGGTACCGGTCGGGACGCTCTTCCTCTGGCAGCGCGTGCCCGCCGAGCCGCTCGACCGCCGGCGCTTCCGCCCCGACCTGCTCTTCGTGCTCCAGCTCGGGCTCCTGCTCGCGCTGATCGCGGGCTTCGTGCGCCCCTACCTCGAGGCCGCCACACCCGCCGCCGAGCGCGTGCGGCTGCTCGTCGTCCTCGACGTGTCGGCCAGCATGCAGGCCCGCGAGGAGGGCGGCACGCGCTTCGAGCTCGCGCGGCGACGGGCGCGCGCGCTGGTGGCGCAGCTCTTGACCGGCGACGAGGTGATGCTGGTCACCGCGGCCGAGCGCGCGCACGTGCTCCTCGCCTGGACGGCCGATCACGCCCGCGCCCAGGACCGCCTCGAGGCGCTCGAGCCGCTCGACACGCCCACCGACCTGGCCGCCGCCCTCGAGCTGGCGCTCGGCGAGCGGCGCGCGCGGCCGGAGACGCAGGTGGCCGTGCTCACCGACCTGCCGCCCGAGGCGAGCGGCGTGGCGCACGAGGAGCTCGCCTACGTCGACTGGGTCCAGATCGGCCGCAGTGACGACAACGTGGCGATCACGGGGCTCAGCGTGGAGGCACCGCCGTTCCACCCGGCCGGCGACGCGACCGCGACCGTGCTGGTGCGGAACTACGCGCACGTGGAGCGCCGGGTCGTGCTCGAGGCGCGGGTGGGCACGGAGACCTGGGCCCGCCGCGAGCTCGTGCTCGCGCCGCGCGGCGCCGAGCCCGTGCTGCTGACCGACCCGCCGGCCGACGGCGAGCTCACGGTGACGCTCGCGGTGGACGACGCGCTCGCGGTCGACAACCGGGCGCTCGCCGAGCTGCCCGCGAGCCGGCCGCTCGACCTGCTCGTGGTCTCCGCCTCGCGCGAGCTGGGGGCGGCAGTGGGCAAGCTCGGGGCGAGCGTCGCCGCGAGCCGGGTGCGGACGGTCCGTCCGGAGCGGCTCGCGGAGGCGGAGCCGGCGCGCGCGGTGATCTACGACCGGGTCGTGCCGCCCGGGCCGCCGCGCGCCGAGCCGGCGCTCTACCTGGAGCCGCCGGCCGGCAACCCGGTCTGCCCTGGTCTGCGCCCGGTCGACGACGCGGCCGTCATCGACTGGGACGTGGACCACCCCGCCGTCGCGGGGCTCGACGGTCTCGAGGCG
>Ga0209057_1001303_pt1 | contig 20339 bp, 13 predicted proteins | sample GraSoiAngelo_146_FD_185903 | JGI IMG/M metagenome (GOLD analysis project Ga0209057, IMG submission 185903) | Grasslands soil microbial communities from the Angelo Coastal Reserve, California, USA - 14_1009_05_30cm (SPAdes) (version 2) | ecosystem: Environmental > Terrestrial > Soil > Grasslands ... | reverse complement strand
GCGCTTTTCTGACGAGCTTCGCCGCAAGTGGTCATACAGCGCGGCTCGCGCCCCGGCAAGATGAGAGGCACGGCCTGTTAACCAGGGCGACTCTCGCGTCAGGCCTGAAGGACACGCAGCTCTAGCGGTTCGCCAAAGGTGCGTTGCGGAAAGGGCACCTCACGGAGCCTTCAGAATTTCGTAGAATCCGCGTCCATGTGTCGCTGCACGCAAGTGACCATCGGAGCTGATCGCAAGATCAAATACAGCGACGTCCGGCAGGCCAGTGCCGTATTGATTCCAGGTTGTACCACCGTCGGTAGAGAGGAAAACACCCCGGTCAGTGCCGGCGTAGAGATGGGTCGAATCTGCTCGATCGACCACGAAGGCGTTTACCGAAACATCCGGAATGCCGGTGCCGTCGATCGCTGTCCAGGCGACCGTGCCCGTACCGGTGTTATTCAGATTTGTTGTCTTCCAAACATGCCTCCCTGCGATGGCATTGCCGTTAAAAACGACGTAGGCGGTGTTCGCGTTGTTTGGGTCGATGACGGTGCGCGCGATATATTTGGCAGGCATCCCAGTAGTGGGCGTGCCAACGAAAGTCACATCTGTCATGTTCGCAGCCGTCGCCCCACCAGTGATCGTCGCAAACACCTTTCCGTTGTTGAGACCGACTATGCGGACGGCATCATTCGTCTTCGAAATACCGATATCGCTGACGGGGACACCAGCGGCGAAGACCTGACTGACGACGGTCATCGTGTCGCCCTTGTTAGTTGACCGATAAAGTTTATCCGTCCCGAAGTAAACCTTGTTTGGATTGCCCGGCCCAAGAGCCATCGGTGCGTAGAAATTCACAGCGTCGTTGAGCGAAATTCCGTTTAAACCGTTCGTGGTACCATCGCAGTGGACGACAGTGGGGTCCACGTCCGCGGGATCGCTGGAGTTCCCTTTAAATGACCACTGCCCCTCGGTCGCGCAGCTTGTTTTAAGGACGCGCCCGAAGCCGATCAGGACACCCGTAATGTTGAAATAGGTGTGATACATGGTCACGTTTTCCGTGTTCGTCGCGTTCTGGTCGATGAGCGCATAGCCGCCGTCACCGAAGTCAACACGATGCCAGGTTCGATTCGGCCTAAAGAAGTTGGTGCCGTTGTCCTGGGTGCCGCCGATACTGAAGTTGGGGTCGGTCGGGTGGACCGCTATGCTCTGGAACTGTGTTGCGCTAAAGGTGGAATTGTTGCGATCTCTTAGCCAAGTCACACCCGCATCGGTCGACTGCCAAACGCCACCATCATTGCCCGTGTAAATGACCGACGGATTGGAGGGTGCGACACCAACCATGTGGCTATCAACATGCAGCCTATCGTTGCTTGGCGTAAATGTCTGGCCACCATCTCTCGAAAAGAGAAACGTCCCGTTCAGCGTGCCGACCACGTAGATGTTGTTTGCATTCGTCGGGTCGATCGCTACCCCCAGGTTGTAGGATCCTTGACCGTCTGCGAATCCATTCGCGGCCGGTAACGGGGAGAAGGTCGGATTGATGGTTGACTTGCTTGAGTCGTAAACGGCTTTGTAAGCTTGGCCTTGCCCTTGGTTGTTAGGGGCAGTCTCGCCGGTGACGGCTACCACGGTGACTGTGTTTCCGATCTTATTGATGGCGAATTTTATAGGCGCGAAGTCCTTCTTTGAGGTTGCTCGAAGTTTCGTGAACGTCGGAGAAGGAGCGCTCGCATTGCCTGTGAAGTAGATGCCCCCAAATGCGTTGGGTACATTGGCATCGGCGATCCCGACAAACACGCGATCGGAGTTGCCCGGCTCATAGACGATTGACGTAACCCGGAAGTCGGCGGTCGCAGGTAGGTTAGCGACCGCAAGCTTTGTGAACGTAGAGGCGCCATCAGTCGAACGAAAGAGACCGCGCGGGGGAGCACCGGTAGGGGCTTGCGGCCCGATCCCTTGCTGGCCGGTGGCACTCCCGACGTAAACGTTGTTATGATTATTCGGGTCGATAGCCAACCCGGGGATGCCGCGATGGATGAACTGATTGGAGCCGAATGGCCCGCTCAGGACTGGGCTGCCGCTTTTCAGTGCGGTCACCCTGTAAACACCGAAGCCAGCGTAACTGTCGCCCGAGAAGTTTGACTCGCCACTGCCGACCAGGAGCGTGTTTCCGGTCGCGTCTGTTGGATCAAGCTCGAGAGAACCGACGGCCAGCGTCATCGCGCCATCCATTAGACGTGTCCACGTCGCGCCGCCATTAGTGCTCTTGTATACACCCCCCTGCGCCGCCCCAACATAGACAATACTTGCGTTGCCGGGATCTATTGCCACGGACGTCACGCGCCCGCTGACGGGGGATTGGGTGAGAGAGATTCCGTTAACATCAGCCGGTATGGTCTGGCCATTTGGAATAGGCGTCGGACCGATAGCCGCCCATGCTGGGCCAACCGTGGTGAAGGACCCGGGCGCGGATAGCGAAATCGCAGGTCCACTGGTCGGTTGAATCCCTGCTGCTCCATCTGTTAATATGGTCTCTGGCTCTGCGTAAGTTGGCGCTGTATCATCGATTCTTGGGTGGGGATGCCTTGCGGTTTGCTTGTGGGAATTCTGGGCATACGCCAAGGTCGGCACCACGAGAAGCGCGACGCTAATAGAAGCGAAGAAGACTGCGCGACAAAAGCCGACCCGCGATAAGGCGGGGCTGCCGATGGAAGATAGTAGTTTCATATAGGAAGCGATCTCAATTGAATTCTGGACACCCTAACCGGCATTAGGGTCCGTTTAGTTTCTTTCTGAGGCCGGTACTCATCCAAAATCAGGTAGTCGGTAAATTCCAACAAGATCGGAAAGGTAACGCCGTTGTTACTTCGACGGCTTGGGCCACTCTGGCGGGTCGGCTAGCGCTCAGCATTGCGAGAGTAACGGAAGCGAACAACACCATGCGAAGCAGGTGGAGCGCGGCGGATTTTGTATCGGCAGCGGATTTGAATGAAAGTTCCATGGAACTTACTGGAGTTTCCGAAGTTTCTAGAGATTGATAACCTTTGTGCTTGCATCAACCATGCCATCTCTACATCGTAGCTATAAGGGCATAAAAATGAATCACTTAACCAAATATAAGAAGGAAAGGCGAGTGTTCGTTCATCCCAAAAATGGGATTCAACAGTTTCAGCAATGGAATCGCTGATTCCGCTAGCTCATTTGAACCGAAACTGTCCGATTGCGGGTCCCAAGATTCTCCGTTTAATCCGACCCGAGCGAAGATTGTGCGCATGTCTTGCGGTTGTGGCCTGCGCGAATCTTCCCGTAACCTCGTCGAATACCACGTCGTAGCAAGTATCCAGAGTTGATCAATTGTCACGAGCGGTCGCAGCGGATAGCCACGCAAGCTGCACCACTCGTGAACGGCTTCTTCCGACCGGAAGAAAAGCACGTTGTTTCAGGTAAATACTATGTCATCCCACCACTTTGCTGCTGGAACTAGGCAGTGAAATAGCCAGGTCGATGGCTCGGGACCCTCAAGACTAACCTGTAGGCGCAATGGTTCGCCAGACTGTTCACATCTCGAATAGACAACAGCCGGCCGATGCAATGCGGCCGGAATTCCAAGCGCATCCCATGCGCAGTTAGCAAAGTATCGTTTACCGGTAACCGAAACGACATGCTGCGTTGCAACACCGGAAAACGGCGGTGCCATTCGGATCGATTCGCCGTCCGATTGCAACACAAGCACTCTTTGCGCGCGCAATCTCGCATAGCCGTGACGCACACTTTCTGTGTCTGAGCCGATTAGCCTCGCGAGCATTAACGCTGAAGGCACCCGCCCCGTCTCAGCAAAGTGCTTGTAAATCGCTACTTTGATTTGCGTATCCTGCATGACATTCGGCTGCGATTCGTTTGAGCCAGAGCTTCCCCAACATTTTTAGACTTTTTCGTCCTAGCGGAATGCGTTTGTCCGCATCTGCACCCGTTCCCGTCGTCCCATTCCGCGCGCGTCAGCAGAGCACGTCATCTGCAAAGGAGTCGATGAACCGCCAACCATGAGGAAATTCGCGTTGCTGCACGTCAGCGGATGCAGGCGAATTTCCGTGCAGTTGTTATGCAACTCCGTTATGCATTCCGCCGATGGTCATTGCTTCCCAAGGGAAGCGACCCTAACGGGATTCGAACCCGTGTTACCGCCGTGAAAGGGCGGTGTCCTAGGCCACTGGACGATAGGGTCGGCGAGCGCCAAATATCAAGACGACGACCGACCTTGCAAGTCGCGTTTCTCTCGAATGGTCGAAGCAAATCCCAGGTAACACCGCCGATTGGTGTTAACTAAGATCGAGCTTTGCGCCCTGACTCCGCGGCTCGACGGAGTCTCGCCCTACCAATGCGTGCGCGCGAAAATTTCATTGGTAGGGCGACGCTCTGCGGAGCCGCAAGCAAATCAGGGCGACCGGCTCGCAGAAATTTTTTCAATGAGTGTCGCTGTTCGCACCGCCGCTTCTCGATGCGGTTGAATGACGCGAAGGGCGTTGGTCGCCAGCTCTTCTCGCTCGGCGGAGTTACACAATAAACGACGCGAGTGTTCCATTAATTCCTGCGAATTTCGGACACACAGCGCGCCGCCTTCCGCGATGAGTTGATTTGCCAGACCTGCAAAATTTTCCATGTGCGGCCCAAAAATTACCGGCTTCTGTGCGCTAATCGCTTCGACCGGGTTTTGACCGCCATGCGCAGTCAGACTTTTCCCGATAAAAACAATCGTCGCGATATTGTACCAGTCCGGCAGTTCACCGGTGGTGTCGATGAGCAGGCAATCAGGCAATTGCGCGGGCTTCTCGGCTGCAGTGCGTCGAATCGCCCGCAGATTGCGCTGGCGTAATTCCGATTCTACTTCCTTCACTCTCTCGACATGACGCGGCGCCAAAACCAAAAACAAATTGGGGAATTCCGATCGGAGCGCGCAAAAAACATCCGCCAGAATCTTTTCCTCGCCCCGATGGGTGCTGCCGCCGAGAAGAATTGGCTGAGTCGCATCAATCGCTGTTTCGATGAATCGTCGCGCCGCGCTGGATAAAATCGACTGATTGAAAACGTCGTACTTGATATTACCAACCACATGAATTTGGGACGGGGTCGCGCCAAGATTTTTCCATCGCTCAGCGTCTTCGAGTATTGGCACGCAAACAAGATCGAGTTGACGAAAAATGGGCCCGACAAAAATCTTGAAACGTCGAAATCTTCGTTCCGAACGCGGGGATAAGCGTGCATTTGCCAATATGATCGGAGTTTTCCGGCGCGTTGCTTCCGCCACCAGGTTTGGCCAGACTTCCGCTTCGATCAAAATGATACGCTGCGGCGCAATAACGCGAAACGCGCGACGCATCACCGGCCAAAAATCAAGCGGGGCGTAGAGAACATCCATCCAATCGGGCGCACGCTTCTGTGCCAGAGCACGGCCGGTCGTTGTCGTGGTGGTGAGGACGCACTTCAGATCGGGTTGCAGTGCGCGCAATTGTTCCGCGAGTTTTAGCGCGATTACGACTTCACCCACACTGACGGCATGAATCCAGGTCAGGTTTTTTCCGTGCAAGCGTTGCCGGTATTCGGTTGAATAAAAACCGAGCCGTTGCCCAAAGTTTTTTCGATAGCCGCCGCGCCGGAACATTTTCGCGAGGTACGAGGGTAGGAACAGCAGCAGACCGATTGGCCAGAGCAGATTGTAGATGAGCCGGATCATCTCTGGCGCTCCGCAAAAATTACTTCGGTCGCGCCATAGCGACGCGCTCGGACTTCTTTCCAGTGTGGATGCTCTGGCACCTTCTCGCCCGGCCGTTTCTCAAGAACCAACACACCGTCAGGAACAAGCAGACGAGGAATTTTCGGATCGTTTAGTAGCAAATCGGTAAAAGATTTTGCTCCGGGCGCGGCTTCGTAGGGCGGATCAGCAAAAATAATATCGAACGGCCCGGTCGCGTATTTCAAATACGCAAATACATCCCGCACCCGCACGCGACCATCCACGTCGGCAATGGCGAGATTGCGTTCGATGATTCGCGCCGCGTTTCGATTTGATTCAACGAAGACCGCGGAGGCCGCGCCGCGACTCATTGCTTCGATGCCGAGCCCGCCGGCACCGGCAAAAAGATCCAATATGCGTGCTCCGATGACCTTCTCGCCCAAGCTCGAAAAAATCGCAGCTTTCACGCGATCCATCGTTGGTCGTACACCGCTGCGGGGGACTTTCAGTTGCAGGCCGCCCGCCGTGCCCGCAATAACCCTCACGGTGTAGGCGAAGCCGACGGCGCGGCCTTCTTTTTTTTGCTTTTGTGGCCGAGAAGCGCGTCGATGACACCGCCGAGGTCCTTAAGATCAGCGCCTACGGCGCGTTCTACTAAATCCGTTTTCGGTTTCTCCAAAGTGCCGCCGACGTGAAACTGGAGCGCATACTGTCCGGGCTCGGAGGTTGCAACAAAATTTTCGCGAATTCCGCGAAACAATTGGCTCCGGATTTTTTCATTAATCGCAAGCACGGAATCGAGTGCGAGTTTGCCGCGCAACGAAACGGAACCAGTGGCGGTAAGGCGCAAATTAGGCGAACGCAAGAGCAACTCATCGACCAGGACGGTGTTGCCAGCGAGATGATACTTTGCTTCGGCTTGTTCGAGATCAAGCTGCGTCAGTTCCTCGATTTGCAGCAATTGTCCGAGCGCAGCGAGCACTGCGAACTGCTGCACATGGCCATTTTGCAAAAGGATGGTGCCGGAACCGCTCAGAGCATCGGGATCGGCGGTTTTGCCGGTCGCCTCGAGGGTCCCTTCTAAAGTACCGCGAATGATTTCTCGGGAACCACCCGCTTCAGCCACTAATTGATCTGCCTGCACCCGATGAAAACTTGCGTGTACCGTGAAGGGCGAATCTTCTGCCTGCGGTTGCATCGAAAAATCTCCGTCTAGTTGTCCTTTCGCGATTTGCGCGGTAATCCCGGAGAGTTCGAGCTCGCTCGGACTGTAGTGAATGGGCGACCGCAGCGCGGAAAGAAAAACGCGATCACGGAGAACGATTTTGGCGACGCGAGCCTGGCCTCGAATCGTCGTAACATCACGCATGGAGGAAGAAAACTGGACCCCATCGAACAACGCGATGTTTCGTTTCTCGTGGTCGAGAAAATGGAAACTGCCATCGCTCAACCGCACCTTTTTGATTTGCGGCCCGGGTGCAGCATTTTCGGCCTCTACTGCTTTCGGTTGTTTCCGCTCCTTTTCGGGGGGGGTGCCTTCCGGCAGGGTTTCCGGGGTTGAAACCGTCGGCTCCTCAACTTGCGCCTGAGCTTCGGAAGGCGTTTCCTTCATTGGCACGCGCCATTCGCCAGATTCGTTTTGCGGCCAGATCACTGCCGGCGCAATCAGCGCGACCTCTTTAATGACCAGCGGTCGCCAGAAAATCGAACGTAATTGGACGCGAAGTTGAAAGTGTTTGGCTTGGAGAAATGGCGCAGCATGGACATCGTTGCTTTGCGGAATGGTGATTCCGCTGAGTTTCAGTCCGCCCCACGGCGTGACACTGATGCGCTGAATCTGCAGCGGCATCTTAAGACGTTGGCTGAGTTCCTGCTGAATCCGCTCTTGTGTTGCCTGTGATTGCACATAGAGATTTGCCCCCAGCAGCGATACCAGAAAAATCGCAACCACGACCAGGAACAGCCATCCGATGGTTCGCCTAAGGCGGAACATTCAAAAAACATTACTCAGCGCGTCATTGCAGTAAATCATTCGTGCAGGACACCCTTGTTATTCTAAATCCGGCAGCGCGTAGCGAGCGTGCCCGTCATTGGCGCTCGCGAGTGGAAAAGGTGTCACAAGGAGCGACGTTGCATTCGACCTCACGCATCGGCGAAGCGGAATCGCTCGCCCGCAAAGCGGCGCGGGAAGGGTACCGGAGAATTGTGGCGGCTGGCGGCGATGGAACGATCAATGAAGTCGTTAACGGTCTCGCCGGCACATCGGCCGCACTCGGTTTGTTGCCAATCGGCACTATCAACGTCTTTGCCACCGAACTCGGTTTGCCCTCGGGCGACTTGAAGCAATGCTGGCAGATTATTTGTGATGGCCACACCCGCACCATTGATTTGCCAAACGCGAACGGAAAACATTTTGTGCAACTCGCCGGTATCGGACTCGACGCCCAGGCGGTGAAGGAGACGAGCCTGGCCCTCAAACGCAGCTTTGGCCCCCTCAGCTATCTTATTTCGGCGGCGCAGATCGCCTCCCGCCCGCCGCCGCATCTTGTGATTGAATCGAAAGGCGTGAAAACCACGGAAGGCTCCTTTGTCCTCATCGGAAATGGCCGCCTTTATGGTGGACCATTCCCGTTTTTTAAACGCGCCCTGATCGACGACGGCTTGCTCGATATCGTCGTCTTTAAGCGAATCGGTTATCTCGATATCATTCGTTACCTGCAAGAGGTGATCTTCAGCTCGTCCATCACCATGCCGGAGCTGGAGTATTTTCAGACCAAACGCTTGCGTGTTACCTCTGAGGACGAGGTGCCGGTCGAGGTCGATGGCGAGTTGATCGGGACCTGCCCGGTCGAGTTTCGAATGCGGGAACGGGGTCTCCGGGTGCTCGCGCCCGCCTGATTTTCGATTTTCGCGGCGAATCACCCGTCGACATCGCTCGCCGGGTGCGATAATCTTTATGTATGCGGCTATCAGGGCGAAAGGCGTCGCGTTTCACGCGCTCATGGGCGCCCCCGCAGTGTATCGTTCTTTTTTCATTACTGGGTCTGAACGCCGCGGCTTTCATTATCCAGCTCGTTCTCACCTCCTGGAATCGCGGATTCGTTCTCGAATATCTCGGCCTTAGCGATCGCGGTATTTCGGACGCTTACGCCTGGCAATTTTTTACCGCCCCGCTGCTCTATAACAACATCTGGCATTTCCTCGCCATTATGCTGGTCCTTTATTTTGTCGGGCGCGATGTGGAGGCGATTATCGGACAGCGGCAATTTCTTTTCCTCTATCTCTTTGGCGCTTTTAGCGGCGAGCTCGGTCATCTCTTTCTCATGCCGAGCGATTGTGTCTTGTTCGCGGCCGGAGGGGGCATCGCTGCAATCTTCGCAGCCTACGCCACCATTTTGCCCGAGTTGGAGATGACAGCCCTGCTTCTGTTCATGGTGCCGGTGCGATTAAAGATGCGCCGCGTCGCTCAGATCGCGCTTCTCGCTGCCATCGCTCTCCTGCTTTTCGATCGCACCGGCAGTGTCGGCCACAGCGCCTTTCTCGGCGGTGCAGTCGCGGGTTGGTTTTATGCCCATCTTCTCGGATTTGGCCGCACCTCGTTTCTTGCACGCGTGCTTCAGCAGCGCCGGGTCAAAGTGGAGCGGATGCGCTCCATGACTGCCGATCAATTCGTGGCGGAGGAAATAGATCCGTTGCTCGAGAAGATTTCCCGCTGCGGTCTGGAAAGCTTGAGCAGGGGCGAGCGCCGACTGCTCGAACAGGCGAGGGAAAAAATGCTCTCGAAAACCGAGCCCTGATCCCGCTTTCGTGTTAATTCGAAGGCGCGATGAGCTCGCAAGCGCGCTGGATAAAAGCAAAAGCGGAGAAATCACTCAATCCGCCCCAGGTTGAAACGGCGCTGAACGACATTGCTGCCGGCTGGGACGGTTCTCTTCCGGATTTCTTGCGCGATTTCCCTCTCGGCGAAGAAGCGCTGATTCATCTTCTGGCGGTTTCGCAGATTTGCGCGGAACGATTGCAGCGCAATCCCGAGCTTCTTCGCTGGCTGGCCCGCCCCGAAATTTCGATGTCTGACCGCGGGCCGCGGCGAATGCTGGCAGAGTTGCACGATAGCTCGAAATCAGTTCGAGCTGAAAATTTCCGCGCCTTACGCTTGTGGAAAGCACGAGAAATGACGCGTATCGCTTTGCGCGAGCTGGCGGAGGCGTCATCGCTCGAGGACACGACGGCCGAACTATCGTGTTTAGCGGGAGTTTGCCTCGCCATCGTTTACGAAGAATGCGACACACGCTTGCGTGCGCGATTCGGCGCGCCTCACACTGAATTCACCATCCTGGGTCTGGGCAAACTTGGCGGCCGGGAATTAAATCACAGTTCCGACATCGATCTCATGTTCCTCTATGGCGAAGAAGGTCAGGTCTCACCGCGGCTTTCCAACCACGAATGGCATAACCGCCTCGCGGAGCAAATCGTAAAATCATTTTCTGCCGGCGAGCCTGCCTTGTTCCGACTCGACCTGCGGCTACGACCCGAGGGTTCGGCCGGCCCGCTCGCCCGTTCGCTCGAAAGCATGGAAAATTACTATGCCGGGTTCGGCGAGACCTGGGAGCGGCTGGCGTTGATCAAAGCCCGCCACGTTTGCGGAAGTAAAGAGCTGGCCTACGAATTCTCGCGGCAACATCAGCCTTTCATTTTTCCGAAAAACCCCACACCGGAGCTGCTTGACGAAATTGCCGCGATCAAACGTCGGATTGAACGCGAGGTGCCGGCTGACGAATTAGACGTCAAACTCGGCGCCGGCGGAATTCGTGAGGTCGAGTTTGTTATCCAGACGCTCCAATTCGTTCATGGCGCGCAACACGCTTTCTTGCAGGAGCCGGGGACACTGAAAGCATTGCGCGCGATCGCCGAGCTTGAATTGCTCCCGGGCTCAGAAGTGCGCATCCTAGATGAGTCGTATCGTTTTCTGCGGCGCATCGAACACCGCTTGCAAATCGAGGCGGAACGGCAAACGCATTCGATTCCCGACGACCCCGAGAAGCGTGAACGGCTCGCGCGAAGCCTCGGCTTTGATTCCGCTGCGACATTGCTGGCCGATTTGCAGGCGAGTAATGAACGCGTCCGCGAAATCTTTCATCACCTCATCGCTTCCGGAACCGCCGCGCCCGCGGTCAATCTCGATATTTTTTCCGATCCAGCGCGCGCCACGCGGACGCTCAACGAATTAGCGCAGGGTTCCGTTTCCTTTCATGTTGCCCCACGGACGCGGCAGATTTTTCGCAGACTTCGACCGCTGCTACTTGAGGAACTGGTGCAGTGCGCCGATCCCGATGCCACTCTCATCGCCATCGTGCGTTTCGTGGAAGCCTTCGGTTTGCGCAGTCTTCTTTTCGAATTGCTCGCGACCAATCCGAAACTCCTCGAGCTGCTGGTGCGAACGTTTGATGCCAGTTTTTTTGCGACCAATGTTCTGATTCGTCACCCGCATCTGCTGGAGGAAATTACCCGCAGCGCAAATCTCAATCGATCGTTGTCACTCCCCGAGCATGCTGCGTCGCTTCATCCTTTGGTCGAGCGTGGCGATCTCGATTCCATTCGCCTTTATCGGCAAACGCAGTTGCTGCGCACGATTATGCGTGACGTATTAGGACTCGGCCCTCTGCCAAACTTGTGGCAGGAAATTACGGACCTGGCTGAAGCCTGCCTTCTCGCTGCGGCTGCAATTGTGGGCGCGAAAAATCTGACGATCATCGCGATGGGAAAATTTGGCGGTCGCGAACTGACCTATGCGTCCGATCTCGATCTCATGTTTGTCGGCGATGATTTTCGCGCCGCGCAAGATTTCATAACCGTCCTTTCAATCCCAAGTCCGGAAGGTGTCATTGCATCAGTTGATGCGCGCCTGCGTCCCGAAGGCGAAAAAGGGCCGCTTGTCGGGTCGCTCGAGGCCTTCGAGGCCTACTATCGCGATCGCGCCCAGTTTTGGGAAATTCAGGCACTGACCCGTGCCCGGCCGGTAGCCGGCCCGAACCAGGAAACCTTTCGCGCAATCGCGCACGCGGCCTGGTCCATCGCAGGCCGCGATCCTGATTTGTTTGGCAAAATCGATGCCATGGTACAGCGCATCCGTGCGGAACGGGGCAGCGGTAACGACGCGCTCGATTTCAAGACCGGCATTGGAGGAATCGTCGAGGCTGAGTTTCTGGTTCAGGCACTGCAGATGCGACACGATGTGCGCGAAACTTCGGTGCGGTTGGCAATCGCAAAGCTTGCCGATATCATTTCCCCCGAGGATGCGGATTTGCTTGGCCGCGGTTATGAATTTTTGCGTCGCCTTGAAACGGTTCTGCGGCGCTGGCGAAACACGAGCGCATCATCTTTGCCGCCCGACCCAATCGAACAGCGCAAGCTTGCTGTTCGCATGGGATTCAAAGATCGCGAAAGTTGGCAACAGGCCTATGAACGCGCTCGCGCGGATATTCACGCGATCTACGGCAAGCATTTCGGCGGCTGAGGCAACTGATGGAGGGTCGAGCTCCGCGAGCCCGGCGTCGCAGAGCTCCGCCCTCCAGCAGGGCTCGATGTGTATGTTTAGCGTCCTCGCAGCGAGTGTCTCCTGTTCTCCTCCCCGTTTTCCTGTATGTGTTTAGCGTCGACTTACTCTCTCATTAACACCCTGCTTTAGCTGGGTGTTAACGACACTCGTGGTAGTAGACTCGGCCATGCACCTCGCTGAAGCGAGGTGCTAATGAAATGGGGATATAGCACGGTAATGCTACACGTACCCTTTCCTGGAAAGGGAGAGGCAAAACCGTCTGTCGCAGACGGCGTCCCATCAATGCAACCCAAGTAATTGCGCAATCGCGCGCAAGACGAGAAGGCTGACAAAAATTCCCGTTGCGACGACGACGAACAGAATCGCGAGCAACGCGATAACAAAAACCCAGTCTGATGCGCGGGCGCGTCTCGGTGTCGCGGTGTGCGCCAGCAGTAATTGATAATTGCGCTTGTTCGATTTGAACCAAAAGGAAAATGCGTCGCCCAGACCCGGAACGATCCCAATGATTTCGTTGATCAAAATATTAAGCGACATCCGAGCCAACAAAATTTTCGGAAGACCACGGCGGGCCGCCTGTATCAAGACCAGCGCGGAAACAATCGCCGACGCAGTATCGCCAATACCCGGAACCAAACCGATGAGCGGATCGAGCCCAAACTTAAACTTCGTGTTTGGAAATGCGATCAGCTCGTCCATCACGATCGCGACCCAGCGAAAAAGCGGCTCTAGGCGCGCGCGCTTCTCGTTTTCTTCGGGCGGAAGGACTTCCCACTCCGGCTCGATCACATCGATTTGCGTGCGCATACGATCAAAGTACGACCGAGCAGAAGATCGCGTGAATTGATAGCGGCGACCAGGTCGCGATTTTCAGGAGTGATGGTGCGGAATTTATTTCTCTCGCGTTGCCAAAAGAAGAGGACTGCGATTTTCATTGGCAGAAAGAGCAGAACAAACGGCACCCAGGAACGGCGCTGGTAATGGTCAACACTCGGCTGGATATCGACGAAGCCGGTTTCGCGCAAAGCATGGCCGAGATAAAAATAGCCGATGGGATTGATGTGCCCGCCGGGATTGTAGACACCCCGATCGCCGATCGGGAGCGGGCCAAAAAGATTGAAAAACCCGGTCATGAGATAGCGCAAGCGCGAACGCAGATTCAGGGTATTGGGCGTGGTAATAACGGCGAGTCCACCGGGCTCGAGTACGCGAAGGATTTCGCGGAAGAGGGAACGCATTTGTTCGAGGTGTTCGATGGTTTCGACGCAGGTGACCAGACAAAAGCGACCGTCGAGATAGGGCAACTTGCCAGCATTGAGATCGACGATGTCCACCCGCTGGGTGGAATCCTTCATCAGCGTATCGGTATAATCACAGGCAGTGGTCCGCAGCCCGAAACGCGTGCGAATGGCGCCAATGAGTTCGCCTTTGCGGCTACCAATGTCGAGCGCTTCGCCGGGCAGGGGAGACTGGATATTCGCCGACGCGATTGCGGCCATCACCGCATCCTGGATTCCCGGAGTGCTTAATTTCGAAGTCGGCGCCGACTTCCCTTTCTTCGTGCGTCGCACCCGCCGTATGACCTTGCGAATGCGCAACGGAATCTGGTTAGAGTGGCCCGCGCACTACCCCGGAATGCCCTTGAGCATTTCGGTGTTAGTCGGGAATTTTTTCACGAACATTAACAGACGCTCAATCGCTTCGCCTGGTTTGTGACCGGCGAGACCGCGGCGTATCAAATTGATCTTTTCCAGCTCCCACGGTTGCAAAAGCAATTCTTCACGGCGGGTTCCGGAAAGGAAAATATCGATCGCCGGATAAATGCGTTGATCGCTAATCTTACGATCGAGCACCATTTCCATGTTTCCAGTGCCTTTAAATTCCTGAAAGATCAGTTCGTCCATACGACTGCCGGTTTCAATAAGCGCGGTCGCGACGATGGTAAGCGAACCGGCTTCTTCAGTATTACGTGCGGCCGCGAAAATTTTGCGCGGGATTTCCATGGCCCGTGCATCGATGCCGCCACTCATGGTGCGTCCCCCACCGCCCATCGCATTGTTGAAGGCGCGAGCGGTGCGCGTAATTGAGTCGAGCAAGATGAAAACATGTTGGCCTGCTTCCACCAAACGCTTGGCCCGCTCGATCGCCAACTGCGCGATGCGAGTATGGCTTTTGATATCGCTGTCGTTTGAGCTGGCGATGATTTCAGATTTCGGATGCGACCGCTTGAAATCGGTGACTTCTTCCGGTCGTTCGTCCACTAGCAAAATGATCAACTTCATTTCCGGGTGATTTTTCACCACCGCATCTGCGATGTGATGCAACAGCGTCGTTTTCCCGGTTCGCGGTGGAGCGACGATGAGACCGCGCTGTCCCATCCCCAGCGGCGTCATCAAATCCATGATCCGCGTGGTGTAACGGTCCGGCACCGTTTCGAGTTTAATTTTTTTGTTGGGATTAATCGTCGTTAATTCTTCAAACGGACGGAGTCCCTGATATTTCGTCGGCTCCTCGTCGTTGATCTTCAGCAGCTTGATCAATTGCGGTCCGCGATTTCCCCGCCGGGTCTCGCCGTAAATCCACATTCCATCCCGTAGTCCGAAACGGCGCACGATTTCCGGCGTCACAAAAATATCCTGCGGCGCCTGGATGAAATTGCGCTTCGGATCGCGGAGAAATCCGAACCCTTTTCCCGAAATTTCGACGATGCCTTCTCCAAACTCGGGTTCACGCGGCTCGCCGGTTTCACCTTCACCAGCGCTCACCGCTTCGGTTTGGACATCGGACGACGACTCGATCGGTGCATCGTTATTGAAACCACTCTCACGATCGGAGTTCACGTAATCGGAGTTGTAGTTCCGGCGCCGTGGATAACGCCGGCGAGGGCGTCGGTGCCGTTCGCGGTCCGGGCGCGGTTCAGTTTGGGGCCGAGGCTCGGTTTCGGTACGTGCCTCAATTGGGCGGCTTTCGTTCTCTTCGCTCATATAGAATTCACGCGTGCGCGCGGGTCAGCGCAGTCTCCGTTTCTTTACTCAGTTTCAGGCCGGCAATTTCGCCAGCATTTCGTCAGGGATCTCCAGGTTTGAATAGACGTTTTGCACGTCATCATCGTCTTCGAGCGCGTCGCACAAGCGCAAAACCTGTTGCGCCACGGACTCGTCGGCGACCGTAATTGTGGTATCGGGGATGAAAGTAAACTTTTGGCTCTCGGTAGTGACGCCCGCTTTTCTGAGCGCCTCAGCTACAGCATAGAGCTGATCGGGAGCGGTGATAATAAGATACTCATCCTCTTGGTTTGTCAACTCCTCCGCCCCCGCCTCCAGCGCCAACTCAAAAATTCGCTCTTCGTCAATGGAAGAGCGCGGCACGATAATCTGACCCTTGCGATGGAACATGTAGGAAACGCTTCCATTCGATCCAAGGTGGCCGTGGTTCTTTGTGAAGATGCTGCGGATTTCGGCTGCGGTGCGGTTCTTATTGTCGGTAGCCGCTTCTACGATCACCGCAACGCCTCCGGGTGCGTAACCCTCGTAAGTAATCTCGTCGAAGTGTTGCGCATCCGTTCCTTCGCCGGTGCCACGTTTGATCGCGCGTTCGACGTTGTCGTTTGGCATGCTGGCCGAACGCGCCGCCAGGATGGCGCTGCGCAATCTCGGATTTCCATCGGGATCCCCGCCACCGCTTTTCGCCGCAATCGAAATCTCCTTCGATAGCTTGCTGAAAATCTCGCCGCGCCTGGCGTCAATGGCGCCTTTGAAGCGTTTTACCTTCGACCACTTGCTGTGTCCCGCCATAACTTCGGGCGAATAATTTCTGTGAAAGTCGCCTGGCCAGAAAACCGCTGATTCGGAGACGGGCGCGCCTCGAAGAGAAATCTACCGAGGAGGCGGACTAACTAATTTAATTCAACCGCAACGGAATCGATTTGTCAACACGCGAAGGAGGTAGGCGCTGTCCCAATTTTCACGAACACGCATCTCCAATGCACCGCACAGGCTTCGCAATTAATACCGGCGGAAGGCAAGGCCGCTGGCTTGTCCGGCGGTCATAGACCGCCGCTACAGAAATCTCTACAGGCTGGGTTTGTGTTTAGCGCCAAAGGCGCGGTCTTCATTTTAGCCTGGGCAACGCCCCAGGAGTTTGTTTCAGTCGGTGGACTCACGAATTCGCGGTCGCCTGACTGGGCGGCATTTTGGAGTGCGGTGGGAAGCGCAGCGCCACACCGCTTTGCTTAGCTCAGCTTCGCGGGAATCGCGAATCACTTCACGCTCTTGCGCCCGAGGATCATACTAGCGCGAAAAAAGCGCCGTGGCCGCTTCGCTTTGCCGGCGCAGTCCAAAATGGTGGCCTAATGACTCGCCAGCCCAAATTGCTCTCACCGTGTCATCGCATCAACAAGGAAGCGCTGTTAGCGCTAAAGACATACAAGGGTGGAAGCCTGTTTGCAGGACAGGCCGGAGGCCCATCTTCCTTGTGTGCAATTCGCGCAGTGCGTTCGCGTACAAAAAAACAGGGACGCGGCTTGCCGCGTCCCTGTCTTGTAGAACTTATGTCCCGATTATTCCTGTTCGCGCCTCACGGGCCCACATGCGCGTAGTAGGCGAAGTGGAGATCGTTCGAGCCCGGGCCGTTAAGGTTGATCCAACCTTGCACGATCCCCGTAGAGCCGGGGTTGATCGTGACGGTGAGGTTGTATGAGCCCCCCGCCGGAACTGAGAAGGTGTTGACGACCGAGATTCGGGGATCACCACTCGTGATGGTGCCGGCGTCGTAGACGCTGGACACGGTGTCTCCGAAGGTGTCTGGCGTGAACTTCGACTTGCTGACCGTAAAGCTCTGAGCGTTCCCGGTTGGATTAAACACCGTAATGACGACGGAATGAGCGGAGGCCGCGGGCACCTTCCCGAAATCCGCCGAAACGGGACTTAGCCAGGTCGTTCCGCTCGCCGCATGGGAGAGATTCTCGCGCCCGGCGCCTTGCGCTGTGGGTCCGATGTCATGGAGACCGGTCTTGGCATCCTTGACCACCAGATCAGATCGATTGACCAGGGCGGACTTGATTCGCGCAGGCGACCAGTTTTGGCCTTGGTGAATATCGAGCAGCACGGCTGCCGAGCCGGCAATGTGGGGCGTCGACATGGAGGTGCCGCTGAAGAAGGCCCAGGCCTCGTCACCAGCGCATGTCTCCGCGCCGACGCAGCTGATCGAGCTCAGGACGTTCACTCCGACCGAGGTGAGATCGGGCTTGACTGCAAGATTGACCAAAGTTGGGCCTTGGCCGCTGAAGCCGGCGAGGATGTCCTTATTCTCTGGAGTAATGAACTCTTGGAACGTGGCGTCTGCCGATGCGGTGGTCGCTCCGGATGCCCGCAACGCGGTGCCATCGTTCAGGCCGATCATGACCGCCGGGAGATCGTCATCAAAGCCGGCGGTGCGGGCCATAGCGATAGGGTCCCCGGCGACATTGTTAACGATCAGTACGGCTATGGCACCAGCCTGCTTGGCGTTTGCAACCTTCTGGCTGAACGTGCACCCGCCACGATCGATGATCGCAAGATTACCAGACGCTCCGGCTGGGACGCTAGCGCACCCGTCGGAATGTGTATCGAACAAGTTGAAGGAAGCGCCTGGCAAGGCGTCGAAGTCACCCACCGCGACACCTACAGTCGTGCCGCCACCCGCGGGATACGTGAAAGGCTGGCCGACGAAGTGCTGGTTTGTGCTCGCGCCAACTGTGATCACATCGCGCGCGCGCCCGGGTGACTCAAGGGTGCCGCCCCCGGGCCCGCTGTTGCCCGCAGCGACTGCGACGACAACACCTGCCTCGACTGCATTGTCGAGACCGATCGCCAGGAGGTCGTTGTTACCGTGGTATCCACCGCCGAGCGATAGGTTGAGGACGTCCATGCCGTCTTCCACCGCGGCGTCAACCGCGTTGAGAATGTCCTCGCTGCGCGCGCCGTGAGGGGTGTCATTCACGTGGTCGGGGAAGACGTTGTAGTTTCCCAGCCATGCGCCCGGTGCTATCCCGGACATATCGTCGATGGCCACGCCGTTCACCACCGCGGTTTTGCCGGTAACGCCGGCGGCGATCCCGGCCGTATGCGTTCCGTGATCGTCAATCGCTAGGGCATCGAGGCCCTGCTGGTTGGCCTTGTTGTAGAAGACTTTTGCGACGATGACCTTGGGGGAAACGTGTTCGCAGTTCTGGTCCACCTTATGGGTCGAACTATCCGCCGCGTCGCACTTGGGGAAGCCAGACGGATAGCTGAACCCAGATGGGTCGAAGAAGGGATGAGTTTCGTCGATGCCCGAATCGATGTCGCCGATTTTGATACCAGCTCCCGCGTGCGACCTGCCGCCAGCGGCATTCCAGGCATTGGCCGCATTGATGATCTTATGGCTCTCGCTCAGCACAGGATGGTAGAGTGCGTTGTACTGGACACTCTGGACCATCGGCGCGCGAGCAATGGTATCGCGGGATTCTCCGTTAAGTTGGACAGCGACCGCGTTGAGCGAAATATCGTACTGACTAGTTACTTTCGCCTTGGGCGCGTAGGTGTGGAGCCACTGTTTGAAATCGTTGCGTTGCGCAGAGAGCTGGGCGCGATATGACTTCACCTTATCGCTCTTGAAGTCAATTTTCTTGCCCTGAGCTGGCTTAGTGCTGGAATTTGTGCTTAGCGGATCGCCCTTGAGCTGAACAATCACGCTGCTTTTATCTAGCGCAGGGCCCTTTTGGAAGTTGTCAGTCGAAGCGCTAGGTTTGGCGCTTCCTGAGCTGCCACCTCCGCTGGCCGCGATAGAGAACATCGCGGCGCCAAGGATGAGAAGCGCGGCGGCAACTGTGGTCCGCGCGTATGGACTAATCGAGTTTGGCTGAGAAAGCCTGGAGTGGGATTTCATTTAGTTTTGAGTTAGGTTGGGGTTGGATTTGGGGTTTTTAAGTTGATGATCAGAAACGGTCCGCACATTTTCCGAAGCAAAAGGAAAATATTAAGAAATTTCCCTCGATTTTCGGAGTGACGAATTGCCATTAAGCCACAAGATGGCAGGGGCGATGAAGACGAGCGATCCCGCAATTCCGGTTTGCTTGAGCCAATTAATTCGCAATAACTTGCCGTAGATTCCATAGGGGGGAGCACCTTTTAAAAACGCGAGCCCAAGGTTGCCTCTTATCCTTGCGTTGGGTCAAGCTTTTTCTAGTATTTCTCGTGGTTCATCTCGGAAGAAAAGCGAAATCCATGTCGGTGCGCTTCGAAGAGAACTCTACCGAGGAGCCGACTACTGACTTGATGGGTGAATGCGGCAGAGGCCGTCATTTTTTCTAACGAGCTATAGATGGTATCTGCATACGCGGTACGCGTAGCGGCCTTCTTAGATGAGCGCTTGTATCTGCAACCTTCTTCTTCCTTCGACCGGCGCTGTCGGATTAGATTGCGCTCGCTTGTGATGGAGGATGGCCCTGGCCAGCCGGGCACAATCGGAAGCTGCCTCCGCTGCCGACGCGGAAGTCGTACGTCTGACCTGCCGCCTCGATTACTATCCAATATCCGTTAACCAGCGCTTGAGTGTACATCATCCCTGGCTCCGGGCAGCCGAGTGACCCATCGTTCCAGACTACTGACTCTGCGCGCACGATCACCAATTGGTCGCGAGCCACCTCGGCCAACGCGGCAGCCTCCTTCAGGATTGGATCGAGGATTGCTTGCGGCACTTGCCCTTTCATGGGTGGAGTTTCTCTTGTTGTTGGCGGCACGGCGATCACAGTTTGCGTGACAATTGACGTTTCAGCCTGCCCGCGCTCGTCCGGCCTTGCTACAACAGCGTGAAGAGCCATGACGTGCGCAACCGCTAAAGCAGCCAGCCCGCAGTTGGATCGTAAGAACCTGCTGGAAAAGTACACTGCAAGGCTCCTTTAAAGCGTCTAACCTTCGACCACTTACTGTGTCCCGCCATAACTTCGGGCGAATAATTTTTGTGAAAGCTCGCCTGGCCAGAAATCCGGTGATTCGGGAAACGGGCGCGCCTCGAAAAGAAATCTACCGAGGAGGCGGACTAACTAACTCA
>Ga0209057_1001302_pt1 | contig 20342 bp, 17 predicted proteins | sample GraSoiAngelo_146_FD_185903 | JGI IMG/M metagenome (GOLD analysis project Ga0209057, IMG submission 185903) | Grasslands soil microbial communities from the Angelo Coastal Reserve, California, USA - 14_1009_05_30cm (SPAdes) (version 2) | ecosystem: Environmental > Terrestrial > Soil > Grasslands ... | reverse complement strand
TCACGAAAGTGTTGAAATGACAAGCACGGACGAGATGACCGATCTTCAGCAAGCTTTGGCTAAGATGAAATCTACACGCGAGATTTTCGGACTCGTCACTGGTGCGGTCGCGAGCGATTATCAGAAGACTCGATTCGACAACATGTGCGATGCAGTCGGGTTGAAATCCTACGCCCCGCTCTGGCATAAAAGTCCGAAATTGCTGGTCGAGGACTTCAAAAAGTCCGGCTTCCGAATCATCCTCACAGCCGTCGCCGCCAAGGGCCTAGACGAATCATGGCTGGGTCGAGAACTCACAGAAACAGAATGGTCGAAGCTTGAAGGATTGTCAAAGATCCATGGTATACATCTGACCGGTGAGGGTGGAGAGTACGAGAGCTTTGTTCTTGACGCGCCTCATTTCTCGAAGAGAATAGAGATCGAAAAGAGTACGAAGGAGTGGCACGGGGATAGGGGTAGACTGGTCATCGAAGAGGCGTCACTGAGGGATAAGTTGGGCAATTGAGGACCTCACTTCCGAACCGATCTTGTCTTGATCCAGTTTCTGAAATCTTCGGTTGATCATCAATGGCTCCCCGTCTACGATCGTGGTGTCAACGTTTTGACCGTTTGCTGAGTAAACTAGGTCCGAGACGACTGTCTCTTTTCGATGGATTGGGATCAGGTTCGGATCTCGCAGATCGACGAGGACGATATCTGCACGCTTCCCGATCTCAACGCTTCCCACCTCCTTCTCGAATCCGATACAACGTGCGCCGTCGAGGGTCGCCATGTCCAGGACCCGCTGAGCGTTCATGATTGTGGGGTCCCATCTGGCATTCTTGTGGACGAGAGCAGTCGTCTTCATGGTATCAAACATGTCTAGGCTGTTGTTGCTGGCGGGTCCATCTGTGCCAAGCCCGACGGGAACGCCTGCGTCCCACATCTCCGGGACGGGGGCCGTGCCCCCACTTGCTAGCTTCATGTTCGAGACTGGAGAGTGAGATACCCTGACACCTTTCTTGCCGAACAATCTGACTTCGCTCTTGGTCAGCCAGACGGCGTGGGCGGCCAGGACTCGATTGTTAAGGAAGCCAATCTTGTCCAGGTATTCTGCAACCCGGCCCTTTCCGTCTTTCTCGAATTGAGCCTGCTCTCCTCGAGTTTCTGCGATGTGAATATTGACTAGAGAGTCTTCTTTCTCAGCGAGGTCTCTCGCCCACAGAAGTGTCTCTGGGCCACAGGTATATGGGGCGTGAGGACCAACGGCGAAGTCGAGCAGCGGATTGTGTAGTTGGCGAATGTACTCTAGGAACTTGAGTGTTGTCCTTCGCTCATGTTCGGTGCCTGCCTTGTCGGGCTTGTCAATCATGCCCGGCGAGAGGATTGCTCTTAGGCCCGCCTCATCGACGGCTCTTGCAACGTCTTCCATGTGAAAATACATGTCGACAAAACATGTCGTACCAGTCCGTGTCATCTCTAGGCTGCCAAGAAGGGCTCCCTGATAGCACATGTCTCCAGTAAGACGACTCTCTAGAGGCCAGATCTTCTTCTCCAGCCAGTCTCGCAACTCTAGATCGTCCGCATAGCCGCGAAAGAGAGTCATCGAGAGGTGCGTATGGGTGTTGATGAGACCGGGGATGAGCACCTTCCGTCTGCAGTCAATGACTTCATCCTTGGAAGCTGGGTTGACTCTGCCAACCTGTTCAATCCTTCCGTCAGCTATCCGGACGGATGCGTTTGCCAAGATGCGTCGTTGCGGGTCCTGGGTGACTATCCAATCGCAGTCTTTCAAGACAAGACCCATGGGTGTCACTCTTGGCTGAGACTTGCTTGCGGGATTACTGTTCTTGAAGCCTTGTAACGAGAGTCCAGCAGCTTAGTAACGGCAAGCGCTCGGCTTCTTCCCAGTCCCGCGCCCACGGCTATCTCGGTCATTGATGCTGAGAAGACTTTCCGCAGCGAGCCGAAATATCCGAGTAATTGTCCTGCCATCTGCGGACCTATCCCGGGAAGCGAGCTGAGGACCGATAGTTGGAGTCGCTTCAGGTCTTGGCTTCTTGGTTTTCGGACGACTATTGGAGGTCCACCCGAGCCCTTTGTGTGTCGTCCTCCTTTTCCAAGCGTGAATAGGAACTGGGCGGTTTGTTTTCCGTCGGGTGTGAAGAACATGTTGAGGCCGAAGTCGAGAACCGATGATATGAGCGCTCCCCATAATGAGCGTGAGTTCCGAACGCGTCTCAACTCTTCCCAGAGGTCGCCTTCAACCACGAGCATACTGGTCCCATATGCTTCTCCCATCCGGTGAGCCTGATCGAATAGTCTCCCACTATAGAGTGATGAGACGAAGTCTCTCACCGACTTTCGCTCAACGGCATAAGAACCAACCACGTAGTCGGCGACGTCAAGTACTCGAAACTCGATGGATGCGCCTAGAGATCGCAGTTCATCCGGGACTCCTGATGGTCGCTCTCTCTCATCGACAATGATCCTGTGCAACGGTCTCTTCTGCAGAACCCCCCAGATTCGACTGACAAAAGATTATGCTACGGTACTCGCCAAGATTCTTGCATCAAACGGGATAGAGGTTTGGTTCTGATCCTGACAAATTGGGGGAACGAGTCACCATTCACGGGGAAGAGTGAGGTCTCGAATGAGTAGTAACATCTGTCCCAGATGCGGCAAGCCCATCAGATTGCCACAAGATGAAGTCACTGTCGTCAGACAAAGAGCAGGCCGAAACAAGTTCGAAGACCGGATGGTGCACAAAGTCTGCCCAACAGGTCAGCCGGTTCTGAGCCAGGTTGGAGGTCAAGAATACTGCACAAATTGCGGACATGCTAAGAGTATTCATTCTCCAAAATGTTCCTATTCCAGCTTCGGCTATCGCTGCGATTGCAAGAGATTCCGCAAGTAGTATAGGAAGCAACTCTTTTACCCGACTCCGGATGGCAGAGACCGATTTGCAGATCGAATCCTACGACCTGTTCCTCGATGTAGACTTTCGGAACCTGCGTTTTGATGGGAAGGTCAAGATTAAACTCGAATCTGAAACTGATGTCAAGCTGAATTCTGTGGAGCTCGAAATCCTCGAAGTTGATGCGAACGGGAGGCCCGTCAAGTACAAGCTAGAAGGAGAAGACTTCACGGTTAGGACCGGGAAGTTCGCGGGAGAACTCGGCATCAAATACCGAGGCTCTATCTCTGACAAGCTCGTAGGTCTGTACAAGGCAGCCTATGACGGCGGCTACGTGGCCTCGACACAGTTCGAGGCGGTCTCGGCCAGGCGCCTATTGCCATGCCTGGATCATCCCGCTTACAAGGCTGACTTCAAGCTCACTGTCAAAACAGACAGTGACAACTCTGTAATTTCGAACATGCCGCCCACGTCGGTGAGGGTGGAGGGTCCAAAGAAGACTGTCGAGTTTCCAACGACTCCTCGAATGTCCACGTACCTCCTGTACTTGGGAATCGGCAAGTTTGAAGAAGTGAAAGACAGGTTCAACGGAGTCGACTACATAGTAGCTACCGTACCAGGCAAGAGTTCTGGCGCGAAGTATCCTCTGGGCGTCGCCAGAGATTCGGTGAAATTCTTCGAGTCCTATTTTGGTTCGAAGTACAACCTTCCCAAGCTGCATCTCATCGCGGTCCCGGAGTTTGCCGCTGGAGCGATGGAGAACTGGGGAGCCATCACGTTTAGGGAGATCGTGCTCCTTGTAGACAAGGATAGCAGCATTCGGATAAAGAAGCAGGTCGCCGAAGTCATCGCCCACGAAATAAGCCATCAATGGTTTGGCGATCTCGTCACCATGAAGTGGTGGGATGATCTCTGGCTAAACGAGAGCTTCGCGACTTTCATGGCCTACAAGGCCACTGATTCGATGTTTCCTCAGTGGACAGTCTGGCAAGACTTTGTCCGCGGAGAGACTGCCGGAGCCCTCGAAAGAGATTCTCTGGTCAACACGCATCCGATTGAGGTGAAGGTGAATTCTCCGAGCGAGATCGAGGAGATTTTCGACGACATAAGCTACGGAAAAGGAGCAAGCATCATCCGCATGCTCGAAGCTTACGCTGGCGAAGATCACTTCATGCGAGGCGTGAGATCCTACCTCGAGAAGTACAAATTCTCGAACGCTGCCGGCGAAGACCTCTGGAATCAGATCGAACACGTCTCTAAGACCAGAGTGAAGGCGATAATGAACGAGTGGATACGAAAACCAGGGTATCCAATCGTAAACGTGAAACTTGACGGAAAGAAACTTATGATCAGACAAGAACGGTTCCTGCTAAACGGGTCATCAGAGCAATCCACATGGCCAATCCCGATCATACTGAAGATCAACGGGAGAGAGCAGAAGCTTCTGATGGAGAGGAGTGAGGAATCCATACCTGTTCCAGATGGCGTTGACTCACTGAAGCTCAACCTGGAAGAGACCGGCTTCTACCGCGTCCACTATGAAGGACTCTACGACAGAGTCTGGAGATCGAACATGTCCCCCGTTGACCGATACGGGATAGTGTCCGACGCTCACGCGTTCACGATTCAAGGCAAGATGGATTTCGTTCAATATCTCGCCTTGCTGGATCGTTACATGAACGAGCAAGAATACCTTCCCGCATTCGAAGTCTCAGACCAGCTATCCTCGCTCTATGCAATTACGCGCAGAATCGAAGAGACCTCGAGGAGATTCCACCGAACCCAGCTAAAGATACTCGAGAACAGAAAAGATGAGAATAGTATAGTATTGCAAGGGTTCATGGCAAGCAGGCTTGCTCTCGTGGACATAGAGTACGCGAAGGAATCAGCGGCAAAGTTCAGCGGATACGAGAGTTCCGAGCCTGACATGAAACAGGCGATGGTAGTGGCGCACGCCCGGGCATCAGAGGATTTCGAGACCCTATTCGACAATTACAAGAAGAGACCTTCAGAAGAAGAAAAATCCAGATTTCTCGTCGGCCTAACCAGCTTCAGCAAACCTTCACTCAACGCCCGTGCATTGGAACTTGCATCGTCAGGAGAAATAAAGAAGCAACACGTTGGAACCTTGCTCGGCTCGGCCACACGGAATCCTGACGCCAGAATCGAGACTTGGAACTGGATTACCGAGAATTTCGAATGGCTCCGAGGAATCTACGAAGGGACTGGAGTTGTGTCAAGATACTTGACATACATGCTCCCGATCCTAGGAATTGACAGAACCGAGGAAGTAACGAAGTTCTTCGCCCAGCATAATGCTCCGGAGACCACCAAGGGGGTAAGAGCAGGAATAGAGAAGCTCAGAATCAATCAAGCCTTTCTGAAAAGAATCGGCTCGTCTGAGAAGCAAATCGTAGAGGTCAAAGGACGGCGTTGACGTCATCTCTCGATCGGCTTGGACACCGGTAGGTAACAAAGATGAATTCCGGTTTAGGACGAGTCAAAACTCTCAAGGGCACTGCCAACTTGTTGATTTACGCCTCAATATTTCTCGGAGCAGTGCTGCTCATCCAACTGTTCGCTCTCGTTCCCTTCTGGCTATTCTATTCCGTCTTGGCGGGTTGGATCGCATATGTGATCGTTGCATTGGCCGTTGCAAAGGGCTTGAAAATGGCATACCCGTTGAGCCTCGTACTCGCGATTCTGACGCTTGCTGTCTCACTGCCACGGTCAGAACATTATTCGCTGATTCAAGCTGGGCTCAGCCTTGCCTTCTTAACTTTCATCGCAGGATCAGTGCTCCAAGTTGCAGTAATCCTGACAGTCTCTAGCTATCTTCTCATGACTAGGAGATAGAGTCCATGTCCACTAGGATCGAGAAGGTTGGCCCTCAGCTCCCCAGCTCGCGAGTTAAGAGCGGGATTCCGGGGCTCGACGCCCTGCTTGACGGCGGCTTCCTGCTGGAAAGCTTGTATTGATCTAGTTCGAATTGAGAGGCCCTGGAAACCCTTTGGAGGTCTCAGTGGGCGGACAGAGAACCAGATTGAGAGTCGTGGCCAATCCGCCAGGTTGGATGTGAGGGCCTCGGCGTTCGAGGCTTGTGAGATTCACGATTGTGGAAAGTAACCTTCGTCTCCTTGACCAATCCCGCCCGCTTGAGCGCTTCGTCAAGGATTTCAAGCTGCTCGACGGTCAAGTCTCTATTCACTTCTATTACGATGCGTTTGACCCCTATGCGAGTGGTCGGGAGGCGGGGCAAGTTGGAAGCGTCCTTCAGGGAAGTTCTCTCGAGAAGGAATGATAAGGTCTCATTGTTACTGAGCCGAATGACAATCGGATTCCTTCGGAAAGCGACCAGATCAGTGACCCGAGGAAGGTAGGTCAATATTAGAATACTGGATGAGGTAGGATAGACCTTGGTTATCTCGAGAATGAAAGGGAATCTTGGAAGCATCGAGACGAAGGTGATCCATGCCGGGGAACCTCGTCCCCGCATAGCCGGGGCGGTCGTAATGCCTGTTTTCCAATCCGCCACGTATCAATACGCGGGTGAAAAGAGCTACGATGATGTGAGGTACATTCGCCTCAACAACACCCCGAACCACCTCGCCCTGGCGGAAAAACTTGCCGCCCTTGAGAACACTGAAGATGCGCTTGTAACTGCCAGCGGGATGGCAGCGATCTCGACATCTCTGTTGACATTTCTTGGCAAAGGTGACCACTTTCTAGCGCAGGACTGTCTGTACGGGGGAACTCACGACTTTGTGACTAGGGATATCGAAAAGTTTGGAATCTCTTACGATTTCATCGATGGCAACGACCCAGAATCATGGAGGCAAAAGCTGAAACCATCCACTAGGGCAATCTACGTCGAAACGATTTCAAATCCTCTAATGCAGGTTCCAGACCTAGAGCCCGTGGTTCGCTTTGCAAAGAGCCACGGGCTTGTCTCGATGATTGACAATACTTTTGCGAGCCCAGTGAACTTTCGTCCGTCAGAGTTGGGCTTCGACCTGTCGCTCCACAGTGCCACCAAATACCTGAATGGCCACTCGGACATCGTGGCAGGAGCAGTCATCGGAAAGTCGGCTTTGATCCAGAAGGTGACTCACAAACTAAACCATCTGGGAGGGAGCCTTGATCCACACGCTGCCTTTCTACTACACCGCGGCATCAAAACGCTCGCCCTCCGTGTGAAACACCACAACGAGAGCGCGCTGCAAATAGCCCGGTTTCTAGAAAAGAACCCCGCCGTGGCAAAAGTCAACTATCCCGGCTTGGAGAGCCATCCAAATCACGAACGAGCACGAAGACTCTTCGATGGGTTCGGTGGGATGATGAGTTTCGAGCTGCACGACGGCGTCGAAGGTGCAGAATCATTCATGCGTGCGGCTTTGTTGCCTGCTGTCGCTCCGAGCCTAGGCGGAGTCGAAACGTTGGTGACCCGACCCTCAACGACATCGCATTCTGGACTGTCTGCGGAGGATCGTCGAAGGTTAGGAATCTCTGATGGACTCATACGGCTCTCGGTAGGAATCGAAGCTACTCAAGACCTCATGGAAGATTTCCGACAAGCCCTTGAGACCCGTTCCAATAGAACCTCAAGCCATCGATCCCGAGAAAGAGTACAGGTTCACGAATGAAACCCTAGATTTCAGTAGGACCGTGTATCCACGAAATCGTTCAACTGATACTGGAAAGTTCAAATCGCCGAAGGGACTCTCCTCGGGAGATCTCGCAAAATGTACTGTCTAAAGTGCGGAAGCCAACTCCCAGATGATGCGGCGTTTTGCTCCAAATGTGGCGCTAGGACGAGTTCAACCGGCCAGACTCCTCAGGTTCAATCTAGCGTTGGAACCTCGGGGTCTAGTCAAATCCTAGCACTTTCAAACGCCAGTCGCTGAAGTGTCCCAGCTGTGGGGCTCCCATCGCTCCCAAATTGGGAGAGATGATAATCACATGCGAGTATTGTGGAAGCAGTATTACACTTGGAAGTGCTGGCTGGGCGAATATCCAGAAGCAGACGATGCTTCCCTTAACGATTCAGAGCACTGATGAGATTTCTAATCGAGTCAAGTCAATGATGGACCGAGGAATGCTTCACAGACAAATACAGGAAAGCTCAACCCTCGAAGAGATGACACTCTCAGTAGTGCCCTACTGGCTGGTGAATGTCTCAGCCAGAACATCAATAGTGGCGACCGATATGGTGGCTGAGGGAGCGACGGTAGCCACAACAGCTGCGCTAATTGGAGTTATGGCTGGATTGGGCGGAGGACGCCGAGGTGGTTTCGGAACGCCCTTGCTCGGAGGCGCGATCCTGGGTTCAATGATGGACGGCGGCATGGGAGGTGGTGGTGGACAGAAGAGGGCGATTCAGATGGACCAGAACTACAATTTCCCCATCATTGCTCTGAAAGCTCTCACACAGTACCAACCACGCGACTACCAGTTCGCAATCCAGGGTAGAAGCCTGTTCGACATCTCACAATATCCCAAAGGGATCAAAGTGCTAAACGGCGATATCAGCGAGGATGCTGCAAAGTACCAAGCCAAAACACTAGTGGACCAACTCCAGTCCCAGAAGGCCCATGCTCAGTATCATATGATCCAGCAGATTACTTCACAGGAAGATGTGTCGGACACGGAGCTTTTGCATGTTCCAATTTGGTTTGTAAGATATGATCATAGCGGGAACAAGATCGTCCTAGTGGTCGACGGAATTCTGGAAACGTAATCAACGGCTTGGGGCTGTAACCTGAAGCACTATACCATCTCATTGTCCAAGACGAGTAGGCCGTGGGAGGGCCGCAAAGGTCATTTTTTGCGTCTTATTAGAAACACGGCGACCCCAACTACTACAATAGCTCCGATAATGCCTCCGATGATCGGTAGCACTGGAAGGTTTGAAGAACCGGGTGGCGAAGTGCTTGTCGACCCAACAGCGAGCGACACAGTCGTTGAATGAGATAGGGACCCGCTTGACGCCGTCACGTTCACCGCATAGTTTCCTTGAGCAACCGGAGTCGAATAGTAACCAGGGGATGATGTGGAAATGGTTAGTGTCGATGAGGCAGAGCCCCCAGCCGACAAGTTGATCGAGCCGGGGCTCAGAGATGGTTGAGGACCAGAAGGTGAAACAGCAGAAGCAAGGCTTAGAGACCCTGAAAAACCGTTCACGCTAGTCAAAATGATGGTGGCAGTAGCCGACGAACCCTGGGCAGCAGTGAGAGATGTTGTGCTCGGCGCGATAGTGAAATCAGGCGCAGACGATGTTTGAGTTTCGATAACAAAATTTCCAAACATCGAAGTAGGATGAATCGTGCAATAATACGTGTACGTGCCGGGACTCGAACTGATCGTGAAGGGAGGTATTGTATAAGAGGGCGGAACCGTGTTGGAACACACGTCAGGTGATCCGCAATCAGCGGTGTCAGTGTAACCATCTTTGTCTAAATCTATTAGCAATCTGTGAGCGACGCCGTCCGAACTGGAGACATCTATGGCGAGAGTGTCGCCTCGAGTGACGGTTATTGTAGGATTAGAACTGTTCCAGTAGTAGTAAGCACCGTTAGTAGTGCCCGCCAGAGAAATTGTCACGGAAGACGCATTCACCCGCATAGGAGACGGAAGGATCGAGGGTGCAAGGTATAGAGTCAATCCGATAAGCAGAATTGAACAGAATAGACTTCCAACAAGATTCTTCGCCCGCATAATTGCTCTCTGATGATGCTATCCCGGTAGTAAGTTATATGCTTTGACCTTGACGCTATACTGGGCCGAAACCTCAGAGAATGAAATCGTGGTGCGGCCGCCGGGATTCGAACCCGGGTTCCCGGCTGTCTCCTGACTGTAATGGGAAGCCGGTGTCATAGACCAGGCTGCCCGCCGTCACCTGATGTAGGACCCAGGTGTTGGCTCTGGACCACGGCCGCTATTCAGACCCATCCGATTGATAGCTTGTAAGCATTTTTGCCGAGTTGAGGTCGCGTGAAATCAGCAATGCCTATTACTCATGTTGACAGCGTATGCGTAGGCATCGTATGGACTTCTGGACGAAAATCGCGTTCTCGATTGGGTTCCTTCTCACTGCGGCACCTCTCTTGCTTCGAATGTACGACTTTATCGACAACAGTACTACTCTGCCGTTCTTCGTGATCGGAGTAATCATTGTCGTTATGGGAGAACGGAGTAGGGTCCGCCTAGAAGAGAAACCCGTTTCAGCTAACTAGAGAGAATCATAGAGAGGCTTATTCTGCGAAATCCGAGGCCTTAGGCGGCTCAAGAGAGAGCCCCTTCCGCTTCCGAATTCCCTCGACAACAGTCTGCAGCAGTGAGGTTGGGACCGGAGACCATCGGGCAAACTCCAAACCCCAGAAAGCACGGCCCTGGGTCTGGCTTCGCATCACCTCCGACAGGTCGAAGCTCTCGGCCGTGGGAATGTCACCTACCACCGAGACGAGGTTGCCCTTCTGGTCTACCGAAACGATCTTCCCGCGTTTCTGCGTTATCACGCTTGTTACTGCTCCTAAGAAGTCGTTGGGCACTCTAGTGGTGATCTTCTGAACGGGCTCCAAGAGAGTTGGCTGGGCCTCAAGGAACGCGGTGAACATCGCGCGGCGTGTCATGGGCATGATCTGTGCTGGACCTCGGTGCACAGGATCCTCATGCAGGGCAACATCTGTAATCTTCACTTTCATGCCTCGAATCTGTTCGTAGGCGATTGGGCCCTCCTTTATTCCCCAACGATAGCCGGCTAGAATCATGTCCCGGACCTCTTGCATATACTGGGCGCCTTTCGTCACATCGAGGATCATGTTGAAGGGCTCGTCAATGCTCCAGACGCCTCTTGCCTCATCTGGCTCCCAACCGACGGCTCGCAACTGTTTGGCCATGTCGGCCTTGTCCATGTACTCGCTGATCTTGCCAGTCTTGATCAGCTCCATAACTTGTTCTCCCAGGGGCTCGACCTCAATGTAGATCTTGTTGTGTCTGTTAGGCGATTTGCCTTCGATCGGGCCGGCTTCGCTCCGGATTGCTTCTCTGTAGATCACGATCGGCTTGGAGGTAACAATCTCCAGACCGGTCTTCGTAATCAGGGTATTTGCAATCTCAAGGTGGAGGGTTCCCATTCCCGAGATCAGATATTCACCCGTCTCCTCGTTGATGCTGGTGACCAAATTCGGATCCTCTAACGACAGCTTGCGTAGAAGCTCGACAAGTCTAGGCAAGTCCCGGTTGAACTTTGGCTCTACAGCGATCGTCACGACTGGCTCAGTGACGTAGTGGACAGCCTCGAACGGGATGACTTGCTTGACCGAAGAGATCGTCTCTCCCGCCTTCACGTTTTCGAGACCGAGTAGTGCTGGAATGTTTCCTGCGCTGAGCTTTCCCACGATTTCTCTCTGTGGGCCCATGTAGATGGCCACTTGTTGGACGCGTCCCTGGGCGCGAGAGTTGATCATGTAGACCGCCTCCCCATCACTCACCGTGCCAGAGAACAAACGTCCAGTAGCAACGACGCCGGCCTGGGGGTCCACTACGATATTTACAACCGACATTAGCACAGGACCCTTGTCGTCGCACTTGATCATGGCCTGGCCGAACTCGCTGTTGGGATCTCCATGCCATATCTTGGGAATCCGGTAGACTTGGGCGATGTGGGGCGGAGGCATGACCTCAATCGCCATGCCCAGAATGGCTTCATGTATTGGAGCGTTCGTCTTCAGATCCTCAACTTTGTTGTTGAGATACGCGTCGACAACATCAGTGAACTTGATCCCCTTTTTCCGCGCAACTTCGAAGTTGAAGCCCCAGCGGTCTTTCGCGGAGCCCATTGCTACAGTGTTTGTTGCGAAGTTGACTTTCCACTTCTCTTTGAACTCGGGCTCAGCGTACAAATCTAATAATCCGTTGAAATCTTTGATGATCCGGGCAATACGCTCCTGTATCTGCTCCGAGCTCAGCTTCAATTCCTTGATCAAACGGTCGATCTTGTTGATGTAGAGAACAGGGCGGACCCGCTCTTCCAAGGCTTGACGTGTAACTGTTTCCGTCTGGACCATGACCTCTTCGACAGAATCGACGACTACGACCGCACCGTCGATGGCTCGAAGGGATCTTGTGACTTTTCCGGAAAAGTCGACGTGCCCGGGCGTATCGATCAGATTAATGACATAGGGTGTTCCTCCATGTTCATAGTAGAGGCTTACGTTGGCGGCTTTGATTGTCATCTGGCGTTTCTGTTCTTCTTCCATGAAGTCCATTGCAAGCGCTGTCCCTGCGAGCGATGGAGAGAGAAGTCCTGCACCGGCCAACAAGCTGTCTGTCATCGTTGTCTTGCCGTGGTCGACATGGGCGATGATACCGATGTTGCGGACTTGGTCCTTGTTAGAGACGATTTTGAGAATGTCCGCTGAACTCTTGAATCGGGGCAACGGTGTTACCTATCTTCTCGAAGAGATAGCTCGAACTCCCGGATTCTCTATTATACGTTTCCCGGAATCAGTCCAATAGCTAATACTAACCTGGCAACGGTGATCCTTGTAGAGAGTCGCCAGAACTGGAAATTCGAGGGGTGAAAACTGATTGGAGATAGATCACTGCGTCTTCCCGGATGATCTCCTTTACGACTTAGAGAACAACACTTGGTTGCGTATTGAAGACAATGGAGAGGTTACGGTAGGAGTCACCAGCGTGCTGCCAGCAATAGCTGGCAAGCTTACCCTAGCCAGGCTGAAGTCAGCTGAAGTCGCAATTCAGCGGGGACAGAGCCTAGGAACTCTTGAGAGTCTAAAGTTTGTCGGTCCAGTTCCTTCGCCCGTTTCAGGCATTCTTCTGAAAACGAATGGTTTGATCGTCGATCGGCCGAGGATCATCAACGACTCGCCCTACCAAGAGGGCTGGATTGCGAGTCTCAAGCCATCTCATCTCGCGTTAGAGCGGATTCTACTGTCGAAGAGTACCGAGTCAAAGACTCTATTGGTCAAGAAGATCGCGGAGTTTCACGTGCGCTGTTTCAAGGCGTTTCCGGATCATGAAATGTCTGAGATCGGCACAGAGTGCTCTGCAGTCCTGATCCGTCTGAACGACTTGTTAGCAACCATCCCAGTGGGCGAAGTAGTTCACTTGGTATCAGATGATCAAACGGCCTACGTCGAGATGGTAGCTTGGTCTGAAAGGACCGGCCAGAACCTTTTGGATTGGAGGCAGGAAGGAAACCTGTTCCATTTCATCGTTAAGAAAGTGCGTTAGAAAGAAGGCCCGCCGGGAAAAGAAAAGGCGGGATTGGAAGGTTCTTCGTCTATGCAGTTACAGTCTGTGCGATGGCGAGTGCTGGTTTCTCTATAGGGTTCCGGACAAGGTTTCCCCATTCCGTCCATGAACCGTCATAGTTTCGGACCTTTGGGTATCCTAGCAGATATTTTAGAACAAACCAGCTGAAGCTGGAACGCTCTCCGATGCGGCAGTAGGCCACGATGTCCTTGTCGCCGGTTACGCCCTGGGTTTCGTAGAGTTTCTTGATTTCTTCGTATGGCCTGAAGGTGCCGTCCTCTCTGACAGCTTGGCTCCACGGTACGTTGACTGCGCCGGGTATGTGGCCGCCGCGCTGTGCGTGTTCGGTTGGATATTCTGGGGGGGCTAGTACTTCGCCGCTGAACTCCTTGGGGCTTCTGACATCGACGAACTTGACGTTAGGCTTGTTGTGGAGGTCGAGTGCTTGTCGCAGGTAGACTCTGATGTTCTCGTCGGGATTGGATGCGCGGAAATTGGTTGTGGCGTGTTTGGGAATGTCTTTGGTTAGGGGTTTGTCCTCGTCGATCCATTTCTTGCGTCCGCCGTTGATGAGTACTGCATTCTTGACGCCATAGAATTGTAGATCCCAGTAGGCGTAGGCTGCGAACCAGTTGTTGAAGTCGCCGTAGAGGGCTATCTTGGTGTCGTTGCTGATCCCGGACTTGCTGAAGAGCTGTTCCAATTGTTCTTTGGATAGGATGTCTCTTTGTAATGGGTGATTGAGGTCTTTACGCCAGTCGAAAAGGACTGCGCCTGGGATGTGTCCGAGCTGGTAGTTTGCCAGGGGATCGTAGTCTACTTCAACGATGCGTACTTTGGGATCGTTGAGGCGCTCCTGCACCCATTCGGTGCTGACCAGTACTTCGGGATGTGCATATGACATACGTTATATCCGGTCGTGGGACATACCATTCGTCATATTTATGCTTCACTTTTATTCCATCGGGAATAGTCCATTCTATTCGCATCGATCCAAGTGTCCAAACATGAATGTTAAATCGCTGAGCCGGCGTCATCGCGCTAGACCTGATTTGATTCAAGTTCCACCGTGGGTCCGAGAAACCTTCGATAGTTACCTTGTCTGCGAATTCACAACCGTCAAATCCGGAAAACCTGTGACCCTACCTTTGCTGCCGTTCTATCTACCGGACTCCGGGAAATTCGTAGTAACGTCCAGTATCCTCTTCTCGAAGAAGGCCGAGAATGTGAAACAGAACCCCAAGGTCTCGCTCTTATTCTCAAATCCTGAAGGGTCGAAGGTTGGAAAACACGCCGTACTGGTTCAAGGCATCGCTCACGCTGACGACTCCGACCTCGACCATGGCTGGGAGAAGTACCTCTCCTACTGGCGGAAGAAAGAGCCCTACATCGATGCGTACCTAGCTGAGCGTGAAAAGTTCGGCTGGTTCTGGAAGCGGATCGTAGTCCAAGTCGAGCCTAAGAAAATCCTCGCATGGAAGAACGGCGATACGTCAAAATCGCCGGAAGTTTTCGGAGTCTAGAATAATGACAAGTCTGGATTATCATCGGCTCGGGAATTTCCGCTATGCGATTATAACATTGGTTGGCGACGATGGATTTCCGTTCAGTGTGTCAACCGACTTCAAAATAATGCCTGACAAGAAGATAGTGCTGCAGAAACCTGCTCAGCCCTCGAAGCTTGATGGCAAAAGAGTGAACGTCCTGTTCAATCATATCACTGGCTTGCCAGGAGGAGGATACGGCGATAGGAGATACATGCTAGTCTGGGGGACCACTCACGAACATCATGGGACGCTAACGTTTGAGCCGGAGAAAGTGTCGGAGTGGGACGAGAAGATTCTGCCCTTTGACCAATACTGCGCCAAGACGGCGCCGCAAGGAGCCAAGTACCTAGGAAAGCTTCAGGCGTCCGTCGAAGCCTGATCCTCTCCAAGTTCCGCCGCTTCGACCTCTCCCGCAACATCTTCCGGCCTGGAAGCTTCTGTCACTCCCTCGGACTCTTGGTCGATGACCCCTTTGGGCTTTGATTCAGCGATCAGCATCATCAGACTCTCTAGGTCGAGCTCGGCTCTCGTTCGCCAGCCAAGCTTAACGAGACCCTCCTCGTCCTCTTCTATGTAGCCGGAGCGCAGGAAAGCGTCCGTAAGAGTGAGTGCTCTCCAACGTCCCACCTTTTGTCCAATCGCTTCCTCAAGCTCCTTCCGCTCACTCTTCCCTTGCTTGGAGACGATCAGTGAAAGGCAGGCTGCCAGAGCCGCTAGGTTGTCGATTCTCCACCCTGTCATCCTCGCCTCTCGAGGGGTCAGGGTTCCTTTCAGCCTCACGAAGTATCTCGACTCTTCTTCTCCATCGAGTCCCGGCTTGTAGTCGCTGAGAACTTGGGACTCGACCTTCTTGACTTCCAGGTCTAAATCCTTCAAGCTCTCGTCAAGCTGCGTCAACACCTTCAGGTACTCTTTGCCGAGACCGGTTTTGAGCTCCCACGATCTGGCCCCGGGCACCCTTCCTCTCTTGAAGAATAGCAAGTGCGCGGCCCTTTTGACCCGTTCCGGGTAGTAGGATTGTTCCTGTTTCACTTCGCCCGTGATAGGACAACCTCCTTAGTGATCGGTATCGGATAGCTGAGCGGTGATCCTTGCCGGGATGCGAATGGTGGGTCTCGGGGGATTAGGAACATCTTCTCCTTCTTCCTGTCTAGCGCGGCCATTCCGTAGCTGATGAGGAAGCTGACCATTTGAGCGCGAAGAACTGTCTGAGGGAAGTTACTCGTTCTGACAAAGCTCCAATATTCAATCCGCCGTTCCTCTCCAGCCTTCTCCTTCATCTCCATCCGCATTTCTTCCAAGCGTTTCGTGAACGCCTTCTCTTCAAGAACCCTCATCCTTGCCAGCTCCGGCGAATCCATCGATCCCGGAGTTTCGAAGGGTCCCGCTGCAAGTCTCTTGCGCCTCTCAAAGAAGGACAGCATCTGCTGCCAATAATCCAGGGCCTCCTTGGTAGACGCATCCGTCAACTGTTCCAGCTCAACAACCGGATGCCATGATAGTAGAAAGAGTTCGGCCAGTTGTTCTCTCGACATGGATCCAATCTTCTGCTTGACCATGCCTGGATCGACGAACAGTGAGCTGGATTGGAATCTGAGATTGGCGCTCTGGAGGCCGACTACTCTTGCGAGGCTGGTAATGGCTCGCATGTCTAGAAGGTTGTCCTGCAGTGTCTGCCAGCTCTCGGAGTGTCGTCTGATGATTCTGAGTGCTTCGGATACGTCGAGGAGGAAGGGATTGAATTGGCGGCTCTCAATAGAGTTACATGTTTGTATTAGTTCTTCGAGCTCTTTCCTTCCGGACGCTTTGCTGGTTCTTTGGGCCAAATCTATTTCAGCTCCTTTACCATCGAGCTGCCTTCGACATTCTGGACCACAACCACGTGGACTTGGTCTTCGCTGGGCAGCGACAATTGTCCGGGCGTTATCGCGATGTACTGGCTGCTGTCCGTCGTCTTTGAGGCTGCGTGGATCAGTCGAGAGACCGTCTCCCGGTTCTTCGGGTCCATATGAACATCAAATTCATCGATTGCTCGGAAGGGTGATGAGATGAATTGTTGGAGAGATAGGAGGAACGCTATTAGGGCGACAGTTCGTTCTCCGCCGCTGGGTGCGAGGCTGTCTAGCGATACTGGTTCGTTTCCCTTGAAGCCCGCGTAGAGTTCGAGGCCCGCTTTTTCGATGTTCTTTGAGGACTTTAGGTCGATTCTTCCTTTGCCTCCGACCTCATCGAGTAAATTGCCGTATCGCGATGAGAGTTCTTCGAGGAGTTTCCCCATGACCGTTTTCCAGCGTTCAAACCGTCCTTGGAGTTCTCCTAGGACTTCGGACCTGTTCTGTTCTACAACCTCCGCTTTCTTCCTGAGATCCTCGTACATGTCGCCGTATGTCTTGAACATCTTCTCCACATCGGCTGATAGGTGGGCGAGAGGACGGATCCTTTCTTGAACGGCCGCTGTCTCAAGCGTTACATCATGTAGATCTCTTGGGTTTTCGAATGCTGGTCCCAGTTGGAGGGCCTGGGTTCGCAGGGGTGCGAGTTCCTCCTCGCCGAGCTTTAGCTGGACTTCGAGCTCTTGGACTTCTTGGGCCATCATTGAGAGCTTGAAGCTGTTGACTTCGTACTTGACCTTCGATTCAACAAGAAGATCCGTACTCTTCGTAAGATGTCCTGACAGTTCGGCGATCTTTGAGCGGACCCTCGCATATTCTGTTTCGTCCAGTTGCGCTGTATTGGCTATTTTCTCATGTTCTTGATTTAGCTCCGCTAGTGTCTGCCTTAGTTGCTCATTCTGTTCAGCTCCAGGTGTGACTAGATCTCTGAATCTCGCTATCCATTCAAGTGAGCCTGAGCGGAATCCGCGACTGTGCTCCAGTTTCAGGTGTTCTTCCCGAAATGTTTCAAGTTCTTGGCTTAATCGATCAAGTTCACCTGAGAGTTTGAGGTGTTCTTTTTGGGCCGAGTCTAACTCTTCCTTAGCGTCTTCTGATTTTCTCTGGAGGGAGGCTATTCTGTCTTGAAGTCGCTTCTGCGATGATTCTTTTCTGAGGATTCTGCGCCAAGTGAGTTCTCGCTGTAGATCTTTCAGCTGTTGCTCCAGTTTCTTCTTAGTCTCGTACTTCTCGTATTCTCTCTGCCAGTGGAGGTAAGTCTCTCTGGTCCCTTCGATTACGGAGGACATTGTCTCTCGTTCAGTCGTGAGCTTCTGTAGTCGGTCGCTGGCTTCTAGCACTTCCTTGCGGTATGCGCCGAATCCGACCGCGTCTTCGAGGAGTAGAAGCTTCTCGATTGGGCTTACTGTTCCAAAGCGTCCGACCATCAGCTGGTGCATTATGACAAGCATGTTGTCAGGGTTGAGTCCGATCTTGGAGAGTCCTTCGATTAGACTGGTCTTGGAGATGGGTTTGTTGTTGAGGAGGTAATGGTAGTCTCCAGAGCGTTTGAGGATGCGGGTTAGTAGGATCTTGTCGCTGCGTGCTTGTGGGAAGGGTCGCGGACCTTTCTCTGATTCGTTGTCTAGCAGGACAGAGACTCGGGCCTGGTCTTCGCCCCATCGAATAAGTTCGCTAAGCTTTCTAGATCTCTCTGTGTAGGCTTGTCCCAGGACTACGGATATTCCGAGGAGGATGGAGGATTTTCCTGCGCCGTTTGGTCCGACGATGAGATTTAGGCCGGGTTCTAGTGGTATGTTCGCGTTTTTGTAGCTCATGAAGTTGGTGAGCTGTACTTCCCGGATCAATCTCCCACTAGACCTGATACTTGGAACTATTGGATCGCCGGGGTCTAATCAACATTTGAGCTACCGTTGAGGAAATTACAAGTTCTTGTCAAATCCGGATTGTTTAAATAGCCGATCGGGAGTTTATCGCGTTCCGGAGTGTGCCAGGTGCGGGATTGAGGCGGCTTGGCAAAGTACTGCACCTGTCAAAGAGTGGCAATCTTCTCCTTCGACTCGAACAGTACCCAGTACCAATAATTGGCGCTCAAGTCTGCGACTACAAACTTCGCAGTGTTGGCGTGGTCAATAATATTCTGGGTCCTGTGAAGACTCCATATGTCTCGGTGAAGCCTGTCGCGAATGTTGATGGTGCACTGGTCGGCCGGGTTCTCTACCAGGTCGAGAAGGATTAGGAGCATCAAAAAGAAAACTTGACTGAGACGCTGGAACAGGTACCGAGAATTCCGACGGGTCCTAGGTCTGCTCGATTGTGTCCTGAGTGTAAGGGTTCGAAGCTCATCCGCGACTATGATACGGCCGAGGTTGTTTGCATGACCTGCGGTTTCGTGGTCACGGACAAGATTGCTGATTCTAGGCCGGAATGGCGCGCTTTCGATGATGAGCAGCGGGCGAAACGTGCTCGTACTGGCGCGCCGATGACATTTACTATTCATGACAAGGGTCTATCCACCATCATTGACTGGAGGGATCGCCCTTCTGGGACGAAGAGCGTTAGCGCCGACCAGCGCATAGAGCTGTACAAGCTACGGAAATGGCAGCGCCGGGTCCGAGTCTCCGACGCGACGGAGAGAAATCTTGCGGTTGCACTCTCGGAGCTGAGTAAGCTGTCGGCTGCTCTGACGTTGCCGAAGAATATTCTTGAGACAGCCTCGGTGATCTATCGGCGAGCGATCAAGAAGAGACTGATTCGGGGCCGGTCAATTCACAACGTGACCGCGGCGGCCATCTATATGTCCTGTCGCCAGTGCGGTATTCCGAGGACGCTGGACGAGATTGCGTCCGTGTCGACGTTGAACAAGAAGGATATTGGCCGGAGCTACAGATTCATGCTTCGCGAGCTCGGCATGTTCGTGCCTCCTTCAGCTAACCGGAGTTACGCGGCCCGATTCTCCAACCGACTAGTCATCTCTGGCAAAGCGGAAGGAATCGCTATCCGCATTCTGGAGATTGCTCGTCAGATGAAACTGACTAGTGGTCGGGGTCCCGCAGGGATCGCTGCAGCGTCCACGTATATCGCCACGGTGTTGACGAATGAGCGGAAGACTCAGCGGGAGATTGCGGAGATTGCCAATGTGACTGAAGTTACGATCCGGAACCGGTACAAGGAATTGTTGGAGAAGCTAATGATCGAGGTTCCGCTCTAGTCGGGCTTAAGCTGACCTGCTAGTTACCCGCGTTCCATACGACCGGAACCTGCAGATGGCTCTCGGCCTCGACAAGTAGGGGCCTGGCTCTGAGCTCTCAGTCTCCATCCAGTCTGGAATGATTACCGCCCTGATGAGTTCTTGAGTCGTTATTCCTCTCTCCTGCGCAAGCCTGCTCAGCTTAGAGAAGGCGTCCGCATCGAGTGACTGTATGAACCTCCTGGATCTAGATCTTAGTCGGATCTCTCTCCTCTGCAAGGTGGGTATACTTTTGGGCGGTGCAAAAATAAGGTGGACGTGTAGAATGCCGCACAGTAGACGTGCTTTACTTCACGTGTAAACCACCTCAGATATTCATGGGAGCCAGTGCTGAGGGCTCTATTCGTATGAATGTGGTGCTTTTGACGCGAAAAGATTGTGATTTACTTGCCGCGAGTTCTCTTAGTGGATTCGCTTGCTGCTTCTTTCAGCAGTCGATTCGTGTTCTCGGTGCCTCCTCCAAGTCGCAGCGTCTGCTCATG
>Ga0209057_1001300_pt1 | contig 20351 bp, 20 predicted proteins | sample GraSoiAngelo_146_FD_185903 | JGI IMG/M metagenome (GOLD analysis project Ga0209057, IMG submission 185903) | Grasslands soil microbial communities from the Angelo Coastal Reserve, California, USA - 14_1009_05_30cm (SPAdes) (version 2) | ecosystem: Environmental > Terrestrial > Soil > Grasslands ... | reverse complement strand
ATACCAGTGCTTTCTCCCATTCGTCGACAGGCGGTTCAAGATGGAACACATCAAGCCCAGCGCCGGCCAGCTGGCCCTGCCGAAGCAATTCTAGCAAACTTGGTCCATCGACTATGTCTCCTCTCGAAGTATTGATCAAGTAGGACCCTCGTCTCATCATCGCCAGCCGTTTGCCGTTGAGAAGATGGTGAGTCTGCGGAGTGTATGGAACGTGTATTGTGACAATCTCGGATTTTTGCAGAAGTTCTTCAATAGATTCAGTGAAATCATAGCTGAGACCTGGGACTCCACGAGGCTTGACAACGTCGTAGCCGAGAACTTCTGCCTGGAAACCCACCGTGAGAATCCTTGAGACTTCATTTCCTATTCGACCAGCACGTCCGATGACGCCGATCCTTTTGCCTTGCAACTCCTCGCCCATCAGTTGGTTCTTGATCCAGCGACCCGCCTTCATCTCCTGATCTGCTAATGGAATCTTTCTCAGCAACGACAAGATCAGACCAATGGTCAGCTCGGCAACGCTGGTTGATGGCGCACCGGGAGTATTCCATACTTGAATGCCTCCGGCTTTCGCCGCTTCGACATCGACGTTGTCGAGTCCCACTCCTGCTCTACCGATAATTCTCAGTTTTCTTGCCGCCTTAATCACGCTGGCATCGATCTTCGTTCTGCCTCGGACAATAACGATCTCGTAATTCGAGATCAACTCTACAAGCCTGGTTCTGTCAATTCCTGTCTGATCATCGACTTGCAAGCCTGTGGATCGGAGAATTTCCAATCCATCAGGATGAATAGGGTCGCAAACGAGAACTCGCATGTACCTAGTTCTCCACTGTTGTAACCGGGCGTGACTTTGCTGCTTGGGAAGTTTGGAGTTTCCGCAACAGCGCTTGGGCCGCTATGGTCACCGGGTCCCACACCGGAGCCAGTGGCGGTGAGTAGCAAGTTTCTATCTGCTCGAACTCCTCGACGCTCAATCCTAAGTGCCCGGCCATTGAGGCCAGATTGGCCCTCAAAGTGGCACCTTCCTCACCTACGAGCTGAGCCCCTAATAATCGACCATCCTTAGGATCTGCAAGAAGCTTGACGGTCAGGTCCTTACCACCAGGGTAGTACGGGAGTCGAGTAGACCCCGTCACCCTGACAGATACCGGGTGCATACCCAATTTTTCCGAAACTGTTGTGGTCGGTCCAAAAGACGCGACCTCCAGTCCGAACAGTTTGACAGTCGTTACGCCCGTCGACCCAGGATACTCTGCGTTACCGCCTGCTGCATTGATCCCTGCGACTAACGCTTGTCTGACGGCTGTTGTGGCAAGCTGAAAGAATACATGCCGACGGGTTATGCGGTCGTATGTCTCTATGCAGTCTCCGGCTGCATACACGTTCGCTGCAGAAGTCGCCATCCGCTCGTCCGTCTTGATTCCGCCTGACTCCCCAAGAACAATGCCGGCTTCCTTTGCCAACTCGGTGTTTGGCTTCACCCTCACGGCGACAATAACCGCATCGACAGGATAATTTTCTCCCGAAATACGGATTCCAGAAACCCTGCCATTCCGTCCCACGATCTCCTCGAGAGTCGAATTGAAATGATAATCAACGCCATGTTCCTCTGCCCGCGCCCTGATGATCGAGGCCATGTCTGGGTCGAGTATCACGGGTAGAATCTCTGGGACAATTTCCGCCTCGAGAACTGCCATGCCACGTTGAAGTAGTGCTTCAGCCATCTCTGAACCTGTAAGTCCCGCTCCCACTATTGCGACGCGTTTCGCGTTGTTCTCAACGAGATGGTTGGTCAGTCTCTCAACGTCATTCATTGTACGGATGGTGAACACTCCTTTGAGATCGGACCCTGGGATTGGTACAGTGCTAGGTCGCGCTCCCGTAGTAAGAACCAGCGTATCGTAACCTAGAGTCTCAGTCGAGTTGTCCTTAGCCCTGGTGGCCTCTATGCTTCGCTTCTCTATATTGATCCTCGTAGCTTTCAAGCCAAGACGGAGGTCAATCCGGTTCATTTGTTCATAGAACGCCTCATCATATCCTATCAGTGCTTCAAGGCTTGGCACTATATGGCTGAAAGCGTAGGGGAGGCCACACCGAGAGTACTCAGGTAGCGTTTCGTCGCCTAGTAGAACGATCTTTGCGGTTCTATCTGTTTTTCGCGCTTGAAACGCTGCAGTTGTGCCAGAGACTCCGCATCCGATGATCACAATGCGCCTTGGCATAGAGCCGCGCCATATCCGTTGTCCGATAACGGTTTCCCTGGGGGGGTGAACGGAGATTGGGAGCATGGATTAGTTTAAAGTGGGGAAGCGGGAATTTTGAGGCTGGATAAATCCTTGAAGGCTAACATGAACAATTTTCTCCGAGACGGGAAAGGGATGCTACTTGCATATGACCAGGGATTCGAGCACGGACCTTCCGCGGATTTTAACGATAAGAATATCGATCCAAGCTACATTCTTGACATCGCAGCAAAGGGAGACTTCACCGGACTTGTTCTACACAAAGGCATAGCTGAGAAATACTATACCGGGAAGATCCCGCTCATCGTGAAACTGAACGGAAAGACCAGTCTGCCTAAGGGTGAGCCGGTCTCAACTCAGGTTTGTAGCGTGGAGGAGGCGGTCAGCCTGGGCGCGAAGGGTGTCGGCTATACCATCTATCTCGGTAGCGCTCACGAGAGTTTGATGCTACAAGAATTCGGGGAGATTCAGGAAGAAGCTCACGATGACGGAATTCCGGCTATCGCCTGGATCTATCCGAGAGGTGAGGCTGTGAAGAATGACACCAGCCCGGAAATCGTCTCCTACGCCGCTAGAGCGGGCCTCGAGGTCGGAGCTGACGCGGTCAAGATAAAGTACTCTGGGTCACCGGAAACGTTCAGCTGGGCGGTCAAGGCCGCTGGACTGATCAAAGTCTTCATGTCGGGCGGACCTAAGGCTCCGACTGACGAAACCTTTCTCAGCCAGGTCAAGGGAGCGATGGACGCAGGGGCAGCTGGTCTCGCGGTTGGGCGAAACGTCTGGCAGCACCAAGAACCCCTCAAGATGGCGTCGGCTCTGAAGGAGATCATATTCAACGGCCGCGAAGTCGATAAGGCGTTGCGGCTTGTCGTAGCGCAGTGAAGAAGTAGGTCCTCCTATGGCGGCACGGAAACTTCGCGAGCTTCTCGAGACTGAAGACCGGAGTCTCAGCAAGCTCGTGGACCTTCTGGCTGAACTTAGCTTACGGATTGTCCGGGAGATTCCTAGAACGCTGGGAATGACTGAAGGTGTGAACGTTTACGGAGAACAACAGACGGAACTTGATGTCTGGTCTAATGGGCTTCTGACTAAGAGGTTGCTTAGGAGCGGTCTGGTTAGACAGGTGGCTTCTGAAGAGATGGAGACAGTGATGAATGCCGATCATGGCGAGTACACTGTTGCCCTAGACCCTCTAGACGGGTCCTCTAACATCAGGACGAACAACCTCATGGGCACAATTGTCGGAATCTATCACGATAAAGCCTTGCCAGCCAAAGGCCGCGATCTTTTATCATCAGTCTACTTCCTTTACGGACCATACGTTGAAGCGGTGGTTGGGATAAAGAGCGGTGTTTATCTTGCCGCTCCAGCGGGGAGGGGCACCGGAGCTGCCAAATTTATCTCGAACGGAGAGCCACACCGCCTGCCCCAGAAAGGATTAGTCTACGGGATCGGGGGATCGCGGGACAAGTGGACGGAGAAGGTCCGCGAATTTGCGAACGCGCTAGAGAGGAGGAAACTGAAGTTTCGATATGGGGGATCGTTTGTCGGTGATTACAATCAGGTACTATGCAGTGGTGGATTCTTTGCCTATCCAGAATTGCTCGATGCGCCCGACGGAAAGTACCGTCTACAATTCGAGTCAAATCCAATAGGATACATCACCGAGAGGGCTGGGGGGAAAGCGAGCACGGGAAAAGGGAATATTCTAGACCTTGAACCTCAAAGCCTCTCACAACGAGCCCCCACTTATTTGGGGAATAAGGAACTAGTTTCCGAGTTTGAAGAACTCTCAGGCACAACTGCTGGTCTGTTCGGGAACGCCAAGGGTTGAGCAGAATCAAAGGGTCTAGAGCGCCTCCCATTATTGTGAATTTCAAGACGTACATCGAAGCCACCGGCAAGAGGGGCGTTCAACTCGCGAAGATCGCCGATCGGCAAGAGGGGCGTTCAACTCGCGAAGATCGCCGATAAGGTCTCGAAAGATAGTGGCGTGACGATCGCAGTTGCGCCGCAGTTCACCGATCTGAAGAGCGTAACTGAGGCTGTCGAAATACCTGTTTTCAGCCAGCACATCGACCCAATCAAGCCCGGAGCATTTACAGGCCACATTCTGGCCGAGGCGGTGAAAGCTGCGGGAGCTTCCGGAACCATTCTTAACCATTCTGAGAGACGAATCAAGATCTCTGACATAGAGGAAGCGCTGTCTCTTGCAAGAGTCTCCGATTTGGCAACTCTTGTCTGCACTGACACTCCTGGAGTCAGCGCAGCGGTTGCATCCCTAAACCCGGACATAATCGCCATAGAACCTCCAGACCTGATAGGTACAGGGGTTGCAGTTTCGAAGGCTCAGCCGGAATTGATAACCAACGCGATTAAACGGATCCGGTCCGTCAACAACTCCGTCGACATTTTGTGTGGCGCTGGAGTCAGCACTGCAGAGGATGTCGGCAAGGCTCTTGAGCTCGGAACTCGGGGAGTGCTGGTGTCAAGTAGCGTCGTGAAAGGACCGAGTCCAGGTCAACTATTGGAGAACATGACCGACGAGATTCTGAGGTCGAAGTAAGAGTTCTTCATGGTCAGTGGCTAAATAGCACTGAAGAAAACCAAAGACTGGTTGCTACTCCCATGGCGTCACTGAAGGGAACACTAGGCCTTCGAATCCTAGCCTACGGATCCGTACTCTCAACATACGTGTTGATCGTCATCGGAGGCTATGTCGTCTTTAGCGGTTCCGGGCTGGCCTGCGGTAGTTCAGGCCCCGATTCATGGCCGTTGTGCAACGGACAGGTTATCCCGACACTTTCGGGACCAGTTCTGGTGGAATGGACACATAGGTTGTTTACGCTAGTAGTCGGGCTTTTCGTGCTTGGTACGACGTTAGTCGTTTGGACACGATACAGAGAAGAAAAGAGGATCCTCCAATTATCGACCGTCAGTTTTCTTATTCTCTTGGGCCAGATCTTGCTGGGGATGGTGACTGTCAAAACTGACCTGGATCCCCTGGTTAGTACGGCTCATCTCGCGGTGGCCTCTGCATTGTTTTCCGCGGTCATACTAAATGCGATAACAGTAAGAAGGATTACATCTTTGTCTCATTTGCTTTCTAGATAATGGCTGTGCTCATTCGTTATAGTCAGTGCATAACGCTTTAAAAACGAGCGGCCGACACGAGGAAAATCAAGAGACATAGAAGATGGCGGTCTCCAACACTCAAGTAATTTTTGACAATCTATACGGCATCTTCACGTATCTCGCGATTATTGTTGGAGTAATTGTTTTCGCGCTAATGGCATATCTGATAATCAGATACCGCGCGAAAGACTCTTCAAGCGATCCCGAAGATACGCCTCGACTGGGCCGCATTCCTACCTCACGCGGTCATGGTCGAAACGTATTGATCACGGTGACTCTTTCGACGTTCCTATTGGCCATATTAATAATAACGTCGTTTGCCGCCGTGGACACACTTTTCCCAAATAACCCACCAAATGCTACATGGTGTTACAGCATCGCTGCCTACAATCAGACCCAGGCTACGGGACAAAGCTGCCCACGACTCGACGTGACGGGTCACCAGTTCTACTGGGTCTTCACATATCCGGGCGCTCGCTCATACACCAATTTATTCAGGGTGCCAGTAAACACGACTGTCGTTCTGGACGTTACTAGCGCCGATGTCTTCCACGATTTCGGGATAATACAGTTCAAGATCAAAACAGACGCCATCAAGGGACGAACCAACACGATCTGGTTCATCCCCTACAAGACCGCGAATTACACCATCCAATGCTTTGAGCTGTGCGGGACCGGACACGTCGGAATGATCGCAACTCTGAACGTGATGAATGTCACAGATTTCCAGAATTGGTATGGTAGTGCAAAGTGACCCTATGAGCCAGGATATTTTTCCACCCAGAGTCAGGAGGTGGCTGTTCACAACCAACCACAAAGAAGTTGGAATCCTCTACCTTGTAACGTCCCTCTTCTTCTTCGTCGCGGCTGGACTGTTGGCTCTCACCATGCGGACACAGCTGTCAGTTCCGAACAACAATGTGCTGACCGAGACCCTGTACAACCAGTTCGTAACAGTGCATGGCCTTCTGATGATATTTTGGGTTCTGTCCCCCTTCGCCTTTGGCTTCGCGAACTACATAATTCCACTACAAATTGGAGCTCGGGACCTTGCATTCCCAAGGCTCAACGCGATGAGCTACTGGTTCTACTTGTTCAGCGGCGTTGCAATTATAATGAGTTTCATCTTCGGTGCCCCAGACCTCGGCTGGACGCTCTATTCTCCTCAAACCGCGTTTCAATTCACTCCAACAATCGGACTCAACGTTGGGGCTGCCGCACTCATCCTGATCACGGTCTCAATAACAATGAGCTCGGTGAACTTTCTCGTGACCATGTTCAAGGTGCGAGCTCCGGGCATGAAGTTGAGGAACATGCCGGTTTTCCCGTGGGCGATTCTGGTGACGATCTTCATGATGCTCTATGCGTTTCCGTCTTTCCTGGCAGCTGTTCTCCTGTTATATGTTGACCGGGCGTTCGGAACCTTCTATTTCTCATCGATTCAAGGTGGGGCGCTGCTCTGGGACAATGTGTTCTGGTTCTTCGGGCATCCTGAAGTGTACATCGTTCTGTTTCCCGCCATCGGCGTTATCGCCGATGTTATTCCGACATTCACTCGAAGGCCTCTCTACGGTAGCAAGTACGTCATCGGCTCGATGATTGCGGCAGCGGTCATCAGTTTCATCGTCTGGGGTCATCACATGTTTGTGACAGGAATAGGATTGACGTCAACCAAGCTGTACACCGTAACAACAATCGCGGTTTCGCTCCCCTTTGACGTGATGGTAATCGCAATGATCGAGACTCTGATAAAAGCAAGGGTCAAGCTCAAGGCGGCCGCGCTCTTTGCGCTCGGGGCAATCGCCCTCTTCGTGATTGGCGGGATCACGGGAGTATACCTCGCATCCGTGGCTCTTGATCATGCGTTAAGGGGCACGTATTTCGTCGTGGCTCACTTCCACTACATCATGGTCGGCGCAAGTATCATGGGGCTGATCGCCGGTTTGTACTATTGGTTTCCGAAACTTACCGGAAGAATGTACAACGAAACTATTGCTAAGATCCACTTTGTCGTTTCGTTCATCGGCTTTAACATTCTCTACTTTCCGATGTTTCTCTTGCTGGATATGCCCCGGAGAATACAGACATACGCCCCCGATACGGGATGGGGACCACTAAACTCACTTGCTACTCTCGGGGGCTTCATCTTCGGTGGTGCCCAAGTACTTCTCTTTCTAAACCTCTTCCTCAGCCAGAGGAGAGGCGCGCCTTCCGGGCCGAATCCCTGGGACGGCTGGACCCTGGAGTGGTCTCTCCCGTCTCCAGTTCCTGCTCACGACTTCGATACGATCCCGTCAATTGCCGAGGACGGAACGTACCGGTTCGGCAACGGCCCAGGCTACCCTAACGGTTTGGCTCATATTGATGATTCGAAAGTCGGAAACGGCCTCGCGTATTCGCATCTCGAGGGATTGACTCCATGGCCGTTAGTTATGGCATTCGCAGCGTTCCTCTTTTTCCTCGGACTGAGCATTGGACAACCAAGCAGTCCGACCCCGGTTAGCTACAAGCCCTTCTGGCCACTTATCGCAGATGGGACGATATTGGGCGTAATCTCTCTGTACGGCTACAGCCGCGAGAGATTTTCTGTGCACGAGGAGAGACACGTGGAAAGCTGGCCATTCCGGGAAGTTCCAAACGTCAAGCTGGGAATCTGGACTTTTCTGGGAGCCGAGGTCATCTTCTTTGGAGTTCTCATTGGCGCCTACTTTTTCGTGAGAACAAACTCTGCGACTTGGCCGGCGGTTGGCGAACTCTTCTCGATCCGAAACGGTTTCGCCATGACTCTCGTTCTGTTGACTAGCAGTCTTACCGCAATAATGGCTCTGGCATCTGCGAAGATAGGCTCTCGCAATGGTTTGATTGCTGGATTACTGGCAACATTCGGGCTTGGTGCTTCGTTCCTCTACATCAAAGCGACCGAGTGGATAGAACTCGGGGCAAATGGGGTCTTCTCGGTTGCGAGTGGCCTCCCTGCAACATCGTACTTCGTCACCACTGGCACCCACGGAGTACACGTCGTCGCTGGAATGTGCATGACCGTATATCTCCTAGCCAATACGGTCAGAGGGCGATACACTAAGGGCGACTATCATGCGATAGAACACTTCGGATTGTACTGGCACTTCGTCGACATCGTGTGGGTATTCCTCTTCCCTCTCTTCTATCTGATCTAGGTGATTGAACTGAACACGACATATCTCTACCTTCTCGTGTTTGCGATACTGGTGGGTGGGACTGACATCGAATTCAATCTGGCAACCCTCCAAGCGACAATACCGTATAGCTTCTACGTGAGCATTCTTCTCGGACTGGCTGGAATGAAGGCGATACTTATCGCAATGTTCTACCAACATCTCAAGTACGAACCTCGATCCCTGTCCTCTTGGGTCATCATTGGACTTGTCATCGCATCCCTGCTGATGAGCCTCAGTTTCATTCAGCTCCACGGGCACTAAGAATGAGTAATAGGTAACGAGAGGAGATGGACTCACGGTCTCTTCAACAATATCTGTCCCTCTTGGCTTCGCTCTCATCGCCCTCGGGCTCGTAGCAGTTCCAAGCGCAACCGCAACAGTTTACACGAGCGGTGGTGCTTCGTCAGGAATATTGGAGCTGATGGTGTATTCAAGTTTCTCAAGCTTGGTAGTTGGCGTAATCATAACTCTTCGAAGCACTTTGAATCTCATCGACTCGTTCTCTAAGAGCCAAGAAGAACGGTCAACAAATTCTTGGCTAGTCAAACTCAGACTCATCACGCGTGCTCGGTCTTTGCGAAAGGTCAGAGTAGCATCGGCGGTCGCTTACGGATTGTTTTTGTCGATCCTCTCAGGAATTCTCGTCTTCCAACCCGCCCAAAGCTTCTCTGCATCCTACAGAGTAATGATTCCATCATCTACATTCGCCGTTTGTTGCGGATCGATTGGCCAGATGCCTCAGCTGATAGTGTATCTCTCGGATAATGTTGGCCTTGTTGCGACTCCGTTAGGACTCGTTCTACTTTTTGCCGTATCCTGGCTGGTTGGGGCCAATGTGAGTGCAGCAGTTCTAGCACACAGAACCAGATCGGTGAGAGGAAACGGCTCACTGCTTACTACGATGGGGAGTTTCATGGGAATCTTTTCGGTGTGTCCCTCATGTGCGCAAGGCTTGCTGGCGGCGATTCTTGGGGGATCGGGAATCGTATTCGTGACTCTTCTCGCTTCGTATCAAGGCTATTTCATCGGAGCATCCATTCCCATGCTGGTCATTTCGCTTCTGTGGACTGCAAAGAGTCTCTCGAAGGGGTCATCGATGAATTGCGCGGTTCCGACTGGAAGGTCAGGCACGGTATAGCAGACATGCAGTGCACGAATTTACACAAGGCATCGTAACGAAAAGAGTCCCCAAAAAAGGGGGTTATTGTTGCTCTGGAAGACGGTCTTACGGGATCACTATTTTTCCGTGCATGAAGGCGTGAACTGTACAAAAGTAATAGTACGTTCCTGCTGCATTGAATGTTATCGACTTGGTGTTGGATCCGCCCGCGACAACCCCGGTATCGAAACCGGGAAGGTTGCTGGCGTTGGGGACCGGGCAACCAATCGTCCCACCACTAGCGACACCTGCAGAATCGCAACTGGTCGCGCTGTGAGACGCCTTTCCCGTGTTGGCCCAGTACACGACCGTGCCAGACGTTATGGTCGAGTTGGCATTCCCGCTGGGATCTTTGAACCCGCATTGGGTCGCGTTTGAGCACACAGCGCCGACATCCCACATTGTGAATTTGGTCCCTTGAGGTGTAGTGCTTCCTGTGTTGATGTATGCGTAGACTCCCGCTCCAACGACTATTAGCACTATGATAACAATGCCAACCAGGATGAGGTTCTTGTTCCTTGGCTTTGCTGCTGGGGCTTCCATCGATTTTGGAGTAGTTTCCATTTTTTTCCACTTGAATTACGCTGGGCTCGTTGCTTTTGGTATAAAGGTTGTTTCAGGCATCTACATACCGATAATCAAGAAAGGCATCTGTGCGATTGGAACCGATTAAATATGGGTGTGGGCGAACGCTATGTGAAGTCTCAATTAGAAGATGGTTAAATGAGCGTCTTCCCTCCGGTTTTCAAGAGTTGGCGTGGTCCGATTCAAGAGAAAATTGACAATACTCTTGAAACGAATTTTGATCGAGAGGAGGCGAATCAGATTATCAAGTACATGTTCAAGACTGGTGGCAAACGCTGTCGACCTCTACTGGTCGTTTTATCGACCAAGGCGCTCGGCGGAAATCCTGAGGATGCGCTCGACGCGGCTGCCGCGCTGGAGATAATACATGCCGCCACTCTCGTCTTTGACGATCTGATCGATAAGGACCAAGTTCGTAGGGGGGCCCCCACAATCCATATGGCGTTCAGCAACGAGAAAGCGCTGACCTCTGGATTATTCCTTGCGTCCAAAGGCGTTCAACTCCTGTCGAACTACAAGAACGCCGAGGTCATGAGAATGATCGGCTCGACCCTAGTGGACGTTAGCAGGGGAGAGCTTCTGGACATTATCTCCGACCTGAACGCGAGCGTAAGCGAGTGCATCGCGATAGCTGACTTAAAAACGGCCTCGCTGTTCGGAAGCGCCGCTGGTATCGGAGCTGCAATCGCCGGAGTAGAGGGGAAGGATCTTGTTAGCATGCAGAAGTTCGGAAGGTCAGGCGGAATGGCGTTTCAGATCCAAGATGACGTGCTTGATTTCCACAACGGGTCTGGGGAACAGCTGTTGAAGGGACCGAACATCGTGACTTCCCATTGCCTTCATGAGGCTCCTCGACCCAACCATAATTCGGACATGTTGAACTCGAACAACGGTCGTAGCAACAGAGAGGTCCTGCAACTTCTGAGAAAGACGGGCTCTCTAGAATTTGCACGGAAACGCGCGAGAGATTATGCAATTGAGGCGAAGGCGTCGTTGCGGAAGGTAAAACGGTTGAGAAACCGGAAGATTCTCGAAGAATACGCCGATTATCTATGGAAGAGGAAAGAATAGGGGCAAAATTACTCTCTAACTCAAACGTTTATAATAGCTCAACTCCCGGTGGCTCGAAGATCGAGCACGGGTCCAAGAAATGGTCGCACAGGGAATCCCGGAGATCGGATCCTACATCGCCTTTCTCTTCGTCTCGACCGTCGCCCTCGTAATCATTCTAAGGCTATTCGTCTCCCCCAGGGATCCTCGCCCAACTCCTGAAAAGAAAAAACCGTTCGAGTCAGGGCAGATCGCGGCCGGCCCTGGCAGGACTAGGTTCATCATTCAATACTATCCCTATCTCCTGATGTTCGTTGTCTACGACGTCATCGCGATGTTTCTTTTCGCCTGGGGGTTGAATCTACGGGCCCTTGGCGCGTCGGGGTCTGTTCCGGTTCTTGTTTTCATAGTCGTTCTTCTGATCCCTTTGGGTTATGCGCTTCATCTCGCCAACCATCGGGAGAACTGGTAGGAGTCTATACTCGAGTTGGCTCCAGTCCTCGGTCCGTTGCAACCTATAGTTGACATGCTCACTAGTCCTCTCTTTCTCGAAATCGTCCTTTTTCCGGGACTCTTGTCAATCGCTATCATAGGGGCACTGCTCGGTTGGCTGGAACGCAAGGTAACAGCGCGGGTGCAGCTACGAATCGGGCCACTCTACGCCAGCCCGGCTGGCGGAATTCTCCAGATGTTTGCAGATCTCATCAAACTGTCATTCAAGGAACTCTTCGTTCCAGAAAATTCCGACGCCTTCTTTTTCATAATGGCTCCGACAACAGGACTCGTTCTCGGCGCGGCCCTAGTCGGCCTGATCCCATTCGCCCCTGGGCTTCAAATCGCAAACATCGAGGTCGGACTGCCAGCATTCCTCGCGATCATTACCCTTTCTCCCACCCTCATCCTACTTGCGGGATGGAGTGCCAACAGCAAGTTCCCGTTCATCGGGGGACTACGAGCACTCTTTCAACAAACAGCCTACGAGATTCCTCTGTGGCTTTCCGCTCTGGGCGTCATAATGATGGCAGGAACCATGAATCTCGGCCAGATTGTTAACGCCCAAACCAGCGGATGGTTCATCCTGCCCCAAGCTCTCGGAGCGTTCATCTTCCTGGTAACCAGCGTCGCAGAGATGGAAAGACTTCCATTCGACCTTCCCGAGGCAGAATCCGAAATCATGATGGGCTGGCAAGCCGAGTATCCCGGGGTCCTCTTCCTCGCGGCCCAGGGCCCCGGCTTTGTCAAACTCTACGCTTTCTCGGCCCTTTTCAGCGTAATGTTTCTAGGGGGCTTCCTTGGGCCCAGTTTTCTTCCTCCTCTCTTCTGGATGTTGCTCAAAACTCTACTAATCATCGTGCTGATAATGCTGCTGCGATCTACGTTTCCTCGAGTCCGCCTAGACCAACTTCTCAGGGCAGGTTGGACTACCCTTCTCACTCTTGCGATAATCAACATAGGCATAACATACATTCTGGTCGTGGGATTCCCAACGCTCTGAATCCAAAAATGACAGACCTCTTGTTTCTGGCGTTTGCGGCAGTGACAGTCGGCGCTGCGATCCTCGCGATCGAAGCAAGAGATCTTGTTTACGGAGCAGCAGCGCTTGGAATCGCTTTCCTTGGAGTAGCAGGGCTCTTCTTTCTTCTCGACGCCGCTTACGTTGGCTGGTTCCAGATTGCAGTGTACATCGGCGCAGTCGTAGTCCTGATTCTTTTCACGGTCATGCTCGTAGGGCCGAAGAAGGGAGAAACCCCGCTGGGGCTGAAACGAGTATCTCTTCTCGCAGCAATGCTGATGTCATTGCTGCTAGGAATGACTGGTGCGCTGGCCAACGCAACAGCCTTTCCGGGACCAGACTCGTGCGGATCCGGATGCGATCTCTCTTTGTTCAGTACTTCTCTTCTGAAGAATTACGGCGTTCCACTAGAATTCATGTCTCTAGTTATGGCGGCTGCCGTAATCGGCGCACTAGCGCTGTCAAAGACAGATAGAGGGCAGTAGGAAATGGAGCCCCTATCGAGTTTCTTCGCCGTATCCGTAATCCTGCTCGGCATCGGAATCTACGGTCTCACAACGAAGCGGAACGCTATTCGCATACTGTTCTCCATTGAATTGATCTACAACGCGGCCAATCTGAACATCATAGCCTTCGCCCGCCTGCGCAATCCTCCCATAGTCACCGGGCAAGTCCTCGTATTATTCACCATCGCACTCGCCGCGATGGAAGCGGCTGTAGGGCTCTCGATAATCATCCTAGTCTCAAGACTGAACGCCGACATAGACCTGTCGAAACTATCAAAGCTGAAAGGATAGACCTCAATGACACTGCTACTAATCGGCGCAATACTTGTACCGCTGCTAGCGATTCCAATCCTCTACGCTCTCTCCAAACGGCTAAGAGAGAAGACCGGATTCGTTTCTTTCGTCTTCCTACTCGTCCCACTCGTTGCAATCCTATACGCCGCGCTTCAGGGTTCCGGGTCCACTCAAGGGACCTACCAGGAACTATATTCATGGTCTCCCATTGGGAACTTCGGTTTTCGAGTCGACAATCTGAGCCTTCCGATACTCTTCATCATAGGCCTCCTGACGGCTCTGGTCTCTCTCTTCTCTGTCCCTTACATGCATCAGAGGATAGGCGACGATCCCAGAAGGTACGGGCTGTACTACAGTCTCTACGCGCTCTACTCCCTGGGAATGATCGGGACTGTTCTGGCCACAAATCTGATCGAGTTCTATCTCTTCTTCGAGATCATGCTCGTTCCCTCCTTCTTCCTCATCGCTGAATGGGGATACGGCGAGAAAGAGAGAATTTCGCTCACTTACTTCATCTGGACCCATGTAGGAGCCCTAGTTCTCCTCGTCGGAATACTAGTTACCGCCTTTCTGACCGGCGCTACCGACATGGATCTCGTCATCAGCAACCTCACTGTGAATCCAGGCCTCATTTCAACGACACTCCGTCTTGGGATCGTTGCAGCCATGTGCTTCGGGTTCTTTGTCAAGATCGGTCAGTTCGGACTTCACGTCTGGCTTCCGTCGGCCTATGCGGAAGCGCCTACTCCAATCAGTACGATTCTGGCTGCCGCGATGACGGGGATCGGAGGGTACGCGACCGTTCGAATAGTCATGACGATCTTTCCACAGGCCTTTCTCACTTTCTCTGCTTTCTTCGCAGGGTGGGCTCTCATCACGATGATCTACGGCAGCGCGATGGCACTGGTACAAGATGACATCAAAAAGCTCCTGGCATATTCGAGTATAAGTCAGATGGGTTACATCTTATTCGGGCTAGCTGCATTCAACTCGTTCGGCGTTTCTGGTTCAATGTTTCAGTACGTGAGCAATGGAACTGCCAAGGGAATACTCTTCATCGTAGTCGGCGCGGTCATGCTTCAGGTCCGGGGGGAGAGAAGCCTGAGCAAGCTCGGGGGGCTCGCTAGCAAAATGCCCATCACAGCCACGGCCGCCTTCATCGGCTCTCTCACCCTCGCGGGTCTCCCCGCAACAAACGGTTTCCTGTCCGAATTCTTCCTGTTCCAAGGCGGATTCGTTAGAGCTACCGATACGGCGTCCGAATATCGCCTCGTAATTGCCGCGCTGGGAATTATCGCCACCGCCCTTACCGCAGGTTATTCTCTGATGGCAATGAAGAAGATCTTCTTTGGAGCGCCAAACTCGGATACATCCGATGTCAAGGAAGCGCCCTGGACAATCACTTTTCCTCTAATCGCTCTTAGCATTGTCACCATAATCTTGGGCATCTATCCTGAGCCCATACTCGGCCGACTCTTGTCCGCCGCAAGAGCAGTAGTGGGGTCATAGAGGACTGGATAGCTCTATTCTCGCATGGCTCATCTGGATCACGCCACTAGCAGGCGCTCTCCTAACACCCATATTTGCGAAAATTCACTCTAGACTTCGCGATATAGCAGCAGTTGGTTTCACCCTCGTCGCTGCCCTGTTGGCGGCAATAACGGCCCTGGCGGTCCCCGCTCGGGACTATATGGTCAATTGGATTCCATCGCTGGGAATCACAGCAGGCGTTCTGGTCGATCCTCTCAGCCTCTTCATGGCCAACATCGTCGCTTGGATCAGCCTCCTCATCATGATCTACAGCGTTGGATACATGAAAGGCGAATTCGGCATGACCCGATATTGGTTCTTCATGAATCTCTTCATCGGAAACATGCTCTTGCTAGTACTCGCCGACAATCTCCTGATGATGTTCTTCGGTTGGGAAGGCGTCGGCCTTTGCTCGTACGCACTTATCGGCCACTTTTACCGAGACGAGCCGAAGCACTGGGTGGGTAGCCCGGGGGACAAAGCCCTAGGTGTTTCGGAGGAATACTCGCCCACGAAAGCGGGGATGAAGGCGTTCGTGATGACAAGAATCGGAGACATCGCGTTGCTGATCGCAATCTTTCTGATCTTCGCCTTCGCGAGGACCTTCAACTACAATCAGCTAGTAGCGCATGTGGGTGACTCGGGGAGCTGGGCCGCGAATCTGGCTCGCCTCGGGCTTCTACTTCCCACGGCGCTACTGTTCTTTGGAGGACCAATCGGGAAGTCAGCACAGTTTCCCTTACAGGAATGGCTCCCGGATGCGATGACCGGTCCCGCTTCAGTCTCCGCCCTGATACACGCTGCAACAATGGTCAAGGCTGGAGTCTTCCTCACCGGAAGGATGGGACCCGTATTCTTCATCGCCCTCTCTCAGTTCAACCAAGTGTCACAATTCTTCGGCGTCATCGCCTGGATAGGAGCGTTTACCGCGCTATTGGCTGCAAGTCAGGCCGCGGTCGCTCGCGAAATAAAGAAGGTACTGGCTTACTCCACGGTCTCCCAGATCGGGTATATGATGCTGGCCCTCGGAATGGCAGGGCTCAGCGCCAACTTTCTCGCAGGCTATACTGGTGGACTCTTTCATCTTCTCAGCCATGCTGTGTTCAAGGCTTCACTTTTCCTCGCCGCGGGATGGGTATTACACGTCGCAGAATCGCGTTTCATGGACGAAATGGGAGGACTGGCAAAGGCGATGAAGTTCACCTCTGCTTCGATGCTTCTAGCAGGGCTCTCCCTGATGGGCATTCCACTTTTCAGCGGGTTCTGGACGAAAGACGCAATACTTTCTCTAAGCTTTCTCGGAGGACAATACATCCTCTACGGACTAGCGCTCATCACCGCTTTCGTTACGGGTTTCTACACAGTTCGAATGTTGGGCATCACGCTTGCAGGAAAGCCTAGCAAGCATGTTGAAGATCTCATGGAAGGTGGAAAGCATCCACATGAAGCTGGCCTTACGATGCTCATTCCCTATCTTCTTCTCGCCGTTGGCAGCCTGGGATTGGGACTAGCCTACCCGCTCTACAGTGGTCCTCTGACCACGTATATTGCGGGTACTTTCAGTACAACGCTCTACAAGTTTCCGGCGGGAATCAGCTCAGCTTCCGGTCTTACTGATCTCCTCTTGCTGTCCGTGAGCACAGTTGTCGCTGTAGTCGGGGGAGCAATTGCCTACCTAATTTACTTCCGGAAAGACTATGTTTTCAAAACTGGAATGAACCCGATCCAGCGATTCCTGTACAAACGCTGGTATCTCGACGCGATCTACTACAGAGTCTTCGTTACGGGGCTGCTCGCCGCCAGCCGAGGACTCTACAGGTACGTTGAACAAGGGATCTGGAACAGGCTAAACAACACGATTGGTCGGGACATAATGGATTATTCGCGGGCAAGTGATCAACTCGACACTCAAGTTGTCGACCGAGCCGCAAACGAGGTAGCATCGTACGGGTCCCGGCTCAGTAACCTCCTCCGAAAGCTTCAGTCGGGGGTGACAGAGCAATACGTCATCGCGTTCGCCATCGGAATAATCCTCCTCCTCACCTACATGCTATTCGTCGTTGGCGCGACCTAAATGATTGGACTACTATCAATCGCCATATTTCTCCCCGCGGTTCTCGCAGCGCCGACATTTCTGCTAGGCAGGAAGAACCCGAAAATGGCAAAGATTCTGGGAGTAGGGACCACAGCGATCGTCTTCGCCATCTCGATCCTAATTCTGGTTGTTTTCCAATATGGCCAGGCGGGCTTCCAGCTCTCTGAGAGCCTTCCCTGGGCCGGGTCCTTTGGACTCAACTACAAAGTCGGGATTGACGGGATCAGCCTTCCACTCCTGATGATAGCCACGTTTCTAAGCCTCCTGTCCGCCGCGGGATCCTGGGATCAGATCACCTTCAGACACGCGGAGTACTATGCTCTCTTTCTCATCTTCGAAACAGGAATAATCGGCGTCTTCACTTCTCTCAACCTGATTCTGTTCTATCTCTTCTGGGAAATCGTTCTCATCCCGATGTTCTTCTTCATCGGAATCTGGGGCGGCCCCCGCCGGAAATATGCCTCCCTGAAATTCCTCATTTTCACCTATTCAGGCAGCGCAGTGATGCTGTTCGGCTTTCTTGCCCTATACGCCTGGACTGGAACCTCGGCCTACCCTGGAGGTCCCTCATTCGATTATGATGTTCTGGCAGCGAGAATTCCGAATCTTGCCCTCCCTCTTCAGCTCGCAGTAGCTATCACAACTTTCGCCGGATTCGCGGTCAAGCTTCCCATATTTCCACTTCACACATGGTTGCCTGATGCGCACGTGGAGGCTCCTGCCCCCGTCAGCGTGCTGCTAGCAGGCTTGCTGCTCAAGATGGGAGGCTACGGATTGATCAGGTACAACTTGTTACTCTTCCCCAAGGCAGTGAGCGTTCTCTGGCCCTACTTTACCACCATCGGCCTCATCACCATGATCTACGGGGCATCCGTTGCGCTCGTCGCTAGGGACATCAAAAGAATGATTGCCCTAACCAGCGTCAATCACATGGGGTACGTTCTCCTCGGAGCGTTCACGGCAACAGTTGCAGGAGTCTCAGGAGCAGTCTTTCAGATGTTCAGCCACGGACTCGCGGTGGGAATGCTCTTCCTTATGTCAGGATACATCCATGAGCGTACAGGAACCAGGAATATCGACGAACTGAAAGGACTGAGAGGAAAGATGCCTCAGACAGTTTCACTCCTATTCTTGGCCTCGATGGCCGCCATGGCGGTTCCGGGGTTTGCCAACTTCATCAGTGAATACCTCGTGATCCAGGGCGCTCTTAGCGTGAGCTATCTCTTCGCGATCGCCATAGTTGCTCCAGCTCTAACCGTCGGATACTTCCTCTGGATGTTGAGACGAGTTGCCATGACCCCTCCAGAGGGTCCCAAGAACGAGCTGCATCTTCACTCGATCCTGATCCTTGTCGCATTTCTAGTGCCATTGCTGATCTTCGGAGTGTATCCGCCCCCAATACTAGGGAGCGTGATAGCACCGACAGTGGAGAAATGGGTTGGAACCATAGTTGGTCTCGGAGCAAGATGATCTAGATTGGCTCTACTTTCGCTGACCCCGTTTCTCAGCCTAGCAGTGTTTGGACTGCTCGCCACTCCTGCTGGCTTTCTCCATTTCAGAAAATCGAAACTCGGTCTCGCCCCCTTCGTCTGTATCTTAGGTCTGGCAATCGCCCTAGTCTCCACAATATGGCTTGGGTTCACAAGCCCTTCGCCAGTATCTTTCGGGGGCTTCCAAGTTGATCTGTTTACTTTGTTCTTCTCAGGAGTCCTACTGATCGTCGCGATCTTCGTGACCATCGCTTCGCTGCAATACATGCGAGAGGATCCCAACAAGGGACCGTTCTTCGGACTTCTGCTCCTCTCGACCCTCGGAATGATTGTCCTGGCAGCCTCAATGGATCTGATACTTCTCTACGTTGGTTGGGAGCTGATGAGCATTCCTACCTATGCCCTGACAGCCTTCAGGAAGAAGGATCCGAATTCCAACGAAGCGGCTATGAAATTCTTCGTCCTCTCCGCACTCTCTTCCGCACTCATCGTCTACGCCATTTCCCTGATCTTCGGCGTCACAGGCTCCACTGGGCTCACGGCCATTGCGAGCACTCTCTCGACGGCGGGACCCGACGTTCGTCCATTCGGGGTCTTGGCAATTGTCCTGTTTATCGTTGGGTTCGGAGTGAAGATGGCAGTCGTTCCGTTTCACATGTGGATACCCGACGCGTTCGAAGGAGCCCCCGTGACAATTGGTGCGTTCTTGGCGGCCGGTGCGAAGATGGCAGCATTCGCGGCGGCCTTTCGGGTATTCATCGTAGGGATCTCAGCTTTCAATGTTGATTTCTACTCGACCTTTGCGATCGTAGCTGTGGTTACGATGAGTGTTGGAAACGTTGCTGCTCTGATGCAGAAGAGCTTCACACGACTCCTCGCTTATTCCAGCATTGCGCAGGCGGGTTACATCCTAATGGCGCTCGCCACCCCGTTCACAACGACCAATGTGCCCTTGGGTCTGGCGGGTGGACTTTTTCATGTTCTTAACTATGCAATTCTGAAGACAGCTGCATTCGTCGCTGCGGCGGCAGTCGCCACCAAGCTGTCGGTTACGGATCTTAACTCGTTCAATGGGCTATCTCGAAGAATGCCGCAAACATCTTTGAGTATCGCAGTAATTTTTCTCGGCCTTGCAGGCGTGCCTCCTCTGAACGGATTTTTCAGCAAAGTAATGCTGTTCACAGGGTCGATCTATTCGCCATACAGCTGGGGCGGCTATCTGGCGTTGGCGGCTCTGATCAACAGCGGTTTCAGTATGAGCTACTATGGTTGGGTGATCAAGAGGATGTATTTTGACGAACCAGGAGATGAGTCTAGTATTCCCGAACCTCGCATCTATATGGCTGTTCTTTGGGTTGCCACGATTCTGATCTTCGCCATCGGACTCCATCCTGACCCTTGGATTCGGCTGGTTCAAAGCGCCGCCGCTGCATTAGTCGGTTCGCGAGGGCTCTAGTCGCGCATTGAGTATGTCCGCTATCTCAGAGATGTCCCTGATCACCTTCTCTCTCAGAAACTGTCTCTCTTCATGACCGAACTGAATCTGGATGG
>Ga0209057_1001292_pt1 | contig 20477 bp, 20 predicted proteins | sample GraSoiAngelo_146_FD_185903 | JGI IMG/M metagenome (GOLD analysis project Ga0209057, IMG submission 185903) | Grasslands soil microbial communities from the Angelo Coastal Reserve, California, USA - 14_1009_05_30cm (SPAdes) (version 2) | ecosystem: Environmental > Terrestrial > Soil > Grasslands ... | reverse complement strand
ACCACCACGACCACCACGACGACGACCACCACGACGACCACCACGACGACGACCACGACGACGTCCACCACCACCACCACGACGTCGACCACCACCACCACGACATGCCCCGGGTGCTTCGGACCCTGCCGAACGGACGCCGACTGCACTTGCATTCCCGCTAACATAGGGGGACTTGGGTTGTGTATCTCCAATATGTGCGCGTGCACCTAGACCAGGGAGCCAGCGATATACACCGGCCCGCGCACCATTCCGCCGCGCGCACATATCCACGGCTACACGGCGCTCCGCGGGCCGCCCGAACAAGCCCGCCGCCTCCCGCGGTCCCCCGGTCCCCCCGACCGGGCCCCCATGCGAACCGCGCGCCCACCGTGCACCGCGCGCGCCCGCTCGCCGACCCGCGCGAGCTGACAATGGCCCCACCGTCCCCAATCACGGGCAGAGTCGGCGCTCAAAGGGGGCCGACGATTTCACGCCGGCGCCATCGGGAACGCAGCGGCATATTTACTATCGCGAGAAGAGCCGGTGAGTTGCGGCGACGCCACCCGTCCGCGCGCACCCACCTCGTCCAGCGCCGCACGTACGACCCGAGCGGGGCTGACCCTCCTGGTCCGCCCCGCCCCTGCTCGTAAAGCCGGGCCGCCCGTGCGACGCACCGCCGAAGCGTCTCCTCGGCGACCGTGAGGCCGCTCGGAGATAGGCGGGAACCAAGAAAATCAAAACCGCGCTCCACGCGCGGTCGAGGGCCCCCGTTTAGTCCCCCTAGCCGGCTTCCGGTCGGCATCGGCCCCTCGCTACACGGCTCGACCCAGCGATGCCCGCTCGGACACACCCGATGGAAGTGGTCGCCCCGCACCTCCGCGCAGTCGCGGTCGAAATGCACGCGAATCTCGTACCGGGCGCCGCACCGCAGACAGCCGCGCTGATTCGAGAAGGGCGGGAGCGCCGCGACGGAGGACGGCACGGGACGGTCGCCGTCGCTCGTTCGCCTTGTCACTGGGTCAGTACTCCGTGCCGTTGGGGAAGCCGGCGGTCTGCCCCGCATGCCACTGGTTGGAAGAGCCAGCCAGAATGCCGGTCCCACCGCTCACCGATGACTGCCCACCCGAAGCGGTGTTGCCTTGACCGCCACTTACCGAGTCTTGGGACGCCGTTGCCATGTTTTGACCACCGCCGCTCACGCACGACTCTTGTCCGCTCGCCGTGTTGCTGCCTCCGCCGCTGACGGAGGCTGCCAGCCCGGTCGCAACGTTGAATGCGCCGCCACTGACGGAAGCGGCATCCCCCACGAATCTTTCGGAGATGGGCTGTGGCGTTCCAGGGCCGGCGACGTTGCCTTCGCCGCCGCTAACCGACGCGAAGTTGCTGCTGGCGAGGTTCATCGCCCCACCACTTACGGATGAGTCGCGGCCGCTCGCAGCGTTGTGCACTCCACCACTCACAGAACTAGCGGTGAAGCTCGGAGCGCAAGTTGCCGGGCCGCGCAGACCGGCTAGGTTACACTCGCCCCCGCTCACCGAGGCGCGGTCGCCGCTCGCGGTGTTGTTGGCGCCCCCGCTCACCGAACTCCAACTGCCGTTCGCCAGGTTGCCGACCCCGCCGCTCACCGAAGCCATCACGCCGCCTAATGGGAAGAACTCGGGGTCGCCCGCAGTGTTGAACTGCCCGCCGCTCACCGAGGCTTGGATTCCGCTCGCGGTGTTGTTGGCGCCCCCGCTCACCGAGGCGTCGAGACCGAGCGCGCTATTGCTGTAGCCCCCGCTCACTGAGGAGTTGTCGCCGCTTGCAGAGTTGAAGCCGCCCGCGCTCACCGAGGAGTGGTCGCCGCTTGCCGTGTTGAACCCGCCACCGGTTACCGAGGCGAACCGTCCCGTGATGCTGTTGTGGGAACCCGCCACCAAGCCGCCGAAGCTGCTGTAGGTGTGTTCGTCCCCGACGACCACGTTGTGTGATCCGCTCCGGTCGTGAGCACCCGTGTTCGCGTTGTAGCCGACGATAAGGTTCCCGAGGCCGTTGACGGCGCCGTCCGTGCTTCCACTGCCGCTGCGGATGTTGACGTTACAGCCCGTGAAGAATACCTCGGTCCCCACCTGCGAGGCGCAGGGCAAGAAGTTCGTTCCTGGTGGCCCCTGCGGCCCGGGGTCGCCCTTCGGCCCTGGGGCACCCATATCCCCCTTTGGGCCCGGATCGCCCTTGTCGCCCCTCGGCCCAACGGCGCCAAACTGCGCGAGGTCGAGCCGGGTCTCGTTCTGTTTGCACGCGCCCCGTACGACAACGACCCCGGACTTCTTGATGCAGAGGATTGCACCCAGACCTGGCGCCGCCCACGTCAGGCAGAGTGATGCCAGTCCAATCGCACAGAGAGTCCGCTTCATGGTCCGAGTTCCTCCTCGGGCCGGGAGGCTCATACAGGCGCACGCTCGGCGTCAAGGGGAAAAGCGGCCCGCCTCGCCGGTTGGTCACGCCGCGCTGACCGGATGCTCGCTGCATCGTTCTAGCCACTCGTGCCCGCACCGGCAGCGTCGGTGGAAGTGGTCACCCCGCACGAGCGCGCAGTCGCGATCGAAGTGGACGCGGATTTCGTACCGGGCGCCGCACCGCGGGCAGCCGCGCGGGTTCGAGAAGGGCGGGACGGTCGCAGCGTCGTTGGTCCGTTCCTCGGATACGTGGTAGGCAGCAAGCCTGTGAGCCAGCGTTTCCCAGTCGCCAGGTTGTATCGAACGTCTGCCGGAAGCGACTTCGCCCTCTTCCCGATCTGGCAGCAGGCGGGACGGAACGGAGATCGCTTTGACTATCCGTTTGTTGTGCGGCCTTGCCGAGGAGGGTCCGATGATGCATGCGGGCTAACGGTAACGCTGTCGAGAAGCTTGGCGTCCTGCTTTGGGATCGATGAGACCTTTCTGATCGAGGCTGGAACTTGGCTGATCGCAAACGCCCTTGAGCTTCAAGCGCTGCGGGAGATTCCGAAGCGACTACCGCTCCATACGGGCAACGTCGATTCTCGCGCCGGCAGTAACGCTCTACTTGATAGATTGATGCTGGGGTCGTTCGGCGTTCCTGCCGGTCCCCCTGATCACGACATCTTTCTCTCGTATGCTTCTCCCGACGCGGAGCGGGTCCGACAGTTGGCCGAGACACTCAAAGCCCTCGGTGTGGGTGTGTGGATCGATCGCGAGCAGATCACCTATGGGGCTGTGGTGCAGGACGTAATCGACCAAGGGATTGTGAACGCACGTTTCTTCGGATTCGTAATTACACCAGCCTCGCTCGCCGAACGGCCATGGGTGCGGTACGAGCAGAGCAACGCATGGCAACGTGAACTCTCTGAGGGTCGGGTCATTGTGATCCCCATTCTCATGGAGGGTGAACTTGGGGACCTTCCGGAGAAGTATCGCAAGAAGCGCTGCGTGGACTTGAGAGGCGAGCGAGCACCAGCCGAACTCCAAGACTTGGCTCGCTTTCTCGCCGAACGGCGAACTGGACACGCGCGGCAGAGTACCGGGGGCGTTCGGTTTGGCCGCGCGACTTTTCCGGTCATATCGATCGACAGCGAGCTGGTGGACAGCGGTAGGGGGAGGGTCCATCGGTACGAACTAGGTTTGCGTGCTCGGAACGCCTCCACAAGTCCGATAGAGGGGTTTTCGATCGACATTTGGTTTCCCGCACTTGCTTGCTGCGGGAACGAGGGCTTTGGTGAGGGCCTCGGCACAGCCGGCGATAGCGGCCTTCCGCAGGAGCGGGTTGGCGTCCGCTGGCGGGCGCGCGAGCCTCTTTTGCCGGGGCAGCAAAGTGTCGTCTGCCCCTCGCAAACTTGTCACCACCCATATCGGGTCGACGATGGCGTATTTCATGGCCTGGGGTCGTGGGCAGAGATGCGTGTCGACGTGTTCGCGGCAACGGGGCCACCAATGCGGTGTGTGATCCCCTGGGAACGGCTTCATATCTTCTGACGATGGATAAGCTCCCTCTCTAAGATGCAAGGGTCCGAAGCAGCGTGGGCGCCCACAACCCAGGGCGAGAAAGGGGGCACCGGAGCGCTTACTACGCTCGGACCCTTCCCAACGATCTACTTCGGCGGCATCGCCGGCGGATAGACATGCTCCTAAGGGAACGCATCGCGCGTGGACCGGCCCACGCGGCTCCGCTAAACTCCCGCCGACCACGGGGCCGCGCGGCGTGTCGCCGTAGGGCACGGTGACGTCCTCGACGCCGCGCGCGACCCTGGTCCTCACGAGGAGAGGGCGCATGGGGCGGCAGAAGAGACAGGCCGCGCGGCGAAGGACGCGCCAGGCGGGACAGCCGCGGGCCAACGCGCTACCAGCCCGTGCGAGACCTCCCTCAACCGCCGATGGGAACGCTCTTCTCGCGGCTCTCGGAACGCAGGTCACGGCCGCAGCCGAGCGCGCGGCGTTCATGAACTCGGCATATCGTGGCCCGCTGTCAATCGACGAGCCGAGGTATCAGGAGCACGCGCAGAAGATTCGAGAGCGGTTCGGCGTTGAGGTCGATTGCCCCGAGCTCACGTATCTCGCCTCACGCCGGGCTCGATTCGAGCATGTGATCGCCTTGCAGCACATCGCGCCAAAGTTCGCGGAGCTACTCGAACGACAGCGCACGGAACGCGCTAACCTCTTGCGGAACGCCTTCCCCGGATGCCGCGGAGCTACGCCGAGACTACTGCCCTCCTAAAGAAGCAGTATCCGGACGCGCCCCGCCCTTTGGTCAACGCCGCAATCGCGTTCGAGGAACACCGCGAGCGGTTTGAAACCGAAGCGGAGTTTCTCCGCACCCGGTCCCAGAAGATGCCGCGCGTGAACGCCAAAACAAAGAGCGGGCCCGCCGCGGACCTCCTTCTCGTCTCCGTAGCCGATGAGGTCGCAGAGTGGACGAAGCAGCACCCGCGGGGAACCGGGGACCGCGACTGGATCGCGACCGTGCGGATTCTGGAGTGCCACGGCTGGGACCTGGGGCAACTTCCCCAGGAGACCAAAGCCGGACAGCTTGAGGACCGCGTACGTAAAGCACGCGAGAGGGGACGATTGCCCTGAATCCTGGGGGATAGTCCCCTCCTAAGCAGGCCCGACTTTCCCTAGCTTCTCACCTTGCTATGTGCGAGACGGTGCGACACCATCTCGCGCGTGACAAGACCGCAGGATGAGTCGGTGGCCGGCCCCGTGCTCCTTCGGCCCGAGGAGGCGGCACGACGGCTCGGCCTCACAGTTCGCGCCCTGGACAAGTGGCGGGCCCGTGGCATCGGCCCCCGGTACGTGCGGCTCAGCGCACGTGCGATCCGCTACCCACTCGACGCGCTTGAGGCGTGGGTCACCGCGCGGGAGCGCTGAGGCCCGTGAAGTTCGTCCTGTCGATCCGTCCGCTGATCGAGCGCGAGGCGAAGCGCCGGGGGTCGCGCTGATGGCCCGCCCCGGGAAACGCGCGAAGAAGAAGCAGAGCGCCCCGAGCAGTACCGCGGCGACCTCCAATCCTGTCGTCACCCTCACTCGTGCCTCGGCCATCGTCCCCAGGAACACTGAGTGGGCTTGGAAAGGCCGCATCCCTCTCGGCGCCGTGACCCTGACGGTTGGCCCGGGGGGGCTCGGCAAGTCGACGCTCATCTATGACCGGATCGCGAAGCTGACCCAGGGTGCCCTTGAGGGCGACCTCTTCGGCACGCCCGTGACGGTCCTCATCGCGACTGCCGAAGACGATCCAAATGCGGTCGTGGTCCCGCGCCTCATGGCGGTCGGCGCGGACCTCGATCGGGTCTACATCGTCACCCTCACGCACGAGGAAGTCGTTGGTGACATCGAGCTTCCGCGCGACATCGAGCAACTCGGCCAGCGCGTCGCGCAGAAGCACGCGAAGTTCCTCTTCGTCGACCCGCTCATGGCCCATATCTCATTGCGGCTCGACGCCCATCGCGATCAACATGTGCGGGCGGTGCTCGGGCCACTCCGGCGGCTCGGGGAGGAGCACGGCATCGCGATTGTCTGCACGCTCCATCTCAACAAGCGGGAGACGGCCGACGTACTGACCCGCGTCGGTGGCTCGGTCGGGTTTGGCGCTGCCGCGCGCTCCGTGCTGCTCCTCGCCAAGGGCAAAGATGCCCCCGTGGAGGATGGCACGGACGAGGTGGAGGAGACCGAGGACACGGCCGACGACGGTCGCGCATCATGGCCCACGCGAAGTGCAACGTGGGCCCCCTCACCCCGTCGCTGCAACTGCGGGTCAATGAAAAGATCCTGACGAAGGCGGGGCCCAAGGGCGAGGACATCATCACGTCGACCATCGTCTGGGGCGGCGAGGTCAGCATCTCGGCCGAGAAGCTCCTGGCCGAGGCCGGCGGCGCGAAGGCCAAGCCCGCCAACCGGGCGATGGTGCTCCTGCGTGATTTGCTTTTCTCCGGCCCCCTGCCGGCCGACGACGTAAAGGCCGTCCTCGACGCTGAGAAGATCACCGAGCGCGCTCGGAAGACCGCCAAGGCGAAGCTCGCCATCCAGTCCGCCAAGCGCGGGTTCGCTGCGGGGTGGACCTGGGCGCTGCCGCCCAAGAAGGCCACGGTCCTTGTGACAGGGAAATGTCCTTCTTCGGAAAAGGAGGAGAGAGAGAGAGTCAATAACCCCCATATATTATCGAAGAAGGACAAGGGGGACGGCGCTTCTCGGGGGAATGGTCTCCTTCGGGAGGACGTGGCGGACACAGAAGGCGAAGGAGGACGAAGAGGGACGAAGAGGGACGCTTCCCTGTCACCACTCCCGCGGCCTTCTTCGCCGGGCAAGGGCAACACTCACACGCACCTGCACCTGGCCCGAGCAACGCGCGAGAACGCTGGGGCGCTTTACACCTGCGAGAAGCGCACCGAGAAGTCGCCCGATTGGACGGGCGAGATGGCGGTCGGCAGGTTCGCCCACCGCCTCTCCGCCTGGACGCAACAGACCAAGTTCGGGGACGACTATTTCGCGGTCAGCGCGTCCCACAAGCAGGGAGGCGGCAGACTCTTCCGCGTACAGGGCCTGCGACGCGCGGATGTCTACCGGGGCGACCTGACGATCGCGGGTGTGCAGTATCGGGTTTGGGGCCGGCACTGGACGGATCGCTATGGCCGGACGGTCGTCTCGCTCGTCGCGCTGCCGAAGGAGCCGATCCGATGAAGGCCGAGCCGTAGGGATCAATGAACGACCCCGCCCCCACCGACCTGCACGCCTTGCTCGACCACCCCGAGCAGGTTGCCCAGGTGCCCCCCGAACACCGTCAGGAACTCCTCGACGCCCTGGCCGTGCACGAGGGGCGCTGTCGCGTCGTGCGCGATCTCTTGACGGCGCCGCTGATAGGGACCGCGACTGCTGGAAACCCGCAGGAGACCACCTTGTGCCGCTACGTCACCCAGGCGGAGGCGGCGGCGATGTTCAACATCCCGCTCTCGACCGTCCGCTACCTCACCCGCCGGGGCCGTGTGCCCGCCCTCGGCAAGGGCAAGAACCGCCGACTCCTCCCGGCGGACCTCGCCCGCGAACTTGAGGACTGCAAGCGCACGGGCCGCACGCTGCGCCCGGGGGGAAAGCCGGCGAGAAGGCCCTTGACCGTGACTGTGCCATTGGAATAGATCATCCCCGTGACTTGCGAGGAGCTTCGGCGGATCAGGATGCGGCTCGGCCTCACGCAAGTGGCGTTCGCCCCTCGGCTCGGGATCACGGCGAACAGCTTGGCCCGCCTGGAGCGCGGCGAGCGCGGGGTCTCCGAGACGCTCGCCCTCCTCGCCCAGGTTGTCGCGCAAGAGGCGCCCGCGCGGCGCCGGAAACGGAGAAGATAGTTCATGGCCCACGTCGCCCAGTATCGAAAACGAGGGACGCTCCTTTGGCGGTGCGAATACGGGGACGCTGGCGGCCAGCGTCGGCGGAAGCTCTTTCGGACGCGCGAGGCGGCCGACGATTTCCTCGCGGAGACGATCCGGCAGGGGCGGCAGCGCCTTGACCCCGAGTTGAGACCGGACATCCCCGTCAGGGAGTACGCCGCCGTCTGGCAACAGGTCCACCAAGCAAAGACGGCCACGCACAGGGTTTACGAAATCCAGCTCCGGGTTCATCTGCTCCCCGAGTTCGGCGAAACCGCCGTGCGAGATGTCACCCGCGCCCGGGTCAAACGGTTCCTGGCCGGAAAGCTCGCGGAGTTCCGCGCGAAAGGGCGAGAGGGTGGCCCATCCGTCCGCCTCATACTTGCCGTGCTCCACGTCCTCTTGGAGGCCGCCCGCGAGGACCAGCTCATAACCGTGAACCCGGCCGCCAAGCTCGCCAAGGTGATGAAGCTCACCATCAAGCGCCGGGGCCGCTCGGAGCGGGTGAAGGCCCTCGACCGAACGGAGCGCGATCACTTCCTGGTCACCGCCCGCACCGTCGATCCCTGGCACTGGCGCTTGTGGGCTGTCCATGCCCTCGGCGGCTACCGGCCCGGCGAACTCTACGCCCTGACCGACGCCGACCTCCACCTCGACCAGACGCCGCCCACAGTCCGCGTCGAGAAGGCGCTCGCCGACGACGGCGTCCGGATCGAGACGAGCCCCAAGGGTAACCAAGCCCGCGACGTGGACCTCTCCGCGGCGGCGGTCTCCCTGCTCAAGGCCCACCTCGCCTGGCGGAAGCAAGAGAAGCTCCGGCGCGGCTGGCGAGAGATGCCCGTGCCCCTGTTCTTCGACGAGGGGGGCGGCTACCTTCAACCGGATGAAGTGCGCCGCCGGATGAAGCGGGTGCTCACGGCTGCGGGGCTCGCCCCCCACTACAGCCCCCACGGCCTCCGCCACACCTACGCGAGCATCGCGCTCCAGGAGGGCAAGGACGTCTACTACATCTGCCGCATGCTGGGACACGCCTCGATTCAGGAGACGGTCGATACCTACGCCCGCTGGCTCCCGGCCAACCGCCCCGGCGCGCTCGACTCGCTCGACCCCGCCCTGGGGGCGTTTTGAGGGCCTCCGCGTGACCACTTTCGTGACCACGAACCTCCAAGCCGCGGAATGACGGCGCTTTTTCGCATTCTGCCGGCAATCGTGCTTTAACCGCGGCCCGTGCGAGCCGTCGTGCAGCGGGTCAGCGAGGCGCGCGTCGCGGTCGACGGCGCGCTCGTCGGCACCATCGGCCACGGGCTCTGCGTGCTGCTCGGCGTCGGTCACGCCGATACCGAGCGCGACGCCGACGCGCTCTGCCGGAAGATCGTCGGGCTCCGCATCTTCGAGGACGAGGCGGGCCGCTTCGCGCGCTCGCTCGACGAGGTGGGCGGCGCGCTGCTCGTGGTCTCGCAGTTCACGCTCTACGGCGACTGCCGCAAGGGCCGGCGCCCCTCGTTCACCGACGCCGCGCCGCCCGAGCGCGCCGAGCGGCTCTACGAGCATTTCGTCGCCCGCGCCCGCGACGGCGCCGTGCCGGTCGCGACCGGCCGCTTCGGGGCGCGCATGGCGCTCGCGCTGGTGAACGACGGGCCGGTGACGCTCGTCCTCGATACGGCCGAGGGCGCGTGATGGCGCGCGCCGGCTTCACCGCCATCAGCTCGGGCAAGATCCGGTTTGGCAAGGACGGCCGCTGGTACAGCGACGACGAGCCGATCCCGAACCGCGCCATCTGCCGCCTCTTCAGCCGCGCCATGAAGGTCGAGACCAACGGCCGCGGCCGCCTCGAACTGGGCGAGGACAAGGCGGACGTCATCATCGAAGATACGCCCTGGGTGGTGACCGCGGTCGAGGGCGATCCGGCGCGCGGCTTCACGGTGGTGCTGAACGACGAGACGCGCGAGCCGCTCGACCCGGCGTCGCTGCGCGTCGGCGCGGAGAACGTCCTCTACTGCCGCGTGAAGGGCAGCCACGAGGCGCGCTTCCTCCGTCCCGCGTACTACGAGCTCCTGCGCCACGCCGAGCCGGACGAGGGCGGGAGGGTCGTGCTCCCGGTCGGCGGCCGGCGCGTGCCGCTCGGCGAGCGCGCGGCCTAGGAGGCTGTCCGGGTAATCATGGCGGCTGCGGCGAACGATCCGGGGGCTGCGAGCGGCGTGCTCGCTTCTCCCTCCTGCGGCGTGCCTTCAGGCACGCCTCGTCGGTCGTCGCTGCGCTTGCCGCTCTCGCTCCCCGGCTCGTTCGCCTCGCTCACCACGATTACCCGGACAGACTCCTAGCGGGGGCATGCACGTCGTCCTGGTCGCGCCCGAGATCCCGCAGAACACCGGGTCGATCGGCCGCCTCTGCCTCGCGACCGGCACGACGCTCCACCTGATCGACCCGCTCGGCTTCACGATCGACGACCGCCACCTCCGTCGCGCCGGTCTCGACTACTGGCCGCACGTGCGCTGTGCCCGGCACGCGAGCTGGGAGGCGTTCCTGGCCACGCGGCCGGCGGGCCGGCTCCTCTGTTTCTCGGCGCGTGCCTCCCGCTCGTACACCACGGTTCGCTTCTGCGAGGACGACCTCCTCGTCTTCGGAAGCGAGAGCCGCGGCCTCCCCGCCGCCATCCGTGCCGCGCACGCCGAGGCCACCTTCGGCATCCCGCTCGCGAGCGAGCACGTGCGGAGCCTCAACCTCGCCACCGCGGCGGCGATCGTCCTCTACGAGGCGCTGCGCCAGCAGGGGAAGGTGTAGTGCGCCGGCGCGCGCTCGTCCTGGCCGCCGCGCTGCTGGCCGCGGCGTGCTCGGCCCTCCCCGTGCCGCGGCGCGCGAGCTACCACGCCTCCGACGCGGACTTGGGCGTCACGCGCATCGTGCACGGCGCCGTCATCCTCGAGCTCGGGGGCAGGCGGCTCGTGGTCGATCCGTGGTTCCACTCGGGGTTCATCGTCCGCCAGCGCGAGCCGCTCGGGCTCACGCCCGACGGCCTCCCGTCGTTCGCCGCCGTGCTGCTCACGCACCGCCACGGCGACCACTTCGACGAGACCGCGCTCGCCCGGCTCGCGGCCACGGTCGCCACCGCGGTCGCGCGCCCCGAGCTACATGCGCGCCTGGTCAAGCTCGGCTTCCGTCAGGTGGTCGACCTCGACTGGTGGGACAAGACGTCGATCGACGGCGTCACCGTCACCGCCGTGCCCGCGCGCCACGCCGTGCCCGAGAACGGCTATGTCGTCGAGAGCGACCGGGTGCAGGTCTACGTCGCGGGCGACACGCGCTACTTCCCCGAGCTGGTCGACGTGGCGACGCGCTTCCCGCACCTGGACGTCGCGCTCCTTCCCGTCGGGGGCGAGCGCTACTTCGGCTTCGGGCGCGAGATGGGGCCCGCCGATGCCGCACGCGCCGCCGCGCTCCTCGGGCCGGCGCGCGTGATCCCGATCGGCTACGGTAAGCGCGGCGGCTTCCCGCTGCTCTGGTTCGCGCGCCACCCGAGCGAGCGCTTCGTCGAGGAGTGCAAGAAGCGCGGCATCGAGGCGAAGCGCATCGTGGTGCTCGAGCCCGGGGAGAGCTGGCACTACTACAAGTGACCGCCCGGACGCATCAGTGCGGGTGGCGCCGGCACTTCGCGGCGGAGCCTTGGTTGAAGCGCGTGAGCACCCTCAGCAGACGGGGCCGGTCGGACAGGCTCTGCCCTGCCCAGCTCCAGGCGAACACCACGTACCCCGACTGCCGGGAGGTGGCCCATTGGCAGAGCATGTGCCGCTCCTCGCGCGCCGTGGGCCAGCGCCACGTCGAGTCGGCGAACGCCTGCACCACGCCCCAGTAGGAGAGCCCGGCGCGGTCCGCCGCCTTGATGATCGCGTCGATCCAGCCGAAGTTGCACGGTGCGTTGTGGTAGCAGGGGTACGGATCCAGACCCACGTAGTCGGCCGCGCCCACCCACAGGGGGATCTGATCGAGGCTTTCCTGGCCGGAGTTGGAGTCCATGGTCATCACGGTCATCTTGCTCGGGTCCAGGCTGTGGATCAGCTGGGAGCGCGCGCGATGCTGGCCCGGGGCGCTCGGGCAGGCGTACGGGTCGGGCTCGTCGGAGAAGTAAAATCCGGCCACCTTGGGGTCGCCGACCATCTCGGCCACCTTGGCCGTGAGCTCGGAGTCGGAGACCTCCCACTCGCAGGTGGAGTTGTCGTAGTCCCCCGCGTACATCATCGCCCTCGTCGGCCCCGGCAGCTGGTCGGCGGACGACTGCGAGCTGACGTCGAGCAGGTTCCAGCCGTGCGAAGCGGCGGCCGCCTGCGCGGACTCCGAGCTGAAGATGTAGCGGTAGCGAGGAAGGTGGCCCTTTCGAGCGCCTCTGCCTCCGGCGACCTCAGCGACGGGATCCGTGGACGTGCGCCCGGAGGTCGCCGAGACGGACGCGGCCAGGGCCGCACCCGACGCGGCAAGCCCCGCCACGACCCCCAGGAGCACGGACCACCGCGCGGACATCGAACGCATCGCTCCTCGCACCTACCACTGGCTATAGCCGAGCCGCGTACCCCTGCCATCCCCGGGTGGGGTGATCACCTCGCAGATGCAATACCGCGGATCAGGGACAGGCCTCGCCTAGAACTCCACTACCACGTCACTCCCGTCCTCGAGGCGCACCGTGTCCGCGAAGCGGATCTGGCGCTCGCGGAGCGACATGCTGACCGAGCTGGTGCGGTAGCCGCCGCCGAAGAAGCGCACGCCGTGCATGAAGGAGCCGTCGGTGACGCCCGTCGCGACGAAGAGGATGTCCGGCCCGGGGGCGAGGTCCTGCTCGGTGTAGATGCGCTTCAAGTCCGTGATGCCCATCTTCCGCATGCGCTCCTCCTGCCCGGGCTTGGTGGGCACCAGGCGGGCGAGCATGCCGCCGTTCAGGCAGCGGAGCGCGGCGGCGGCGAGCACGCCCTCGGGGGCGCCGCCGATCCCCATCACGGCGTGGACGTTGGTGCGGCGCACGGCCGCCGAGATGCCGGCGGAGAGGTCGCCGTCGCCGATCAGCTTGATGCGCGCGCCGGCCTTGCGGATGTCGGCGATCAGCTTCTCGTGGCGCGGGCGGTCGAGGACGATGACGACCAGGTCCTCGACGTCGCGCCCGAGCGAGCGGGCGATCGCCTTCAGGTTCTTCTCGACCGGCGCGTCGATGTCGATCGCCTTCTTGGCCGACGGCCCGACGATGATCTTCTCCATGTAGCAGTCGGGCGCATGGAGCAGGCCGCCCTTGTTGGCGGCGGCGAGCACCGTGATCGCGTTGGGGGCCCCGGTGGCGCAGAGGTTCGTCCCCTCGAGCGGGTCGACCGCGATGTCGACCTCGAGGTCGTCGGGACGGCCGCGCCCGACCTTCTCGCCGATGAAGAGCATCGGCGCCTCGTCGCGCTCGCCCTCGCCGATGACGACCGTGCCCCGCATGGCGATCGCGTCCATCTCCTTGCGCATCGACTCGGTCGCCACCTGGTCCGAGTGCCGGCGATCGCCCTGCCCCATGGTCCGGGCGCAGGCGACGGCCGCCACCTCACACACGCGCAGGAAGTCCCGCGACAGCCGCTCGACGTTCACCGCCATGGCGCCCCCCCGAGCCCCGGCGGGCTCACTTCGTCTTGCCGGCGTAGATGTCCATCACCTGGCGCAGGAAGTCGAGCGCCTCGCTCCTCGGCCGCTGGAAAGAGTTGCGGCCGATGATCGACCCGAAGCCGCCGCCGTCGCGGATGGCGCGCACCTCCTCGAAGATGGCGGCGGTGTCCTTCGCCTCGCCGCCCGAGAAGATGACGATCCGCCGCCCGTTGAAGGCGCTCTGCACGACGTGGCGCACCCGCTCGGCCAGGGTCGCGATCGGGATGCGCTCCTTCTCGTAGACCTTCTTCGCCGCGGCCTGCTCGATGTGCGCCGTCGGCGGCTTCACCTTGACGACGTGCGCGCCGAGCTGGCAGGCGATCTGCGCCGCGTAGGCGACCACGTCGATCGCCGTCTCGCCCTCCTTGGAGATGCCCGAGCCGCGCGGGTAGGACCAGACGACGACCGCCAGGCCCTTGCGCTTGGCTTCCTCGGCGAGGGCGCGGATCTGACCGTACATCTCGTTGCGCGCCGCCGAGGCCGGGTAGATGGTGAAGCCGATCGCGCTGCACCCCAGACGGAGCGCATCGTCGACGCTGGCGGTGATCGCGGGGCACGGGTCGTTGCCGCCGTAGAGGCTGTCGGAGTTGTTGAGCTTCAAGATGAGCGGGATCTCGCCCGCGAACTCCGCCGCGCCGGCCTCGAGGAAGCCGAGCGGCGCCGCGTAGGCGTTGCAGCCCGCCGCCAGCGCCAGCTCGAAGTGGTAGCGCGGGTCGTAGCCGGGGGCATTGGGCGCGAAGGAGCGCGCCGGGCCGTGCTCGAAGCCCTGGTCGACGGGCAGGATCACGAACCTGCCCGTGCCCGCCAGGCGCCCGTGGTTCATCAGGCGCGCCAGGTTGGCCAGCGTGCCCGGGTTGTCGCTCCCGTACCCGCTCAGGATCTCTCGCACTCGCTCGGTCATGGTCGAACGCTCTCCTCTGAGATGGGTTGGGTCATCGCCGGCTGCCGCAGTTGCCGCGGCCGCAGCCCGGCCGGCCGCAGCCGCCTTCCTCGGCCCGGTGCAGCCCGTAGCCGAGCGGCTCGAGTTCCGCCTCGCCCAGCCAGCGCACCTCGGCCGGGTCGATCTCCGCGTCGCAGTGGAGGCAGAGGCGCCGCGCCGCGCCGCCCTCGTCGAGGTGCACGTGCGTCAGCACCTCGCGCGCGCAGCGCGCGCAGCGGGCGACCGGGAAGTCGCTCTCGAGGGCGGGCGCGAGATCGCTCATGATCGACTCTCGGTCAGGCCGAGCGCCGCCAGCTCGCGCAGCATGTGGGCGCGGTGCGTCGCCGGCCAGTAGAGCCGCCCGCAGCCCGCGCAGGCGAGGAAGCGCTCGTGGTGCTGATAGACGAAGGGCGGGACGCGGCCCTCGGCGCGCTCGCGCGGCACCTCGTCGAGCACGCGGTTGCAGTCGAGGCAGCGCCCGAGCAGCGGCGCGCCGCCGATGGGGACCGCGGCCGCGACCTGGCGGAGCTGCTCGCGGAAGTGGTCGCTGGTGACGAAGAGGTGCGGCGGCAGCTCGGGATCGCGCTCGAGACGCGTGTCGCGCGTCAGGATGAGCCGCCCCTCCTGCCGCGCGCAGCGCACCAGCGTCCGGCCCCCGAGGTGCGGCCCGTAGGCCACGTCGTGCCCCAGGATGCGGAGCCAGCGCGCGAGCCGGCCGAGCATGCGGTCGGCCGCGAAGCGGACGCCTCCGGGGGCGACGGCGGGAACCTCGGACATCCGGCGGCAGTCTAGCTCCGTTCTGGCTCGCGCGCGAGGGCGGCGAGCGCGCGGAACGGGTCCGCGGCGCCGCGCACGGCGCCCGCCAGCGCCGCGAGCGCCGGCCCCAGGTCGCCGTCGGTCGGGGCCAGCGCATCGAAGGCCCCGAGCCGCGTGACGTAGATGAGGTCGCCCAGCAGGCGCGCGTTGTTCGGCGGGAGGAGGTCGTCGCGCCCGCCTGCGCCCCGCTGGGCGAGCGCCTGCGCCGCCGCGCGCGCCAGGCGGACGCGCAGACGCTCGCGGCGCGCGGGCGGCGGCGACGCCGCATAGAGCCGGCGCAGCCGTGCCGCCAGGTGCTCGAGGACCCGGCCCCGCGCGCGTGTGAGGGCCCAGCGCCGGCGCGCCTCGCTGCAGCGCCCGGGGTCGGCGCCCGGCCCGGAACAGAAGAAGGCGACCGCACCCCGGTGCCCGGCGAAGCTCGCGGACGACTCGTTGAACGCCGCGGCGCCGGGCACGAAGAGGGTCGCGTGCCAGAGCTCGTGCAGGACCGTCTCCGCGACCGCCACCGGCGGCTCGGCGGCCGCGGTCGAGAGGAACGGATCGGCGAACCAGCCGAGCGTCGAGAAGGCGAGTGCCGGCCGCACCTCCGTGTCCAGGTCACGAGCGGCGAGCTCGCGGGCGGCGCGCTCGGCCGCCGCGCGCGCGAAGAAGCCGCGATACGGGAGCCGGCCGACCAGCGGGTAGCCCCAGTCGTAGGCCTCCAGCCGGTCACGCCGCGCCGCCGACACGACGTACACGGTCGCGTCGCCCGGCACCTCGGCGAAGGTGGTGTAGCTGTCACCCACGCGGAGCCCGAGCGGCCCCGCGGCGAAGGCCCGCACCGCGAGCACCAGCTCGAGCCGCTCGCGCAGCCCGGGCGGCAGATCGGGCCGCGCGAGCAGCCGCGCGATCGGCTGGCGGCGCAGCAGCAGGCGCGCCTCGGACCAGCCGGCGCGCAGGAGGTAGCCCGGCGTGCCGCAGCCCGCGAGCAGTGCCAGGGCCGCGGCCGCCAGGAGACAGCCTCCTGGCGTTCTCACGGCTGCGCCGCCGCGCGCGCCGGCGCCGGCCGCTCCGCGGCGTACTGCATGCGGTAGAGGCGCGCGTAGATGCCGTCGCGCGCGAGCAGCTCGCGGTGCGTCCCCTGCTCGCGCAGCTCGCCCTTGTGCAGGACGAGGATGCGGTCGGCGGTCTCGATGGTCGAGAGCCGGTGCGCGATGACGAGCGCCGTCCGTCCCTCGAGCAGCTTCACGAGCGCGTCCTGGATGAGCCACTCGGTTTCGGCGTCGACGCTCGAGGTGGCCTCGTCGAGCACGAGGATCGTCGGCTCGTGCGCCAGCGCACGGGCGAAGGCGAGGAGCTGGCGCTGGCCGCCGGAGAGATTGCTCCCGCGTTCCCGCACCGGCGCCTCGTAGCCGCCGAGCCGGCGGATGAAGCCGTCGGCGTTCACGTGCGCCGCCGCGGCCTCGACCGCGGCGCGCGAGATGTCGGCGCGCCCGAGCGTGATGTTGTCCTCGACCGCGCCGCTGAAGAGGAACACGTCCTGGAGCACCACCGCGATGCGGCGTCGCAGCGCCGTCGGGTCCCAGTCGCGCACCTCGATGCCGTCCACCAGGATGCGCCCGCGCTGGACGTCGTAGAGGCGGTCGAGGAGCTTGATGAGCGTCGTCTTCCCCGAGCCCGTGGCCCCCACGATCGCCACGTGCTCGCCCGCCGCGATGCGGAGGGAGACGTCGCGCAGCACCCACTGCTCCCCGCGGTAGGCAAACCACACGTGCTCGAACTCGATCTCGCCCCGCACCCGTGCCGGCACGCGCGCGTGCACGGGCGCCGGCTCCGTCTCCAGGTCGAGGAGCGCGAAGATGCGCTCCGCGGCGGTCATGGAGGACTGCATGACGGCGTACTTCTGGCTGAAGTCGCGGATGGGGACGAAGAATTTCTGGATGTACTGGATGAAGGCGACCACCGTGCCGAGCTCGGCCAGCCCCACGCCGTGGAGCCGGCCCCCCTCCCACAGCATGAGCGCGATCGACACCGTGCTGACCGCCTCGACGAAGGAGAAGAGCGCCGCCTCGAGCTTGTTGGAGAGGTGGTTCGCGTCGCGGTGGTCCGCGTTCAGCCGCTCGAACTCCGCGAAGGCGCGCGCCTCGCGGCCCGCGAGCGCGATCGCCGCCATCCCCGAGATCGCCTCCTGGAGGTAGCCGTTGATGCGGCCGATGCGCTCGCGGATCAGGCGGTAGGTCTTGCGCGCCATGCGCCGGAAGTAGTCGATCGCGAACACCATGAAGGGCAGGAGCGCCATGCTGACGAGCGCGAGCGCCCAGTTGATCCAGAGCATGAAGCCGAGGATGCCGAGCAGGCCCAGGAAATCGAGCACGATCGTCATCGCGCCCGCCGCGAACATCTCCTGCAGCACGTCGACGTCGGTGGTGAGGCGCGACACGATCCGGCCGACCGGGTTCCGATCGAAGAAGCGCATCGGGAAGCGCTGCACGCGCGCGAAGAGCGCGACGCGCAGGTCGGCGAGGCTCCGCTGCGCGACGACCATGGTCAGGTACTGCTGCCAGTAGGCGGCCAGCAGCTGGCCGACGATGGCGCCGAGGTAGAGGAAGCCGAGGCGCCCGAGCCCGCTCTCGTCGCCGCGCTGCACGTAGCGGTCGATGCCGAGCTTCATCAGGTACGGCTGCACCTGCTCGAGGAGCTGGTAGACGGGCGAGAGGAGCAGCGCGAGGCAGACGATGCCCCGGTAGGGCCGCACGTAGGTCCACAGGCGCCGGAGGATACGCGCGTCGTACGCCTTGCCGAGTGCCTCCTCGCCGTGGATCTCGGCCGGCATCAGATCGCCTCCAGCTCGACCTCGAGCGACTGCTGGCGGAAGAGGTCGGCGTACACGCCGCCGCGGGCGAGCAGGCTCTCGTGGTCGCCCAGCTCGACCACCCGCCCCTCGTCGAGCACGCAGATCAGGTCCGCCTCCTTCACGGTGGTGAGGCGGTGGGCGACCAGGATGGTCGTGCGCTCGCGGAAGAAGCCGCGCAGCTGGTCCAGGATGGTGCGCTCGGTCTCGGCGTCGACGCTCGAGAGCGCGTCGTCGAGGAGGAGCACCCGCGGCGCGGCGGCGAGCACGCGCGCGAGCGCGACGCGCTGCTTCTGTCCGCCCGAGAGCGTCACGCCGCGCTCGCCGACGATCGTGTCGAGGCCCCGGGGAAACTCCGCCAGGTCGCGCGCGAGCGCCGCCATGCGCACCGCCCAGTCGACGTGCCCGTCGCCGTCGCCCTCGAGCGCGAGGCCCACGTTCTCGCGGATGGTGCGCGAGAAGAGGAAGGGGTCCTGCGGCACGAGCCCCACCTGGCGGCGGAGCCAGCCGAGCGGCAGCGTGCGGATGTCGCGGCCGTCGAGGAGGACGCTCCCCGCCTCCACGTCGAAGAGGCGCGGCAGGAGCTGGACGAGCGCCGACTTCCCCGCGCCGGTGCGCCCGACGATCGCGACCGTGCGCCCGGCCGGCACGGTCAGATCGACGTCGTCGAGCACGGGCGTCCGGTCGAGGCGGCCGGGATAGCGGAAGGTGACGCCGCGCAGCGCCACCTCGCCCGCCACCGCCGCGGGCGCGGTCGCGCCGGGCGGGCTCGCGATCGCGGGCGTCACCTGGAGGAGCTCGTTCAGGCGCTGCATCGCGGCGCGCCCGCGCTGGAGGATCGAGAGCATCCAGCCGAGCGCCATGGTCGGCCACGCGAGCTGACCCAGGTAGCCGAGGAACCCGACCAGGTTGCCGATCGTCAGCTGCCCGGCGATGGCGAGGTGGCCGCCGTACCAGAGCACCATGAGCGCGCCCGTGCCGCCCACCGTGCCCATCACCGGCACGATGAAGCCGCGCACGCGCGCCAGGCGGAGGCTCAGCTCCTGGAAGCGCTCGTTCAGGCGCGCGAAGGTCTCCACCTCGTGCTCCTCGCAGGCGTAGGACTTGACCACGTGCATGCCGCTCAGGTTCTCCTGCACGCGGTTCGAGAGCTCGCCGAGCCCCTCCTGCACGCGCAGCGAGCGCTCCATGAGGAGCCGGCTCGTCCGCTTCACCACCAGGAGCGCCACCGGGTAGATCGCGAGCGAGGCGAGCGTGAGCCGCACGTTGTAGGAGAGCATGAAGGCCAGGCCGTAGACGTAGGCGACCGGCGTGTTGATGAAGTTCAAGATGCCCGGGCCGAGCAGCATGCGCACCGCCGTCACGTCGTTCACGAGGCGCGACATGAGATCGCCCGTGTGCCGCTGCTGGTAGAAGGCGAGCGGGAGGGTCTCCAGGTGACGGAAGAGGTCGTTCCGCAGGTCGTACTCGATGTCGCGCCCGACGTTGAAGATGACGAAGCGCGAGAACGTCCGCACCAGGCCCTGGACGACGGTGATCGAGACGATCAGCCCGAGATAGCGGAGGAGCACGCGGGCGTCCGCGCCGGTCTCGATCGCGTGCACGCTCCGGTCGAGGAGCCGGGGGATCATCATCGCGAGCGAGGTGGCGCCGACGAGGCACGCGATGCCGCCCAGGTAGCGCAGGCTGTAGCGCCCGACGTAGCGCCAGAGGCGGGCCATCGTGCCAATGTATCGACGCGGAGGGAGCTGACGCAATGGTGACGGCCGCCTATACTCGGCGCCGATGCGCGTCGTGGTCGTCGGCGGGACGGGCCAGCTCGGCCGGGAGCTGGTGCGCGCGCTGCCCGGCGCCGACACGGTGGCCCTGAGCCGCGCTCAGCTCGACCTGAGCAACGCGCCCGCGGTCGCGCCCCGCCTGGCCGCGCTCGCCCCGAGCGTGGTGGTGAACGCCGCTGCCGACAACCGCGTGGACGCGGCCGAGCACGACCCGGCGCCGGCGCTGGCCGTGAACGCGCTCGGCGTAGCCGCGCTCGCCGAGGCGTGCCGCGCCACCGACGCCCTCCTGGTGCACATGAGCACGGACTACGTCTTCGACGGCCGCGCCGCGCGTTCGTACACCGAGGACGACCCGCCGAATCCGCTCGGCGCCTACGCCCGCTCGAAGCTCGAGGGCGAGCGCCTCGTGCAGGCGCTCGCGCCGCGCCACGCGGTGGTGCGCGTGGCGGGGCTCTATGCGGCGGGCGGCAGCGGCTTCGTCGACCGCGTGCTGGCCCGGGCGCGCGCGAGCCGGCGCCTCCGCGTCGTGCACGATCAGGTGACCGCGCCCACCTGGGCGCGCGACGTCGCGACGGCGCTCGCCCGCCTCCTCCCGCGCCTGGTCGCGGGCGACGCCCCGGGCGGCATCTACCACATGACGAACGCCGG
>Ga0209057_1001289_pt1 | contig 20515 bp, 16 predicted proteins | sample GraSoiAngelo_146_FD_185903 | JGI IMG/M metagenome (GOLD analysis project Ga0209057, IMG submission 185903) | Grasslands soil microbial communities from the Angelo Coastal Reserve, California, USA - 14_1009_05_30cm (SPAdes) (version 2) | ecosystem: Environmental > Terrestrial > Soil > Grasslands ... | reverse complement strand
GAAGTCATCATCTCGGCCAGCTACGGCACTTTTTCTCACGCCATCAAAGGCAATGTCGATATTTTGATCGCGCTAGTGATGAACACCGGCGCTGCCATCGGCGCGCAGCTCGGCGCGATATCGACGCAATATTTCGCCGGCCCCAAGATTCGTCTCGCTTTTGTGCCGCTACCACTGATCGGGGCGGCCATTGTCATTTACACCATGTTTACCGGTCACAAACTATGAATATCTTGATTTGCAGCGACGGCACTCCGGCCTCTGACAACGCCGCTCGGCTCGGCGGCTTATTAGCCGGCGCGACTAAAGCCCAGGTCACGCTTTTGGGCATCGCAGAGAATCCGAGCGACGAGCAACCACTCCGACGAGCTCTCGATCAAGAAACCGAAATCTTGCAACGAGCCGGCGTCAAGCTCCAAACCGCGATCCAGACAGGGGAGCCGACGGCGCAAATTCTCGGAGAAACCTCCGCCAAAAAATACGATCTCATTGTCATCGGCTCCCGCCGGAGAAATGCGTCCGGCCGCACCTACGAAATCATCAAAGCAGTTGAGCCGTCGGTGCTGGTTGCGATTGGGACGCGCGAGCGGCTGTCGCGCATTCTTCTTTGTAGCGGCGGCAAACATTTTATCGACGACGCTGTCCGCCTCACTGGCACACTCGCCGCGGCGCTGCATGCCGAGGTGACCTTGTTTCATGTCATGGCCGAGCCTCCCGCCATTTACGCCCACCTCACGGAATTGGAAGAAGACGTGACTACGTTACTCGCTTCGGGTTCGGAACTTGGTCGCAATTTGGTCGCAGAAAAGAAAGCGCTCGAAAAACTCGCTGTCGTCGTCAATGTGCGAGTCCGGCACGGCTTCATCATTGATCAACTGTTGGATGAGATGCGTGAAGGGAATTACGACCTGATCGTTTCTGGTTCCTCGCGTGCGCGTGGCCCATTGCAGCACTACATCATGGGCGATGTCACGCGACGCATTCTCGGTTCTGCCGAGTGCTCGGTGCTGGTTGCTCGCTCTCGACGGCCTGGGCCGGCTCGGGGTTTGTGGCAATCCTTCGCCAGGTTGTTTCGCTAAAGGCAATCTCAAACGACCGGAGGGTTCTTCGAGTCCTTCTCTCCCGGCGTCCGCAGGAGCTCCGCCCTCCATTACCGAGCGACCCTACAGATCTTCTATCGAAATCTCGCCGCGCATTAGTCCTTCCCCCACGAGTAACGCGTCGATCGGATAAGCCGTCATCCGCTTTAAAACCGTCATTGTTCGGATACCGCTTTCGCTAACGATTGTGATCCCTTGAGGAATTTCCGGCAGCAATTTTTCGGTGGTGGCGAGATCAACTTCCAGCGTCGCCAGATTGCGATTGTTGATCCCGATAATTTTCGCGCCGCCATCAACCGCCAGCTCGATTTCGTCGCGGGTGTGAACTTCAACCAGCACGCTCATTTTATGTGTCGTCGCGACGTGGTGAAGCGCACTTAGTTGCTTCGGCTTCAGGGCGGCAACGATCAGCAGCACCGCGTCGGACCCAATTGCGACCGATTCGAGAACCTGCGCTTCATCGATGATGAAATCCTTGCGCAAAACCGGCAAGGCAATCGCCTGGCACACCGCGGTTAAGTGTTCGGGCTTGCCATCAAAATAGTTTTGCTCAGTCAGAACGGAGATCGCGTCAGCTCCGTTGGCCTCATAATTTTTTGCGGTTTCCACCGGGTCGTAATTTGCCTCGATTACGCCGGCTGAAGGCGACGCCTTTTTTGTTTCCGCAATGATTCGCACTCGATCCGACCGCTGAATTGCTGCGGCGAAATCACGGAAATCGCGGCGCTCTTCGGCCAGTGCGCGCATTTCTCGCACGCGTTTCTTAACTGCGACGATCTCGTCGCTTTTCGCCGCGATTATTTTCTCGAGCCAGTTCACAATTGCAGGGCGTCTGTGTCAGACGCTATCGGTTTAGCGCCAACGGCGCGATATTTATGCCAGCACAGGGCAGTCCCCCAGGGGTTTTTACTGTAGCGGCGGTCTGCGACCGCCGACAATTGCGCGACGCCTCAGGTCCGGCGGTCATAGACCGCCGCTGTAGTCGGTGTAATTAATTTAATGGAATCGGAACGCGAGGCAGCGCGCCGCGCGATCAAGCGCCGCAACTGGCTGGCCCATCTCTGGCGGGAATGGATCGTGGAAAGCCGCCGGCCCATCGCGCCTGTGTTCGCCCGCCCAACACCGGACACTTGGAAAAACGACGATCTCACTGCGGCGTGGCTCGGTCACTCCACTGTTCTGATCAATTTTTTCGGGGTCACCATCCTGACCGATCCGGTTTTGTTTGCCCGCATCGGAATTCGCCTGCCATTTCTTACCATCGGTCCGAAACGGCTGACCGAACCGGCACTGGCCTTTGCTGAGCTTCCGCCAATCGATCTCATCCTGCTTTCGCACGCACACTTCGATCACATTGATCGGCGTACCCTGAAATTATTTCCGGAATCGACGCGCGTGATCACGGCCAGCCGAACCCGAGATTTGCTTCGAGGCACGAAATTCTGCGAGGTGATCGAGCTGGGTTGGAACGAATCGGTTCTTCTCACGCCGCGCGGTTGTGCGCTGGAAATCCGTGCCTTACAGCCAAAACATTGGGGCGCCCGCCTGCAATACGACGTCCATCGCGGTTATAATAGCTACGTCATTTTGCGAAATAACCGGCGCATCATTTATGGGAGCGACACCGCCAATACCGATGCGTTTGCGAAATTAAATGACGGCGAGCCCTATGATCTCGCCATCATGGGCATCGGCGCCTACGACCCGTGGATTTGGGCGCATTCCACTCCCGAACAGGCCGTCGCCATGGCTGATGCCGCCGGCGCGGATTTCATCATGCCGATACATCATCAAACATTTCGCTTGAGCGTGGAACCTTTCCGCGAGCCAATCGAACGCTTCACCCGCGCACTCGCCAAATCGCCAGAACGGATCGCGCTGCGTGAGATCGGCCAGACCTTTATTTTGCCACGCTAACATGCGCGACCCCGTACAGCTCGCGAAATCCCAAACCCAAAACCCCAAATCCCAGGGAAAATCAAAATCCCAAGGTCAAGAGGGCAAGATCGAATTGGCCGCAGACTGCGCCGCTGGGCCCGATAAGAAGAGGTCCGAAAATTGCCAAAGCGCGTTTGGTGATTGCGAGTTGGGAATTGCCTGGAACTTGGACTTTGACGATTGGGATTTCCGCGCGCCTGCTACTCGTAACTAATTCTCGCTAGAACGTTGCGCTGGGCGACGGCGTCGGAAACGCGAATGTCGGATGAATTAACGGTGGTGACGTGGGAGACGGTGTCTCGCTGAACATCGGAGTCGGTGAGGGCGACGCGGACGGAGTCGGCGAGATCGATGGAGTTGGACTTGGAGTAGGCGTAGGTGTCGGGGTCGGCAACGGCGGTACCGTATTTACCCAATGATGCAGTGGCACGCTCGCGCCGCCGATTTCCTTTACAAGCGCTTCGCAACGCGCCTGCAGCTTTTCCAAGTCGAGCGATCCCCACGATGAATCAGCCGTGCCGTTAAAAACGACGTAGGTCGCTTTTAATTCGCTAATCGGTCGGTTGTTCGGATTCGAAAGGCCATTGACCTCCTTCGCGATCCGCAACGACGCTTCCCCGACTCGATCATTCGGGCCAACGTCGCCCACCATTGCAGGATAAATCGTGCTCCCGGCAATCACGACTGCGTAATCGCCCACGTGCGCCGCATCGCTGCCCTTGGTGAAACTTGCCGGAACGACGATGAACGGATCGTAGGTGCCGATGAGATAGCTATACTTTTTCATCGCGCTGATTTCATCGCGCAATTCCGTGGCTGCGTTTTTCAGATCGCGCTTGCGCTCAGGAGTTGCCGTTCTTTGCTCCAATTCCACGCGTCGCAATCGATCTTCGATTCCGGGTAAATACGGATTCGGTCGATTTGATTTCTTCCCCCAACGAAAACTGGTGAACGGCTTGAAGGTCGGCGAAACGCCGTTACCGGCCGGAACACGATCGCCGTCAGAGCCATCGGCATCCACATCCATGTCCGCCTGAAAGAGCAGCGCGCGGCGTTTGGTTTCCGGATGCCGTAACGCCAGCACCGTTTGGCAATCGTAAAAATTGTGGCGCGAAAGAAGCAGATCGAGCCGACTCAGATTTTCGCGCAGCTCGCGCACCTTCGTTTCGTAGAGCTGCGCAAATAGAGGCGAAACCGATTCCGGCTTTACCATCGTCGCCAGACCGGGCAACAACTTACCGAGATCAGGGCTCACTCTCCCCAACTCATCGACCGTTCGATTCGGCGTCGGCACTCGCGCGCGCAGTTTCAAATCGATCGCATAACTCATTGGGTCGACTCGTTCCTCGGATGCCGCCGCGCCCGAGGTCGTTTCCACTTCGCTCCGCAACGTGATACCATTGAAAAGGCGGGAAACATCGAATTTGCCCGAAATCGTCGGTGGACGGGTCGCGGCGGCTGACGGCGCCGCCGTTGGGGAAGGCGAAGCGGTTTCAATTTCCTCCGCGTGCGTCAGCGTCCAGCGCCAGCGTTCTAATGAAATCCAACGCAGCGTAATTGCGACAAAGAGCGCAAAAAAGATGAGGAGAACGATCCGGCGCAGCGTGCCGAGCCCCAATTTCCGCACGTCCTATTTCCTCAGCCAGGCTGCGATCGCAACAATAATCCCGATAGCACTCAGGACCGACATCAACCCAGCTGGCATCACTTTGAAGGTCCGGAAAAATTTCGGAATAAATTGCGCGGCCAGCAGGAGCGAAACCACTAGGGCGACGATTAATCCCGCTGCCTGATGTTCCGGCATCAACCACGCTGCCAGCAAAAGCAGCAGGCCCGAAATGGATCCGGCGATGATCGAAACCGTGCTTCCGGCCTTAACGTAGCCAATGATTCCGCCCGCAATCGTCAGAATTCCAAAAATAATGAAGTAAATTTTCGCCGGACCAATCATTCGTTCGCCGACTCGTAATGCAACAGCACGGCGCTGTCCAGCCGACGTCGATCGCAATTATTCCAATGCCGCGACCGAGAACGCCGATCTGCTCTGGGGAGCGCAGGCTGCCAGCCTGCACTTCGCGGCAGCCTGTAGCGAACCGATCTCGAGCTCACATTAGGCTCGCGAAAAGAGGACATTCGGCGCGGCGGCCGAATGCAGCAGGCTGGCAGCCTGCGCTCCCCAGAAATTGCCATTCCTATTCCCCCTGACGGACTGCGATTAGGAGTAAGAATAATGTTACCCCTGAAATTTGAAAAACTTGCGCAATTTCTCGCATCGACTAAATCTCCTGCTGGCATGAAGCCGCGTGCCTGCATCGGCCTTAGCGTTCTGATTGGTTTCTTCGCAGCGTTGACGCTGGCCAGTTCGCCGCAGTTACACGAGAAACTACACAAGGTCGGCACGCATCACGAATGCGCCGCGACCATGATCGCGTCCGGCAATTGCGAACATACCGCGCCGCCGGCGGTCACCCCAAAGATTCAGGAACCTCCGGTATCGCCGGCTTTCCTGGGGCAGCATTTCCGATTCGTTATCGCGTCGGTTCCTTCTTCGGTCCAGGAACACGCCCCGCCAGTCGTTCCGTAGCGCGAGGGCGCCGCGTTTGCGCGCGGAATTGATTTTCTCCCGCTGAAGCAATCGCGGCGTTTACTCGCGCCCGCGTCCCTTATTCACCGCAACCGCGCCAGAGGCGCGTTGCATTCATCCAATTTCAATCAGGAAACTTTTAATGAAAAAACTTTTAGCAATCACGGTCGCGATGTTGAGCGGAGCGGGCATGGCGATGGCGCAGGACGCGGCAGCGTCACCCAGCCCTTCACCATCACCGGCTGCGTCGCCAGCTTCCAGGACGGCAACGGCAGAGAGCGTAGTGGTTACCAGCGAGGAGCTTGATGTCTCGCGCGAGCAAATCGTGCCGAGCCTCGGCGCGACGCGCTATACTGTCGGACCTGATCGCCTTAATCAGCAGGCACAAGGAGAGGACGCGCCTTTTAACCAGACTATTCTGCGTTTTCCCGGAGTGGCGCAGGATTCGTTCGGGCAACTGCACTTACGCGGCGAACACGCGAATTTGCAGTACCGCATCAACGACGTCCTGTTGCCGGAAGGAATTACCGGCTTCGGCCAGGAATTATCGACCCGATTCGCTGACAACGTTTCGTTAATTACCGGCGCGCTCCCGGCGCAGTTTGGCTTCCGGACCACCGGTGTCATCGATGTTCACACTAAAACAGGAGCGGAGTTCGCCGGTGGTGAGGCCTCGGTCCAAGTTGGGAGCTTCGACACCATCATGCCGAGCTTCGAATACGGTGGTGTCAGCGGACGGCTGACTTACTACATGACGGGAAGTTATCTCCACAACGGTATAGGCATCGAAAATCCAACGCGCAGCAGCGATCCGATCCACGATGATACCGATCAATTCAAGACCTTCGATTACCTCTCTTATATCATCGACGATTCGAGTCGATTCGTTTTGATGCTGAGCGGCAATTACAGCAACTTTCAGATCCCGAATAATCCCGGGCAACCGACTGCATTTGTGGTGAACGGTCGTGACAACTTCAACTCCGCCAAACTCGATGAGAATCAGGCAGAAAACTCTGCCTACGGAATTCTCACGTATCAGAAGAAATCCGACCTCTTCAACATGCAGGCGTCAGTGTTCACTCGTTATAGCGGCGTCCTCTTTCGCCCCGATGAAGTCGGCGATCTCTTCTTCAACGGAGTCGCCTCGCGCGTGGACCGCCAGATCTACACCAACGGCCTCGAGGTCGACATGAGCTACAAGCTGAACGATCAAAACACGCTCCGGGGCGGTCTGCTCTTCACCGCCTCGCACGCTACGGTCGGAAGTGCCACACTTGTTTTCCCAGTCGATGCGATCGGAAATCAGACGAGTGATGTGCCGTTCCGAATCGTCGATAATTCCTCCTTAAACGGATACTTCGCTGGTTTTTACCTGCAGGATGAATGGAAGCTATTTGAACAACTGACCATCAATTTTGGTGGCCGGATCGACATTGCGAAGACAATCAAGACGGAAAGTCAATTCAGCCCGCGCATCAACATTGTTTACACACCTTGGACCGCGACGACTTTCCACGCCGGTTACGCCCGCTATTTTACTCCGCCGCCTTTGGAGAACGTCGACCAAAGTACGATCGCGAAGTTTACTGGCACAACCAACGAATCCGCCATCACGCTCGACTCGCCGGTAAAAGCGGAGCGCGCCCATTACTTCGATGCGGGCGTGACACAGAAGATCGGAGATGGTTTGCAGCTTGGCATCGATGGATTTTATAAACACGCCCGCAACGTCCTGGACGAAGGACAATTCGGGCAGGCCCTCATTCTTTCGTCCTTTAACTACCGTGAAGGTGAAATTTACGGCGGGGAATTCACCGCCAACTACCAGCATGGCGGGTTCTCCGGTTACCTTAACGTTGGCTACGAATACGCGCGAGGTATGCACGTTAGTTCCGCGCAATTCCTGTTCGATCCCGATGAATTTAACTACATTCGCGATCACTGGGTCTTTCTCGATCACGATCAGCGTTTCACCGGATCAGGTGGAATCGCTTACGCTTGGAACGATTGGACTTTTTCGGCCGATGCGCTCTACGGCAACGGATTGCGTCGCGGTTTCGCTAACACGCAAAAGAATCATCCCTATGAAACCTTAAACGTTGGAGTAGAGCGCAGGATTTCTCTTGGCGGGAGACAGGCAATCAAAGTCCGGTTCGATGTAGTGAACCTGTTCGACAAAATTTACGAGATCCGCGACGGCAGCGGAATTGGCGTTGGCGCGCCGCAGTTTGGGCAGCGCCGCGGATTTTATGGCACAGTTGCGTACGATTTCTGAGCTATTACAGATCGCGCGGCTCGCGATTTTTCAAAAAATGTTGCGCAGACGTTACGATGAAATGAAAGCGTGTCCTGGAAACTGACATTCAGTTGCGCGCCGCCCCAACGACTACGCGTAATCGATCCAGTTCAGGTCACCGGCAGAAATTTCTTGCGCGCTAATTCGCCCCGATGGAATCTCGGCGGGAGATGAGGGCTCGCGTTGGGATTAGCGTTTTGTTCGCCTTTTTCACGGCGTTGACCATCGCCAGTTTGCCGCAGTTACACGAAAAACTGCACAAGATCGATTCGCAACACGCATGCGCCGCGACCATTATCGCGTCCGGTAATTGTGAGCACACCGCTTCGCCTCAGCTTGTTCCCAAGCTCGAGAACGCGCCAAATTCGCTGGCGTTTTTGCCGCGGCGTTTTCAATTCGTTGTCGCACCAGTTCCTTCTTCGATTCAGGAACACGCGCCGCCCGCGTCTCACTGACGCTTCGCGCGTCCGCGACGGGCTGCGCATTCATTTTTTGCGCAGCGAATCTCACCGCGCGCTAATCGCTCGCATCCTCATCGGCGGGATTGTTGCTGATACTAATCAATTTTTTAATGACCAAATTCTTCTTCAAAGCTCTAATGACAATCCTGGTGGTGATCGCCTCTCACCGTGCTCTGGCGCAAACCCCGACACCAACTGCTTCCGCCACCGCCTCGGATGTGGCGGCGTTGCGCCAGCAAGTCGAGGCCCTGACCGAGACGGTGAAAGCGCTGCAGCAGCAGGTGAAAGCTCAACAGGCAACGCTCGAGAAGGCGAACATCACCGGCAATCAATTGCCGCAAAGTGAGGGAACGCCTTCGGTGGCGTCGGTACCTGCACCTACACCTCTGCCGGGCGCGACCGCTCAAGAATCATTTCCAACAACGGATAGCTCGGTCGTTGCCAACGCACCAACTGCACCAGGCGCGCCAGCGGTGAACGCGAACGGGACAGCGACGGGCCAGTTCCCGACCACGGACGAATCAGTGGTCGCCACGCCAGCAGGGGCAATCTCCCCTACGACCGGTACGCCGCCGACTGAGACATCAACAGGCAGCTCGCTCACGCAGCCAATCACAATCGCGGGCGGCGGCAAAAATTATATGAATATTTCCTTCGACGGCTTGTTCGCGCTCGCTTATTCCAGCGCGCCCGATCTCTACAACATCGAAGTAGGCGATCACGATCCGCAGCAGCGTGGTTTCAACGCGCGCAACATCGAGCTCGCGCTCGACGGAGCGGTCGACCCGTACTTCGAAGGGTTCGCCAATATTGTTTTCAAACTGGATAACGACAATGAAACCGAGGTCGAAGTTGAAGAAGCATTCATGCAAACGACGAGCTTGCCATTCAATCTGCAATTGAAAGGCGGACAATTCTTTGCGGCGTTCGGCCGGCTCAATCCGGTTCATCCGCATGCTTGGGATTTTGCGGATGCGCCGCTTGTCAGCGGCCTCTTTCTAGGCCCAGATGGATTGCGCGGCGTTGGTGCGCAAATTTCCTGGACACTGCCGCTGCCTTGGTACTCGCAGCTGATCTTCGCCGGGCAGAATGGTCGAGGTGGCACTGGATTTTCATTCCGCAATCCCGGCGACAACGGGATTTTCTTCGATCGCGAAACCACCGATCGCGAAGTACGTGGTCTCCAGGATTTCGTCTGGATTCCGCGCTGGGAAAATTCGGTGGATCTTAGCCCGACGCAGGTGGTGCTGGCGGGAGTTTCCGGCGCGTTCGGTTCGAACGAGACTGGCGCAAATTCACGGACGCAGATCTACGGCGCCGATTTTTTCTATAAATGGAAAAGCGCGCACGCGGAGGGCGGCTTTCCGTTTGTGAAATGGCAAACGGAAGCAATGTATCGTCGGTTCGAAGCCGGTCGCGGTGTCGATCAAACGTTTCCAGTCGCGGAAACGTTTCACGATTGGGGAATGTATTCACAAGTGCTGTGGGGGTTCAAAAAAGGGTGGGTCGCGGGCGTGCGCGGAGATTATGTGCACATGCAGGACTCGCATTTCACCGATGATCTTGATCGGCAATCGCGCTCGCGCGTGAGCGCGAACTTAACCTGGTACCCGACGGAGTTTTCAAAACTGCGCTTGCAGTACAATCACGATTTCTTGGAATCGAATTTCTTCCTCTCTGATCGGCAGGTCGATTCCGTTTTCCTGCAGTTCGAATTCATTCTCGGCGCACATGGAGCGCATAAATTTTAACCAAGATCGACATGAAAAATTCCAACGCTTTTCACCTGCATGTTGTAGCCGCGGTCGCTGACCGCTTCGGAAGACGGCCTTCCAGGCTGTCTCGGCGGACACGCTTCCAGCGTGTCCATGCTCATTCGGGGCAGGCTAGAAGCCTGCGCGCCAGGACAGGCAAGATGCCTATCTTCCGCTTGCTTGCATCGCTGCTGTTCGTATTCGGAGCATTGGCGTCTGCTCAAGCAAAACTCAATGTGGTCGCGACTTTGCCCGACTTTGGTTCGCTGGCCCGCGAGATTGGCGGCGACAAAGTCGACGTCACGGTGATGGCCAAGCCGACCGAAGATCCGCACTTTGTCGATGCCCGGCCGAGTTTCGTCGTCTCAATGCGCAGCGCCGACGTCTTAATCGATGGCGGCGCTGAGCTCGAGCTCGGTTGGCTACCGCCGCTTTTGCAAAACGCGCGCAATCCGAAAATCGAGATCGGCAAGCCGGGGCGGGTTCAGGCTTCGCAAGGAATTCGTCTCATGAACGTACCCACGAATGTGACGCGCGCTGCAGGGGACGTGCACGCGCTCGGTAACCCGCACTTTATGTCCGATCCCATCATCGCCAAGGCGGTCGCGCAGCACATCGCACAAGCGCTCTCCGCGGTCGATCCTGCGAACGCCGCGTTTTATGAGGCGAACTACAAAAGGTTTGAAGCCACGATAAACGCGAAGCTGCAAGAATGGGGCGCGGCTTTGCTGCCCTTTAAAGGACAGAACGTCGTCGCCTATCACGACTCGTGGCCATATTTCGCGCACCGCTTCGGCTTAAACATCGACATTTTCCTCGAGCCGAAGCCGGGCATCCCGCCTTCCCCATCGCACCTTGTCGAGGTGATTGCACAGATGAAAGCGCAAAAGATCAAAACAATCATCGTCGAGCCGTTTCACGATCGGAAAATCGCGGAGAAAGTTGCGAGCGCGACTGGCGCGAAAGTCGTGGACTTTTCGCAATTCCCGGGCGGCCTGCCGGGAACGGACAATTACGTAAAGCTGATCGACACCCTCGTCTCGCGACTGGCTGCAGCGCTAAAATAGTTATGTGGGAGGTAATGTTTTGGCCAATCGTGGCCTGTGTGCTTTTGCCGTGGTTGCTCGTTTATCTCGGTCTGCATGTCGTGCGGCGCGGGATCATCTTCATCGACATCGCAATGGCGCAAATGGCGTCGCTTGGAATTTGTCTCGCAGTCTTATTTCATCTCGATCTTCAAAGCTGGACAACCTTCGGCATCGCGCTCGGGTTCACCCTCGTGGGCGGCGCAATTTTTTCCGTGACGGGAAAACGCGCCAGCCAGATTCCGCAGGAAGCAGTCATCGGCATTTCCTATGTGGTTGCCGCAGCGGCGGCGGTGTTACTCCTCAGCCGCGCAGCAGAAGGAGACGAACAAATCAAGCAAATGTTGGTGGGGAACATTCTGCTTGTGACTCCGCTGGAAGTTTGGAAATGCTTCGCGCTTTTCGTCTCGGTCGGCCTTTTGCATTTCGCGCTGCGCAGAAATTTTCTGCTCGTTTCCTTCGATCGCGACGCGGCGTATGCCAAAGGATTACGCGTGCGCTGGTGGGACTTTCTTTTCTACGCGGCGTTTGGTTTGGTCGTGACCAGCTTCGTGCGCATCGCGGGTGTTCTGCTCGTCTTTAGCTATCTCATTGCGCCAGCGGTTTGCGGAATCAATCTGGCCGACCGTATTGGTAACCGTTTGCTCATCGGTTGGATCATTGCACTCATCGGTGGAGTCGCTGGTCTGTTTCTGTCGTTCTGGTGGGACCTGCCGTCCGGCGCGGCGATCGTCTGCACTTTCGGTGCGATACTGATCATCATTTCGATCTACAGTTTGTGGCGTCCCCGCGCCAAACTGTAGTGGCGGGCGTGTCGCCGCTTTTCAATTATGTTGCAGCCGGCACGTTTCATGACCGAGAAATACGGCTTCATTGTGAAGATGTCGATCTTTGCATTCATCGCCCGGAAGCCAATTGATCGGTGTGGTGAAGACTTGTTTGAAATAGAGGAATGCTTGCAACCATGAAAATCGAAGCAGCACCCAAACGGGAAGCGCATGATGGCCACCAGCATCACAACCATGTCCACGGAGATCATCACGACCACGATCACGAGCACGCAGCCGACGTATCCGAATACGTCCGGCTCGGACTGATGGGTCTCGTCATCGTGGCCAGCCTGACCGGATGGTGGCGGCACTGGCTGTCGCGCGATTGGCTCGCTTTTGCGGCCACGCTTGTCGGTGGATTCCCCATTTTCAAAGAGGCGTGGGAGAACCTGCGCAAGCGGCGCATGACGATGGAGCTGTCGATGACGCTGGCGCTCGTCGCCGCGCTTTGCATCGGGCAGTTTCTCACCGCGCTCGTCATCGCGTTTTTCGTGCTCTTCGCCGAGATGGTCGAAGGTTACACGGTCGGCAGTGGGCGGCGTGCGATCCAAACCTTGATCGACGCTCTGCCGCGTCAGGTGAGAGTGCGACGTGGTGGCGAGGAACGTGAGTTGAGTACGAACGAAGTTGTCGCCAGCGAGACCATCATCATTCGGCCTGGCGAACGCATTCCGGCCGATGGCGTGGTAATCAAGGGCCACAGTTTCGTGGATCAATCCTCGATCACCGGCGAGTCGTTGCCGGTTGAGAAAGTTGAACAGAGCAAGGTATTCGCCGGAACGATCAACAAGGATGGCGTGCTCGAAGTGACCGTCGAGAAAATCGGGCGCGACACCACCTTCGGCAAAATCATCGAAATCGTCGAGCAGGCGGAAAAGTCTCGCGCGCCCGTGCAGCGGATCGCCGATCGGCTCGCGGCGGGATTGGTCTACTTCGCCTTCTGCGCGGCGGCGTTCACACTTATTGTCACGCGCAATTTCACTTCGACTATCGCGGTGATCATCGTCGCTGGCGCGTGCGGAGTAGCGGCCGGTACGCCGCTCGCCATCCTTGCGGGAATCGGAAGCGCTGCCCGTCGCGGTATCATCACGAAGGGTGGGCTTTACCTTGAGGAGCTCAGCCGCATCGACACTGTCGTTCTGGACAAAACAGGCACGCTCACGCTCGGAATTCCGGCAGTGACCGCCGTGCGAGCGATCAATGACGCGATAGAGAATGACGTGCTCCAGACCGCTGCCATCGCCGAGCAACATTCCGAGCACCCCCTCGGAGAAGCGATCGTGCGTTGCGCTCACGAGCGCAATTTGCCGCTGCATGAGTATTCGCAACTGCGTTACTCGCCGGGAAAAGGGATCGTTTGTGAGGAATCGAGCACCCGCATCTTCGTCGGCACACGCGCTCTTTTTGAAGAGAATGGCGTGCCGGTTCCGGCGGACGCACTTTCCGAGGTTGACGGTGGTAACGGCGCGGGCAAAACCGTTGTGCTGGTCGGGCGCGACCGCCGCGTTCTCGGCGCCGTGACGCTGGCCGACCAGCTTCGGACCGAGGCGAAGCAGGCCGTGAACGATCTCAAAGCGCAAGGCTATCGCGTCATCTTGCTAACGGGTGACAGCTCCGACACGGCGAAAACAATCGGTTGTGAATTGGGCGTCGATGAATCGACCGGCGATCTTTTGCCCGAGCAGAAAGTGGAAAAAATTCGCACGCTGCTGCACGCCGGTCGGAAAGTGGCGATGGTCGGCGATGGCGTGAACGACGCGCCGGCGCTGGCCGAAGCAACAGTCGGTATCGCGATGGGCCAGGGCGCCGACGTGGCGCTCGAAACGGCGGATGTGACGCTGATGACCAGCGACCTCTCGCGCCTAGTCGAAGTGCTCGCGATCAGCAAACGCTGCTATCGTGTGATCATGTTCAACTTCTGGGGCACGATTGGTGTGGACACCGCCGGCATCGTGCTCGCCTTTTTCGGAATGCTCGCCCCGATCATCGCGGCACTCATTCACGTCGGCTCGGAATTGGCTTTCATTCTCAATTCCGCCCGGCTATTCCGCCAGCCACCACCAGGACCTTGACGGCTGGGCTACGTTCTACTGCGAGGAGCAAAGTCTAGCCCGCCCCGGGCGTTTATCTGCGATGGCGCTGGAAGCCTTTGGCGACAGCAAAATAATGAGTGGTCAAGTCATTCTCTGGCAGGTCCTCGCGGCCTATGTTTTCGCTCTTGCCGGTGGATCGATCAGCACATCCCTGCACTTAGCGCACAAGCCGCTTTGCGCGCTGATTAGTTTCGCAGCCGGAACCCTTCTGGGCGTAACGCTCTTTGCCATTTTGCCCGAAAGCTTGGGCAACAGTCCTTGGTGGGCCGTAGCGTTGGCGGCGGCTACCGGATACGCCCTGTTCTTCTTCATCAGCAAATACGTCCATCATGTCTGCCCCGCCTGCGCGGCCAGTCACTTCGACGCAGACGCGACGCGACATTTTAGCGAAATCGCGACTGCGCTGATTGTTGCATTGTCGATTCATAGCACGACCGACGGTTTGGCGTTGGGGATTCAACAGGAAGCTGCCGCAGCGGAAGCCGTCAAGTGGTCCTTATTCTCCGCACTTTGCATTCACAAAGTTCCGGAAGGCCTCGCGCTGGGGAGTCTTTTGATTGGCGCTGGATTGCAACGCAGCGGTGCGCTCGGCTGGGTTGCCGCAGTTGAAGCGACGACTCTCCTCGGTGGCGTGATTGGCTATTTCTTCCTGGCGAAGGTTTCCACGTTTTGGCTCGGTTTAATCATGGCGCATGTTGGCGGCGGATTTTTCTATCTGGCGGCGCACGCCGTTCTGGGAGAGATGATGAAGCACGGAAAAAAATTGGTCCTGACAAGTTTTTGTGCGGGAGTTACGCTGATCGGAATCCTCAATCTCGTGTTGAGAGTTTTTTCTGGGTAGCGCACGCTATGCCAGTCCGGCTCGGACCTCGCGTGTCGTAATCCTATTCCTATTCGTTGGTAACCTCCCGAAGGAATAAGATTATGAGTAGGAATAGGAATACGATTAGATTCTAATCGTGCACTCGTTCCACTACTGCGACGGGCGGCTTTTTTGCGAAGACGTCGATGTCACTGTCGCCGCGGAGAGATTCGGCACGCCGCTTTATTTATATAGTGCGAGCACGATTCTCGATCATTATCAGCGATTAGATGATGCGCTCTCGAGTCTCGATCATTCGATCTGTTACGCCGTTAAAGCGAATACGAATCGGGCCATTCTGCGCTTGTTGCGTGATGCCGGTGCTGGATTCGATATCGTGTCGGGCGGTGAGCTGTTTCGCGTAATCAATGCCGGCGCCGATCCGGCAAAGTGCACCTTTGCTGGCGTAGGAAAATCGCACCAGGAAATCGAGTATGCTCTCGAACAAGGCGTTTATTCGTTCAATATCGAGAGCGAAGCCGAACTCGATTACATCAATGAGATCGCGTCGGCCAAAAACCAACGCGCGCCGATTGCGCTGCGAGTGAACCCCGATGTCGAGGCGCAGACGCATCAATACATCTCCACTGGTAAGAGCGAGAACAAGTTCGGCATCGCGCTCGAATGGGCCGCGAAAGTTTACGAGCGGGCGAGCAAAATGCCGGCCATCAGTATTCGCGGCGTGCAGATGCACATCGGGTCGCAGATTACCGAAGCGGCACCGTTCGTGGCTGCGATCGAAAAAATTGCACCGCTGGTTTCCGAATTGAAAATCAAATATGCGATCGAGTTCTTCAGCATCGGTGGCGGATTGGGGATTGCCTATGAATCATCGATCGCTAGTGGGAGCGGCGATTGGTGGACGTCGCAGCGATCGCATCCGCTTACGATCCAGCAATACGTCGATGCCATCCTGCCGCCGCTAACGAGACTTGGGCTGCGAATTTTGCTCGAGCCCGGTCGATTGCTGGTGGGGAACGCGGGGATTCTGCTGACCCGTGTTCGTTACATCAAAGAAACAGCGCAGAAAAAATTCGTCATCATCGACGCCGGCATGAACGATCTCATTCGTCCCGCTCTTTACGGGAGCTATCATGAAATCGTCCCGGTGGAGAAGATTACCGAGCCCTCACCTCAATCCTCTCCCTCAGGGAGAGGAGGCCGCGAAGCGGCCGGTGAGGGTAAAACAAACAAGATCGATGTCGTTGGACCGGTTTGTGAAAGCGGTGATTTTTTTGCCCAGGATAGGGAAATGCCAGAGTTGCGCGCGGGCGATTTGCTCGCGGTCATGAGCGCAGGCGCCTACGGATTTGTCATGGCGTCCAATTACAATTCCCGACCGCTGCCGGCGGAAGCGCTCGTCCGAGGGGATAAAGTTGCCCTTATTCGCAAGCGACAAACGCTGGCGGAACTTACGCGCGACGAGGTCGATGCATCTTTCTAATGCGCCGCCGCATCGTTGAGTTTCAAAATTTCACGCAGTTGGGCGAACGCTGGAACCTTCGACTCGTAGTCCGCGCCTCGCACCGACAGCGCGTCTTGCATATCGGTGAAGTTGATTCGCTCTTGCGGTGGCAGATGTAATTCACTGCGAAGGAGTGGTTCAAAGAGTTTTGTGTCCCAGTCGTAAAATTCGTGCGTCAAATGGCCCAGCGGAACATTTGGAACCGCAAGCCCGGCTCCGCGAGACTGTACTGTCATCGCGCACACCAGTGACCATGCACGATCGTGAGAAATGGTAGCATCGGGTTGCTGCTGCGCATAGCTGTTACGGGCAAACTGCCGCTGGCCAATGAGCGCGCAAGCAGCCAGCCCTAATGCCGTAACCGCGGCGAGGCGCTGATGGCGACGCAGTGCGGGCATAAGCAGCGCGAGCACGGCAACGATCAAAATGACGCTGGCTGGCACCATGTAACGAGCACCGACAAAATATCCAAAGAGCGGATCGCCGGAGGATGTGGACGACCATTCCCGCATTCCAACCATGGCAACAAAGACAACGTAGAAGAGCGCCGAAAAACCGAAAAGCAGTAGCCGAGTTGCAGTAAATTCTGAGTTGCGTCTCGCCACGCGAGCAAAGATCAGGACGGCAAAAATCAACACGGCAGCGAAGGAAAGCCCAAACGGCCAGCTATCCTGGAGCAGCACGGCGATGTTGTAGGGCGCAAACGGAAACAAGAAAAGAGAATGCGCCAGAAAGAATGGATAGAGAGCAAAGAAAGCAAGCAGCGCACGATTGAGTGAGATCGGCAGCGCGCCGCTTGCAGCCGGGCTTACCGACGGCACCAGCAGCCACATGCAGCAAGCATGGATAAGGGTCATAAGGGCCAGCGCACTCGACGCCGCAATCAACGAGCGCCGATGCAGCCGCAGGGAGTCGAAAACTCCGCTCTCACTTTGAAATGTCAGAAACAGGAACAACAATAGTGTCCCGAGTGTTGCCGCCGCGCTGGCGAGGCCCAATCCCGATGTATGCAAAGAAGCGTAGGCCGCAATTGCGCTGATCCATATCCATCTTTTCGCCGCTGCCTCGGAAACGACCCCGACCAGTGCCCGCAACGCGAATGTGGTCAAAATGATCCACATCATTTGGAGAATCAGGAACGGCCAAGCAATCATCTCTCGCATCAGCGGCTGAAAGATAAAGAGCATCGCCGTCCCCCCTCCAATACAGGATTGCGCCACGGCATTCAAACCCGAGTGCGCTGCGGCCGCGCGAACGAGGCAAAAGATCGCGGTCGCCACGAGTGCCGCAATCAGCAGCGCGCGCAGGCGCCAGTAACTTGCGTGCGGCCCGGCGATTTTGGTTTGCTCGAATTCGAGCCAAAAAGCGATCGGAGTGTAGTGCCCGTGATAACTCCTCTTCCAAAACAATCGCTTCATATTCTGCTGCGTCGCATCGTCGGAGTGAGCGACAAGTTCATACCAGCCACTTTCCGCACGAAGAAATGTGATCGTGGTATCGCGATAGGCGACAGTGACGACTGTTAATGAAGAGAAGTAAACGATCAGGAGCAGCAACCAGACACGGTTGCGCGATGTATTTTGAGCAGGAGACCCAGACTCCACCAGTAAGCGGCGATTCTCTCGGAGGATGATCTCACGGTCAAGACCGCGACGAAGTCAGGTAGTTCTTTAGAATGCCGGAAGTTCGCGCGGACGCTTGCGGATTTATCTTGGCCTCCAATTACAATTCGCGTCCCTTGCCCGCAGAAGCGCTGGTGCGAGGGGATAAAATTGCGCTCATTCGCAAACGCCAGACGATAGAAGACCTCATCCGCGACGAGGTCGATCCGATTTGGTAAATTGGAGGGACTCGCCGCGGCGAGTCCTCCGGTCGGTAGATCGGCTACGGGCGGTTTGGATTCGGCAGGTCAACATTAAGCAGCTGGGCCGTTGGCAAAAGAGTCGGGCATTTCGTCAAATACTCAGCAAGCCGGTGCTCGCGGCACTCGGTCCAATCGAGAAAGGAGTCATGTTCATTCTCCGGAAGATGAAGTTCATCATGGAGAAGCGGCTCGAGAAATTTGAAGTCAACAAAGGAAAAACCAGAGAGCGATTGCAACGGAATATTTGGAATAGGTAGATTGGCAGCACGCGCTTCGTGCGCGATTTGCACCAGGTTCCGCCAAATCTGGATGTGCGAGGCACCATGCAGTGGCGCTGTCCGCGCCAGAACATGAGACTCGTAGCTGCGGTGGCCAACAATTGCGCCAACAGCGAACAGACTCGAAACGATGGCCACGAAAACAAGACGCTGCGGAGATAAAAGCATCAGGGTTGCAAGAACGATCCCGAGCCAGGAAAGTGTAAGCGGCAAGACATATCGCGCTCGAATCAGATATCCAAAAAGGCCAACGCCAGTCGCTTCCCGTATCTCCCGCATCGAAATCATGGCGACGAGTGTGACAAGCATGACCCCGGAAAACGATGCAAGACATAAGGCGGCAAGGCGGGGTCGCGTGCAGATTTGTCGGCTTCTCTTCGCCAGCACAACGACAAACAATCCAATGGTTAGCACGACTGCAGCGCCAATCGGCCACGCGCTGTGTAGCACGCCGTCAATTACTCCTTTGTCTAAGCTCGCACCAAAAAGGCCGGCCACGATCGAGATTGGCAATAAGGCGTACAAACCGACCAATTGGTGCCAATCGGGAAGGCGACCGGCATTCAGTCCGGCGTTAGCTGGCGCATTGTTCAACGCGATCATCGCGAGCGTGTGAAGGGAGCCAGCGACGGCCAAAAAAATCAGGGTCGCTACCAGAGTCGGCAGATGTGATTTGAATTCCGTGAAGGAGCCAGTCAGTGCTCCTATCAGAATAAGAGAGAGCACAGCCACTGTTCCGGTAACAACTGCCAGACCCAGGCCAAGGACATGCATCGAGCCGTAGGCGGTCAGCACGATCAGCCAAAGGAGACGATCCTTGTTGGGCGAACCCGGCAGCCGCACCAACGCCCAGCCAGTGGCTGCCGCAAAAATCATCCACCCGATTTGCAAACTGTGAAAGGGCCATTCCAGAAGGTTCCGCATCAGGGGTTGCGCCACGAAAATTAAAGTCATGGCCGCCGCCAGGAGTGCGGTGGCGAAAGGAGGCGCGCCGGTCTGTTCGGCGGCGGCTCGAATGAGACCAAAAAAAACGAAGATAAGCAAAGCGCCCAGAAAAAGCTGCCTGTTTCGCCACCAATTCGGGCGGAGTCCAACGTGTTTGGCAAATAAAAACTCCGCGGTAAATGCCAGAGGCGTGTAGTGCCCATGCGAACTCGTTGTCCAAAACCCCCGCAGCAATGTGCGTTCGTGCCGGGGCGAGGTATGAGCGATTACCTGATAATATCCGGTCTCGGCCCCGAGCACTGTGGGTTGCATCTTCCCGTGCAGTGCGATAATCGCGACAAACGAGAGCGCCAGAATAATGGCCGCTTCAATCCCACGACGATGCGGTTTTAGGGCAGATTCAGGCGACGTCACCATCGTCACTGATTCTCCATAGTTGAGAATGTTCGAGACAAGTGAATTTCTCGCCTGCACCCAGCGAGTTGCGCGACCTATGCGGCAGCATAAATAGTGCTGCTCGGCAGTTATGACGAAACGGTTCCTCCCATTGGCTGCAGTTTTTGCGCTCGCCCTCGCGCGGCCAATCCCGGCGGCCAATGTGCCGAAAGGCGAATGGATTATCCTGGTCGGTGGCGTCTCCCTCAACCAGTGGGAGAAATACAAGGCCCAGCCGCATGATCATTGGTGGGCAAATTTCGTGCATGCGGCCCGCATTCGGACCGAGCAATTGCGCGAGCAGTTTGGACCGGACCTGATGATAACGTGGCTGGTTTACAAGCCCGCCTATATTGAGCGGGCTAAGCAGGACGGAGTCGATTTGATCGGGGACATCAATTCCGTGCGCGACAAATTTAATCTGCGTCTTGTTTACTTCAACAAGGGCGGAGACGTGATCGATTACCTTAATAACGGTCAACCGCGCACTTCGCTGAAGGTTGCTGCCTTCGAATACTTCGG
>Ga0209057_1001288_pt1 | contig 20519 bp, 18 predicted proteins | sample GraSoiAngelo_146_FD_185903 | JGI IMG/M metagenome (GOLD analysis project Ga0209057, IMG submission 185903) | Grasslands soil microbial communities from the Angelo Coastal Reserve, California, USA - 14_1009_05_30cm (SPAdes) (version 2) | ecosystem: Environmental > Terrestrial > Soil > Grasslands ... | reverse complement strand
CTACCGCACCGGCGACACCCACACGCTCGTCCTCACCGGTACCGGCGGCCTCGGTGACCTCTACGGCACCGGCACGCCCGTCTTCATCATGAACAACACCGGGGTGGAGTCGATCACGGCTTCGCTGGACGTCCCGGGGGTCGCCAACCTGCCCCAGGTCTACGAAAAGGCCTGGGACCCGCGCAACGGCCAGGTCCTTCCGGGCTGGCCCAAGCGCGTCGACGGCTTCCCCTTCTATTCCTCGCCGATCACGGCGGACGTGGCAGGGCTCGGCCTGGGCCGCTCGGCCATCGAAGGCAACGACACCTACTTCATCCACGCCTTCCAGGCCACCGGCCTCGAGGCGCCCGGGTTCCCCAAATACACCGGGCAGTGGCAGGCCTTCGCGGGCGTGGTCGCCGACCCATTGATGAACGGCCAGCTCGCCTACGCCACCCCGACGCGCGAAGGATTCGTCTTCACGTGGAAGGTGGCCGGGGACACGGCGCTGAATGACAGCTGGTGGCACTACCGCCACGACGAGCACAACACGGGCACCTACGGTGTCGATACCCGACGTCCGGCCTCCATCCTGGACCTGCGCGTCGTGAGAGGTCCGCAACCGCAGCTGGTCTGGACGGCGCCGGGCGACGACTACATGGTCGGCGCGGCCGACCGCTACGACGTGCGGTGGTCGAACCAGCCGATCACCTCTTCGAGCTTCTGGTCGGCGACCCCGCTGGCAGGAGCGCCCGCTCCCCAGCCGGCGGGCTCGCAGCAGAGCATGGCGGTCGGCGGAGTCTCCGGCTCGACCGTCTACTTCGCCATCCGCACCCTGGACATGGAGGGCAACGTCTCGGCCCTGAGCAACGTCGCCTGGTGACCGGTCGTCAAGGCGGCGACGTCGCCGGGTTCGAATCCGGGGCTCGGGGGCAACGTGACGTACACGCTCGCGGGCACGCCGATCTGGTGGCGTCTCTCCTTCTACGCCCCGTCGGTCTGCTTCATCTCGGTGCCGAACTACGTGAACGGGAGCAACGGCGAGGCCTCGGATGTCGCGGCCAGCGCCGACAGCACGGTCGACGCATCTCAAGGCCTCTACGGCGACATGCGCCTCCACGGCTGCCCGGAGTGTCCCGGTAGAGGAGCGGAGGATCGCAACGGGGGCGTGTGCCCGGCAACGGGAAAATGAATCGGCTCTTCCCCGGAATCCCACGTGGGTAGTGCACCCCGCTCCTCGAAAGCGGCGCGTCAGCGCGGCGTGGGCGCCAGCGGCAGGCCGAGCCGCGTCGCGGCCTGTCGGACGCGGCGGTCGTTCGAGTAGATCGGCCACGACTGGCACCGTTCCGCCGACGCCAGGTGGAGGGCATCGAGCGAGCGCAGCGCGATGGTCGGGTGGCAGGCACCGAGGATGCCGTTCGCCCGGGCGAGGACGTCCGCCGTGAGCGTGACCAGGTTCAATCGCCGAGCCGCGATGTCGGCCTCGACCTGCCTCCAGGCCCGGCGGCGGTGAGAGGGCGTGATCCCGCGCTCCCGCTCCTTTCGCAGCAGGGCCGAGAAGCACTCGGTGACGACGATCCGCGATGACCACACGACCTCGCCCTCGACCAGCTCCGCGTAGAACCTGCTGTCCGGCTCCCGCACCAGGAGCTTCACGAGGATCGCCGTGTCGAGATACACGGGGTCAGTCGCCGGCGTCCCGTTCCTCGCGCACCAGCACGTCGGCGGAGCGCCCGGTTCCGCCGCGCCGCGTGCGCAGGAGCCGGTGGTTCACGCGAAACGGCCTGGGAGCGGGACCGAGCCCCACGATCTTCGCCTTGGGCCGGCCGTCCGAGGTGATCACGATCTCTTCGCCGGCAGCCGCCCGCTCCAGGAGCTGGGAGAGGCGGGCCTTGGCCGTTCGCACGCTGGCGATCATCGCCCGTCGAGTGTAGCCACCCGTGACTACGCTGGCAACCGCGCGATCGCCTCGGCGAGCGCCGCCAGGATGCGCTCGGCGGCGATATGAGCGGCATCCAAGCTTGCGCGTGGAAACCGTCACCTCTTTCGAGTCCCGCTGTCCCGTGTTTTGAGGATTGCCGGTTTCCATCCTTCCGCACGACACTCCGAAACGGCACATCGCCAACATCGAGGAGGCTAGATGATGCGCATGCCCGGCATACCTGCGCGCTGGCGGCGTGGCGGGTTCCTTGTCGCCAGCCTGGTCGTGGCCGCGGCCACCTTCGCCGGCTCACCGTCCCTGGCGGGGAGCGTGCACGTGTGGAGGGTGGGCACCTACCGGGGGATCCCCGGCCAGTTCCGGACCATCCAGGCCGCCGTCGATGCCGCGCGGCCGGGGGACTGGATCCTGGTCGCGCCCGGTGACTACCACGAGAACGGCTCGAGCGATTCCGAGCTGCCGGCCGGGGTGCTGATCCGCACACCCGGCATCCACCTGCGCGGGCTCGACCGGAACAGCGTGATCGTGGACGGGACCCGGCCCGGCGCCCCCACGCCCTGCAGCTCCGACCCGGCATTCCAGGTGACGGGGCGGAACGGGGTCGTGGTCTACAAGGTGAGTGGGACCTACGTCGAGAACCTGACCGTCTGTAACTTCCTCACCGATCCCGTCACGGGCGAGCACGGCAACCAGATCTGGTGGAACGGCGGCGACGGCAGCGGCCAGATCGGCATGCACAGCTACTGGGGCAACTACCTGACCGCCAGCTCCGGCTACTCCAACGGCGCCAACCACCCCCGCGGCGAGTACGGCATCTTCGTCAGCAACGCCGACGGTCCCGGGAGCATCAACTACTCCTACGCCAGCAACATGGGGGATGCCGCCTTCTACGTGGGCGCCTGCCCGAACTGCAACGCCGTCCTCGACCACGACCACGCGCAATACTCCGCGCTCGCTTACTCGGGCACCAACTCGGGCGGCAACCTGATCATCCAGAACTGCGAGTTCGACCACAACAAGACGGGGCTGGTCTCGAACTCGCAGAACAACGACGACCTTCCATCACCTCAGATCGGCCTCTGCCCGGCGGGCTCCAGGCCGGCCGTGCGGGGCGCGGTGGGCTGCACGATCTTCATGAACAACTACTTCCACGACAACAACAACCCCGACGTGCCCGGCAGCGGCTCGGGGCTCGCGGGATCGGCCCCGATCGGCACGGGCGTGGTGCTGGCGGGCACCGAGTACATCACGCTCTACAACAACCGGATCGAGCGCAACGGCGCCTGGGGCATCCTGGTCGCCGACTTGCCCGACCAGGAGACGCCACCCCCGGGCGCGAACTGCCAGGGCGGGCTGTTCTATGACCCCACCACCGAGACCTGTTACTACCAGGCCTTCGGCAACTACGTCTGGAAGAACCAGTTCTCGAACAACGGGTCCTTCGGCAACCCCACCAACGGGGACATCGGCCTCGCCACCACCCTTCACGACCCGGGCAACTGCTTCAACGCGAACGCCGACCCGGCCGGCCTGACCACCGACCCGCCCAACCTCCAGAGCCCACCCTACAACCCGTGCGGGAGCGCGAACGCGGGCGACGAGGGGCCGCTGGCGGCGGAGGCGCTCTGCGCCACCCAGCTGCTGGCGCCCTGCCCAACCCTACCCGGCGCCAGCTACCCCCGACCCGACGCCACCTTCACGTTGCCGGCCATCCCGGCCGAGCCGGGCATGGCCAACCCCTGCGCGGGCGTCCCGCGCAACCCATGGTGCCCCTGAGGCCGAGCCTCCCCTAGCGGCACGGTCGGGCCGGCGTGGGAAGGGCTCCCGTGCATCATTCACGCGGGACCTTCGCAAGCATGATCCGAAGCGGTCTCTGGCCCCTCATGGCTGTCGGGGCAGCCATCTGCCTCGCGGGCTGCGCGGCACGCCGGCCGACCCACGCTGCCGCGCTGGACTGTGTTGAGCGCGCGGACGCGGACCGCAGGAGCTGCCTCCAGGGCTGCGAGGGGGAGTTCGAGGAGGCGTTCGTTCGCTGCTACGGCGGCCCCAACTCCTGCACGGAGCGCTGCGAGACACGCCAGCTCGCCTGCCAGGCGGGGCCGCTGCACGACCTCACCCTCTGCGCCGAGGCAGCCGAGAACCCGCGCTCGTGTCAGTCGCAGCTCCACGCGGACCTGCACGCCTGTGCAGGCCGGCCCGACCGCGCCGCGTGTGAAGAGGATGGGAGGCATTTGGCAGTCGCGTGCTGGCAGGCGTGCCGGCGTGCTCACGGCTTCGCGCTCGAACGGTGCGCGGAGACGTTCAGGACGTGCCTCGACGGCTGCGTCCCGCGCTGAAACTGGCGGGCAGGGCGCGTAGCCGACGGGCCGAGTACTGGGTCGAGCTTCGACCCCGAGTCCTCAGAGCCGAAAGTGATCGCCCCTGGTCACGTCCCGCTTCCGCTTCACCGGGCCGAACACCGCGTCGACCCGCTCGAGGAACTCGAGGAACTCGTCGAGATCGCGCACCCGCTTCGGACGCCGGAGGGTCGTCTGATCGCGCACGCCGCGTCCGACGATCGGGGCCTCGGAGCGCTTCACGAGCTCCCCTTAGCGCCTTCTCGTCTCCGCGAGCAACCGCTCGAGGTCGCGCTCGCGGTCGAAGAGCCGGTAGTAGTCGCGGAGGATGTCGAGCTTCAACGTGCCATGGCGTGCCGCGAGGAGCGCCCGGATGTCGGCCTCGTCCTGCGTCCGGGACGGTGCGTTGACGAGCGCCTGGAGCTTGAGACCGATCAGGCCCTCGGCGTCGACCACCGGGACGCGCAGCCGGGCGCCGTGGAGGAGCGCGGGCCGCGCCCGTCGGAGCATCTCCCTGGCCCGCTCGCGCCGCGCGTAGATGAAGTCGGTCGAGGAGAGCTGCGACGTCCCGGGCGCGTAGTTCGCCGCGTCCGCGCTGCGGTGAAGGCAGCGCGCGTCCTCGGCGATCAGCGCTTCGTGTAAGGCGTCCGCACCGCTCGCCTCGGCGAGGAAGTCGACGTCGCCGGTGGTCCGCTGGACGCCGTGGAACGGGAGCGCGAAGCCGCCGATCAGGGCGACACGAAACCGCTTTCGCCGGGCCACGCCGAGGACGAGCGCAATCGACGCGGTGAACGGATTCCCGGAGCCTCGCGCGTGGCTCACTCGATCAGCCCCGCGTGCCGCGCCGCCACCAGCGCGTCGATCGCGTCGATGCGCCGGATCACCCGCCGCACCTCCTCGGCGAAAGCGTGACGGCGCTCGGCCAGGTCCGGTGCGCCAGGGTCGACCAGGCTCCGGTTCCGCGCCAGGCGGAGCGCGGTCGCGAACAGACCTTGCGAGACCGACTCCGCGCTGCGGATGCGCCCCTGGAGGACATACTGCTGCCCGAGTGCGAAGCAGCCGCGCAGGAACTCCTCCTCGCCGAACACCGCCTCCGGCGATCGCCGCTCGAGCGCGTCGGCGACCACGCGGTACGCCTCGAGGAAGGGGCGCAGCACGCGGTGCGCGCTGAACGGACGGAAGCGGCGGAGCAGCGCCCCGATCGCCGCCGGCCCCTCGGCCACGCGCTGCTCCCAGTCGCGGTCGTGGAGCCGCACCTCGGCGCGCAGCTCCTCGCGGAAGGCCTCCTTGTCGGCGAAGAAGAACTCGAACTTGAGGAGGTCGCGGAGCCGCATCGCCTCGTCCCAGAACTCCTCCGTCGGATCGGCGACGCCGTCCTCGGCGGCGCGCAGGAGCGCGAGCTCCGCGATCGCCCCGTTCACGAAGAAGTGGATGATGGTGTTGCGGTAGTAGGACGCGATCAGGTGCTTCTCGGGGGAGATCGCGTACACGGCCTCGGGCCCCTCGGCGAAGCAGGTGACCACGCGGTTCTCGACCAGCGCGTCGAGCGTGCGTCGCACCCCCTCGGGGGTGTCCAGGTCGAGCGCGCCCGCGGTGGGGAGATCGCGGCGGCGGACGTAGTCGAGCAGGTTGCGCAGCGAGGCGATCGCCTCCGCCACGCTGAGGGCGCGGTTCGACACGCCGAGGAGCGCCAGCGTGACGAGCGAGGTCGCCGTGATCGGCGTCGCCCGGTTGATGCGCGCCGACACCTCGAAGGCGAGCTTCTGGAGGGCGAGGCTCTGCTCGTCCGGGTCGGGCTCCGCCCCGGGGTCGGGCGGCCCGAGCGCGCGCGCGAGCGAGAGCGGCTCGCCGAAGCGGATGTAGATCTCGCCGTAGCGGCGGCGGAGCGCGCGCACGAAGCGCAGGAACCAGCCGAAGCTCTCCGCCCGCTTGCGCCCACCGCGCTCCTCCGCGGCATAGCCGGCCACGTCCTGGATCTGGTCGTAGGCGATCGACACCGGGACGAGGAGGACGTCCTCGCTTTTTCCGCGCCGGTACGCGTCCACCACGTAGGCGAGCAGGCCGAAGCGCGGCGGCATGAGCTTGCCCGAGCGCGAGCGCGTCCCCTCGATGTACCACTCGAGCGGGAAGCGCTTCTCGACCAGGTAGTCGATGTACTGGCGGAGGACGAACTTGTAGACCTCGTTGTCCTTGAAGCTCCGCCGGATGAAGAAGATGCCCGTCCGGCGCATGAGCGCGCCCATCGGGAAGAAGTTCATGTTGATGCCGCCGGCGGTGTGGTTGGGCGGGAGGCCGTTCTCGTAGAGCGCGTACTTGAGCACCAGGCTGTCGAGCATCGACTTGTGGGTCGGCAGGAAGACGAGCGGGTGGCGCTGGCCGAGCGCGGCGAGGGCTTCGAGCTGCGCGCGGTCGTAGTGCAGGGTCTCGCCGTAGCCCTGCGTGTACATGAAGCGGATCAGGTTGGCGGCCAGGTCGATGTGGTGCGGGCTGTGTTGCGCGGCGATCTCGCGCAGGTAGCGCCGGGCGTCGCGCGTGACGCTCGCCTCGTCGCGGCCGAGGCGCCGCGCCAGGCGCGCGATGCCGCCGCGGAAGGCCGGGCGCGCGACGATCTCCTGCTCGACGAAGCGCGGCACCTTGTAGCGCGCGCCGCGGAGCCGGCGCTCCGCGCGCTCGAGCGCGAGCGCCGCCTGCCGCGCGACGAAGTCGGGGAGCCCGGCGGTGTGCGCGACGTCGGCGCCGCCGGCGCGCCGCCAGCGCTCGCGCAGCTCCGAGGCCGGCGCCGGCTCGCCCACGACGATGCAGCAGCGGTGCGGGTGCCGTCTCAGCACCCGCGCCTGGCGGAGCCGGCCCGGGTCGCGCGGATCGCCGAGGGTCAGGAGCTGAGCGAGGCGCGCGGGCCGCACCCCGTCCTGCTCGGAGGGCAGCCAGGCGACGCGCAGCGGCGCGAGCAGCGGGTCGTCGCCCACCGCGAGCGTCGCCTCCAGCCGCGGATCGACGCGCCCCGCGCGCCGCCGCCGGCGCGACGGGGGGATCGCCACGACGTCGTAGGCGGCCGAAGCCGTGCCCGCGGGGCGCGCGCGCTCGATCCACCGCTCGAGGAGCCGCCGCTCGAGCGGGCTCGAGGCATCGAGCAGGAAGACGACGCGCCGCCCGCCGGCCGGGGGCCAGGACGGCGGGGGCGCGAGGGTCGCGGGTGTCGCCACCGGCGCGGATTCTAGCCAAGCCCGGCGCCGGGCGGGAAGCCGGCGGCGCCTCGACCCCCGGCCCCGGGCGGAGGTATCTTCCACGACGCCTTCGTATGGCGCTCCACGCCGACCTGACCCGCGAGATCGACGAGGGCCCCGCCGGGCCGGCGGTGGGCGCTTTCTTCGACGTGGACGGGACGCTGATCGCCGGCTTCTCTGCGGTGGCGTTCCTGCGCGATCGGCTCGCGAGCGGGCGGATGCGCGCCCGCGACCTGGCCGACGCGATACTCAGCACGGCGCGCTTCCAGCTCGGGCGCCTCGGCTTCTCGGGCCTGATCGCCGCGACCGCCGCCTGGCTGCGCGACGTGCCGGAGCAGGAGCTCGAGGAGCTGGCCGAGCGCATCTTCGCGCGCGCGCTGGCGAGCGCGATCTACCCCGAGTCGCGCGCGCTGGTGCAGGCCCACCGGCGTCGCGGCCACACGCTCGCCATCGTCTCCTCGGCCACCCGCTACCAGATCGAGCCGATTGCGCGCGAGCTCGGCATCCCGAACGTCCTCTGCACGCGGCTCGAGGTGCAGAACGGACGGCTCACCGGGCGCCACCTCTGGCCCACGGTCTACGGCGGCGGGAAGGCGATGGCGGCGCGCACGCTCGCCCGCGAGCGCGGCATCGACCTCGGCCAGAGCTTCTTCTATACGGACAGCCACGAGGACCTGCCGCTGCTCGAGATCGTCGGCCGGCCCCGCCCGACGAATCCCAACCGCCGCCTCGCGGCCATCGCCGCGCTGCGCGGCTGGCCCGCGCGCCGCTTCACCACACGGGGGACGCCCGGCCTGACCGACGTCGTGCGCTCCTCGCTCGCGCTCGCGAGCATCGTGCCCTCGTTCGTCCTGGGCGCCGTGCCGGGGGTGCTCAACTGGAGCCGGCGCGACATGGTGAACCTCGCCATCACCACCTGGGGCGAGTTCGGGACGGCGCTCGCCGGCGTGCGCCTCCAGGTGCACGGCGAGGAGCACCTCTGGTCGCATCGCCCGGCGGTCTTCATCTTCAACCACCAGAGCGCGATCGACATGCTGCTCCTCTGCAAGCTTCTCCGGCGCGACTTCGTGGGCGTGGCGAAGCAGGAGGCGCGGCGAAACCCGCTCTTCGGCCCCGCCTTCGCGCTCGCGGGCACGGTGTTCATCGACCGCTTCGACCGCCAGAGGGCGATCGCGGCGCTCAGGCCGGCGATCGCGGCGCTCCGGGCGGGGACGTCGCTCGTGATCGCGCCCGAGGGCACACGCAGCCCCACGCCGCGCCCCGGGCCGTTCAAGAAGGGCGCCTTCCACATGGCGATGGGGGCGGGCGTCCCCATCGTGCCGATCGTGTTCAGGAACGCGCTCGACGCGCTGCCGAAGCACGGGCTCGTGATCCGGCCGGCGACCGTCGAGGTGGTCGTGCACGCGCCGCTGGCGACCGACGGGTGGAGCGTCGAGACGCTCGATCAGCACGTCGCCGCGGTGCGGGCGCTGTTCGTTCAGACGCTCGAGGGCTGAGCGGGGGCGTCCAGAAGCGTCGCGGGGCGCTCGCTGGCGCCAACAGTGGGTCATTTGCAGGGTCATTTACCCTTCTAAAGGTGGGGAGCACCTGCCCCTACGGGGGAGCGCGAGACGATCCTGGGCGACCGGCGGCCTGAGGACGTACCTGCACAACCGCTCGAGCCCCGCGCCAGCCGGGCCATGTCCTCGTCGCTCGGCGGAACTCCAGGGTGCCGTCGGTGCGCTCGGCGAACACCCCGTCGAGGAGCAAGCTATGGACGTCCGGCTCGCGTACGTCCTCGGCTCGGCCGCCCGGGGCGCCCTCCGACGACGAGCGCGTCGCCGTCGAGACCGCCGCGCTCGCGCGCTGGACTAGCGGTCGTCGCGGTCGGCCTTCTTCCCGAAGAGCGCGTCGAGGGCGGTGCGGGCCCGGCCCGCGCTCGTGCCCGTCGCGGCCCGCGTTGCGGTCGCCGGGCGGAACCAGTCGCAGAAATTCCCCTGCTCCTTGTCGGCGACGCGCTCGGCCTGGGGCTCGCGGCAGTCGTTGGCGAGACCAGGGCCGTAATGGTCGCAGTTCCGGCAGCAGTGGAGGAACGCGGCACAACGCGAGCAGACGCCGCGGACCGGCACCCGCTCGCCCTCGAAGGGCGTCCCGCAGCGGTGGCACTGCATGCGCGGCCCCAGTCATCGTCGAGGACGGGCTCGGGTGCAAGCGCCTGGACTCGGCGGGCGGCGCCGTGCTTGGATGCGCCATGCGGACGAGCCGCGCCGTCGTGCAGACCGCGCCGCGCCGCCTCGAGCTGCGCGAGCTGCCCGTCCCCGACATCGACGACGACAGCGCGCTGCTGCGTGTCGAGGCGTGCGGCATCTGCGGGAGCGACGCGGAGCAGTACGCGGGCGTCCTGCCCGTCCGCCTGCCCGTCGTGCCCGGGCACGAGCCGCTCGGCGTGATCGAGCGCATCGGCGACCGGGCGGCGAAGCGCTGGAGCGTGAACGTCGGCGATCGCGTCGCCGTCGAGTCGATCATCCGCTGCGGCCACTGCCGGGCCTGCATCGCGGGGCGCTACCAGCTCTGCCGCGGGCGGGGAGGGCTCTTCGGGCACGGCTACGTGCCCCTCGACCGCCCGCCCGGCCTGTGGGGCGCGTACGCCGACTACATGTACCTCGATCCGCTCTCGATCGTGCACCGCGTGCGCGAGGACATCCCGGCGAGCCTCGCGGTCATGTTCAACCCGCTCGGCGCGGGCTTCCGCTGGGCGGTCGAGATCCCCGCCACCGGGCCGGGCGACAGCGTGCTCGTGCTCGGCCCCGGGCAGCGCGGGCTCGCGAGCGTGATCGCCGCGCGCGCGGCGGGCGCCGACACGATCATCGTGACTGGCCTCTCGCGCGACGCGAGGAAGCTCGCGCTCGCGCGTGAGCTCGGCGCCGATCACGTGATCGACGTCGAGCGGGAGGACGCGCGCGCGCGCGTGCGCGAGCTGACCGGAGGGCGCGGGGCGGAGGTGGTGATCGAGGTCACCGCCAACGCGGCGGAGCCGGTGGCCGAGGCGCTCCACTACGTGGCAGCGGGCGGGCGCATCGTGCTCGCGGGCGTGAAGGGGCTCAAGGCCGTGCCCGACTTCGTGAGCGACCTGGTCGTCGTCAAGGAGATCACCATCCGCGGCGCCTTCGCGGTCACCAGCCGCGCCTACGAGTCCGCCATCCGGCTCATCGAGTCGGGCCGCGTCCCGCTCGAGAAGATGCACACGCACGACTTCCCGCTCGAGGACGCCGAGCGGGCGATCCAGACCCTCGCCGGCGAGCTGCCCGGCGAGGCGAGCATCCACTCCTGCCTCGTGCCGTAGTCCGGTGCGCATGGCGGCCCTGGCGTCCTACAAAGGGGTGGCTGGCTAACGGCTCAAGCGGACGAAGGAGCGATCATGAACGAACGAGAGAATTCACCCTCGGCCGAAGGTCCTACGAGTGCGCAGCAGCGCTTGCATGATGTCTGGGAGGAGCATGTCCGCTACGAGTTCGTCACACGCAGTACCGAAGACACCCTCGCGACGATGGTGGAGGACGCCTACGTCAACCACGTCCCGGTGCTGACGGGGGGAGTTGGGCGTGAGGAGTTACGGGCCTTCTACTCCAAACATTTCATTCCGCAGATGCCCGCGGACACGGAGTTGATTCCCATCTCGCGGACCGTCGGGAACGATCAGCTGGTCGATGAGATGGTCGTCAAGTTCACCCATACCATCCGCATGGACTGGATGCTGCCCGGCATCGCTCCCACGGGAAGGCGAGTTGAGGTGCCGTTGGTCGTGATCGTTCACTTCCGGGACGGAAAGCTGGCGCACGAGCACATCTATTGGGACCAAGCCTCCGTGCTGGTACAGCTCGGCCTTCTCGACGCGAGCGCTCTGCCAATTGCCGGCATCGAGAGTGCACGCAAGGTGCTCGATCCGAGCCAGCCCTCGAACAGGTTGATTGGCGGTGCCGATCGAGGCACGTGAGCAGCAGCCCGCACGAGCATTTTCAACTCGCGAAGACTGGCACGTCGGAAGAGATCGAGCAGCGGGACCAACGTCGGCGGGCAGCCCATGTTCCTCATTCAGCTCAGCGCGGAGCCGCCGTGAGTACATAGAAGATGCCGTCGGTGCTGCCGAAGTAGACGCGGCCGTTGACAATCGCGGGCGAGCCGAAGATGGGGCCGCCCGTCGTCCAAGAGGCGAGCTGTGTGCCAGTCGCCTCGTCGTAGACCCGCAGGTCATGGCTCGTGCCGATGAAGACCATGCCGTTGGCGATGCCCGGACCGCCGGCTGGGAAGTCAGAACCGGCGTGCTGCCACACCGTGCTGCCGGTGGCGCCATCGAGGGCAACCGACAGATTGTTCAGCAGGTCCAAGAACAGCCGCCCATGAGCGTTGCCCGGTGGGGAGAAGATCCCGGGGCCGAGGTCTCGGATCCAGACGACCTGCCCGGTGCTGCGGTCGAGGCAGTAGAGCTTGCCGTTCTTCGAGCCGGTGGCCACGAGGTCACGCCCACCCGCGGTAAGAAGCGTTGGCCCGGACCCCCCGAAGTCCAAGTCCGCCACGTCGCCGGGGATGGCCTGATAGGTCCAGACCTCGCTGCCGGTGGTCGCGTCGAGGGCGACGATCGAATCCGTATGATCTCCCGCCGTGTTGGGTGGTATCGGCTCGCCGCAGGCGGAATTCCCGTTCGGCGGATTGCCCGTCGAGAAGAGAACGAGGTTGCGGGCGGCGTCGATGGCGGGGGCTTGCCAGATGCCGCCCCCGACGTACCCCGGTGGCACCGCGTCCCAGTTCCAGAGGAGGGCACCCGTCACCGTATCGAAGGCCTGCATCTTGCCGACCGTGCACGGGTTGTCTTCGGTGCCGTTGGAAAGGCCCGCATAGACGCGGCCATTATAGACTGCGGGCGAGGAGAAGCCGGCGTCTTGCGGAGACGCGAAAGCTGTCCACACCGGCACGCGGTTCACGAGATCGTACTTGACGAGGTTGCCGGTGGCGTCTTGATAGTACATGAAGTCGCCCTCCACGGCCGGGGTGGCGTAGGCGCCCGATCCATAGGCGTTGTTACCGAGGGCAAGGTGGTCGAGGACCGCGCCCGTGTCGGTGTGCAGCACCCAGAGAGTGCCGCTGCTGTCCCCGATGAGCACGCGGCTCCCGGAGACGGACGGCGACCCGTAGATCGGGCCATTCGTCGTGAACTGCCAGAGCAGATGAAGCCGCTTGATGGTCCCCTTGGTGAGGATCGTTTCCTGGTCGTTGAAGGCCGTGTTGCCGAGGTCGAAGTGGAACCTCTTCCAGACCGTGGGTGCTCGTTGCGGCGAGACCGCGCGCGTCGGCGGGGCGCCGACGAGAATGAGGGCGAAAATGGCAACAAGCGCTCCCCGGAGACTCACGTCGGTTTTGGCCAAGCGTATCCTCTGCATGTGAACGTCCTTTCTTCTGCGTCGCAGTTTCGAGATGGCTGACTCGATTCCGCTCTCCCGCGCAACTTTTTCGAATTCCTCGTAGGTAAGGGAATGCGTGATCGAAACTGACAGTAGGAAGCTGGATGGTATGAAAGGCGGAGAAGGCGATAACGGGATTAGTCGGCCGGCACTCGGCGAGGAGGGCCCCGCCGTGCGTCGCGCTCAGTGGCGACGATATACTGGCGGCATTCCTCGAGCAAGATGGCACGCTCCTCGCTCGATCGCATCGCCGGCGGCGTTTGTACTCGATCGGGGCGGCGGATAGGAAATGCGTCCCGCATGACGCGCGACTTCTGGGATCCCGCACAGTACGGGCGCTTCCACGACGAGCGCGCGCGGCCGTTCCTCGACCTGCTGGCGCTCGTCCGCCCGCGCCCGGGCATGCGGGTGGTGGATCTCGGGTGCGGTACGGGCGAGCTGACCGCGCGTCTCCACCACGAGCTCGCGGCGGGCGAGACGCTCGGCATCGACCGCTCCGAGGCGATGCTCGCCCAGGCGCGGCCGCGCGCGGAGGGCGGGCTCCGCTTCGAGGCGGGCGACATCGGCGCCTTCGCGGCGTGCGCGGCCTGGGACGTCGTCTTCTCGAACGCCGCGCTGCACTGGGTCGATGATCACGCGGCGCTCTTCGCGCGCCTGACGGCGGCGCTCCGCGCCGGCGGGCAGCTCGCGGTGCAGATGCCGGCCAACTTCGATCACCCCTCCCACGTGATCGCCGCCGAGGTGGCGGGCGAGGCGCCCTTTCGCGACGCCCTCGGCGGTCACACGCACGCCGGACGCGCCGTCCGCCCGCCCGAGGAGTACGCGCTGCTCCTCGAGCGCCTCGGCTACGCCGAGCAGCACGTCCGCCTCCAGGTCTACGGCCACCGCCTGGCGGCGCGCGACGAGGTGGTCGAGTGGGTGAAGGGCTCGCTGCTCACCGACTACCAGCGCCGCCTCCCGCCGGAGCTCTATGCGCGCTTCGTGGCCCGCTACCGCGAGCGCCTGCTGCCCGCGCTCGAGGAGACGCGCCCGTACTTCTTCACCTTCAAGCGCGTGCTGCTCTGGGCGCAGCGCGAGATTCAGCGCCGGGCGGGGTAGAGGGGCAGGGGCTCGACCGGCATGTCGAGCGCGACCAGCTGGCCCGTGCCGGCGAGCGTCACGTAGAGCGCGCCGTCGCCGAGGCAGCAGTTCGTGGGCTCGCTCCCCGCGCCCATCTCGACGATGTCCCGCACCTCACCGTCCGGCTCGAAGACGACCACCACGTCGCCCAGGCTGCCGGCAGCGTAGAGCCGCCCGCTGGCGTCGAAGCAGAAGCCGTCGGGGTAGCCCCGCGGCAGGGTCGCGTGCGCGGCCGGCGTGGCGCCGGGCTTCGCGTCCATGACCAGGATCTTCTGCGTCACGCTCTGCGCGACGTAGAGGCGGTCGTCGGGCCCGAAAGCGATGCCGTTCGGGAAGGCGGGGATCTCCGCGACCAGCTCGACCCTGCCATCGAGCGTCGTGCGCCCGACGCGGCCGAGGCCCAGGTGCTCGAGATCTTCCCAGTTGTGCGGGTCGGTGTAGTAGAGGAGGCCGTCGGGGCCGAAGCAGAGGTCGTTCGGCCGGTTCGGGGGTGCGCCGGGCAGACGGACGGCGACGTCGCTCACCTCGCCCGCGAGCGTGACGCGCTGAATGCGCCCGGGGATGGCGTCGGGCGCGGTCCAGCGTCCGTCGTGTCCGAGCGAGAGGCCGCCGTTGTTCGCGACGTAGAGCGCGCCGTCGGGCCCGAGCGTGGCGCCGTTGGCGCCCCCGCCGGTCCGCGCCACGCGCGCCAGGGTGCCGTCGTGCCAGAGCGAGACGCATTGGCCGCGGATCTCCGTGAAGGCGACGCGCCGGGTGCCGAGCCAGACCGGCCCCTCGGGGAACTGGAGTCCGGTCGCCAGGACGGTCCGCTTCATGGCGGGGTGAGCCTCGCAGGCACCCGGGGCGGCGTCAACCTCTTGACAGCTCGTGCGTGGGGCGCGCTGCCCGGGAGAATGTGACCGTTTGCCACACGACCGATCGCGGCTTGCCTAGAAATCCTGGCCTCGGCGCTGGCACCCCCCTTGCACTTACACAGCCGATGCTCCGCGTCCTCGCGTTCTCGCTCCACCGGCCGATCGTGCTCCTCACGCTGGCCGCGGCATTTGCGGTCGCGGGCGCCTTCGCCTTCTGGCACCTGCCGATCGAGGCCTTCCCTGAGCTGGCGGATCCCCAGGTCCAGGTGATCACCCTCTTCCCGGGACACGCCGCGGAGGAGGTCGAGCGCCAGGTGACGCTGCCCGTCGAGCACGAGATGAACGGGCTGCCCGGGCTCACCCGCATGCACTCCTTCTCCATCTTCGGACTCTCGTTCGTCGTGCTCACCTTCGACGATGGCACCGACCTCTACTTCGCGCGCCAGCAGGTGAACGAGCGCTTGGCGCAGGTCGACGCGCCGGACGGGGTCAAGCCGACGCTCGGGCCGCTCTCCACGCCGACCGGCGAGATCTACCGCTACACGCTGGTCGGCGAGGGCTACTCGCCGATGCAGCTGCGGGAGATCGAGGATTGGGTGATGGAGCGGCACTTGAAGCAGGTGCCGGGGGTTGCCGACGTGGTGTCGTTCGGCGGCTTCGTCAAGCAGTACCAGGTCCAGGTGGACCCGCAGCAGCTGCAGGCGCGCGGCCTGGCGCTCCGGCAGGTGTTCGACGCGCTCGGCCGCTCGAACGCGAACGCGGGGGGGAACTACATCGAGCACGGCGACGAACAGTACATCGTGCGCGGGCTCGGCACGCTGGCCGGCAGCGAGGACATCGAGAACGTCGTGGTCGCGGCCCGGGGCGGGACGCCGATCCGCATCCGCGACGTGGCGCGCGTGACCATCGGCGCCATGCCCCGTCGCGGCATCGTGACGCGCAACCGGGATCCCGAGGCGGTCGAGGGCATCGTGCTCATGCGGCGCGGGGAGAATCCGTCGGTCGTGCTCGACGCCCTCCACGCCAAGGTCGAGCAGCTGAACCACGGCATCCTGCCGCCCGGGGTGCATATCGACACGTTCTACGATCGCGGCCGCCTGGTGCACCGGACGCTCACTACCGTGACCCACAACCTCGTGCTCGGCGCGCTGCTCGTCGTGCTCGTGGTCGGCGTCTTCCTGATGAGCCTGCGGGCGGCCCTCGTCGTGGCGCTCGTCATCCCGCTCTCGCTCCTCGGTGCCTTTCTCTACTTGAAGCTCCGCGGGATGTCCGCCAACCTGCTCTCGCTCGGCGCGGTCGACTTCGGGATCATCGTCGACGGGGCAGTGATCATGGTGGAGCACGTGGCGCATCGGCTGGCGGGCGTCACGGGTCGCCGGCAGACCCGCTCGACCGTGCTCGAAGCCGCCGAGGAGGTGGCGCGGCCGACGCTCTTCGCGCTCCTCATCATCATCGTCGCCTACATCCCGATCTTCACGCTCCAGCGGGTGGAAGGCCGCATCTTCGCGCCGATGGCGAACACGGTCTGCGCAGCCCTGGTGGGCGCCCTCGTCTTCTCGTTCACGCTGGTTCCGCTGCTCAGCTTCCTCGTGCTGCGCGGGAAGACCGGCGGCGAGCAGACGCCGATCGAGGCGGCGGCGCTGCGCGTGTACCGCCCCGCGCTCGGCTGGGCCCTGGACCACCGCCGCGCCGTCGTGGCCGCCACCGCGGCCGTGCTGGCCGTCGGCATGTGGCTGTTCACGCGGCTCGGCACCGAGTTCCTGCCCGAGCTGAACGAGGGGGCCCTGTGGGTGACGGCCACGCTTCCGCCCAGCGTCTCGCTCAACCGCGCGGCGCAGCTCGTCGTGCCACACGTCCGCGACACCTTGCTGTCCTTCCCGGAGGTTCGGGGCGTCCTGGGTCAGCTCGGCGGTCCCGAGGACGGCACCGACTGGAAGACGGCCAACAACCTCGAGTACTTCGTGGACCTGAAGCCACGGGAGGAGTGGCCGTCCGGCGTAACCTCCGAAGGGCTGATCGCCGCCATGAACGCGCGGCTCACGGAGATCCCCGGCGTCGACTTCAACTTCTCGGAACCGATCAAGGACAACATCGAGGAGAACATCTCTGGACTGAAGGGCCAGCTCGCCGTCAAGGTCTTCGGCGACGACCTGGAGGGACTCCACCGCGCGGCCGCCGACGTGAAGCGCGTGCTCGAAGGCGTGCGCGGCGTCGCCGACCTGGCAGTCGTCCAGGCAGCAGAGCTGCCGCAGGTCCACATCCGTGTCGACCGTCAGGCTGTCGCCCGCTACGGCCTCAATGTCGGCGACGTGGAGGATGTGGTCGAGACGGCGATCGGCGGCAAGCCGGCCACCACTTTGTGGGAGGGCGAGCGGCACTTCGACGTCGTCGTGCGTCTCGCCGAAGCTGCCCGCGCGACCTTGGATCGCATTCCTGATGTCCGCGTGACGACGCCGGACGGCGCGCAGGTGCCGCTGGCGCAGCTCGCCCACATCGAGGTCGCGCCCGGGCAGGCGGCCATCAGCCGCGAGGCGAACATGCGCTTCGTCGGCATCAAGTGCAACGTCCGCGGCCGCGACTTGGGCGGCTTCGTCAAGGAGGCGCAGCGCAAGGTCGCCGAGCGCGTGCAGCTCCCGCCGAACGCCTTCATCACCTGGGGCGGCGAGTTCGAGAACCAGCGACGTGCCATGGCCCGGCTCGCCTTCATCATCCCGCTGAGCATCGTCCTCATCCTGGTGATCCTCGTGCGCACCTTCGGGTCGTTCGCGTGCGCACTCCTCATCCTGGCGACGATCCCGTTCGCGCTAGTCGGCGGCGTGGCAGGCCTCGACGTGGCCCGCCTGCACCTGAGCGTGTCGGCGTGCATCGGCTTCATCGCGCTCATGGGCCAGGTGGTACTGAACGGGGTCGTGCTCGTGTCGCAGATCAACGCGCTCCGCGTCGAGGGCATGTCGCTCCGTGCCGCGGTCGAGGCCGGGGCGGCGCGTCGCCTGCGGGCCGTGCTCATGACCGCCCTGCTGGCGGCGCTCGGCCTCCTCCCCGCCGCGCTCTCCACCCAGATCGGCTCGGAGACGCAGCGGCCGCTCGCCGTCGTGGTGATCGGCGGCCTCGTCTCGGCGACGCTCTTGACCCTGCTCGTCCTGCCCGTGCTGTACACGCTCGTCCTCTCGGAGCGCGGGGTGCGCGGCGTTCCGCGAGTGCTCAGACGGCGCGACCAGGCGCTCCCCGCGGCGGAGGTCGCGTGACACGCGCGCCCGGGAGCCGGGGCGGCGCCCGGTGAGGAGGCGCTGGCTCGTGCTCACGCTCGTGCTGGCCCTCGGCCCGGCGGCCCGCGGGGAGGACACGGTGCGCCTGACGCTCGACGAGGCGCTGGCCGGGTTGCGCCGGCAGAACCCCGAGCTGCTCGCCGGCGCGCTGCACGTGCGTGCGGCCCACGGCGATGTGGTCACGGCCGGCCTCCTGCCGAACCCGACGCTCTCGGCGGGAGCCGGCAACTTCCCCCTCGGGCAGACGAACCCGCGCGGCATCGGCGTGGGTGACACGGTCGTGTCCCAGGTCGGGCTCGAGGAGGAGGTCCTGCTTCCGGGCAAGCGGGGTGCGCGGGTGGCGGCGGCGCGCCGCCGCGAGGAGGCGGCGGCGGCCGAGCGCGCGGATCTCGAGCGCCGGCTCGCCTTCGAGCTGCGCGCGCGCTTCGTGGCGCTCCTCGAAGCGACGGAGCGTCTCCGCCTGGCGCGCGAGAACCTCGAGCACTACCGGGAGACGGTGCGCGTGAGCGAGGCGCGCGCGCGCGAGGGTGACATCTCGCGCGCCGAGCTCGACAAGATCGCCCTCGAGCAGCGCGGCTTCGAGCGCGAGGTGGCGGACGCGGAAGGCGACCGCCGCGAGGCGGTGGCCGCTCTGCTCCCGCTGGTCGGCGTGGACGCGGCGGACGTCGAGCCGGTGGGCGAGCTCGCGCTCCCGCCGGCGCCCGCGGGCGCCGAGCAGCTGGTGAGCGAGGCGCTCGCGCGCCGGCCCGATCTCGCGGCGGCCGAGCGTGCCCGGGAGGCGGCCGAGGCGGCGCTCCGCCTCGCGCGCGCCGAGCGCTGGCCGAACCCGACGCTCGGCGTGCAGTACACGCACAGCGAGTTCCAGGTGTCGGGCGACCTCGCCAATCAAATCGGCACGAGCGTCTCCGTGCCGCTCCCCGTCTTCAACCGCAACCAGGGCGAGATCGAGCGCGCCGAGGCCGAGGCGCTGATCGCGCGCCGCGAGGTCGAGAAGCTCCGCCTCGCCATCCCGCAAGAGGTGCGCTCGGCGGTGACGAGCTACACGATCGCCCGCGAGCGCGCCCGGCGCTTCGAGGAGGCCTTCCTCCGCCAGGCCGGCGAGGCGCGCCACGCGGCCGAGGTGTCGTTCCGCGAGGGCGCCGTGTCGCTGCTCGAGTTCCTCGAGGCGGAGCGGACGTACGTGCAGACCGAGCGCGAGCATCTCGCCGCGCTCCGCGACGCGAGCACCGCGGCCTTCGACGTGACCCGCGCGGCCGCGCTGGAGGTGTCCCCATGAGGCTTCGCTGGATCGTCCTGCTCGCGCTGGCGGCGCTGCCGGCCTGCCGGCACGAGGAGGCGGTCGAGAGCACGGCGGCCGCCGCCGAGCACCGTCTCACCCCCGCGCAGCTCTCGTTCCTCAAGTTCGCGCCCGTCGCCGAGGTCGAGGCCACGAGCCTCGCCGACCTGAGCGGCACGATCGAGTTCGACGAGGAGCGCACCGCGCGCCTCGCCGCCCCGGTCCCGGGGCGCGTCGTCCAGCTCCTCGTCCAGGTGGGCGACCGCGTCGCGGCCGATCAGCCGCTCGTCACGCTCGAGAGCCCCGAGGTGAAGGCCGCCCAGGCCGATTACGTGCGCGCCGACGCCGACTCGAGGCTGGCGCGCAAGACGGCCGAGCGCGCCACGCGGCTGCGCGCCGCGCAGGCGATCGCCGAGAAGGACTTTCTCCAGGCCGAGGAGGACACCCAGAAGGCCGCCGCCGACTTGGCGCGCGCCCGCGCGCAGCTCGAGCGCCTGCGGGTCGCGCCCGGTGAGCCGACCAGCCGCTATCTCCTGCGCGCGCCCCTCGCCGGCACGGTCGTCGAGCGGAAGGCCCTGGTCGGCATGGAGGCGAGCGCCGAGAGCGCCGAGCCGCTGGTCGTGGTCTCCGACCTCTCGCGCGTGCGGGTGATGGTGCGCGTGCCCGAGCGGCAGCTGCCGCTCCTCCAGCCCGGGCAGGAGGTCGCGGTGCGCGTCGATGCCTACCCGCAGGAGTTCCCGGGCACGGTGGCGGCGCTCGGCGACGTGATCGAGGACGCGACCCGCACGCTCCCGGTGCGCTGCACGGTGCCCAACCCCGACCGCCTCTTGAAGCCCGCCATGTTCGCGCGCGTCACGCTCAAGCCGCCGCCCGGGCTCCGCCTGACGGTCGTGCCCTCGCACGCGCTCCTCTCCGACGGGCAGCGCTTCCGCGTGCTGGTGCGAACGGAGGAGGGCCGTCTCGAGTCGCGCCCGGTCGAGGTGGGCGCGCAGGTCGATGGGCTGGTGCAGGTCCTCTCCGGCGTCCGCGTGGGTGAAGAGGTGGTCAGCGAAGGCGCGCTCTTCGCCGCCCAGCAGCTCGCGAGCTCGTAG
>Ga0209057_1001287_pt1 | contig 20537 bp, 23 predicted proteins | sample GraSoiAngelo_146_FD_185903 | JGI IMG/M metagenome (GOLD analysis project Ga0209057, IMG submission 185903) | Grasslands soil microbial communities from the Angelo Coastal Reserve, California, USA - 14_1009_05_30cm (SPAdes) (version 2) | ecosystem: Environmental > Terrestrial > Soil > Grasslands ... | reverse complement strand
GCAGCTCGCCGGTGAACCTGCTCACCTACCAGGGCAACAGATATCTCGTGGCGCCCCGCGGACACACGCAGTGGGTGCGCAACATCCGGGTGGCGGGCGGGGGCGAGCTGGTGCTGGGTGGACGCGTTCAGCGGTTTCGTGCGGTGGAGATTCCAGACGACGACAAGGTGCCGCTGCTGCGCGCCTACCTCAAGCGCTGGTCCTTTGAGGTCGGGATCTTCTTCGGCGGGGTCAACGCCGAATCATCCGACGCCGATCTCCGCCGCATCGCGCCGGACCACCCGGCCTTTCGCGTCGAGCTGCTCTAGCTCACGCCTCGTAGCGGAGCTCCCGCGGCCTGGACGCTTGCCAACGCTCGATCCAGGTGCCCTGGACGTCGGGCTGCCTCTGCTCTCGGGCGAGGGTGCGGACCGCCGACTCGACACGGGCGGTGAACTCGCGCGTTCCCTCCTTGTCCGCCGGCGCCATGGGCTTGCCGATGCGCACCCGCACCTTGCCAGGCAGAGGGATGCGCTGGTGGCGCGGCATGACCTGGAACGCGCCCTGGATGTGCAGGGGCACGACCGGTGTGCCCGTCTCCTTGGCCAGGAAGCCGACGCCGGGCTTGAACTCCTGGATGCGGCCGTCGGGCGAGCGGCTGCCTTCGGGGAAGAGGACGAGATTCCAGCCTGACTTCAGGAGCTGGCTCGAGCTGTGCAGCTGTCCCTGGGCTCCGCCCGTGCGCGAGAAGGGGAACGTGTTGAGGAACAGGCTGACGATGTTGCCGAGCAGGGGGCGCTTGAACCAGTAGTCGGCGGCGGCGGCGACGACGGTGCGGTCGCGCGCCTGGTCGGTGAGCGAGTAGAGGATGAGCGAGGTGTCGGCGTGACTCGAGTGGTTGGCGGCGAAGATCACCGGGCGCTTGAGCTCCCTCACCCACTCCCTGCCCTCGACGCGGGGATGAACCATGGCCTCGGTGAACGGCAGCAGCAGCGCTTGCTGGATCAGGTAGCGGATGCTGCGCACGGGTTCGACGCGGGCCCAGCCCAGGTCGCTGGCGGGCGCGGGCACGACCGCGCCGCGCTCAGGCCATGTGTGCGGACGGGGAGCGTCCCAGTGCCATGCCTTCCTGACGCGCGCCAGGTCACCCAGCGCGCTGCCCGCGATGTTCGCAACCTTCGTCAGCGGGCCCTCGTCGTACCAGGCCAAGTTGTTCGGTGCCGCTACTTGATGCGGTCGCTGACCTTCTTGGTCGCGGACTCGCTGTCGGTGGTGGGCACGTTGAAGGTGATGATCGCGACCTCGAACTTGTCCTTCTGCCAGAAGGCCGCGTAGAAGGACTGGCCGGCGATCGAGAACTCGACGAGCACGGAGTTGTCGCCGAGACCGGTCTCGCCGCCCTGCTTGACCGTCCCGCCGGCCGACTTGATGTTCTCCAGGTCGGAGTCGGACAGGTGGAAGTCCTTCTGGTGGACCTTGAAGTTGGCGGACGCCGAGGCCTGGTCTTTGAAGCGGATGGTGTAGATCTGCGCGACCTTGCCGCTTGGCGTGTCGGCGCCGAATTTGCCGCAGTCCGAGGAGCTTGCGGCGTAGACGGCGACGTAGGTGTCGTTGGCGCCGGCGGCCTTCAGGTCGTCGAGGTCCTTCTTGTCGGTGTCGTACTGGGAGGGGTCCTTGTCCTGCTCGGCCTTCAGGTAGTTGTCCCAGGTGCCGCTCTCGGGGCACTTCTGCATGCCCGCGAAGTCGCTCGAGTTGGAGCCGACGGTCTCGGCCGAGGTCTCCTGCGCAACGCCTCCGCCGCCACCCCCTGAGGGGCCCCCGCACGCAGAGATCAGCAGCAGCGCCGCCGCGAGAGCTGTGACGCGGTTCAGGGGGCTCACTCCACCTCGCAAAGCATTATCGGCGGGGTGCGCAGGTGGGTGACGCTGGGGTAGCGGCCGACGGTCTGCTCCGCCATCTCCAGGGCGTCCTCCAGGGTGGTCGCGCATTTGAAGCCGAGGCGATGGACGACCTCGCGGTCGCCGCCGACGATGATGATGTCGCCCGCGTGCTCCATGGCGTGCGCGGCCCAGTACCAGGCATAGAACGGGTGCGCGCCGTGGTAGGCGTGCGAGCGGCGGTAGAGCTGCCGGAACCACGGGTCTTCGGCGAAGCGCAGCTCGTACCTCTTCTCGATCTCGCCCGGATCTTTGGTGTCGGCGAGCACCTCGTCGTAGAAGTCGATGTAGCTCGGGTGCTGGACGGCGTCGAACTCGTAGCGAGTCGGGTGCATGAGGATCAGCACGCCGCCCTTACGCAGCACCGGTTGCTTGCGATAGAAGTTGAAGAGGTAGCCCGCGCCCATGCACACGACAAGCACCGGGTTCATCGGCGAGTTGACGTTGTAGGGACCGAGGTAGGGGACGCCGATGGTCACGATGTCGGTCTGTCCCTCCACCTTGACGGCGATCTGCTTGTTGACCGCCTCGAGCGTCTTGTCGTGGACCGCATCGACCTGGCCGGCGTTGACGGCGGTGAGGCCGTAGGGCGCACGCATGGCGTGGAACACGTTGCGCTTGAACGCCGGCGGCGCGAGGTCGGTCATCTGCTTGGTGGCGAGGAACATCGCCTGGTCCTGGGCCGTCCAGTCGGTCTCGCGCTTCTGCATGAAGTTGGCGATCGCGGGAAACGCGTGGTTGTTCACTGTGGTCTCGATGTGGAAGACGCGCACGGTGTCCTCGATGAGCTGTCCCTGGCGGATGCAGGAGTGATGCAGGGCCGAGTCGGGGGGGTTCATGTACGACCGCGAGCCGAGCAGAGTCTTGACGTTGTGGTGGGCCCGGATGCTGCGGTAGGACGCGAGACCAGTCGACATCGACTTGTGCCCACCGTCCATCGGCACAAGCGTGAGGTTGACGTAGATGACGAGGTCGGACTCGGCCGCGCGCCGGTTCAGCGTCACCTCCTCGCCGGCCGACGTCTTGCCGACGTAGACGTTGTTCTCCGGGTCCTCGCCGTCGTGCTGGTAGAGACGGTCGGGGTGGAACGTCGAGAAGATCCGCTCTCCGACGATGTGGCGCAGCTCGTCCTCGGTCATGCGTCGGTGGAGGCCAAGCGCGGCGATGATGTGCAGATCGTCGACGCCGGCCTCGGCCGCCATGTCGATGACCTCCTCCATCACCAGCTGCCGCACGTCCGGCGCCGCCATCGGCGGCAGCGGAAGCGAGAGATCGTCGAAGGCGATCGTCAGCTTCATGCCCCGGCGCAGCAGCGACTTGAGCGGGTCGTCCTCGAGCGGCTTGCCCAGCGCGCGCTTGATCGCGCGTTCGGGATGTGCGATTGGCTCCAGTGGATCGGGCGGGTACACGATGCGCGCGCCGAGCGGAAGCTTCTCCAGCCGGATGCCTTCGCCGAAGTGGAACAGCACCGGCGGCGTGTTGCGATCGACCTCGATCACCGCACCCGGTCGTGGCACTACGCTTTCAATCCTCGCAGGTCGAACGCGACCTTCACCGCTCCCAGGCGCCCCGCGCTCATTGCGTACTCGATCGCGTCGCGGTAGTCACCTAGACCAAATAGTGGACCGGTGAGCGACTCGAGCTTCATCTCCAACGCCGCCTCGAGCGCGAGCTCGAACGTCTTGCGCCCCTTGCGCTTCGGCTCCAGACCGTACGCATACGCGCCGGTCACAGTCAGCTCGCGCTGCCAGATCGGCGCCCAGTCGACCTTCTCCTCGCCCGGCATGCCGACCGCCACCACGGTTCCGCCCTCGCGCGTGAACCGCACCGCGTCGTTCAGGCTGGCGGCGCGGCCGACGCACTCAAACGTCACGTCCGCCCCGCCGAGGAGCAGCGAGCGGTTCATGCCCTCGAGCCGCCGCGCCGAGGTCGCAAAGCGCACGCGCTGGAAGACCTCCGCGGGCGCCACCACCTGGTCCGCGCCCAGCTTGCGGGCCAGGTCTCGCTGCGTCGGGTGCTTGGCGATCGCGATCAGCCGCTTCGGAGGCGTGAACAGGCGCACGGCTGCGATCGTCAGCAGTCCGATCGTGCCCGCGCCTGAGACGACCACGATGTCGTCCTTCGTCGCACCTCCGCGCAGCGCGGCGTGGATGCAGCAGGCAAAAGGCTCGATCAACACCGCAGCCCCGTCGGCAAGCGTCGCGGGCACCGCGTGGATCTGCGACGGGTGCGCGACGAGCACCTCTCCCCAACCGCCACCGGTGTCGGCGCAGTACCCCGTCTGCAGGCCGACCTCGATCGGCCCCTCGGTGACGTTGTAGCAGAGGCCCGGACGGCCCTCCGCGCAGCGCGGACACGGCGGGTCGATGCCCCGCACCACGCAACCAAGTGCCGGTTCGACGACCACCCGCGAGCCGTCGTCCAGCACGCCGACGACCTCGTGCCCGGGCACGAACGGGTACGAGGTCAGCGGGTCGAGGTAGAGCGAGATGTGGCCGCTGATGGCGGCCAGGTCGGAGCCGCAGATGCCGCTCAGCGACGGCATCACCCGCAACCAGTTCGAGGCCGGCAGGACGGGCTCGGGCACGTCGCCGAGCTTGAGCATCGACAGCGACGAGGTCGCGACCTCGGGACGCCCGCCCGCGGCGCGGACGAGCGCGAACGACGGGATCGAGCGGACGTACTGGATCGCTAGCGTCGCACTGCCTCGAGATATTCGGGCGAGCGGGGGTCAGGCATCGGCAGGCGCCAGTTCCCTGGCGCCATCCGCCACCGCTCGATGCGCCAGCCGCGCTGCCCCGCCACCTGCGACAGCCGCGCATCCGGGTTCACCGCGACCGGTGTGCCCACGAGCTCGAGCATCGGCAGGTCGGAGAGCGAGTCCGCGTAGGCAAACGACTCGGAAAGCGCGATCCCGTGGCGCGACGCGTACTCCTCGAGCAGCGCCCCGCGCGCCTCCCCCGCCGGTGGCGGAGACTGCAGGTCGCCCGTCAACCGTCCGTTCTTCAGCAGCAGGTGCGCGCAGTCGACCTCGACCTCGAGCAGCTCAGCGAGGGGCTCGACCACCACGTCGAGCGCACCGGTCAGCAGCAGCACCCGATGTCCGGCGCGTTTGTGCTCACGGATGCGGCGCATGCCCTCGGGATAGATGCGCCGCAGCGTGACCGCGTCCAGCGCCTCCCGCCCGAGCCGGCGCATCACCTCGGGGTCGAGCCCGTCGTACTCGCGGTAGAAGCTGCGCTGGAACTCGGCGCGCGATCGCCGCTCGAGGTAGAACCAGCGCGGCGCCTGGCGAAGCATGCGCGCCATGAACGCCGGCCAGTCCTCCAGCGGCTGGGCGCGCAGGCGCATCCACAGGAAGTACTCGACGACGTTGGTCTCCACCAGCGTGCCGTCGACGTCGAACACCGCCAGCACGTCGCCCCGACCCGTCCGCCGCTCGATCGCCGACCGCACCGACGACGACTCCGCGCGTGGCGCGGTCGAGCCGGTCGGCTGCTTGCCCCGCCGTGCGGCCGTCTCCGCACGCGACATGCGCACGACCGTCGGGAAGTGCACGTCCTGGAAGTAGTGCGTCCAGTCGTACAGCTCGGGGTCGAATGGAAACTTCTTCCGCTCCGCAGCCGGCACCTTCTCCCAGAGCGCTGTCACGTTGCGCGTGTCGAAGATGCAGTCGACCTCGGTGTAGACGCCATAGAGCTGGATCAGGTTCAAGCCGCGGTCGAGCCGCTCCCGCTCCTCGTTGAGGTCATCCGACAGCGAGGCAACCGACGCGCCCAGCGGAAGTCGCTCCACCACCCACTGCGCCGCCTCGACAAACCTCAGCGCCAGCCGCGCCTGGGTCGCGACCTCCTGCCGCGTCGGGAAGGTCCACGACGGCGTTCCAATCGCCTGGCCGTAGCGGTCGCGCAAAGGATGCTCAGTGAAGTACGTGCGCGCCTCGTCCGCGACCCGGCGCAGGCGCAGCGGGTTGCGGCTGCCCGACGCCGCGTGATACACGCGCGGCGTGGAGTCCGCCGGCGGGTTGGCGGCGACCGCCAGCACAGTGTTGACGACGAAGTCCGCCGGGATGATGTCGAGCAGCGAATCCGGCAGGCCCGAGAAGTCGCGCAGCACGTTGCGCCCGAAGGCCAGGATCAGCGGCTCCGCCATGCGGAATCCCTCGAGCCACCCCGCAAAAGGCTCAGCGAGCGCGCTCTCGATGATCGACGGCCGCACGATCGACAGCGGGACGTCGCCGTGCAGCTCGACCACGGCGTGCTCGGCCATCGCTTTGGTGAACGAGTAGATGTCCGAGAAACCCATGGCGTTGGCGTGGGTGCGCCCGCGCTCCACGAGCCGGTCTTTCACCCACTTCTGGCGCAATCGCTCCGTCGCGCGGGCGACCGCGGGAGTGCCCGCGGGCCCCATGCGCGAGCGCGCCTCGCGCCGCAGGCGGTTCAGCACCTCGGGCCGCCGCGACTCCTCCTCCACGGGCCCGCGCAGCGAGGAAAGCACCTCGGCCTCGTGCCGCCAGTTGAGCCCGGGGTCTAGCGGTGGCTCCTCCCGTACCCGCCCGCGCAGCATGCCGCCGACGTAGGCGGTCGAGACGTGGACGAGATGCGGCCGCGCCCCGCTCTCCCGCACGGCCGTGACCAGCCGCGCCGCGCCCAGCAGGTTGGTCTGAGCTGAAAGGTCGGCGGGGTTGTCGAACTCGACCGCCGCGGCGGAGTGGATGACCACGTCCGACGCCCTCAGCTGGGCGCGACCGTCGTCGGTCAATCCCAATCCGTCGCGGCCCAGGTCGATCTCGACCACCGCCAGCTTGGAGGCGACCAGGGCCGCGAAGCGCTCCTCCCCGAGCTCTTCCTTCAGGCGCTTGAAGGCGGGGCTCGACAGGACCTCGCGCTCCAGACGGTCGGAGGCCGGCCGGCGCGCGCTCGAGCGGATGGCGAGGTTGATGCGCGCGACGTCGGGGATCGACCGCAGGCACTTCTCGACGATCGACTTGCCCAGGAACCCGGTGCTGCCGGTGACCAGGATGGTCTTGCCCCGCAGCGCCTCGACGATCACCGGAACGAGTCTAGTCGGTGACTTCTCCGTGGTTCAGGTGCGGCACCGCGATCACGTCCGAACCCCCGCCGTCGCTCCACCCCAGCCACGACGTGGCTGTGGCCCAGAACCAGTAGGTCTGCCCCGCCTTGCCCTGGAACGTCGCCGAGCCCGGGCCGTCGTTGGAGCGCCAGAGGTGGCGGACGCCGTCCCTTGTGACGTAGTAGACGGAGAAGATCACCGTCGCCGGGCTCGACCAGGTGACGTTGATGGTGGAAGGGTTGGCGGCCGAGGCGGTCGCCGTGACTGAGACGGTGGGCATCGTGATCGGCGCGAAGCGCGGAGCGCCGCCCAGCCAGAGGTTGCCGAGGTCGCGTGCGTAGGGGTCGGCGCCCGAGCCCGACCAGCCGTATGGGTCGACCGGCCCGTTGCCGTTGAGGTAGTACACCCCGAAGTGCAGGTGCGGCCCGGTCGCCGTGCCGGTCATGCCCGAGGTGCCGATGACCTGGCCGCGGTAAAGGTACTGGCCCTTGGTGACCGAGATGTTGGCGAGGTGGCCGTAGAACGTCATCAGGCCATTGCCGTGGTCGATCTCGACAGTCTGCCCGCTGAGGCATGTGTGGCAGTTGGGCACGAGCCAGTTGGCGAGCAGCACACGCCCCGGCGCCGCCGCGGCCACCGGCTCGTAGGTCAGGCCGTAGTCGTAGCCGTCGTGGCCCGAGTAGTAGAGGTAGTCGTGGCCGCCGGGGGTCTGCGCGTAGCCCGCGCCGAAGCCAGGGTCGGGCCCGCCGACCGAGGACGACGCGACAGTGCCGTCGTAGCGGCACACCCGCCCGCTGACGTTGTAGTTGGGTCCGCAGTGGTCGAACAGCGACGTGACGTAGTGCGGGCCCATGAAGGGCAGGGTCAGGAACGCGCCGCTCGCGGGCGCCTGGCCGATGTTGGCGGTGCCGTCCTCGATCGGGCCGTACGCAACCTGGCTCGGGTAGGCCCAGCGCGAGTACTTGATCTGCTGGTGGCCGGGCGGCAGCGCCGAGTGCGCCTCCGCGGGGAGCGCAGACAATAGAAACGAACCGAGGGTGAGGACGAAGACAGCAACCCGCATAGCCTTGGTACCGAGGTTGCTCAACGTAGGGCCGCGCCCCGAACGCACCGCCGGAGATTTGGTTAAGTTTCGCAAATGACGCCTCTGAGCCAGGGGCGCGCCGCCGTGTTCGAGGAGCCGATCGGACCGAAGGGCGTGCGCATTCGCGACCGGCCCAAGACCGACGCTGAGCCCGGCGCCGTGGCGATCGCCGTCCGCGCCGCCTCGCTCAACCACCTCGACCTCTGGCTGGCCCACGGCGCCCAGCGCGTCCCGCCCCCACGCGTGATCGCCGCCGACGGCGCGGGCGTGGTCCACGCGTCGACCGAAGCTCGCTGGAAGCCGGGCGACGAGGTGGTCGTCTACCCCGTGGTGTGCTGCTGGGAGTGCGAATGGTGCCGGCGGGGCGAGAACGTGCGCTGCGTGCGCTTCGGGGTCGTCGGCGAGCACTCGGACGGCACCGCCTGCGAGCTCTTCCACATCGACGCGCGCAACGTCTTCGCCAAGCCCAAAGCGCTGTCGTGGGAAGAGGCGGCCGCGTTTCCGCTGACCTTTCTCACCGCCTGGCGGATGCTGACCACGCGGGCCCGGCTGCAGAAGGGCGAGCAGGTCCTCGTCGTCGGCGCCGGCGGCGGAGTCGCCGTCGCGGCCATCCGCATCGCCCGCCACCTTGGTGCGCGCGTCTTCGCGACCAGCCGCTCGGAGAGGAAACGCCAGCGCGCCTTGGAGATCGGGGCCGAGGCCGCCTTCGACTCCGCCGAGTTCAGCAAGGCGGTGCGGGAGGCGAGCGGCGGCGGCGTGGACGTGGTCGTGGAGTCGGTCGGACCCGCCACCCTCAACGAGTCCATGCGCTCGCTCGTCCCCGGCGGCCGCGTCGTCATCTGCGGCTCGACCACCGGCGTGAAGGCCGAGGTCGCGATGCCCAGGTTGTTCTGGGGCCAGCTCGACATGCTCGGCTCGACGATGGGCAACGCGAGCGAGTTTCAGGCGGTGCTGGACGCGATCGACGCGGGCTTGCGCCCGCTGGTGGACGAGGTCCGTCCGTTGAATGAGGTGCAGGCCGCGCTCGAGCGGCTCGATGCCGGCGAGCAGTTCGGCAAGGTCGTGCTTTCTATGGAGGGGTGACGATGCGGGGGTTCAAGGCGTTTCTGCTTCGCGGCAACGTGGTCGACCTGGCGATCGCCGTCGTCATCGGCGTCGCGTTCGCCGCGGTGGTTGCGGCTTTCGTGAAGGACCTCGTGACGCCTCTGATCGCGGCCATCGGCGGTCAGCCGGACTTCGCGGCTCTCTACTTCACGATCAACAAAAGCAAGTTCCTGTACGGCGACTTCTTCAACGCGATCATCGCGTTCCTCATCATCGCCGCGGTCATCTACTTCCTCGTCGTGGTCCCTTACACGGCGATGGTCGAACGGTCGCGCAAGGAGCCGCCCGCCGACCCGACGACGAAGAAGTGCACCGAGTGCCTGAGCGAGATCCCCAAGGACGCGCGCCGCTGCGCGTTCTGCACGTCACCCCAGACGGCCTAGCGGGCGACGGGCGGGGTCGCCTCTCGGTGTAGAGCTACAGCCCGGCGACCAGAATGTCGCCGGTGACCGCGCTGTCGATCAGGAACGCCGAGCGTCGGAGGCGTGCATCGCGGTCAGGACCGACGTGACGAGAGCGCGATCGCCACGGTCGTGGCGGTGATCAGCACCACCAGCCCGGCGACGGCCACGACCCAGCTCTGTGTCACCCCGCCGAGCATGGCCACCACAAGCAGACCAGGGACGAAGGCGACCGCTGCGATCCTGCGCTGGAGGTAGCGGCGGTACCGATCATCGTCGTCGGCCTTGGGGTTGCCCCTGGCGAACACGAAGTCGTCGATGAGGTCCCCGACATGATCACCGTGGGCCATTGGCGATCACCTCCTGCTCGGCTCTTACCCGTTTGTCGGCACGACCCAAACCTTCGACGCGGTCTCGTGGCTCAGCGTCACGTCGCGCCCGGCGACGCTGACCCGCACCGTCTTGCCCACCTCGTCGGTCTCAGCGATGCTGACCTCGCGCCCGGGCGTCAGCTCCCTCTTGTGGAGATACTCGAGCAGGGGCGGCGCCTCCCTCTCGGCCACCTCGGACACGCGCGTGATCGACGCCCCCTGGCCCGCGGCCAGCGAGGAAAGCCGCACCTCCCCCGGCACCACCTCGGTGTAACCCGGTATCGGGTTGCCGTGCGGACATGTCGCCGGCCGCCCGAGCACCTCGTACAGCCGCCGCTCGACCACGTCGGAAACCGCGTGCTCCAGGCGCGCCGCCTCCGCGTCGGCCGTCACCCAGTCCAGGCCGAGGGCGTCGGTCAGCCAGCGTTCCATGATCCGGTGCCGGCGCACGATCGCCTCCGCCGCCCGCTGCCCCGCCTCGGTCAGCTCGATCTCCTTGCGCCCGTTCATGCGCACGAGGCCGTCGCGGGTCATGCGCCGCAAGCCCACCGCCACCGTCGGCCGGCTCACACCCAGCCAGTCGGCGAGCCGGGCGCTGCGCAGCGGCTCCTTCTCGAACCACATGTAGTAGATCGCCTCGAGGTAGCGCGAGACGACCTCGGAGGGCTCTCTGCTCTCACCATTAGACTTGTCTAATTGCATCTTTTGAGCGTACTAACTTAGGGATGGGACTATGAGCCAGACCAGCGCGGTCCTGCTCGGGGCGCTCGCGGGGGGCACCATCTTTCTCGGCCTGCCGGTGGCGCGCATGCGCGGCCTGCCCAAGCCCGTCCAGGGTTTCCTCAACGCGTTCGCGACTGGGATCCTTGTGTTCCTCCTGTGGGACATCCTGAGCCACGCCGGCGAGCCTGTCGAGGCCGCGATCACGGACGGCCAGCGCGGCCAGTTCGCCGCCATGGCGGTCATCTTCGCCGCCGGCGTCGGGGTCGGGCTGCTGGGCCTCGTCTACTTCAACCGCACCGTCTTCAGCCACCTCCGCCACGGCCACGCCAATCCCAGCGCCCGTTCGCTGTCGCTGGCGATAGCGACCGGGCTCGGCCTGCACAACCTTTCGGAAGGCCTGGCCATAGGCCAGGCGGCACACGTGGGTGCGATCGCGTTCACCGGCGTGCTCGCCATCGGTTTTGCGCTCCACAACATCACCGAGGGCTTTGGCATCGCGGCGCCGATGACCACCGAGCCCAAGCCCGCGACGTGGGGGTTTCTCGGCCTGGCCGGGCTGATCGGCGGCGGTCCGACGTTCATCGGCACCTGGATCGGCTACCTCGCGGGCTCGACCTACTTTTCGGTCGCCTTCCTGGCGGTCGCGGCCGGCGCGCTGCTCTACGTGCTGAACGAGCTGTTCAACGTCGGCCGGCGCATCAGCTCACCGCCGATGTTCGCCTGGGGACTGCTGGGCGGATTCCTGACGGCCTTTGCGACCGACCTCTTCCTGATCGCGACGTCAGGCGCTTAGGAGGCGACCAGGTCGGCCTGGTCCTGGTCCTCAGGGTCCCAGTCGTGCCAGTCGGGGTAGCGCCATCGGAACAGCCGCTCCTGGATCTCGAATAGGCTGTCGAGAGTGTCCTGGACGGCGGTGCTGTCGCGCAGCGGCTCACGAAGGTTGCTCGGCATGCCCTCGACGAGCTCGCGGATCTCGGTCCGCACCGGCTTGGGCACAGTCTTGACGCCGTCGCGGTTCATCTCCTCGAGCCGCCACAGCACCCGGTCGGTGGCCTTGAGCATGCGGTGGAAGGCGTAGCGGCGCCTGATCTCACGCCGGTTGGCGGTCTGCTGCTGCTCGATGCGGGTACTGGTGCGGTCGATCATGGCCAGCTACGTTTCCTAGCTTAGCGGCTGCCGAAAGCCTGTTGAAAGACGCATTTCTAATACGCATCGAACAGTTGTTCAACCCCGTCGACGCCTGGGGCGAGTTCCGCAAGGGGGCCCGGCACGCCGCGGTCACGTTCGTCCTCTACCGTCAGGCCGGGCGCTGGATGGTGCCCTTTGTGCGCCGTCGCGCCGACCTGCGCGACCATCCCGGCCAGGTCGCGCTACCGGGAGGCGGAGTCCAGGCGGGGGAATCGGCCTGGGCCGGCGCCCAACGGGAGGTTGCCGAGGAGATCGGCGTGCCGGTCGGCCGCCTGGTTCCGCTCGGGGCGGGCGACATGATCTACGCGGCGGTCACCAACTTCTCGGTCGTCCCGTTCGTGGCGTATCTGCCTGACCCCGTCGAGTCCTTCGTCCACGACGTGCGCGAGCTCGAGGGCGTGCTCGCCATCCCGCTCGACCGGCTGCTCGACGACACCGCCTGGCTGGAGTCGGAGGAGCCGTGGCGCTTCCGCTACCTGGCCCACGAGGAGAGCGTGGTGTGGGGGCTGACCGAGCGGATCGTCTACGGCCTGGCGCCGCGGCTCAGGGAAGCACTCTCCGGAGGTCGAACGACGGATCCTCCAGCTGCGTCCTCGTGACGTTGCGGCGCGCCTCCATCGCGCGCCTGGAACGGGCGACCGTGTGGTGGTCGTTGAAGCCGGCGGCGGCAATCGGCCTCCCGCCCGCCAGGTAAAAGACCGTGAACGGCGGCTTGCCCATCTCCCCGCGGACGACGAGATCGTCCCACGGCAGCCCCGCGCCGACGTACTGAAGGTTCAGGTCGTACTGATCGGACCAGAACCACGGCACCTCCGTGTACGGGGTCGGCGCGCCGGCCATCGTCCTCCCCACCGCGAAGCCCTGGCGCTGCGCGGTCTGAAAGTGCTCGACGCGGATGCTGGTCTCGTAGAGGGGATGGAAGAACCGCGTCACGTCTCCAGCCGCGAACACCCCCGGCGCCGACGTGCGGCCCAGCTCGTCGGTGATGATGCCGGCGTCGACGTTCAGTCCCAGCGCCAGCTCCGTCCGCGGCGCCGAACCGACGGCGACGATGTCGGCGCGAGCCGGTGGATGCGCCTTCAGTCGCAGGTCAACGCCGCGCGAACGATGAACACCTGCGATGTATGCGCCGACCTCCGCGCCCATGACTCGCAGCAGCGGCTGCTCTTCGATCTCGGAGACGCGCACCTCGCAGCCCTTCTGTCGCGCGACCGCCGCAACCTCGCAGCCGATAAAGCCTGCGCCGACGATCTCCAGCGGCATCGCCGCATCGATCGCCGACTTCAGCGCGTCGGCCTCCGCCAACTCCCGTAAGTAGAGACCGTCCGGGAATCCAGGCAGATGGCGGGCGCCTGAGCCCGTGGCGATGCAAAGGAGGTCCCAGCCGATGGTCTTGCCGTCGTCGAGCAGGACTCGGTGGTCGTCGAGACCGAGGTCCCTCACACGCCTGCCGAGCTCCAGGTCGACGGCCAGCTGCCGGTAGTGCGTCGCCGGCCGGAGTGGAAGCCGCTCGCGAGGAACCTTGCCGAGGAGGTACCCCTTGCTCAGGTGCGGCCGCTCGTAGGGTGGAACCCGCTCGGCGCCGATCAGGGTGATGCCGCCCGCAAAGCCAGCGTCGCGCAGCCCGGCGCAAACCGCGTCGCCGGCCGGGCCGGCGCCGACGACTACCGCTCGTGTCGTTCCTAACTGGGCTCCCGCGAACTCAGCGCCGAAGGCTCGGAGCTCGTGGGGCCCTCCAGCTCCCGAAGCCGCCGCAGCGACCAGCCGAGAAAGCCGGCGAGCACGGCGACCGCGAACGCGTAGGCAACGATGAGGTACGTCACGGGGCCATCCTCGGCTCAGGCGCGGTCATCACCTTCACCTCCTCGGCCATGTGCATCCGCTCGTCGCTCAGGGTCTCGATTCTGTACCGGATCGCGATCAGCACCGCCGCCAGCGCCAGCGTGCAGGCCATCGTGAGCAGAAAGGTCGCGAGCATCTCCGGCGGCAGCGCGTCGTTGACCACGACGGGGCCGGGGTGCTGCGTCCTCCACCAGGTGACGCTGAAGTGGACGACCGGCACGTCGACGAAGCCGAAGATCCCTACCACGGCGGCGATGCGCGCCGCCTGGCGGCCGGGGTCGGCGAGGCGGCGCACCAGCAGGTAGCCGGCGTAGATCATCCACAGCACCAGGGTCGAGGTGAGTCGCGCGTCCCACGTCCAGTAGGTGCCCCAGATCGGCTTCGCCCACAGCATCCCCATCACCAGCGTCACCGTCGTGAACACAACGCCAACCACCGCGCCCGCGCGGGCGAAACGATCGGCCACCAGACTCTCGCGACGCAGATAGACCAGCCCGCCGATGAGGACCACAGTGAAGCAGCCGTAAGCCGCGATCGCCGAGCTCACGTGCAGGTAGAAGATTCTCTGCACAGGTCCCTGGAGGTAGTCGGTCGGCGCGTAGAGGAAGATCGCGGCGCCCGCGACCAGCATGAGAGCGACGGCCCCCGCCGCCCACCTCTCATGGCGGCTCATTCGTCCAGCACGAAGCGAGCGGCGAGGGAGGTGAGCACCACGAAGAGTATGTCGAAGTCGAGCAGCAGACCCATCGCCTCCTGGTAGCTGCCTGGCAGCCCCATCGCCGACTGCACCGCCTGCCCTCCCGCGACGATGAACGGGATCCACAGCGGCAGCGTGAGCAGCGGCAGAAGCAGCTCACGCGCGCGTACCCTGGCCACGATCGCCGCGAACAGGACGCCCAGCGCGGCCATGCCGACGGTCGCCAGCAGCACCGCGGCGACCACGTCGCCGCCCAGCGGCGTGCCGAAAAAGAGCGTCAGAGCGGGCAGGAGCACGACCTCGCACAGGACGAGCAGCACCGTCGCCGCCATGGCCTTGCCGGCGAAGATCGCGACCGGCGAGGCGGGCGTCATGAGCATCGCCTCGAGCGAGGCCTGCTCGCGCTCCGCGGCGAACGTGCGGCCGAAGGCGACGAGGCCGGCGAAGACAAGCGCGAGCCACAGGATCCCGGGGGCGATCGCGCTCGCGTTGTGCGTGTCGACCTGGAAGCCGAAGTTGCCGATCAGCAGGGCCAGGACGACGAACTGCGCCAACGCCGGCACCAGCTCGCGCGTGCGCCACTCGGACTTGAGGTCCTTGCGGGCGACCGCGATCGCGACGCGAACAGGGTTCATGTCACGACGTGCAGGCGCGTCGCCGTGCCGTGCGAGCGGCCGTGCCGCAGCTCGAGGGTGCGCTGGCACAGGCGGTTGGCGAGGGCTCTGTCGTGAGTAGCCATGATCACGGTCTTGCCCTGCATGACTCGTGTCAGGAGCTCGGCGGCGTCCTCGCCCAGGCTCGCGTCGGGTTCGTCGAGGACCAGGAGGCGCGGCTCGTGCAGGATTGCGCGCGCGATCGCAACGCGCTGCTGCATACCGCGCGACAGCTGGTCGGCGCGGCGGTGCGCGACCGAGGTCATGGCGACGATGTCGAGCGCCTCCTCGACGCGCGTGCGGCTGACCTCCTGGAGGTCGCAGAAGAACTCCAGGTTCTCGACCGCCGACAGCGCGGGGTACAGGCCGGGAGCGTGGGCGAGGTAGCCGACGTGGTGGCGCAGCCGCCGCTTCTCGCGGAAGGCGTCGAGGCCCGCGATCTGCAGCCGGCCGGCGGTCGGCCGCAGCGCAGTGGCGAGGACGCGCAGCAGCGTCGTCTTGCCGGCCCCGTTGTCGCCCAGCACCGCCATGTGCTCGCCGGTGTCGACGACCAGGTCCACGCCCTCGAGCACGAGGTCGCGCCCGAACCAGTGCGTCAGGCCGTTGGCGACGACAAAGCTCATTCGGGCGGGGTCTTGATCAGCGGCCAGAGCACGAATGGCCCGGCGAGAAACAGCAGGATGGTGGCGACGATGATGGCCATTGCCCCTATGCCGGCAGAGTAGCCGCTGCGCGGCGTCTTGCCAACTCCGCGTCCATCGCCCCCACGTTGCCCAGCAACACGCCCAGGATCAGCACGGCGCCGCCGGCCCAGATCCAAGTCACCAACGGGTTGACGAAGACCCGGAACGCCGCCCTCCCATCCTCATCCATACCTGCCAGGACCACGTAGACGTCAGCGACCGGCGTGGTCGTGATCGCCACGTGGGTCAGCGCCTGGCCCCCCAGGCCGGCGTAGACCGCCCGCGACGGCTCGAGCGTCTGGTCGCCGAACCTGATCGATGCGACCAGCTCGGTATGGTCACCGGCGTCGCGCTGCTCCGAACCTGTGTAAATAAGCGTGTACCCCGCGACCATCGCCTGCTCGCCCGGCGCCAGGGCGACATCCCTCTCCTGCTGGCCGAGCTGCGAGGCGGCGATGCCGGCGGCGACCACGGCGAGGCCGAGATGCGCCATGTAGGCGCCGAAGCGCCGGCGGCGCGCGATCACCGAGGCGGGGCTGCGCCTCAGCGCGCGGCCGTACTCGGTGAAGACGGTGGCGGCCGCGGCGGCGGCGAGGGGCAGCGCCAGCAGCAGGGGCGCCGACCTGACGCCGGCGACGGCAAGCGCCAGCAGCACCGCAATCGCGGTCAGGGCGGGCCAGCGCAATGCGCGCAGCGACGGCCTCCCCGCCTGGCGCCAGGGCAGTAGCGGCCCCACCGCGAGCAGCGCCAGCAGGGCCGCCAGCAGTGGGCCGGCCGCGCGCTCGTAGTAGGGAGCTCCCACCACTCGCTCCAGCCCGAACATCCCTGAGACCAGTGGCAGCAGCGTCCCCCAGAAGACGACCGCGATGACGCCGATCAGGAGCATGTTCTGGAGGACGAAGGCGCCCTCGCGCGACACGGGCTCGGCGGGGCGCGTCGCCGGCGCGCTGCCCAGCGCCGCCCGGGTCGCCAGCAGCACCGCCGAGAACGCGATGCATGCGCCCAGGAAGCCCAGGAACCACGGCCCGATCGCGCTGATCGCGAACGTGTGCACCGAGGGCACGACTCCGCTGCGGACGATGAAGGTCCCGAACACGACGAGCAGGAACGCGAGCATGACGAGGCCCAGGTTCCAGCCCCGCAGCCGGCCGCGCCTCTCCTGCACCTGGGACGAGTGCAGGTAGGCGGTCGTCGCCAGCCACGGCATGAGGGCCACGTTCTCCACCGGGTCCCAGCCCCAGTAGCCGCCCCAGCCGAGCACGTGGTACGCCCACCACATGCCGAGCAGCAGGCCCGCGGACTGCAGGCCCCACGCGACGAGCGCGAATCGCCGAGTGTGCCGGATCCACGCCGCGTCGCTGCGGCCGGCGAGCAGGGCCGCGCTTGCGAACGCGAACGGGACGGCGAACGCGGCAAAGCCCGCGAGCACCACCGGCGGATGGATGAGCATGCCCCCGTCGCGCAGCACTGGATTGAGCCCGAGACCGTCGGGCGGCGTCACCGAGAGGAGCTCGAAAGGGCTGGCGACGACCGCGAGGACGAAGAGGAAGAACGTGATGATCGCAGCCAGGATGCCCGCGGCATAGGCAGCGACCCGGCCGCCGAGCGCGCCGCTCGCGACCAGCGACGCGCTGCCGAGGAGGCCGAGGATCAGCGTCCAGTAGAGGAGCGACCCCTCCTGGCCACTGTAGAACCCTGCCGCCACGAGCGCGACGGGAGTCGATATGTCGGTGTGCTCGGCCACGTACGCGAGTGAGAAGTCGTGCGTCAGCAGCGCTGTCTCGAGGGCGATGGCCGCGAGCACCGTCATCGCCGTCGCGGCGTAGAACGCCCTCCGCCCGACCTGGACGAAAAGGTCGCTCTCGCGCCAGCCTGCCCAGAACGACAGCAGGGCCGAGAAGCCCGCGAGCACGAGCGCGGCGAGCAGGGCGCCTGCGCCCAGATATCCCAGGATCAAGAGGTGTAGGGCTGGGTCGCGAAGCGCGACGGGCATTTAGCCAGCAGCGTCCTGGCGTGGAACACGCCGTCCGCGCCCATCCTGCCCTCCGCCACGACCGTGATCCCGGGTCGGAAGATGTCCGGCAAGGTGCCCGTGTACTCGACGGGCATCGCGGCCGTACCGTCCTTCTCCGTGAACATGACGTGCAGGCCGCCGTCCGTCCTGACCACGTCGTCCTGCACGACACCCGCGACGCGCACGTCACCGCCCGGCTGGTGCGCGTGCAGCTCCGAGACCGTCAGGTAGTACTCGGCCGAGCCGCCCGACGCGGTGTAGATCAGGTAGGCCACGCACGCCACGACGACTGCCACCGGCGCGCCCCACCTCAGCGCGACGCTCACGTCGTGATCAGCTCGAGGTAGTGGTCGAGGGTCGGGCGGTCGAGCGGACCGACGAACGACGCCACTACGATCCCCTGCTTGTCAATGAAGAACGTCGTGGGCAGGCCGGCCACCCCGTACGACTGGTACGTGCCGAGCACGATGGGTCCCGCCGGGTAGGGGTGCGGATGGTTCTTCTCGAAAGACTGGTAAGCCGCGTACGTGTCCTGGTTGTTCGCGCCGACGAACCGGACGTCGCCCTTGACCTCGCGAGACGCTTGCGCGAGCACTCCGCCCTCCTCGATGCATGGTCCGCACCAGGAGGCCCAGAAGTTCAGCACCACTGGGCTGCCCTGCAGCTCCCTGATGCGCACGACGTCGCCCGAGGCCGGCTTGATGCCGAGCTGGGGCGCGGTCTTGCCGAGCACCGGCGGGTTGGACAGCGCTGCGTGCCGCAGCCCCCAGGCCAGCGAAAGCATCAAGATCGAGGCGAGCACGATCGCCACGGCCCCGATCGCGATCGAGCGGCGAGACATCCGTCTGGGAGTCTAGTTAACTCGGGAGAGCGTTCGCGGTCGCGATCCGGGCGTACAGGCGACCACTCGGCTTGACCGTGCGCTCGAGCGTCTTGCGGTCGACGGCGATCAGCCCGAACTTCGGCGTATAGCCCCGCGCCCACTCGAAGTTGTCCGTGTTCGTCCAGTGGAAGTACCCACGGACGTCGACTCCGTCCTGGATGGCGGCGTGCACGTACGCAAGCAGGTCGGGCAGGTAGCGCTCGCGCACGCTGTCATCTCCGGTCGCGATCCCGTTCTCGGTGATGTAGACCGGCTTGCGATACGTCTTCAGCTCGCTCAACACCTCACGCATCCAAGCCGGGTTCGACGGCCACCCCATGTCAGTCACCGGCACGTTCGGAGGGTTGAAGCGGCGCACGAACTGGTCCTGTGGCCGGCGCGGATCGAACGCGCACATCTGCCCCCAGTAGTGCGCAAGGCCGATGTAGTCGCTCGTCGCCTCCACGATCCTGGCCAGCCGGCCGCGGCCGGCGGGCCAGCGGTCGGTAACCGCCTGCGCCGCCGCGGCGGCCAGGCGGTCGCGCCGCGCTCGCGACGCGGGCAGGAAGAGGAACTTGTGGTGCGACAGCCCCACCGGCGTGTCCGGCCAACGCCGCTTCAGGGCGCGGTACGCGAGCTCGTGCGCGCGGCGCATGTTGCGGGTCACTCGGTACTGGGCGGCGAGGTCGCCGTGGCGCCCCGGAGGAAACTCGCCGGTGATCCATCCGTTGGCGCCGTAGATGCTCGGCTCGTTGAGCGTGCACCACATGCCCACGAGGTCGCCGAGCTCGTCGCCGACGCGGTTGACGAATGGGAGGAACGCGCGCGGCGATTCTGACGCCGTCCAGCCACCCTTGCGGACGAACCACAGCGGGTTCGTGAAGTGATGGAGCGTGACCATCGGCATGATCCGCTGCTCGCGCAGCTCGCTCAGGACGTCGCGGTAGTGCCGGATCTGGCGCGAGTCGAACGTGCCCTCGGAAGGCTCGATCCTCGACCACTCGATCGAGAGCCGGTGCGCGTTCTGGCTCATGTCGCGCAGCAGGGCGAAGTCCTCGCGGTAGCGGTGATAGTGGTCGCAGGCGATCGCCGAGGTGTCGCCGTTGGCGATGTGTCCCGGCTGCTGCTCCCACTCCCACCAGTCGCAGTTGCGGTTGTCGCCCTCTACCTGGTGGGCCGCGCTCGAAGTTCCCCAGAGGAAGCCTCGGGGGAAGCGACGCTGCCCCTCTCCCCTCGGGGTGAGGGGTTGGGGGTGAGGGTTCAAGCCGCGGCGCTCGCCGGCCTGTCGACCCGCGGCGCCGGGATGTACTCCCACGCCTTCGGCGCCTCGCCGTCCATGTCGAGCTGAAGCATCCCCGCGCGCTCCATCGACTTGCGGTGCAGCTCGCGCTCGTTCTGCGGCCGGCCGTCGAGCAGGATCCACGCCGCGTTGAGGGGGTCGGCGTGGCTGACGATCGCCGCCGCCTCGCCCGGGTGCTGGGTGGCGACCCGGCGGGCGACGTCCAGAATCCGCTCGCCCATGGCCTCTATCGTCTCGTCGCCCGGGAGCATCCCGCGCCTGGCCTTGTGCACCACCCAGAGCGGTCGGCGGACCGGGACCTGCCAGTACGGAACGCCCTGCAGGTAGCGCGAGAACTCCGCCTCGGTGAGCTTGGGGTCAGCCTCGAGCTGAGGCGGCGGCGAAAGCTGGGCGGCGATCATGTCCGCCGTCTCCCTCGCCCGGTCGAGCGGGCTGTGGACGATGAGGTTGATCCCGGCCGGTCGCAGGCGCTCCCCCAGGGCCGCCGCCTGGGCGCGGCCGCGGGCGCTCAGAGGAAAGCCGGCGAGATGCCCATAGAGGACCCGATGCGGGTTCTCGACGTCCGCGTGCCGGATGAGAAAGAGTCGGGTGATGTGAAGAGGCTACCGGCGGTAGGCGCCGACGGT
>Ga0209057_1001279_pt1 | contig 20598 bp, 22 predicted proteins | sample GraSoiAngelo_146_FD_185903 | JGI IMG/M metagenome (GOLD analysis project Ga0209057, IMG submission 185903) | Grasslands soil microbial communities from the Angelo Coastal Reserve, California, USA - 14_1009_05_30cm (SPAdes) (version 2) | ecosystem: Environmental > Terrestrial > Soil > Grasslands ... | reverse complement strand
CCCGAGCCCTGACACAAAGGCGGGCCGTGCCGCACTCGCCAAGGACCCAAAGAGTCCCGGGAGCCTCGGCCTCGCGATCTCAGAGGCCGTCGAGGACGCCGCCACGCGGGACGACACGAAGTACTCGCTTGGATCCGTCCTGAACCACGTGCTCATGCACCAGACGGTCATCGGCCAGGAGGCCAAGAAGCAGCTCGAGCTCGCCGGCGAGCGGCCAGACATCCTCGTCGGCTGCATCGGAGGCGGCTCGAACTTCAGCGGATTCGCGTTCCCGTTCGTCGGCGACAAGCTCACCGGAAAGATCGAGAGCCTCCGGATCATCGCGGTCGAGCCGATGGCGGCGCCGAGCATCACCAAGGGTCGGTACGTCTACGACTTCGGGGATGAAGCGATGATGACGCCGCTCGTGAAGATGCACACGCTCGGCCACTCCTTCATGCCGGCGCCGATCCACGCCGGCGGGCTCCGCTACCACGGCATGGCGCCGGCGGTGAGCGCGCTGTACGAGCAGAAGCAGATCGAGGCCATCGCGGTCCACCAGCGCCCGACCTTCGAGGCCGCGGTCATGTTCGCGCGCGCGGAGGGCTATCTTCCCGCGCCCGAATCCGCGCACGCGATTCGCGTGGTGATCGACGAGGCTCTGAAGTGCAAGGAGTCCGGCGAGGCGAAGGTCATCGCGTTCAACCTGTCCGGGCACGGCCACTTCGATCTCGGCGCGTACGAGCGCTACATGAACGGCGAGCTTGAGGATTACGAATATCCGGCCGACAAGGTGCGCGAGGCGCTCGCCGGCTTGCCGAAGGTCGCCGTGTAGGTGCTGAGTCGACGCATTGACGGGAGGACCGCATGTATCGCTGGATCGTTTTCATCCATATCGCGAGCGTGCTGGGACTGCTCTTGGTCCATCCGGTCACGGTCGCGTTCCACCTGAAAGAGGAGCGCAGTGACATCCGGATCCGCGAGCTGCTCGAAGTCACCGAAGCCGCGAGCACCCTGCGCTGGTTCTTCTTCGGGCTCACGGTGGCGTCCGGCGTTGTCCTCGGTTTCCTGGGTTCGTGGTGGGGAACCGCCTGGATTTGGGCGGCGCTCGCGATCTTCATCGCGATTGGCGTGGTGATGAACGTCTACGGCGGCCGGACCATCGATCGCATCGCCGACACGCACGACGACACTGAGATGGAGCGCCTGCTCACGCGTTTCCGCCCGGGGCTTTTGGCCGTGACTGGGGCGGGCGGTCTCCTGATCATCCTGTTTCTCATGCTTTTCAAGCCGTCGCCGGGGTAGGCCAGAGTGCCGAAGTCACGAGCTGAGCGAGACCGCGGGCGCGGCGAGACGCCGTCGAAGCGCGCGCTGCGTGGGGCTCAAAAGACCGGACGGCAGAATCCCGAGCGAGGCGTCACCAGCCGGGCTCGCAAGCGCCGCCAGGGTCTCGAGGACGTGCCCGATCCGAGATACGGTGGCCGTCCCGGCGAGCAGAAGTCGAAGTGGCGGCCGCCGGCCGAGCTCATGACCCCGCGCCAAAAGCGGATCGCGAAAAACAAACACGATTCCTGAGGCGCTGTTCTGATCAAAACCAGGTGTGGTCGTCTGAGCTTTCTGGCACGGCGCGCCTCATCCGCTTAGGTTACCCAGACCGTTCACGAAGGAGGCGAAATGAAAGGGCTTGTCGCCTGGCTCGGCACACCGGTCGGCCGTTTCGTCCGCGACCTAGTCGAGGGCGCGATCGCGGGAGCAGTCGCCGCGGTCGTTGCGCTGCAGCTCGACGTAGCGACGCCGAAGGTGATCCTGGCGGCCGCGGTCACCGGCGCCGTCGCGGCCGCAATCGCCGTCGCGCGGCGCGCGCTCGTGAACGCGGTTTCGCCGGCGACTCCCGGGCAGCCCTAGCACCGCAAGGTTGCGGCGCGCCGAGGTGCGCATCATCGCCTGATCCCCCCGGCTAGTCGGCGACGGGTCGCACCTCGACGGCGCCTCCACCGGGCCAGCGCTTCGCGATGGCGATCGCCTCGTCCTCATCCTTCACGTCCACGACGGCGTAGCTGCCCACCGACTCCTTCGCCTCGATGAACGGACCGTCGCTGACCATGGGCAGGTCCTTCTTGCGGACACGCCCGAGACGGACGGTCTTCGTCCCCCGCGCCAGGCGGTGGCCTTCGACGATCCGTCCTGACCCCGCGTGCTCTGCGAACCACTTGCCGATGTCGGCGACTCCGGCCTCCCGCTCGCTCTGGGGAAGCGCCATCCATTCGTCTTCGATCGCGTAGAAGGTGAGCATGTAGCGCACGTTGTCCTCCTCGCCTCGTCAGGGTTCCACGGTACCGACGAAGAGCGGCAGGAGGGATCGACAAAATGACACTGCGGCGGCGCCCACCCTGCCGCGCCACTGATCCCTCGGGCGGGCCCATAGTGGCGCTCCAGGTCACGCAATGCCGGATGGAACCGTCCTCTACGAGCCCCGTGGGCCGCAGCTCTGGCAACCGGGATGTGCTGCTCTCGGCGTTGTCATCGGCATCGCCGCGATCGCGACGGGACAGCTCGGCGGCATCGTGCTCGTCGTGCTGTTCGGCCTCTTCCTCGCGGTCTCCGTGATGTGGTACCGGCAACGGCCGGATCGACTGACGATCGACGAAGCCGGATTCACCGTGTCGCATGGCGCCCTCACGTCTCGATGTCTCTGGTCGGAGGTCGAAAGCGCGACGGTCGTTCGCGGCAAGGGGCGTCCATGGGTGCATATCCAGTTTCGGTCTGACAGCCAGGCGACGTACCCGTGGCGGAAAGCCCTGCCCGGTTCTTCGCGCCGGACCGCCGCCACGCTGCCGGCGAACTATGGGATGGATCTTGACGAGCTCGCGGCGCTCCTGGAGCGCAGACGTCGGCAGGCCCTCGCGAGCGAGTCGGACGCCCCCGATACCCCGACTGACGGTCCCGAGGAGGCCCTGCCGGCGGGTTACATCATTCACACGATCGACGACATTGGTGTCGAGATCATCCGGCCCGGCGTGACTCTGTCGTGCTTCACCTTGTTCGTCGGCGTCTGGACCGTGCTCTGGGATATCGCGACGATCAGCGTGATCGCTGCAGCGGGTCGGGATGGCTTCGACGCTGGCGAGGTAGTCCTCCTGGCCCTGACCGCGGCGGTAGGTGCGGCCTTCACGGTGCTCGGTCTTCGCGCGTTGCTGATCCGCCGGTCGTGGGTGGTGACTGATGGAGTGGTCGACGAGCGGTCGACCTTCAAGGGAATAGGCGAGATTCGCCACCGCCGGCACCTCGATGTCGCGCGGATCGAGATGCGAACTGGGCTCTGGGAAACCGGAGCGGGCAGGACCGACGATCTCGTCCTATGGACGCGGGGAAGTTCATCCCCGCTCGAACTGCACCCAAATGTCGAAAACACGCCAGGGCCCCTCCGCGCGCTCGGCCACCTCTTTGCGCGACACACGAGGCGACCATTCACGACGGTTGAGCAACGTATCCCGGAGCCGAAGCCGCCTGAGAGCGACTGAAGGATGGGGGAGCCTCAATAGTCGAGAAGTCGAGATGGATCGACAAAGAGGATGTCGCCCGCCGCGGCGAGCCGAACCGCGAATTCGTATCGGGGCGCTCGAACCGCCGGTTTCCCCGCGATTCGACGCCGACGACCGACTTGGCGCGCGATCTCGGCCAAGACGATCGATGCCAGAAAGCGTAGGGGAGGATCTTCGAACATTTTTAGATCCAGCGTCGCGGTCTTCACCCGACCATGCTTCACGTGGATGAGATCCGCGGGTTCAGAGCCAACAACAATCACTTGCCGCTGTCCACGTGTGAGCGCCTCTCGCTGAAGCGGGTTTGCTGGTCCAGATGGCAACACGACCACGACTTCCTCGAATCGTTCGAGGTCGTCGACTGACGCCCGGTGTATGCGTAGCGGATTCTTGTGCCGACGCGCAGCCGCTCGGGCTTCGCGTCGCCGCGCGGCGGATCCCTCAAACCACCCGGCGCCCCGATCCTCGAGAAGGACGTCGCGAAAGCCGAGAGCGGCGGCGGAGCGAAGACTCGATCCGACCTCGACGTGGTCGCGTCCTATCAGTAACAAGGACGGCCTACGAGAGTCCGGTCGTGCGGTTTGAAGCTGTCGTGCCGATCCATGCAGCACGTACCACCCCGCGACGGCCGCGGCCGCCGCGACGTTGAGGGTCGTCACGGTTCGCGACTGCGTCGGTATCTCGAGGGTTTCCGCGGCCAACGCGAGCGTTCGCGGCGAAAGCCCACGTCGTTCGTTGCCCACCGCGATCGTTGCATCGTCTCGCAGAGGCGCCCTGCCGTAGATGTCCCGGGCGCCAGCGACGTTCTCGATCGCGATGAGATATCCCTCGATCGACGCTGCGCGGGTGGCGCCAAGGAGTCGCGCCACATCCGCGATTCGTGCGATATTCGCCGGATTCTCGACGCCGTCAGCGAAGATCGAGAGTGTCAATCAAGTCGCGCGCGGAGCCTCCGCGCGATCGCTTCGGCTCGCGCGTCGTGATCGCGAGTCCGCGCCGCAGCTTCACCGCGCAGCCGGCGCTCGTGTTGCAACATGTGGTGGCCGAGCTCGTGCGCGAGAACATACGCGAGCATGAATCGTCGCAGGGTCGAGCCGGGCCATGCGACGATGCCTTCACGATCAGTGACCGCGCCCGCGGCGCGCAGACGTGATCGCTCGTCCGCGGGTAGGTCAAACCCGAGACGCCACGGCGGGAGTGGTTGGTCGTAGAGCACGATCTGGCCAGGTCCGATGAGCTCACCCAGCGGTATGTGTTTCGACGTGACCGGAGCCGGCATGAGCTCGATCGCAACGACGCCGTAGTAGGCGCCCTCGCCGAACCTACGCAGAGCCTCACGGATATCGGCGGCCGATGCCGGATGGTGACGACCGGGGCTGGGCCGTCGGCTTCGTACGACCGGAAGCTTGGCGCGCCGCGCGGCGCGAATCCGGCGCGGGTCGCTTCGGAGGCTCTTCGTCATCTTTACTGCCGATTATCGGAACGGCGAAGCAGAATGCCGAGGATCATCACGTGCGATACGACCGCGGCCGGGACGATGACGATGGGGATGTAATACGCGGCGCCGAGGTCGCTCACGACGCCGGCGCCGCGGGCCTGAACGAAGGCGTTGGCGAAATCGACGAGGCCGACGACGCTCACAGCCCATGTGAGCGGGATGCCGAGCCGCGAGCGCGCCCGAAGCGCTGCGATGGCTGCAAGCGCGAGAACAGCGGCGAGCGTCGTCCCGAGGGCGGCAGGTATCGCGAAACTCTGCGCGAGCGAGGGTCGCACCAGCGCCGGAGCCAGGAAGCCCAGGCCGATGTAGCGGAAGGCCTGCACCACGAGGAGCGGCTGCAGAGCGGACTCTCGCGGCAGCCCCGCGAGTCGCGGTGCGACGTACCAACGCGCCAGCATTCCGATCGTGGCGAACGCGAGGACGACCTGCGCCGGGAAGACGAGGTCCGTCGACATCCGTCGGGACTTTATCCCCGAGGAGGGAAGGCGGCTTGACACATCGGTCGCACCCTTGCCCCTGAGAAACCTGATCTTGCGCCCTTCGTCCATTTGGCGCATGATTAGGTGAGTGCTGACCGTGGCGGGCTTGGTTGCGGACTATCTCCAGTATCTGGCGCTCGCGGGCCGCTCAGGCAGAACAATCGGCAATTACCGCCAGTACCTGGCGAATTTCACCGGATTCGCCGATCGCAACGGAGCGCCCGCGAGCGGCTCCGCCAACAACATCACCCGGGATCTGATCGCTGCCTACCAGGTCGCGCTATCGCGACGGGCCCAGCCTCACGATCCAGATGCTCGCATCTCCCTCGCAACCCGAAACCTGTACGCGGTCGCGCTACGCGGACTGCTCCGACACGGTGTGACCCGCCTGAAGCTGGACGTCCCGGCGCCCGACACGGTCGTTCTCGCCAAGGTCGGCGAGAAGACCATGCGTCGGATGGAGGTCGAAGACTTCGCGCGACTCCTCGAAGCGCTCTCGAAAGGCACACCGCAGGAGCTTCGCGACCGCGCGTTGCTTGAGGTGCTCTTCGCCACTGGCTGCCGGCTCAGCGAGCTCTGTGGGCTCACTAGACGGCGCGTAAACCTCAAAACCCGAGAGGTGGAGGTTCTGGGCAAAGGCAAGAAGGTCCGCGGAACGTTCCTCACCCAGCGTGCGGCCGATGCCCTGGCGGCGTACCTTGCGACCAGAAAAGACAGCTCGCCGTTCGTATTCGTCTCGCGGCAAACGGTCCGGCACGTTCTCGACTTGAACACCGGAGTGCGCGAACCGAGAAAAGGTGTCTATCCGCTGGCTCCGCGAACCGTGCAAGCGCTGGTCGAGCACCTTGGCATGCGCGCCGGACTCCCCGACGATCTGTCTCCGCACTGGTTCCGTCACGGCCGCCTCACCATCATCGCGCGCCACGCAGGGCTCCTGGCGGCCCAGGAACTCGCCGGGCACGCGAGTCCAAACACCACCCGGCGCTACACCCGGATTACGTCCGCAGAGTTGAAGGGGCACTTCGACGAAGCGGAGCGCAAGGAGCGCGCGGATTGACGACGGATGATCGCGCGGACAATCCGCAAGGTCGTCATCTGGCGGCGACGCACCCACGGGAACAAGAAACGAAGGCGTTCCCACTTCCGTGGGATCGCCTTCGTCGCGCCTTCCTGCATAAGAGATGCCAAGCGGCGCGGGAGGGTTTCTCCCGCGCCGCTGCCTGCTACGGTTGGACCGTCGTCTTCGCCGTGGCCGTGTTGTTCGCGGTGTTCGGATCCGTCGGCGAGACGAGGGTCACCGAGGCCGTGTTGGTGATCGTCCCCTTACTCGTCGGCTTCACCACGAGCGTGATCGTCACGGACGCACCGCTCGGCATCGTGCCCACGTCGCAGACGACTGCGGTCTTCGACGGCTTGAGCGTGCAGGATCCCTGCGTCGTGGTCGTCGCCCCGTAGCCCGCGTTCTTCGGGAGCTGATCGGTGACGCTCACGCCGACCGCCTTGTCCGGGCCGTTGTTCGTCACCACGATCGTGTAGGTGAGGTTCTGCCCGACGTGCGCGGGGTCGGGCGCGTCCATCTTCGTTATCGCCAGATCGGCGCGGCACGTCTGCGCGACGTTGTAGTCGGATCCGTAGTTCGAGTCGGGAGCGCGGTCCGCGCGGGCGATGTAGCGAAGCCCGTTCCCCGCGAAGAGGAATGCCCCGGCAGTGTCGGCAAATGTGTTGGTCAACGTCGCACCGTCGGCCGGAGTACCGACATCGGCGCGCGGCACGTGAATGACGAAGCTGCCGCTCGGCCCCGTCGTGAAGTCACCTGTAGCGGTGTGCCGGCCGCGGTAGGCGTCCGCACCCGCGTCGAAGGTCCCATCGCTGAAGGCCGCCAGCATCTTGTTCCCGGAAACCGTGGTCGTCGCCTGCGCGAACCACCACGTACTTCCGCCAGGCGCGTTGGCCGTGCCGGCCTGCTGCCAGTACACGCTCCAAAGGCCCGAGAGGACGTTCGGATTCTCAGGCGTCGGGGGCGCCTGGAGATTCTTGATCGTGAGCGTGACATCGATGTTCGCGCTGCCGGCGCTTGAGCCGAAGGAGGCGTTCACGATGTCGAGGTTGTCCATGTTCTGCCCAGAACCGCCGGGGTAGTTGTTCGGCGCGTCGTTCAGGAAGTCGAGGATCTGCGGGCCAGGGCACGTAGTCCCCTGCGGTGGCGTCGGAGGTGGCGGCGGAACCTTGCAGTCATTGATGAGCGCCGCGCCGGTCGTCGCACTTGCGCCGGTGCACTGGCGCGTGAAGTACAGGACCCCGCTTCCGGGAGCGGCGTGGTCATCCGTGTAGGCGATGTCGGCCGCACCGTTGGTTGGATCGACCGACACCTGGAAGAAGTCGAGGAGCGTGCGATCTCGTGCCGGGGTGCTGAGGTTGCAGCCAAGGCCGTCGATGCAGATCGGGCCCGTGTGGATGATGTGATCACTCGCCTTGAACACGCCCCAGGTGGCGCCACCGTCGATTGTCTGCGCCATGTAGACGTTCCACTGATTGTTGACGTCGTCCTGCGGGCTGGGCTGGGCCCCGGCGCCACCCTGTGCACCGTAGAAGACCAAGTCGACGACGCCGGACTTGCCCGCGTCGGCCCACGGCATGATCGTCGTGTTGACCCCTGCCGGGTTTGGAATCAGGCTCGGCGCGGCCGCCGGATTCCATCCGGTGCCCGTGGCGTCGGCCTTGACCAAGATGTTGTTGCCGTCGGTCCAGATCGCGTAGACCCTGCCGCCGGCGTCGACCGCGGTTATCGGGAAGATGCGGTCGTAGCGCGCGCCGAGCGGACCGTGAAAGACCTCGTAGTTTCGCCAGCTGATGACCGGTGCGGTGGGCGCGGGAAGGTCCGTCACCGTGCCGACCGCCTCATACACGCGGTTGAAGTTTCCCGTTCCCGCGAGGCCTTGGTTGATGTTGTCCTGAGCGCTATCGGGCGTGACGAAGATGGAATACAGGGTGAGCTGACCCGTGACGGACCTGCGGGCCACGATGTTCCCGAGCCCGTTCCCGGCCGGATCCGGCGGCGAGTTAATCCCGCCCTGCCACTGAGGCGGGGGCACGTCGGTGTTGTTGATAATCGGACCGTTCTGAACGTAGGTCTGCCCACCGTCTCGCGACACACCGAGCTGAATGTCGATCACGCTCACGTCGTGGTAGGTCATGTAGACGTCGGCGAACCCAAGGCTGTTGAGCTTCGGGTCGGCACTCATCCACATGCGATCGTCACCCGCGACCTGCTGCGAATAGGGATTCGGTGGACCGAAGGTCGTGCCGCCGTCGTTTGACTTACCCGTCGTGATGTTCGCAAGGGTCAGGCTCGAGTACGCGAGAGCGTCATCCGACGGCGCCCCAAAACCGGGGAGGGCCGCGGTCTCCTGAGGCCCGATCGCCCAGTCGCAGTCGCCGCCACCAGCGGTGTGATCGGGGAAGCCGAGGAAGGCCGACGCCGATCCGTCATGTGTGACTCGGAACGCTTTGCAACCCGCCGGGACTCCGATGGGGGCGATCACGAACGATCGGCCGAACCTGTCGGTCCTGATGCTTGGTTCTCCGGCACCGCTGCTGCCGGACAGCAGAAGGTTCGTGTTGAACGTCGCAGACGGGGGCAGGGCCGTCACGAGGTGTCCGCCTCCAAGAAGAGACGTCGCCGCCGCAACAGGACTCGCGCCAAGTGATGAGCTGAGCGACGCGACGAAGAGGACCACCATGAGCGAAGAAAGGGCGCGCGCTCGATGAGCGCTGCGTGGCATGCGAGTACCTCCCGCTAACGATCGGATTTTCAGTGGAACGTCCGTCGGCCTCGCAGCACGAGTGGTGCCAGAACAAGTGCGCGCTCGCTTTACCGCCCGGCGCGATTCGGTCAATGGTCGGTGAATGAAACGCCACAATCGTGGAGCCCGCATCTCACAAACCCCTCGGTTGGTCCGTTTGAAAATGTGAAGTGCTGCAGCTGTCTGACAAAACGCTCGCCGAGGGGGTCGCTGAGCTCTCGCGGCGGGATCCACATCTCGCGCGCGTTATCCAGCGCCATGGCGCGCCTCCGTTGTGGGACCGGGCTCCTGGTTTTCAGACTCTCGTCCAAATCATCCTCGAGCAACAGGTCTCGCTGGCCTCCGGACGCGCCGCCTACGCGCGGCTGGAGACGGTCGCCGGTGAAGTCACCCCAGGAAGCGTCGCGGCGCTCGACGACGCCATGCTGCGGGGCGCTGGGTTGACGCGACAAAAGGTGTCGTACATCCGAGGGCTGGCGCAGGCGATCGTCGCGGGCGAGTTCGACCCTAGCGGTCTCGCCTATCTGGATGACGACGCAGCCCGGACCGCTTTGATCAAGCTCAGAGGTGTCGGGGCGTGGACCGCGGACATCTATCTCTTGATGGCTCTCGGCCGCGCCGACATCTGGCCCGCGGGCGACCTCGCGCTTGTGGCCGCGATGCGCGAGGTGAAGCGAATGCGCTCGCTACCGAGTTCCGACCGCGTCGAACGAATCACGCGCGCGTGGAGTCCCTGGCGCGCGGTCGCGGCGCGCGTGCTCTGGCATCACTACCTGAGCACGCCGCGCACCCGCGGGACCGTTAGCGCCGCGAAGCCGTCTTCGCGTCGAACGCCTGCCCCGTCTCGACGTCCGGCCCCGAAAGGTCCGCGCTCGGTACGCCGGTCGACAAAGCCTTCGCGAGCCAAAGCTGCAACCGCTTGGTCCACGTCAATGGCTCGTACGCCTCCAGGTGGTCGTACACGCGTTTGAGCATCGCGCGGTCTGCGTCGGTGAACATGTCGTCCTCCTGCAAAGCATCGCGAACGATCCGGTCGAGGTCGAGGGTCCCGGGACATTCCGTCGGCACGATCGCGTGATGCGGCAGTACCGTCGTCCCGACGTCTAGCGCCAGCCCGTAGCGGCTTGCGATGTCCGCATGAAGCCGTGCGGACGCGGCGTAGAGCGCATCGGTCGGCGGCATCGCCGGACCGGCCTCGTGCTCGATGCCGATGGAGCGCTGGTTCACGGGGAACACGCCGGCGTGATAGGCGGTGTCGTCCTCGCTCACGAGCTGCGCGATGCGTCCGTCCGACCCGATGACGTAATGCGCGGACAGGATGCTGGACGGGTTCAGAAACCTGCGGATCGCGCCCTCGAACATCACCACGGTCCAGTGGTCGACGATGAGCTCGACGGTATTACCGGCGCGCCCGACCGTGTAGTTGCTTGCCGGCACCGGTCCTCGCCACTGGATCGCCATCTCGTAAAGCAAACGCCGTGAGACCCTAGAGCGTGATGGTCCGGCTCTTGCTCGTTGCGTTTGTGTTACTCGCCGCGTGCGGACAGCCCGCGGCCGTTTCGCCGTCCCCGAGCGTGACCGCGACGGTCGCCGTCGCTTCGTCGACCCCGAGTCCGACACCGTCGCCCTCGCCGACGCCCTCCCCCACTCCGAGCGTCCTGCCGATCTTCGACGCGCATATGCATTACAGCCGCGAGTCGTGGGTCGCATATCCGCCCGAGAAGATCCAGGCGCTCCTCGATTCGCTCAGCGTCACCGCCGCCCTCGTGTCCAGCGCGCCGGACGAGGGTACTTTCCGGCTCAAGGGGGTCCTGGGCGACCGGGTCATTCCGATGCTTGGCCCGTACCGCAACGGCTCGGATGTCTTCTCGTGGGCGCGCGACGGGACGATCGTGCCGTACGTCGAGTCCGCGTACCGCGCCGGGCAGCATCGCGGGTTCGGCGAGTTCCACCTGAACGTCGGGCAGATCACGCTGCCGGTCGTCCGGAGCGTGATCGCGTTCGCGCAGTCGAAGAATCTTTTCCTTCAGGCACACGCCGACGCCCGCGCCGTCGCCGAGCTCTTGAACTACGTCGGCGCCGACCAGATCGTTCTGTGGGCGCACGCCGGCGTGACGGCGACTCCCGAACAGATCGACGCGCTTATGGCCAAGTGGCCGAAGCTATCGGTCGAGCTCTCGCTCCGCGATGATGTTGCGCCGCAGGGTCAGCTCGATCCGAAGTGGCGCGATCTTCTCCTTAAGTACAGCGATCGCTTCATGGTCGGCACCGATACGTGGACCGTCGGCGGCTCGTACACCGGCAACGAGCGCTGGGACGCCTACGCCGACATCGTGAATCGGATCCGCGGATGGCTCATGCAGCTGCCGGATGAAGCGCGCGCGGCGATCGCCTACAAGAACGCGGACCGCTTCCTGGCGCAGCTCCCCCGCTAGACCTGGGGCGGGATCGTGGGCGGCGTCGGCTCGGCGACCACGCGGCGCGATGATCGCGAGCGGAAGACGATTCCGCTGCCGAGCAAAATGAAGAGCACGAGAAGCACGACCAGGCGCGGAACGTCGGGGTAGATGCTCTCGGCGGTGAGCACCCGCTCGGAGGTGCCGGTCAGATCGAGATGCCACACCAGACGTGAGTTATCGCCGGGCACCCCGTTCGTCGCTGTCACCACGCCTGGAACGCTGACGAAGTAGTCGTACGTGATGCCCGCGAGGATCGCTTGCGCGAGCTGCTGCGAGGTCGCATCGGTGGCCGTCGGCGTTCCCGTCGGACTCGTGGGCGCGCTTGGCGACACGACCACCCGGACCGTGTAGTGGCGCGCGATGAGCCAATCGTCGGCGTGAACGCTGATCGTGCCGACGTCGAATCCGCCGGTCGATGTCTTCGCCACGGCGGTCTGCGCTTCGGCGAGGCTCACCGATCGGCTCATGCGGAGGTGGACCGCCGCGCCTTCGGAGTTATCGCGGATCTGCCACTGCGTTCCTGTCTGCCCCTGCGCTTGGCTTTTCGTCGCGGCGTCAGTCATCGCCTGCTTCACCGCGCTGCCGAGGAGGCCGTCGGCGTCGACGTTGACCTCCTGTTTGACGGAGGCGCCGGGCAGGATCGGATTCGGCTCGATCGTCTGTGTCACGCCGAGCGCGAACTTGCCGAAGCATGCAGTCGCGAGAAGGCCTGCTGCGGCGAGCATCGGAAGGCGGCGATACACCGGGCGGAATTGTCGCCTGCCTAGGAAGGGGGGCGGTCTAGAACCTGTCTCGCTTTGGGCGGGTCCGGGCCAACCCAGGGGCCTGTTCGGACCGGCTCGCGGCCGTTTGGCATCCGTGCTGCAGCCATTTCCATAAGGAGGTGCGACCAATGGCGAATGAAGAATGTGCCCACTGCGGCGTGCTCATCACCGAATGGTCCACGGTCGCCAAGCGCGACAACAAGATCTTCTGCTGCCCGAACTGCGCTAACGCGCACGTGAGCTCGGAGCGCGCATCAGCCGAGACCGCGACCGGTTAGTTTTCGGTCAGGCTGCCTCGGCCTCCGGGGCGATCTCTTCGAGCGATCGCCCGCGGGTCTCCTCGCCGAGCAGCGCGACCGCCGCGGCGGTGATCAGAAGCAGCGCCATGAAAAGGGCGAACGTTCCGTTGACCGCGATCGCGGGAACGAGGACCGGCGTGAGGTATGGCCCGATGATGCCGCCGATACGTCCCACCGCCGCGGCGACGCCCGAGCCGGTCGCACGCACGGACGTCGGATAGAGCTCGGGCGTGTACGAATAGACCACGCCCCAAGCGCCAAGATTGAAGAACGAGAGCAGCGCGGCCCAGACGAACAGGCCGTTGAGGTTGATGTTGTCACTGCCCGTTCCGTAGTTCCCGAACATGAAGGCGGAGACCGCTGTGCCGAGCAGATACGCGACGAGCGTCCACTTGCGGCCCCACCGTTCGACAAGCCACGCAGCGCTGAAGTAGCCCGGCACCTGGGCGAGGGTCGAGAGGAAGAAGAACTCGTTGCTGCGCACCTGCGAGAGCCCGCGCCCGGCGAGGATCGACGGGATCCAAAGGAAGATGCCGTAGTACGTCAGGACGACGCCGAACCAGAGGATCCAGAGCATGACCGTTCGACGCGCATACCTCCCGCTGAAAAGCTCCGAGATGCTCGTGCGGCCCGCGCGTGCCGGCGCGACCGCGGGGGCGAGCGTGAGGAGCGCTCCCCCACCCGCGCGCTCGACCCGTCGGACGACCGCGTCGGCCTCGGGCGCGCGGCCCTTCTCCGCCAGGAAACGCGGGGATTCGGGCAGCGCGCGGCGCAGGTAGGCGACGTAGAGGGCGGGCAGCGCACCCACCGCGAAGCCCCACCGCCAGCCATAGCTCGCGACGACCGTGATCGCGACGATCCCCGCAAGGATCGTCCCGTATGCCCAGAACGACTCGAGCAGCACGATCATCCGGCCGCGCTGCGCGCGGGGTGAGAGCTCGCTCACGAGGGTCGCGGCCACGGGCAGCTCCCCGCCGAGGCCGAGCCCCGCGATGATCCGCGCCGCGAGGAGTGTCTCGAATGTCGGCGCGAGCGCCGAAAGCAGGCTCCCGATCGAAAAGATGACGAGCGTCGTCGTGAAGACCGCTCGACGGCCGTAGCGATCGGCGAGGCGACCCGCCGCGGCGGCGCCGATGAACATGCCAACGAACGTCGCGCTCGCCACGAGTCCGACGCCCGTCGCGTCCAGCTTGAATTCGGCGCGGACCGGGGTGAGCAGGAAGCTCAGCATGAGGACATCCATCGCGTCGAACATCCACCCGAGGCCAGACAGGATCAGCAGCCGCCAGTGGAACCGGTTGAGCGGGACGCGGTCCAGGCGCGCCACGAACGTCTCCGCCGCCACGCTCAATTCCCGAGACACCCCTCTGCGGCGAGAAGCTCCGCGTTCAGGATCGAGGCACCGGCCGCGCCGCGGATGGTGTTGTGCGTCAGCACGACGTACTTGATGCCCATCGCCGGATCCTCGCGGACGCGGCCCACGACCGCGGCCATGCCGCGCTCCGTATCGCGGTCGAGGATCGGCTGCGGCCGGTCGCGTCCATCCCGCACGTGGATCGGGTGCTCCGGAGCGGTCGGCAGCTTGAGCTCCTGCGGCCGACCGCGAAAATCGCGCATCGCGCTCTTCACCGCGTCCGGCGACGGTGAGCCACGCAGCGTGAGGCTCACCGTCTCGGTGTGCCCGTCGCGGACGGAGACACGATTGCAGTGCGCGGAGAACGCGAAGGTCGCTTCGACGAAGCGCTTCCCGTCCCAGGTGCCGAGGAACTTCTTCGTTTCCTGCTGCATCTTCTCCTCTTCCTCGGCGATAAACGGCACGACGTTGTCGAGCGCATCGAGCGAGGCCACGCCCGGATAGCCGGCGCCGGAGAGCGCCTGCATCGTCGTGACGACCGCGCGCTCGATCCCGAACGTCTTGTGCAGTGGCGCCGCGGCGAGAGCGAATCCGATCGCGGAGCAGTTCCCGTTCGTCACGATCGACCCGGACCAGCCACGTTTGCGCCGCTGCACCTCGAGGGCGTGCATGTGCTCGGCGTTCACCTCGGCGATGAGGAGCGGAACGTCATCGTCCATGCGATGGGTCTTGACGTTCGAGAACACGTGGTGACCGGTCTTCGCGAGGGCGGCCTCCCACTGCTCAGCCGCGTCGGCAGGCAGCGCCGAGAAGCAGATCTCGGCGTCGAGGTCCGCGCTCGTCGGCTGCAGCGTCATGCCCGCGGCGTTGGCGGGCATCTCGCCCGACCAGTGCCATGGCGTGACGTCGCCGTAGCGCTTGCCCGCCTTCGCATCGCTCGTGGTGAGGGCGCTGATCTCGAACCAGGGATGACCCTGCAGAAGGCCGATGAACCGTTGCCCCACGGTCCCGGTCGCGCCGAGGACCGCGACCTTGCGTTTACGCATCGCGGTCAAGTCTGACGTATCAGAGGAGCGCCGCGGCGAGCCAGCGCCGCTGCGGGTCAATCCAATGCAGGAGCCGGAGGCCCGCCTCTGCGAGCGACGCAAGCATCTCGTCGTCGTTCACCACGTGCCGGCCCTGGATTCGAATTTGCCAGTGACCGTGGGTCCCGCCGTCGTAGTCGATCGTTTGGTAGATGCGATCAGCATCCCGGGAGATCTCCGACACGCGGATCGTGACCGCGCCGAGGTGCCGTTCGGTCGGTGTCGGATCGTTCCCGATCTCCGGGTCATACCGCTCGATCAGGGCGACGCCGTTCGGCGCGAGGTGGCGTCGAACGGAGCGGAGCAGGGCCAGCCGGGCATCCTCGGGCACGTTGATGAGCGTGCTCATGAGCAGCACGCCGCCGAACGTGCGCCCCAGATCCAGATCTTCGATGCGCGACAGAACCGTTTCGGCGCCCTCGATGAGCTCGAGCATCTCGGGGTTGAAGTCAACCGCGACGATGCGCCGCCCGAGCGCGATCAATGGATGCGTGATCCGGCCGGAGCCGCAGCCGAGCTCGAGGATCTCAGCGTTTTCGGGGATCTCCCGGTCGATGAGCTCCGGCTCGCCGGCGGCCTCGAGTAAGCGGTACAGGTCGACGGGCGCGCCCGGATCCCGCACGGTCTGAGTGTGACGCAGGCCGAGAGCTACCGCGAAATCGGCGTAAACCCTGTGCGTTCCAAGACAACGTTCTTGAGGTGTGCCCGCTCAAGGACCTGCGCTGCTCGGGTGGTCACCAAGATCGTTCCTTCGTTCGCCGGATGGAACAGGTCGGATCCATCCCACTCGCGCGGGTCCAGACCCTGATCCAACGGATCGAGACCAGCCCGGGCCGCTTCCTGACCGGTTCGCACCGGTCCGCCGCGACCTGCGATGCCTAGGACCCACCATTCCCCCGGTGACTGCAGGCCCTCACAGATCGTCGGGTACGCGCGCCAGCCGCCGATCGCATTTTCCTCGAGCAGTTTCTTAAAGCGATCTCCGATCAGGTAGAGGCTCGCCGAGAAGGTTCCGAGCAGGTCACCCACTTTGCCCTTCTGGTCCACGAAGCCCCGGATGGGGAGGCCTCCCGTGTATTGGGCGTCTAACAGCCGGTCGTGATCGCTGGCTGCGGGCACGGTAAGTCGGACCCGAGCCCAGTCGTGTCTTCGAAGGCCCAGTCTCCGCAGATCCGCAACCAAGAGGCTAGGAGTCGGACTCAATGTCCAACTCAACCCGTAAAGCGAACGAGGTCGACGAGGAGCTCCGGGGTCACCCGCGGGACGCGGCTCACGACCGCGCCGGTCTCATCGAGGACCCGGTAGCCGTTCGCGATCGGGGTGACGTTGTCGGGGATGATCGTGCGAGCGAGATCGCCGTGCTCGTCAAAGACCAGGTAGCTCGGCGTGTAGCGGCACTTGTAGACGTCGCCGATCACCGCACCCGCGGCCGTCGGGAGCTCCACGCGCACGAATCGGCACTGGCCGCTCAAGGTCGTCGCCGCGATCTTGATTGTCTGCCGGTTCGCCATGCAGATGAGGCAGAAATTCGAGTACATCTCGACAACGACCGGCTTGCCGCCCTGGACCAAGCGCGCAAGCTGCACCGGAGACGTGATGTCGGCAGAGCCCGGGCGCATCGAGAGCCAGATCGTGCCGAAGACGACGAGGTCGATGGCCACGGTTGTTCCGAGCGCCGGAAGGGCGAGCGAGCCGACAGGGGCGAGGACGAGCGCAACTCCCACGACCGTCGGAATGGTGACCGCGAGGACCAGAAGCAGGAAGCTGAAGTGGTTGAGCGTCCTCAGCGGTGGAACTCTTCGTGGATGAGGCGGACAGCCTTCTCGCGGTCCTTCTCCAACACCACGAGTGAGATGTTGAGCTCGCTCGATCCCTGGGCGATCGCAACGACGTTCACGCTGGCCTTCCCGAGCGCGGTGAAGACGCGCGCCGCCACTCCCGGCGTCCCGCGCATCCCCTCCCCCACCGCGGCGACGATGGCCACGGGGCGCTCGACGTCGATCTTCTCGACATCGTGGCGCTGGAGCTCGGCGTTGAACATTTTCTCGAGTGCGCCCTTCAGGCGATCGGTCGCATCGTCGGGGACGACGAGGCATATCGAGTTTTCGCTCGACGACTGGCTGATCATCATGACCGACACCCGCTCCGCTGCGGCCGTGTCGAACACGCGCGCCGCGAAGCCGGGGACACCGCTCATGCCGGCGCCCTGCACCGTGATCATGCCGAGCCCGCCGAGCGACGTCGTCGCCTTGACGACGCTGCCGTCCTTGTCGGTGTTGCTCGTGATCGTCGTGCCGCGGTCCGACGGCGCGAATGTGTTGAGGATGCGCACCGGTATTCCGGCCTCGACCGCCGGGAGCACCGTGCGCGGGTGGATCACCTTTGCCCCGAAGTAGCTCAGCTCGGCAGCCTCCGCGTAGGACATCGAGTCGAGCGGCTTTGCGCCCTTCACGACGCGCGGATCGGCGCTCATGACGCCGCTGACGTCGGTGTAGATCCGGAGCTCGTTGGCCTTCGTCGCCGCAGCGAGGACGGCGGCTGAGTAATCGGATCCGCCGCGACCGAGCGTCGTCGTGACGCCTTCGGCCGTGGATCCGATGAAGCCGGTGACGACCGGCACGACGCCGTACCCGAGCCGCGAGTCGATCTCCTTCGTGACGCGCGTGCGTGTTTCGTCCACGATCGGGTTGGCGTGTCCGAAGGCATCGTCGGTGATGAGAAGCCCTTCCGCGGAGAGGGCTTCGGACTTGGTGCCGGTGTGGTTGAGCACCGCGGCGACGATCGGCGCCGAGATCCGCTCCCCGTAGGACACGATCGCGTCGAGCGTTCGCGCGGTGCACTCGCGCAGGATCGCGACGCTTTGGAGAAGCGCGGTGGTGCGTTCGGTGAGGTCGGCGATCTCCTTCAGCACATCCGCCGACTCGAAGCCGAGCGCGTCTGCGATGAGGTTCCGATGCTCTCCCGAGAGCCTGTGGATCGTGTCCTGGGCCGTCTGGGCATCGCCTCCTTCGGCGGCGCGAGCGGCGCCGATGAGCGCATCGGTGGTCCCCGCCGTTGCCGAGACGACGACAATGCGGTGGCCTCTCGTGTTCTTCACGATCTCGGCCACACGCTGCAGCGCCGCGGGCGACGCCACCGAGGTGCCGCCGAACTTCAGGACGGTTCTCGTCATGCGCTTCGCTGCGCGATCTGGATCACGTCCCCGAGTATCGCGGACGCGGTCGCGTCGCCGCCCGCGCCGGGGCCGCTCCAGACCAAACGTGGAACGAGATCGCTCTCGAGCGTGATCACGTTCGTCGGCCCGCTCGCTTGCCCCTCGACCGAATCCGCCGGGACTTCCTCCGGCCCGACGCGAGCTTTCGTCGCCTTCTCGCCGAAGTCGGCCACCGCGAGGTAACGAACCCGCGCACCGCGGGCGGCCGCGCCGGTCACGTCCGATGCGGCGATGCCGCGGAGACTGGTGCGCCGCACGTTGTCGGGGTGGAAGTGGCGTCCCTCGAGGATCGACACGAGGATGGCGAGCTTGTACGCGGCATCGTGCCCGTCGACGTCATTCGTCGGGTCGGCCTCGGCGTACCCCGCGGCCATCGCCTCGGCGAGCGCTTCGTCGAAGGATTTCCCGGTCTCCATCCGCGAGCAGATGTACGTGGTCGTGCCGTTGAGCAAGCCGCGGAGCGTGCGTGGACGCACCGCGCCGAGCCCGCGCATGCCCGCGATCACCGGAACGGCAGCCGCGACGGCCGCCTCGAACCGCAGCTCCCGTTTCGCGAGCCGGGCGGCCTCATGAAGAGCCTTCCACTCCTTCGCGACGAGCTCCTTGTTCGCGGTGACGAGATGCTTCTTCCGCTCGAACGCGCCCAGGTCGAGCTCCTCCGCGGGATCCGTCCCGCCGATGACCTCGATAACGATGGCGATCTCGGGGTCGTCGAGGATCGCGTGCGGATCCGTCGTGACCGGAACGTCGCCGGCATCCCGCACCTTCTGCGGATCGCGCACCGCCGCCGCGACGAGGCGCAGCGGACGCCCGGCGGCCGCATCGATCCGGCGCGAGCGATCGGCGAACGCGCGCGCGACCGCCGAGCCTACGGTGCCCAGCCCGAGGAGGCCGACGCCAACGCCGCGAGCGCTCACCTGCGAGCTGGCCGTGGCGCTCGGCGGGACGGAGTCACGGACGCACGTCCGTTGGGGCCGAAACAAGGCTCCAAAGCCGAGTAGTCATCTGATCGAGTTGTTCGTTGGCCCCCTGCTCGTCGTCGACGTCGTGCCCGTTCTGTCGACTGACAACAACGTCATTGAGGGTTCCCATGCCCCCGAAGAGGTCAACGATCCGCCGCTGTTCGCTCTCTGGCAATGTCGGAGCGGAGATCTTTTCCACGCGGCGGCGCTCGTCCGCCATCACGGACAGGTAGTTGACTCTGTGACGGCGGAAGAAGTCCTCGAGTTCTCGCATCGCTGCCAGTACTTCAGCGGTTTTCGCCCTGCTCACTGCGGTCGCCCCCAGACGACGCCGGAGATCACGTCCGCGCGGACCGTGGTCATGCCGCGGCGGGCGAAGATGGCCCGCGCCTCTCGCGCGAAGTCGTCGGCACGAGGCCCGAGCGTTGTCGGCGAGAGCGAGCTCGTGCTCGCGAGCATGGCCATGTAGTCGTCGACCGACTGCTCGACGGCGACCGGCGGCGCGGCCGTCTCGCCGTCGCGGACGAAGTGGCCCGAGGTCTCGAGCGCGCGCACGACCTCGGTTTCCGATTCGTAGTGAGTGAGCGGAGAGAACGCGCGGATGAGTGCGAGGAACTCGCCGCGCCACTCCTGCTCGCCGTAGGTGCTGTCCATGTCGACGACGGCAAGGCGTCCTCCCGGAGCGAGCGCCGCGGCGAAGCGCGGCATCACGACATCGGGATCCATCCAGTGGATGCTGACGCCCGCGGTCACGAGGCCGTACGGCGGGTCGAGCGGAGCGGCCTCGGCGGTTCCCTGGATCCAGCGAATGCGAGGGTCGTCGGCGCCGCGCATCCGCCGAGCCTCGCGGAGCATCGCGGCGGACGGATCGACGGCGTCGACGCGCGCGGCGAAGCGAGCGAGGCCGATCGTGAGCGCTCCCGTCCCGCAGCCCGCGTCGAGAATCGTGCGCGGCTCGACCACCAGTCGTCTCAGAATTTCGAAGATCTCGGCCGGATACGGCTGGCGGTGGCGATAGTTGCGAGCGACGTCGGCGTCCTCGAACGCGCGACCGAGCTCGCGCGGTCTTGTCGTGCTCACGCGATCGCTTTCTCGAGGAGGTCGAGCGCCGCGCCGACCGACGCGAGACGATTGCCTTCGCGGTCGTAGGGCCACTCGTA
>Ga0209057_1001278_pt1 | contig 20602 bp, 14 predicted proteins | sample GraSoiAngelo_146_FD_185903 | JGI IMG/M metagenome (GOLD analysis project Ga0209057, IMG submission 185903) | Grasslands soil microbial communities from the Angelo Coastal Reserve, California, USA - 14_1009_05_30cm (SPAdes) (version 2) | ecosystem: Environmental > Terrestrial > Soil > Grasslands ... | reverse complement strand
TCCCGCCAAGGTTGCGCAGGTCAGCACGTAATAGCAGCATTTGGGATCTGCAGTTGGTCCCTGCCAAAGCCGAGACGTCCAGTACGCGCCAATGCCGAGGGCTAGCAACGGCAGAACCGGAACCAGAAAAGTGGGGCTCACTGCCACGGCAGCAATCAAACGCGCCACCCAAGGTCCGCTGCGAAACAACTCCTCTCGCGTGCCGTCGGACCAGTTTTGATATCCATACGGTACGTGGTTTGCGGTGGAATAATGCTGGAGCGGCCAGAACCAGTCCGCAACCATAAGCGCTAGGCTGTGCCGTGCAGCAAAATAAATTACGGTAAGAATGACAGGCCACACTAAGCCTGTTGCCATAGCTGCCATCAACGTCCGATTGCGAAGTCGCGGATCTTTCGAACCTATGAGAAGTAAGCCGGTTCCCAAACCGAGGCAAAGTCCCGCTCCTTTGGACTGCTCGAACAGGAAACACAGAGATGCGAACGAACTAGTCGCTACTGCCCAGCTTACTCGCGGCAACTCGATCATCCTCACCGCGAAATAGACCGCAAGCCCGGCGCACAGCGTGCTGTCCCAGTTGTGCAGCACGAGAAAACGAAACGGCAACGTGGTGAGCGTGACAAGTGACGCCACAAAAAAGGAAACTTCGGTGGAGCACACACGTCGCATCAGCATGTAGCTGACCACGGAGAATCCTGCGCCTATAACAGCCAGCACGGTTCGCGCGAGCGTAAACGAGCTGCCGAAGATCTTGAATAGAAAAGCAAGCCAGTAATAAGATCCGGGGGTAAAGTAGGAGAAGAAGTCACGATATACAACTTGGCCACGCAGAATGCGTTGCGCGCCCTGCAGCACGATGCCCTCGTCCGGTTCCATCGTCGTGTAACGACGGAACAGCAACAGATAACCAAGCGAAGACAAAAAGATAAACAGCGCGATCTGCCGGTCTCGAGAGAAATGCTCCGGCACTCGCGGCGCCAAGTTCACGGCTTTTTCGACGCTCGCCCTGCGTTCTGCTGACATTAATCGTTCGGTCACGCTGGCTGACATCATTGCTGCCTAGGCGGCATCGAAGATCCTGGCGAGGACCGCCGCCGGTAAACTTCGACCGCATCTATCTCTGACATGCGCGAGTAGTTGCCATTGATGGCGGCTTGCAAGTTCTGAATGTCTGCCAGCGATAAGCTGTTAAAGTACTCACTAGAGCGGTTGATAACAACTACCTGGGCCACACCGCAGGAGACTGCATTCAGAATTTTTCCCTTTGAGACGATGTGATATCGCGCTGCCTCCTCAGTGCCAATCTTATCCATGATCCGGAAGGTGAACTGATCCTCGAGCGCAGGGAAATATTGTCGGCCTGATTCGAACACATACCCTGGGAAAAGCGAGAGCACCACGTCACCAGGGTTGCTGCTGGATTTTACTGCTGCGGTGATTGTACGGTACGAGCTCATCTTCCATTCGGGATTTCGTGAATACTCCCATACTTCGCGGTGCAGGCCGTAGGCAAGGAGTAGCGGGACCAGCGCAGCCAGCACGTAAATGATTCTCTTCCCGGGTGAAGTCGCTGTCCGCAGCGCTTCGGCTAGGAAGGGTATGAAAAATGGAACCAAAGGTGCGATGAAGTATTGGTCGTAAGGTGGAAATGCAATCAACGAAGTAGCCACAAATACGAACGTTAGCGAAAGAGTCAGCTCAAAATACCGATAATCCTGATCGGAGTATAAGCGGTCATGCCGCTTGCGCAACTTCCAGACACTCACAATCCCGGCGACTGCGAGCCCTGCCTGAATGGTGAAATAAGGATGCAGCCCCAGCAGCAGAACGAAGATGAACCCGAGATACGTAAGGAGCGCGGTGCCAGGATTTTGATAGCCGACGACGATCTTTCCGTTTTGAGGCAAGTAGCCGGCCTGCAAGCTGTGATATCGGATGTTATTAAACAGAAATGCCTGCGGATCGTGGACAAAGCTTAAAATCATGGGACAAAGTCCGAGAACAGCGCCGGCTGCAAACATTGCTGCGGCCCGATAACGCACATACGCGCGACTCCGGTCTCGTAGCAGCAACCATATAAATGCCGCTGGAATCAGCGGCCCATAAAATGAGCGCGCCGAAGCACAAACACCGAGGGCCAGTCCGGCAGCGAAATACCATCTGCTTCGTCCCGTATGCAACGCGGCGTACAACGCAACCAGGACGATCGAAATCATCAGGTTCGAGAATGAAAATGTCTTAACCACGACGTTCCACGAGATCCAGTAGGGATCGAGGATAATCGTCAGCAATGTCGCCAGTGCGACTCTAACCGGGAGTGTCTTCACCCGAAGCAGTCCAGAGCCCCAAAGGAGAGTTGCTGCCGCGCAAAAGACAGCGGACAGTATCCTCATCGCCACCAGAGAATTCGGACGGATCGCCCAGATCCAGCTATACACGTATGGCAGCAATGGTGCCTGTTGGTAGAAGAAGTCCTTATAGGGAGCTTTACCTTGCCAAACCAGCCGGGCAGCCGTGGTATAGAAACCTTCATCGGCGTCTACGCGTCGAACAGTCGCGTAATACACAAGAACGGCGAAATCCAGACAGCACAATAGAAGGACCAATGTCGGAGCCCTCCTGTGGCCGAATGCGGCGGACTCAGGAGCCACACCTTGTGGCGCCGACACTAGCGATGCGGGCATTCTTTACTCCCATGAGTCTTCGGGGCGCCACAAGTCTGTTGCGCAGTTGAAAACAGATTTGCGCTCTTGAGCACTTCGTAGGGATAGGGCTTGGGCTGAAGACTTTCATCGGGCTGCAATAACCACACGGTGCGATCGCTAAAGTAGCGAATCAATTCTGCGTTATCGGTCGGACCCATATCGCGCGCCCAAACGATCTTGGCGTGATCGATATCGGCCTCGTTGTATACCCACTCCATTTGCACAGGGTGATCAGCTTTGTAGCGTACGATAACCAAGTGACGTCCAGGGTACGTCTTCAGCTGCGCAGTGACCGGAGCTCGGCCTACGAGCGGCGAATCCGGCCAGCACCAGCCAACAAATGGCTCGGGAATACGGGCATCGCCAGCCGCAGCGCCAGCTCGCACGAGCAAGAGAAGGACGCAAATCACGAACACGGCGCGCACGAAAAAAGCTCCTGTTTGTCGAGTTCGACGATGCCACAACCGCAAGCGTCGCATAGCCTGTAACACCAGGCCATAAACCACAACAGTTGTTGCTGCTGCGTAGTGTGCCGGAGTCATGCAGCTTAGTAACGCCAAGCCAGCGAATGTAGTGCCACCGATAAGTAATAAGAAACGGGTCTTGCGACTGACCTGCTTCCATGAGAAGCCCGGCGGCAGTGCCCCAGCCAGCATGAGCATCGGGATCGTCATCGCAGGGCCGAGATAAAACAGCCATAGCGCCGCCGCTTTGAAAAGGACTGATTGCGACGGATGGGCACGCGCCACCTCGTGCTGAGCGAGGACCTGTCCAATATAGTAGTTCCGCATCACCGCATGATCGTACTGCACGTCTGGCCGCGCCTTATCCCAAAGAAAATACATCACCCCGTAATTCTCATTGTTAACCTGGTATCCCATGTGGAACGGGCTGCCTGTGGTCCTCCAGAAGTAGTAGCCCAGACCGGCAGCTGTGAGGCACATGACCAGCGCGATCGGAATGGCAATGCGCCAAAATAAAATGTGTAAGGGCGGCGCGCTGTTTCGGCCGAACATCCACGCGAACAGTGCGAACGCGATCGGAACACAGAAGAAGAGGCCTTCGTAAGGGCGGCTGCTGGCCAGGATTGCCAGACCCAATCCCATCAACAGAGAATCGCGAATCCGAAGGTGACGCCTGATCCGTGGCAGAGCTCCGATTACGAGCGCCCCTCCGATGGCAGTAACCGCTCCGCCGCGATAGCTATTTGCCCAATAGCTGAATGTCCCCAATCGAATCACGGCGAGAATGCCGCCCAACAGTGCCCAGAAGGGGGGCAGCCACCCCTGCAATGCCCAACAGATCGCGGCGCACATTACCCCTGCCCCGAGCCAGACGCCCCAGAAAGGACGCCCAGCAATCACCTGACCCGCCGCCATGAAAATCGCCGGCCCGGGATAATACATCGAGGCATACGTGGGCTGTTGGTTGACGTGAAATGTTTCGAAGTGAACCCACATGGGGTGAGTCGGATTAGCCAAGCGGCCATGAGCCAGCGTATCTGCCAATAACAAGTGACTGAACTCGTCGTGAACTACAGGATTCGGTATAGGCAATATGGGCAAAAGAGCTAGGCGCAGTCCTAGGGCCGCTAATCCAACAACGAGCACAACTAGTCGCCGTCTCCCCGCCAAGCACGCAAGCCTGCGCTCAACCGGAAAGAAAAGGCGAGAGCCCAACTGCGGGAAAAAGAGTGCGATTACCAAAGTGACGAGGACCAGCCCGGTCTCGATCAGAAGCATGGGTTGAGGCTCTGCCTTGATATATCTAGCTTAACTGTCACGGCCTTCGAGCGCGGTTCGCAGGCTGGGAAGGGCGTGGAAAAAATGCCCGCAAGACAGCAGCCAACGCACACGGCGCGAGTCCTTATTGAATTCAAACGATTTACATCCTAGGCTCAAAGAATTGGCGGTCTAGCTCCTAGTTATGTAGCTCGCCTTGATTGTATTCTGGCGACCGGTCGGGGGAAAGTTGTGTACATTTGTTCACATTCACTTCCTGGTCCACGCGTCGAACCTCCCGAAGCCTATCACTTTTGAGTGAAGAACAGCAGCAGCTTGCAGCCAAATAGCCTTTAATTTATGCTACGGTGGTGATTTCAAGTCTGGCAGGTGAACTGCACCGACTTTGAATTCGCGCTCCCCTCCCCAAGACATTACCCTTCATTACCCGAAAGGATTACCAACTTGCAATCTCGCTCTACAACGCACAAGCAGGTTGTCATTATTGGCGGGGGTCCGGCAGGACTGACGGCCGCGCTTGAGCTCTCTAAACAGAACGTTCCGGCGGTGGTGCTTGAAGCAGATAAGCAGGTTGGGGGGATTGCGCGCACGGTCAATTACAAAGGCTATCTCTTCGATATCGGAGGCCATCGCTTCTTCACCAAATGGGAGGAAGTGAATCGCATTTGGCATGAGATTCTGGGTGACAAATTTCTGACTCGCCCCCGAATGTCACGGATCTATTATCGAAAAAAATTCTTTCTGTATCCTCTCGTCGCCAAGAACGCACTTCTCGGTCTGGGAGCGGTCGAAACGATGCGCATCCTCGCGAGCTACTTGCGATCGTGGATTTCCCCCAGCCGGAAAGAGGAGAACTTCGAGCAGTGGGTTTCCAACCGCTTCGGCAAGCGTCTGTACGAAATCTTTTTCAAAACCTATACAGAAAAAGTCTGGGGAGTGCCTTGCACCTCCATCAGCGCCGACTGGGCTGCCCAGCGCATTCGCGGCCTTTCGCTGCTCACGGCAATCCGGAACGCGCTCCTGCCCAGCAAACAACCAAAAGCCAAGACCCTGATCGATGAGTTTCAGTATCCAGAGCGCGGTCCTGGGCAGATGTGGGAAACGCTCGCGGTGAAACTCGCGCACGCTGGATACCCCGTGCTGATGGAACGCCCGGTAGTTCGCATTCACCACAGCGGCGACAAAGTCACTTACCTGGTGACCCGTGGGAAGGATGGCGAGGAGAGCTTTGTCGGCACAGACTTCATCAGCTCGATGCCGATCCGCGAACTAATCAACGCCCTTGAGCCACAGCCGCCGCAAGCAATTCTCGAAGCGGCAAATAGACTTCGCTATCGCGACTTCCTGATCGTAAGTTTAATTGTGAATCGCAAGAACGTGACCCCGGATAACTGGATTTACGTGCACGAACCTGGAGTCAAGGTCGGCCGCATTCAAAATTTTAAGAACTGGTCTGCGGCGATGGTTCCGGATCCGAACAAGACTTGCCTCGGCATGGAATACTTTGTTTTTCAAAACGACGAACTGTGGTCGAGCTCCGACGAGCAACTTCTCGAGCTTGCCCGCCGTGAAATCGCGCAGCTTGGGCTAGTGCGTCGCGAAGAGATCGAAGACGGCATCGTCGTACGCATAAAAAAGGCTTATCCCATGTACGACGCTGGCTGGGATGCACAGGTAAAGATCATCCGCGAATATCTGGATAGCCATCTGACGAACTTGCAGATGGTTGGCCGCAACGGCATGCACAAGTACAACAACCAGGATCATTCTATGATCACGGCCATATGCGCGGTCCGCAATATTCTGGGTGCTAATCACGATCTGTGGGCCATCAATACAGAACCGGACTATCACGAGGAACATCAGAAAGAGCCGGCAGGGGGCTTCGTGGCACGCCCGGCTTATGCGGAACCAACGCGAGTAATCGAAACTGCGTAATCATGCCTTTACTGAGCCAGTACGCCCGCAAGCGGAAGGTTAGCTACTTCACTCGAGAGCTTCCAAAGGAGGCAAGAATTCTTGAAGTTGGCTGCGGAGACGGTTGGTTTGGTGTCCAGCTCAAAAGCGCTGGCTACAAGAACTACGTCGGTCTCGACCTCAAAGCACCGGCAGACATCGTGGGCGACATCCTCGAATGGAAAGGAATTGGTCTCCACCCGGAATCTTTCGATGTGATCATCGCATTCGAGCTAGTCGAGCACGTGGACTGCTTCCAGGAGTTCTTTGATCTTTTGAGACCAGGCGGCCTATTGATGTTAACTTCTCCAATTCCACACATGGATTGGGCCTGCAAATTACTGGAGCGTTTGGGCCTGAATCAGAAGCGGACCAGCCCCCATGATCATCTGCTCTATTTCAAGAACGTACGCACGTTTGAACCGCTGGAGATAAAGACCGTAGGCGGCATGGCACAGTGGGGAAGATTCATGAAACCAGCTACATCGTGACGACGAAATCAACCCGCCTGGGATCAATCGATTTCGCCAGCCACCACGCGGTAACGCGACTGCCGTAGACCGAATTCAGTCGTGGTGAGCATTTACTGTTCTGCTGATCCTGAGGGTATTGCCCCTGCCGTTGAATACGTCTTCAATATCGGCGGCGTCTCGTCAGCGTGAAGCAGCCATACCTGCCGATCCTTGAAGTATCGAATTAGCTCTTGGTTTCTGTACGCACCCATGTCGCGAGCCCACACGACTGTTGAGTTATCAATATCCGCTCCGTTGTAGACCCATTCGGCAGAAAGCAAGGGATGATCCGGCTCATAACGTACCAGCACCAGATGGTATCCCGGGATTGCGCCAAGCTCGGCAAGCAATTTTGCGCGTCGTTCACCCACACTTTGTACTGGCTCAGATCCGGCGTGCGCTGCCAGCATAAATACGTGGACGGGAACCATTAGGACGCAAATCAGGATGAGTGCTCGCACGAGAAACAGTCCTACCCGCTTGCCATGCCAGCGCAATGTTCTGATGTGCCTCATGCCTTGTAGAACGAGGGCAATGATTATCGCCACGACCGGTGCAGCATAGTGGGGGACAAAGAACGAGATCACGGCCATTCCGGCGAAGCAGACTAGGACAACGATTAACAACTCTCTAACGCGATGATCGCGCAGCACCCAGGGAAACGCGAACAGCGGAATGGTCAGCGCGGGGCCCAGGTAGAAGCCCCAGGCGGTCACGATTCTTTGTGCCATTTCCAGTGTGAAGCCGCCCAACGATCGGGACTGCTGATATGAGTGTAACTCGACGTTTGCGTAGAAATCCCTCATTACTGAATGACGATAGACCGGCTCGGGATTAGCACCCAGCCATAGGAAATAAGGGGCGATCGCGTAGGTAGCGCGATTAACCTGGTATGGCATGTGGAAAGGACTACCGGTGACGTGCTGGAAATAAATCCCCATGACGATTCCGGTAGGAATGAGGATCAGTAAAGCCGGTATTACCACGCGTTGCGCGATAAGCCGCCATGGCGGCGCGTTCTTCGCAATCGACCAGACCAACAGCGCAAGCGCAACCGGCAAACTAAGCAGCAAGCCTTCATAAGGACGAGTGTTTGCAAGCACGGCAAGGCCGAAGGCCATGAGCAACGCGTCACGCACACGCTGGTGTCGCATGATTCGCGGCAGGGCTCCCAACGCAAGTGCTCCCGCGGTGGCGGCCAGTGCGCCTCCGCTATAGCTGTCGTCCCAGTAGCTGAAAACGCCGAATCGCAGCGCCGGCAATGCGCCGCCCAGTAGTGCCCATCCTGGCGGCAGCCAGCCTTGTAGCATCCAGCAAATCGCAGAGCACATCAGCCCCACGCTGAACCAAACGGCGGCAAACGCCGAGCCCATTAGAATCTTGCCTGCCGCCAGGAACAGCCCTTGGGCCGGTGGATACATCGACGCATAGGTTGGATGAAAGATAATGTGGAAACTTTCAAAATGCTCCCACATCGGATGCGGGGGATTCGCAAGCCGCCCGTGAGCAAAGGTATCCGCTGCCAACAAATAGCTGAAATCATCGTGGAACGAGGGTGGCGGGACAGGTTCGATCGGCAGCAGCGCTGCCCGCAGAGCAAGCGCCAAAGCGCCGCAAAGTAGCACGGCAAGCCCGCGTCGGCGCGCGATCCCCGCAAGTGTGCGCTCAGCTTTCGGAAACCATGAGACGCCAAGCTGCGGATACACCAATGCGATGACGAGCGCGACCGCAACCGCCAAAGCCTCGATGCCCATCACTCCAAGCATTAGTTTGCAGCCTTTGGTCGCCGTCGCCGCCCCTCGTCGGATGCGACCATCTTCGCGCAGTGCGATGGAGCGCACTCATAAGCAACCAGTTTTAGAGGCTTCTCATCCGGCTCGAGCAGCCAAGCGTGGCGGTCTCTGAAGTATTCAAGCAATTCCTCATTCTTTTCCGCGCCCATGTCGCGCGCCCAAACGACTTTTGCATTATCGATATCTGCCTGGTTATAGACCCATTCCGCAAGGACCTCATGGTCCGCTCTGTAGCGCACGAGTACCAAATGCCGTCCCGGGTCGTGCTGCAGTTGATCAAGAACACGGGCGCGGTCCAGATTATGCACGTCCTCGCTGTACCAGGTATGTATGACGGTCACAGGCACGGAAATGTGAAGCAGTGATGCCGCCGCTCGCACCGGCAATAACGCAAGGCAAATCACAGGCACCGCCCTGATAAGGAACAAGCCGGATGGCTGGCCACTGAATCGCCAAAGGTGCAGATAGCGCATGGCTTGCATCAGGAGAGCGTAAATGGCAGCGGTCATCAGGGCGGCGTAATGCGCAGGCGGAATGTACACCGGCAGCGCCATACCAATCATCGTTAGGCCGCACAGCAGCATCAGAAATCTGGTTTTCCGGCTTAGCGATTTTGCCAGCGTCCCGCATGGCCTGACAGCTAGCCAGACAACGATCGGCATGAGCAGCGCGGGGCCAAGAAAAAAAATCAGGTGAGGCAGAGGCTTTACTAGTAACCACAAAAGAGGATGCAGACGAGCGTGATGATATTGACCGGCGACCGCTGGGCCCTGATAAAACTCCCGCATGACCGCGTGATGATATTCCGCATCGGGAGCAAGCTGTTGCCAGGGGAAATAAACCAAGTGGTACGCGGCCATGTTCACTTGATAAGGGATGCGGAATGGGCTGCCCGTCACTCGCCAAAAGTAATACCCCATAGCCGTGATTGTCAGGGCCAGCACAAGGCTAAGCGGGACTACTAAGCGCACCAGAAGAAGCTTCACGCTTGGAGCATCTTTCCGGAATAGCCAGGCGAGCAGCGCAAATGCAATCGGAGAACAAAAGAACAAACTCTCATAGGGTCGGGTGTTGGCCAGAATCGCCAGCCCTAAGCCCATCAGCAGCGCGTCGCACACACGCAGGTGTTTCTTGATCCGCGGGAACGCGCCTAGAACCAGTGCTCCTCCAATAGCCGCAAGCGCACCGCCGTAATACGTGTTCGTCCAATAACTGAACATAGCCAGCCGCATCACCGCCAGAACCCCGCCCAATAGCGCCCAAGATGCTGGCATCCACCCCTGCAGTGCCCAACATATCGCCGCGCACATGAAGCCGGCGCTCAGCCAAACTCCCCAGAACGGATGTCCGAAAATCACCTCACCGATAGCTAATACAAACCCCTGGCCGGGATAATACATTGAAGCGTAAGTGGGCTTCTGATTTACGTGAAAGGTCTCGAAGTGAACCCACAAGGGATGCGCCGGATTCGTGACGCGTCCGTGAGCCAACGTGTCCGCGATCAGAAGGTGGCTGAATTCGTCGTGGATAGCGGGTACAGGAACTGGCAAAACCGGAAGCACCGCGAGCCTGGCTGCAAGAGCGGCAAGTCCGACGCTGAGGATTGCTAACCTGCGACGGCGTGCCAAATGACCGAAACCCGTTTCAATATTTTTGAAAACTGCCGCCCCGAGGGTCGGCACCGTACAAGCCAGCGCAATGGCGATTGCTGAAAGGCAAATCTCGATTGCGGCCAGCATCGCGGCTACTCTACTCTCCTAGTCATCTTGGGCGAAATATTTTAAATAGCAACTCCGGCTATCGGGGCAATCGCGAATAAAACCAGCTACCAACCGATTTTATGTCGTCGGTCCACGCGGTGGTCCAGCCAGTATCCCACTCATACTGCTTCGTCCAAATCGTCGGCAGGTTCCAGACTTGTGCCAGCCTTTGCCAGTAACGGGTACGCGCCGAAACGTCAGATGCAGTCTCAAGTCTGTCACCGGCGATGGCGAACTCGGGTGGCGGAACCGGCGGAAGCCGATGCCCATAGGCGTATTTCCACTGGATGGTGTTTACGACACAGCTCCAATAGGCGCTGGCCAGCCTTTCTTCTGCAATCCGCGCAGCCTTTGTCTCTAAATGGGATGTGTCTAGGAACTCCACGGGCATTTGCGCTGTAATATGAGCTCTCGGCCGGTATGAGAGAAAACAAAAAAGCCCCGCCGCGAGCAGCACGATCACAAATTTGTCCGTTTTCCGTTTGATGAACATCGGCTTGATGCTCCTCTTATGCTTTCGGTCTCATCCAGTAGTCGGTCCATTACTGAGCTGCTGGTGCGGCAATCGTTGGACTGGTTCCGCTTTTCTCCAGCAGAATAGTCAAATCATCGCTATAAATTGTTTTCCATTCAGGGTCGTGCTGAAGGGTAAAGGTAAGAGGGGATTCGCTATACCCGCCGGGGTGGGGGAAGAGCACGTAACGAATGTCATATTTCGCCAGAACAGCCTTCGACCGTTCCAGTTCCAACATGTCTAAATAATCCTTCAGCACGCCAGCATACTCAAAGATGTCCACACGGCTGTCGATGAAGACTTTGAACTCCCTGTCGTTCCAGCCTAGATACCCGCCCCACATATAGAAATTGAGTACCCGCCCGTTGGGCGGATGAGCCTTCAAAAAGGAGATGGCTTGGGTTGGATATTTTTCAGACACAGACTTCTCCATTTCAGAAGAACTGGGCCAATAATGGACGACGCTGCCCGCCATCACACAAATTACCAGGGCATTGATTATGGGCGTATCTGCCTGCGGCCGGTATCGGGGCACGAAATCTAAGATCCTCGCTAGCACGGGTGCGATTACGATGGCCAGCAGAAAAAGGAAGCGGATGTAGGTCACGCCGCTGTAAAGGGCAAACAGCACCACACCTACTTCCGCGAGCTGCCAGCGGGTTCGCCGCATCAAAGCCGTGACCAGCAACGTGAGCAGAAGCGCGAGCACGAACTTGCCCCGCAGGTCGTGAAAATCAACTGAAACCCATTCGGCTATGTGCGAAATATTTAATTTCTGGCGGAACGCCATGTCGAGAGGATAAAAGACGAGGCGTGATCCAAACGGATTCACAAACAAAGCTGCCACGCTGGCAAGACCCGTGACCACCAGCTTTCCCATTTGTGATGGCGTCCACCGCTCCGCATCCACACGACCCCAGCTGCCTTGCACAAAGCCTGCAGCAGTAATGATCGAGAAGATAATCAGTCCGAGGGACCAGGACCCGTGAGTATTGGCCCACAGGCAGAACAGCGGAGGTATCAGCCAGAGCGGTGCGCTCCCTTTTTGCCGGAAACGCTGGAGAATAATCAGCAGCAGAACTAGGTAGAGATACCCGAACAATATGGTACGAGGACCGAACGAAACCGAAGCGATGAACGTGAGAAAGGAGCATGCAACGATCGCGGCTTTGAAGTGCCGGGTCTCGATGTATGACAGATAAAGTAGACCTAGAAAAATAAGCGAGATCGTGGCGAACATCATGGCGTTGATTCCGCTCAGCCCGCCCGCCCGCCACGCGAGGTAGTAAGGAATTTCCGCTAGCCACTCGTGATTGATCCAGGGATGCCCGGCAACCGTGAAGGAGTACATATCTGCGCGGGGCAATTGATGGTGCTGAAACAGATATTCCGCATTGCGCAGATGCCACCAGATGTCGGGATCAAGCACGCTGCCTCGCGTCATGATGAACTCGAGTGTCACCAGCAAAAAAGCCAGCATGGTCAAGAAAGAAAATGCGCGGCGTAATTGTCCAGATAGTCGGATTAGGGAGGACGTGGATTTTTCTCGTGTCGGCGAAGTAGCTAATCTGCGATCCGGAACCTGCTCCGTGTCCACGGTTGTGCTGTACTGAACTGTTCGAACACCGAATTGATGGGTGAATTCCACTGCTAAATAATGCCTATCATTAGCAGTAATGCAATCCTGGTGCCAATAACTGACTCGGTGCGCGTCGCTGAGGGAACTGGCGCCAGTCTCATGCCTGCGTTTGCGTAAGACTTGCCTCCGGAATTCCCAAACAGATTCTGAATGAACAAAACTGCTGAAAAATCAACCTGTTAACAACTGTTATCACCATCTCGAATCGTATACAGCGGCTCCAATCAAGCTTTGGGCATAGGATTCCGCCAGTGCCGCGGCGCTTCGCCCTGCATTTATCACGCACTTTACCCACCGGGTGCATTGTTTTTCAGGTTTGACGCCCCAACCCGCTCACTCCGTTCAAGATTACCAATAAATTACCTGTTGACTTTTTGGAGTCTGTTGTGCAAACTGTGCACACTGCGGAGATGGGGATCTAAGCGGGTTTCTCCTCTCTTCTTTCAACCTCCTCCTAAGGTGGGCACGAAACCGGGCTTTTCTAGTTCCCAGTGACGTACCTTCATCGAAAAACATACAAAGTTCTGTTGTATTAACACTCGCTCGCGGATTGCGCCCATTGACGGCCGTCGTGCAGCGAATGGGTTTCAACGGCTTGTGGAGGATATCTTCTGCCAAACCTAAACCACGCTCAAAAACACATTCTCCTCGTTGATCCTGACGAGGCATTCGGCCAGGTTCTGCAGCAGGTTTTAGGGGGGAACTACGTGCTGGATCGCGCGCCCGACACAAGTCGCGCGGTTGCCCTGCTCGGCGATAAGAGCACCAACGTGATCTTGTTGAATCTGGACTTACAGAATGGGGGCACGGATCCATGTGGGTTGTTCAAGGCAGTATCCGAGCGTGAATCGGCTCCGCCCGTTATTGCCTTCGGCTGGGACAGCCGACGTAAGAAGGCATTGGAGGCATTGCAGCACGGCGCGGTCGATTTCCTAGAACAGCCTCTGGACGTGCAGGCGCTGAGATTCGCTCTGGATGGAGCCTGCCGGCGTGCGGGCCTGGCTCGCGACCTCGCGGCAGCGCAGAAGTTTCTTTCTTCCATGCACGTGGAAGGACTGCTCGGCAACAGCGAACCCATGGAGCAGGTGAACGAAGTCATTGGCAAGGTTGCCGGTGTCCACACCGGCGTGCTGATTACTGGCGAAAGCGGCACGGGCAAGGGAGTGGTCGCGCGGGCGGTTCACAACCTCAGCCAGCGTACAGACAAGCCGTTCGTTGCGTTCTCCGCCTGCGCCTTTCCGGAATCTCTGATCGAAGATGAACTCTTCGGTCACGAAAAAGGCGCATTCACCGGTGCCAGCCAGATGCGGCGCGGCCGCTTCGAAGAAGCCAAGGGAGGCACGGTCTTCCTGGATGAAATTGGCGATCTGCCCTTGGCGCTGCAAGCCAAACTCCTGCGTGTGCTGCAGGAACGCAGCGTGGAACGGCTGGGCTCGAATGTTTCCCACCCCATTGATGTCCGCGTGATTTGCGCGACCAGCCGGAATCTCGAAGAGATGGTGCAGAAGGGCACCTTCCGCGAGGACCTGTATTTCCGGGTCGCCGTGGTGAGAATTCACATGCCGCCCCTCCGCGAGAGAGCCGAGGACATCCCGCTGCTCGCAGAATATTTCTTGAAAGTATTTGCCAAGGCGCACAACAAACAGCTGCGTGGGCTGACTCCAGGATTTCTCAGCGCTCTGGCGCGCCATAGCTGGCCGGGCAATGTGCGGGAGTTGCAAAACGTCATCGAGCGCAGCCTGGTGCTGGCCAATGGCAACGATCATCTGGGCGTGAAAGATCTGCCGCAGGAACTTCGCGGCTACACCATTCCCGAAGAAGTTCCCGGCGGGACTTTTCATGAAGCCGTGCGGACTTTCAAGCGTGAGCTCGTGCGTTCGGCCCTCCGCATGCATTCGGGCAACAAGCTGAGAGCTGCGAAAGAGTTGGGCATCAGCCGGTGCTATCTGCATCGCTTGTTGAACCAACTCGATATCCCAGGCGTCAAGTCAGAGGACGATTCTGAGGAGAACGAGCCGCGCCGTCCCTCAGGAGTTCGTGCGGGAAGCGAAGACCTGCGCATGGGCGCACGGGCGGTGTGAGGACAATACTCATGTTGAAGCGGAACGGAGTGCCACGAGAGCCCGAAACAGGACAGAGCATCATCGAAACGCTTCTCATGATGCCGTTCTTGTTGTTTCTTCTGCTCAACGCTGTCAATTTCGGCTACTACTTCTTGATGCTCATAAACTTGACGGCATCGCAACGTACGGGAGCCGAGTACTCGATTATGGGCTCGGCAACTCCCTCGGCAACATCTTTGCCAACGACTGGTCCGAGCAGCAACATTCTATCTGTCAGCTATATCACGTATCAGGATTTAACCGGGGCTGTCTATGCTCCTACGACCAAAGGTGCGCTCCAGGTCTGTTCGCCCTCCAAGGGTTTGGTCAACCCCGGGACGCCAACGGAAAGGGCTGACTGTGATACGTTCGGGACCGCGCCCACGGGTTACACTTGGCCTACTCCCCATACAGATCCGGAGAAGAACAGTGGCCTTACTGCTCCTGCATTCGTCCTTAACCGGAGCGACGTAGCTTATACATTCACGCCGCTGATTCCGGCAACGGCATTCAATGTCGCGCTGCTGTTATCCCCAAACTGCACTAGCTCCGGCGGTAATCTGAGCTGTTATTTTCACCGCTATTCCGAAATGCGGGCAATGAATTGAGGGTGCCGATGGCGATCCTGCGACACAGATCGTATCGAAAACTTGAGAGCGGACAGGCCGCAGTTGAATTCACTCTGATGGCGGTTTTTCTCATGGTACTGATTGTAACGTTCCTCGAGCTTATTGTGTTTGTGTATACCTACAATGTACTCGCGGATTCCGCTAAAGAAGGAGTGCGCTACGCCGTTGTGCACGGGACTGGAAGCTCTCATTGCAGCGGTCCCGGGACCGCGGCCACTATTCCGGCCATCACTTGTCCGGACACCACAGGAACAAACGTGCAAACTGCTGTTACATCGTATGCGCTGTATTCGATGCACAGCACTGCCTCGATGTCCGTTAATGTGACCTACGTCGATAGTTCGAGTGCTCCTCCCAATCGAGTTCGGGTAACTGTGAGTTACCTTTACCAGCCATTCTTTGGACTAGGCTGGCCCTCAGTGACAGTAAACGCAGCCTCCGAGGGGAGAATCATGTTTTGAGGCATGGCAGCAAAGGATGAAACCATGAAAAAAGTTGTCTCTCAAATGACGAGTCGCAGGTCGGGCGAGCGCGGTCAGGCCCTCCTACTGCTTTTGCTCGCGCTGGGCATTTTTCTAATGGGTGCGGTTGCATTGACTGTGGATATCAGCAATGCGTGGTTGCATCGGCAAGCAGCACAGAATGCCGCTGATGCCGCATGCACTGCGGGCGCCATGGACATGCTAGTTGACGCTCAAGGTGGCGCAACTGGTCATCAAGGATTTACCATTGGCACTCAATTCAATTGTTCTAGCGGTTCTGCGGCTACCCCCTGCAATTACGCTGCATTTAACGGTTATGACAGTTCGGGAAGCGCAACCTCTGGCAACTTGGTAACCGTAAGCTTTCCGGGCTCAGGCTCTGTGCCGGGTTTGCCAAGTTCCTCTATACCCCCATCCAGCATGGTTCCCTCCGCCTTCATGCGAGTGGACGTGATTGACAACGTGCAAACTTTCTTCTTCGGGTTGCTTAGCGGACAAGCGACTCAGCAAGTCCGCGCAAAAGCGATGTGTGGTGTTGTGCTCGCGACGTCCCCAATCCCAATTCTCGTTCTTGATCCAAAGAATCCAGTTGCGACGCCAGCACAGAGTGCACTCAACATCCAAGGCAACGGAGCTATCTCCATTGTGGGGGGGCCAACCAAGAGCATCCAGGTGAATTCTGCCTTGGCAGCGTCATCGTGCGGCCAAAGTAATTGCTCAGTGAACTTACCCTGGGGCAGTGCAACAGTAGATCTCAGCAAAGCAGGTCCTGCTGGCACTGGTGCTGACATAGGTCTGTACGGCGCGCCGACGACCGCCCCCGGCGGATTTCTGCCTGGAACGACCGGTCATTGGGTGGCACCGGCATCTCCTGTTAGTGACCCGTTTGCGCAGGTATGTGCACCTGGGCAAACCGGTTGTCCTTCTATCAACAGTAATTCACCTCCAGCCATTCCTCCGGCCCCGACGGTTCCTGCAGACGAGGTTGCCGCACCGAAAAGTTGCGCGAGTATTCCATGTAACGTCGCATACAAAGATCACGGCTGCCCGGACCCCGGTGCCACGATTGCTAACGGAAATTGCGTACTTTACACCCCTGGGCACTACGCCTCGGAGGTTAAGGTCAAGAACAAGATCGCGCTCTTCGATCCCGGGCTCTATTATCTCGATAACGGCTTCACGTTAGACTCAGGTTCTATAGTGAGGCCTGGCACCGGCAATGATGACGCAACCAATGGTGGCGGTGTAATCTTCTATTTTTCTGGTTCCAGCACGGTTACAGTTAACGCCAATTCAGGAAAAACAAGTGGCCTCGATAATTTCAACACATTGAAGGGACCAGTCGATAGTAGTGGAAACCAATATCCAAATAACAGTACCGTCAAGAACGTGACATTCACCAGCGGTGTGAAGTGCGTCGCCGGTTCGACCATACCCACAAATCTTCAGGGATCGGGAACACCCGCGCCTGGAATTAACGTCAACGGCAACATACTGCTTGGCGTTTGTACTGGCTATTACGGCGATCCCCTGGGCACGAGCGATCCGATCGGCCTCCAGCACGGGTTCCTGTTTTTTCAAGACCGATCCGCGAAAAATGTCAATCCCAGCTGGGGCGGTGGTGGCCAATTTCTGTTAGCAGGAACAATGTACTTCCACTCCTGTAACTCGAGCGGAACTGGTGTTGGTTGCGGAGCTGCAAATGATTACTACAATGACATTTTTAGTTTATCAGGAAATTCCGGATCAGGCACCTACGTGCTCGGAGACATTGTTGTCGACAATCTGACATTGGGCGGCACATCCGGTATTACTATGGATCTCAACCCAAACGTCGCATTCAGTATATTGAAAGCCACGCTTCTGCCCACGTGCACGCTGGGGGACTCCGAGACGGGCTGCTGAGGTGGCCTGGCGCAATGGTCAGTTTCGGCGAGAGAGTGTCTTGCGATGTAATGGAAGAACAAGTCATACGAAAGGGCCTAAGGGATTAAATAATGCCTCTTCTCTCGCTCGAGGATGAAGTTAGGTCGGAAATCGCTCACGTTCTCGAAGGCTCCCGGCCGGTTCTTTTTCGTTTCTCGTTTGAAGAAGTGAAAGCTGGCCATCGTCCGGGATGGCCGCTTGCCTACTCATTCATCCTGCATGAACTCGCGGTCATCGCCATCGTTCTTCTTTCTATTGTTGCCAGCCGCTTGCATCCGATAAAAGACGCGGAGAGTCTGAAGCTCAATCCGACCGATCAGGTGATTTATCTTCCGGTGCTAGGCGGTGGGTCGGAAGGGAATGGGCATGAGGGTGGACTATCGGGAGACGTCGAGCCGAAGTCCGCGCCTGCGCCGGCGCGCGCCAGCAAAGGTTTCACTTATCCAGGGCCGCAGCCCATTCTTTCCGAGCCTCCCAAGCCCGACAATACGCAGCAGACGCTTCTGCAGCCACGACTGAAACTTCCGCCAAAGTTGCAAGATTTTGTGCCGCTGGCGAACATCGTGCAGATGGCGAATGCCGCGCCCGCTCCACTCGATATACGGAAAAACAAGTCCTCTATAACTCATGTGCCGAAGCTGATCGAGCCTCCGAAGCTGAAGCTTCCGGCCACCAAGTTGAGAGTCACTCCAATTCAGCCCGATCTGCCGGAATTTCATCCGCCAGAAATCGATTCGCGCGAGGCGCCGAAACTCGCGATGCCGGTGAATGCTCCGGAAGAGCTCGCACCGTTGAAGGTGCAAAAAGAGCAAGTAGCGAAGAAGGCGGAGAAAGCAGTGCAGCCACCGAAGGCCGAACAGGTGGTTTCAGCCGCAAGCCGCGGCAAGGATCTTCAAACGCTCATCGCGCTGAGCCCTACACCTGCTCCTCCGGGGCCGCCGCCTAGCATCCCCGCGGCGGAATCGCGTGCGCGCTTCGGGGTTTCTCCTGCGGCGAATGCGTCCTCTGCACAAGTAATACCTGGCTCGAAGCAGCGTGGCACAACCACCGGCCCAGCCACAATCGGCAGCCAAGCCAATGCCGCCGCCGGCAACAAAGTGGATGAAATTGTAGTCGGCGCCGGAAATGGCAGCGGCGGTTTCGCGCCCATTGGCGGAGGTGGCGAGGGCACAGGCGTGGGTACTGAAACCGGCTCCGGCAAAGGCGGCACCGGCACAGAAGATGGCCACGGCACCGGAAACGGAGCTGGCCTCGGCACTGGACCTGGCGCTACTGCCGGCAGCGGCACGGGCGCAGGCAACGGACGCGGCTCGGGCGGATTCGCTGGCATCACCATTCAAGGCGGCAGCGGTCACTACGGCACAGGCATTGTCTCGTCAAAAATCCAGGGTAGCACTCCTGCGACACCTCAGACTTCCTACGGCATGACTATCAGCTCGTTGGGAAATAACGGCGGCGGGCTTGCGGACTACGGCGTGTTCTCCGATGAGAAGGTCTATACCGTCTATTTGGATATGCGGCAGACCCTCGAAGATCCCGCTCCCGCATGGACCCTGCTATACGCTCCCTTAAAAGGACTTATTGACGCGGTCCCTATTGAAGACGTGGCGCCGCCTTTCCCTTCGTACAAAGAAATGCCGAAGCTTTCTGATGAGCTGTTGCGGAGATATGACGGGCGGCAGGTAGTCGTTTATGCGGTCATCAACACCGAGGGCAGGTTCGAACAATTGACCGTGAAGGACGGTCCAACCGTGGAAGTGAACGCGCCAATTCTCCACGCATTAAGAAGATGGACCTTCCGCCCCGCGCAAGTCGGCGGCAAACCTGTGCCGCTGAAAACGCTGCTGGGAATTACGCTCGCGGCGCAGTAAGTCAACTCAAAGGAGTGTTGCTACAACTTTCGACCTATTCCAGAAACTTCGTTATATTCCCGTCTCGATCATGAGTTCCCCAAGGCATGCCTTAGGAAATTATTCTTGAGAACGCTGAACACGAGATCCAGCTTCATTCTGCTTCAAGTCCTGGACCTCCTCACGACGCTGGCGGCATTTCGTGTGGGAGGGTTTGAAGTAAATCCAATCGTTGCGAGTCTGACCATCCACTTCGGCCCCCTGGGCGGTGTGGTGCTCAGCAAAGCGATTGCTGTGCTCCTGATGCTGGGAGTGCGGAGGCGCTTGTGGATGGTGAACCTGGTTTATATCGGTGTGATCTGCTGGAATGTAGTGGTTGTGGTATCGCTCGTGGTGCCCAGACACTGAGAGCGGCGGTGATTTCAGAAATCGTCATCAGACCTCGTCGTGATGACATCGTCGTGCAGTTCTCCCCCCGCTTCGGCTCCGCTGCCCCGCTGAAGTTTTCATCGCCAAGGATCGCGTCGCTGGGCCCACTGCGTCGCCCGATTTAGCGGTAATAATGGAACCAGCTGCGTAATTTATAGTACTCGTTTATCGGCTGATCATCTTCGAGTTCTGGCACGCTGGGATCTTCGGCGATCATCTTCTCAACAGATCGTTCCTGAGAGAGAACTCGGCTGAAAAGTTGCTCGACTGTTAGGTTAGGTTCCCACTCTCGAAAATCTGCAGCAGCCGCGGGCGGTAACCGAGCCGCAAGAACCGAAGCTGAGGCGCCATGTAATGGCTGCATGCTCGCCACGAAGTGAATGCCAAAATTATCGAATGACTGAAAGGCACGTACGTAAGGAAAAGATTGCTTAAGTGCTTTTGCGATCGAGGCAGTAGTACCGGCGTCCCCCCCAAGCTGCTCGGGGAACCAGATCTGCAAAACACCATCCGAGCGCAAATGCTGTTTGACAACTCGATAAAACTCTCGTGAGTACAGGAGG
>Ga0209057_1001277_pt1 | contig 20612 bp, 16 predicted proteins | sample GraSoiAngelo_146_FD_185903 | JGI IMG/M metagenome (GOLD analysis project Ga0209057, IMG submission 185903) | Grasslands soil microbial communities from the Angelo Coastal Reserve, California, USA - 14_1009_05_30cm (SPAdes) (version 2) | ecosystem: Environmental > Terrestrial > Soil > Grasslands ... | reverse complement strand
GTACTCCGACGCCGACCGCAACGCCATCCATGTCCGCTACGCCGACGAGGCTCACCACATCGGCGGCGCGGCGCCCACCGAGTCGTACCTGCAGCTCGATCGCATCGTGAAGACGGCGCATGACTGCGGCGCCGAGGCGATCCACCCCGGCTACGGATTCCTCTCCGAGAAGCCGGCGTTTCCCGACGCGTGCACCGCCGTGGGCATCGAGTTCATCGGCCCGCCGGCAGCCGCGATGCGGGCGCTGGGCTCCAAGCTCGCGGCTCGCCAGCTCGCAGCCGAGAACGGCGTGCCGGTGACTGAAGGCAGCGGAGCGGTTACCGACGCCTCGAGCGCCATCGCGGCGGCAAGCAAGCTTGGCTTTCCGATCATGGTCAAGCCGTCAGGTGGCGGCGGCGGCATCGGCATGAAGGTCGTCGAGTCGGAGCACGAGCTCGTGGCCGCGGTGGAGAGCAGCCACCAGGCTGCGCGATCGGCGTTCGGCGACCCGACTGTCTACCTCGAGCGCTACATTCGCAGGCCTCGGCACGTCGAGATCCAGGTCATCTGCGACAAGCACGGCAACGCCGTCCACCTGGGCGAGCGCGAGTGCTCGATCCAGCGCCGGCATCAGAAGATCATGGAGGAGACGCCATCGCCCGCCCTGACCCCGGAGACGCGCGCGGCGATGGGCGCCGCGGCAATCCGCGCGGTCACGGCGGCCGGCTACGTGAACGCCGGGACTGTCGAGTTCATGTTCAGCGAGGGAGAGTTCTTCTTCCTCGAGGTGAACGCTCGGCTGCAGGTGGAGCATCCGATCACGGAGGCCGTGACGGGCGTCGACCTCGTGAAGGAGCAGATCCGCGTTGCGTCGGGGATGGAGCTCGGCTTCAAGCAGGGCGACGTCACGTGGACCGGGCACGCGATCGAGATGCGCATCAACGCGGAAGACCCGACGCGCAAGTTCCTGCCCAACCCGAGGCGCATCAACCGCTGGGTGGCGCCCGCGGGACCTGGCGTTCGCGTCGACTCGGGATTCGGCCCTGGCTCCGACGTTCCGCCGAATTACGACTCCCTGGTGGCCAAGCTCATCGTGCATGGCGCCGACCGCGCCGAGGCGATCGCGCGCGCGGGACGGGCGCTGCGCGAGTTCGTGGTCGCCGGTCCCGCGACGACCATTCCGTATCACCGCGCGATCCTCGAAAGCCCTGACTTCCGTGCAGGCAATCTCAGCACGCGCTTCATCGAGGACCATCCGGAGCTTGTGGAGCAGGCGAAGGCGCTGGCGGCTGAGGAATCGCCCTTCGACTACGGGCCGGACCCGCGCCACGTCGCCGCAGCGGCCGCCGCTGTGGGCGCGATCGTGAGGCAGTCCTCGGACCCCACGAACTCAGAGGCTTCGCCGTGAGTTCGCGGGGACCCCTAGGGTGAGCAAGCTGTCGCACCCGACTTCCGGGCGGCCATTCGAGGTGCTCACACAAAAAGAGGTCGGGCGCAAAGGCCAGTTCGCGGTGCGGGACGACATGATCCGGTTGCCCTCGGGCGAAGAGGTGCCTTACGTCGTCGTTGTCAACCCGGACTCGGTTTTCGTTGTGCCGCACTTCGAGAACGGCGACACGCTGCTCGTGCGCCAGTGGCGCCACGCTTGGGACGCGTCGTCGTGGGAGGTCCCTGCCGGCACGCTCACGCGCGGCGAGGATCCGATGCAGGGCGCGCTGCGCGAGCTCGAAGAGGAGACGGGCTTCCGGGCCGAGCGCTTGACGTCGCTCGGAGTCGCGCATGGCGCCGCCATCCTGACCGGTACCGCCCACATGTATCTGGCCGATGGATTGACCGAGTCGAAGCAGAACCGCGAGGCGTACGAGCAGGACATGGAGGTCATGCGGCTGCCGCTTCAGGAAGCGCTCGAGGCCGCGCTTTCTGGTGACATCGGGCACTCGACGTCGGTGACGTCGCTGGCGCGCGCCGCCCGAGCCCTAAAGCTGATATGAGGCTCCGACGGAGAATCCCTCGGCGGATCTTCGGCGCCCATGCGGCCAATCTGCGGGTTCAGCTCCTGCGCTGCTCGCTCACGCAATTCTCCAATGCGCTCGCTCCGCTGCTCGGAGCTTTCCGCTGGGGTCCCCGCGACGCAGTCGCGGGAGTGGCCCCTGGATCGCCGAATCTCTCGCCGAGGGTTCTCCGCGGAGCCTCTTAGCCCGGGCTGGGAGTTGGGCTGGGGACCGGCGAGGACGCCGGCGCCGGTGACGGGCTCGGCTGGGGCGGTGGCGTGGAACCGCCAGATGTCGGGTCCGCGGCCGGCCCGACGAACTCCAGGTCGTACTCGGCGGCCGGGTGCCGGTTGCCCACGTCCTGAACCGAGGGCCGCACGATCACGCGGTAGTGCACGCCCGGCTGCAGCTGCAAGCCGCTGAACGTCAATGTCCTGTCTTTGTAGTCAGGCGTGACCTGGACCGCGGCGCCGGTCGAGTCCTGCAGGATGACGCCGCCAATGCTGTTCGGAAGCAGGTCGCTGTCGAACGTGACGATGACCTCGGTATTGGTGACCTTCACAGAGACGACCTCCGGGCCCTTGCCGAGGTCGCGCTGCGCGCTCGCGGAGACGCCGTCGATGAGGAAGGGATCGGAGCTCAGCGCGCGGTGGACGATGAGCGTCTCCTCGATCGCGACCTTCTCCTGCTTGTTCTTGCCGAACACCATGCGCACCACCACGCGTGCGGTGTTCGTCGATGACGGGTCGACCTCCGCAACCAGGATGTAGAAGCGCTTGAACTGCAGATCACTGCTTGGGATCAGCTGCGGGTTGCCGGACGCGTAGGCGACCTTGCCCGCGTCGTCGAGGAAGGTGCGCGCCTTGTCCGGCTCGTTCTGCAGTCGCGCATTCATGAAGCCAGTGACCACCGTCGTCGCCTGCGTGATGGACGGCGGCGGAGTCGGCGTGGCTGGAGCCGTGGCGACCCACAGGGCGCTGCCTCGCACGAACGCGAAGGTGTTCGAGTCGGGCGCCCAGGCTGGGAGGCGGAAGGTGCCGTCGGCCAGCTTGATCAGGTTGGTGCCGTCGGGCCGCAGCGAGTAGGCCGCTGTTTCGGAGCCCAACAGGATTCGGTTCTTTGCCGACCACGCAACATCGCCCGCGGGCAGGGTGTTGATGGTCCTACCGTTCATGTCCGCCACGATGCCGCCGTACACGACCCGGGCTCCATTGGGCGACCAGCCCTGGAATGTCGTCGGTGCACCGACACCACCCAGCGGCACCGTGTGACCAGTGGCGACTTCGAGCAGCAGCAGCGTGTTCCCGCTCTGGAACGCCGCATGCTTGCCATCAGGCGCGATGGAGATGACCCCGCCGGACGAGTCAGGGCTGTGCGACAGCTGCACCGGTCCGCTGTCGCCGAGCGTGAAGATGCCGGCGCCGCTGCCCCAGTAGAGCTTGTCGTTCACCCAGGTCAGGGCTGTTGCGGCGCTGTCTATCTCGGCGACCGAGGACCCTGACGGCAGCGCGATGATGAAGATCTTGCCGCTGCGGACGTAGGCGAGACGATCTCCGGCCGGCGAGATCGCGGGCAGGGATGCTCCGTCCGTCACGAGCGTCGATGCTGAACCGCCTTTCGCCTGCACCGACTCCAGCGCGCCCGCGCTGGTCACGAAGTAAACGGTTCCCGAGTCCGCCGACCATTGAGGCGAGTACTGGATGCCGTCGCCGATGTTCGCGAGCTGCTGCACGTTGGTCAGCAGGGAGGTGTTCGGCTTCGGCGACGGTGAAGGGGTCGGCGCCGGCGGCGTCGACGGCTGGGTGACGAAGGTGATCGTCGTCGGCGCGGCGAGCGACTGCTGGGTCTTGGTGAGAGCGCCGGGCCCGATCGTGACCTGGTATTGGGTGTTCGGCGCCAGGTCGCCGCTGACCGGCTGGATGAACATCTTGGCGTCGCCGTTCCAGGCGAAGGTGACGTTGGTCGCGGGCGTGATCTGCACGGCCTTCTCCGTGGACGGATGGTCCATCGGCTGGTTGAAGGACACGAGAATCGGCTGCCGCAGCGCGACCGCCGACTGGTCCGCCTGCGGGCTTTGGACGATGATCTCGTTGAAGCCGCCGGGAGGCTGCGCGGCCGTGTAGATGACGACCGACGCGATCATCACTACGACGGCGGCGGCCCCTACCCACGACAGCCGCGGCGGGGACAGCCACTGCCGCCACCACGAGTCCTTGCCTTCAGCCGAGCGCCACGCGACGTCCATCAGCTGGCGCCGCAGCGCGGACTTGAAAGCGTCGTCGAGCGGCGGGGCCTGCGTCTCCGCCTGGCTCAGCATGCCCGCGAGGCGCAGGAGCTCAGGGTCCTGGAGGACGTCGTTCAGCTCGGGGTCGATGTGCTGCCCGCTCAATCGACTGGCCTCAGCGCGCCGGCCGCATCGCGGAGGCGGGTCACGCCACGGTGGATGAGAAGCTTCACCGCCCCGGGTGTCTTGCCCATGGCGACCGCGATGTCCTCGATCCTCATGTCTTCCTGGAACTTGAGCACTAGCGCCATGCGCTGCTGCTCCGGCAGCTCCTCGACGATCGCCCAGATGCGGCGGATCTCGTCGCGCTGCGCCGCCTGCTCCTCGAGCGCGGGGCCGGATACCGAAAGGTCGTGGAAGTCCTCGAGAGGCTGTGACGGCTTCAGGCTGCGGTACCGGTCGGCAATTGCGTTGACCGCGATCTGGTAAAGCCAGGCAGCGAAAGGACGCCCCGTGTCCTGGTACCGGGGCATGGCCTTCAGAGCTTTGATGAAAACCTCTGAGGTGACGTCTTCCGCGGCTGTTTGCTCCCTCACTCTTGAATACACGAACCTGTAGATCTGCTGAAAGTGCCGGTCGTACAGCGCCCCGAATTCGCGCGGGTCCCGCTGCGCGCGTGCGACGAGCTCTCTTTCCTCGCCGCGACCCGGGTCGCTCACTGGCCTCTCAGGCTGTGCGGGTTCAAACGGAGAGCCTCCGAATACGGTTACGAGTTCGCGGCGGGCGCTGTGGCATGCGCTCCTGCGATTATCGATGTCTGGCCCCTATTGGCTACTTATCGCCATTGAATCCACAGCATCTTGTGGATATCTCTTGGCCATCCACTACATCTGCTCCTGGACCTTGGTGGCGGATATAATCACCCAGACCCCAGTGTTGATTGGGAGCCGTGCCCTTATTTGATCGAGCGCTACTGTCCGCCCGCCATGCGGGCGGTGTGGTCTGACCAGCACAGGTACGAGCTATGGCTCCGGATCGAGATCCTTGCCTGCGAGGCCTGGGCCGAGATCGGGCGCGTCCCCGCGTCGGCGCTGCCGAAGATCAGGAACGCGACCTTCGACGCCGGCCGCATCGCTTCGCTGGAGGAGCGCGTCGGGCACGACGTGATCGCGTTCCTCACCGACGTCAACGCATCCATCGGTCAGCCCGAGGCTCGCTACGTGCACCTCGGCATGACGAGCCAGGACCTCAACGACACGGCGATGGCGGTGCAGCTGCTCGAGTCCTCGCATCTGATTGCCAGCGACCTGGGCAACGTTCGAGACGCAGCCGCCGAGCTGGCGGTGCGGCACCGCAAGACTCTGATGGCCGGCCGCACGCATGGGATCGTGGCCGAACCGATTACGTTCGGATTCAAGGTCGCAGGCTGGGTCGCGGAGCTCGACCGCGTGCGAGTGCGCCTGGAGCGGGCCACCGAAGAGGCGGCCGTCGGCCGCATCTGCGGCGCGGTGGGAACGCACGCGACCGTCGACCCGCGCGTGGAGGAGCACGTATGCAAGGCGCTCGGACTGCGAGCCGATGTGGTCTCGACGCAGGTGGTCGCGCGCGACGTGCATGCGGCCTTCATGGCCGCGCTCGCATCGGTCGCCGGCGCGCTGGAGCGAATCGCGACCGAGATCCGGCACCTGCAGCGCAGCGAGGTCGGAGAGGTCTTCGAGCCTTTCGGCAAGGAGCAGAAAGGCAGCTCGGCCATGCCGCACAAGCGCAACCCGGTCCTGACCGAGCGCGTGTGCGGGCTGGCGCGCGTCGTCCGCGGCAACATGGTCACTGCATTCGAGAACACCGCCCTCTGGCATGAGCGCGACATCAGCCACTCGTCGTCGGAACGGGTCGTCTTCCCCGACGCTTGTGCGGCCGTGGACTTCATGGCCATCGAGATGACAAAGGTCCTGCAGGGCCTGGAGGTTCGGCCTGAGCGGATGCTCCGCAACCTGCAGTTCGGCGGTGGCGTCGTGTTCTCGGGGAGGGTCCTCACAGCACTCGTCGAGTCGGGAATGTCGCGCGAGGACGCGTATGCGATCGTGCAGAAGGCCGCGATGGAGTCCCTGCAGGAAGGCGGCCCCGGCTTTCGCCCCCAGATCGAGAAGAATCGAGCGGTCATGGAGCGGATCGGCGCCAGGCTCGACGAGGTCTTCGACCCGTGGGCCGGCCTGGAGAACACCGACCTCGCCTTCGAGCGGCTTTCTCTAGGAGTCAAAACCGCTTGATATCGCGATCCCGGCCGGAGCCCCTCGGCGGATCTTCGGCGCCCATGCGGCCGATCTGCGGGCTCAGCTCCTGCGCTGCTCGCTCACGCAGTTCTCCAATGCGCTCGCTCCGCTGCTCGTCGCTTCACCCGCATCTCGGCCACCTGGATCGCCGAATCTCTCGCCGAGGTCTCCTGCCGTGATCGCGGGTCCCGCGCTCAGCACCACGGAGCTGCCGCTCAAGCTTTTTGTGCGCGGCAAGGTGCGCGACACGTACGAGCTGCCCGACAACCAGCTCCTGATGGTCGCGACCGACCGGCTGTCGGCTTTCGACCACGTGCTGCCCACCGGCATCCCCGACCGCGGCAAGGTGCTGACCCAGCTCTCCATCTTCTGGTTCTCGCAGACGCACACGTTCCAGGAGAACCACCTCGTGTCGGGCATGGTCCCCGACCTGCCCGCCGCCCTTCGCGACCACCGCGAAGAGCTCGCCGGCCGATTCATGATCGTGCGCAAGGCCAAGCGCATCGACTTCGAATGCGTCGTCAGGGGCTACCTTGCCGGGAGCGCCTGGACGGAGTACGAGGCGTCGCACACGCTGGCCGGCGAGGAGATGCCGCCGGGTCTGAGGCAGAGCGAGAAGCTGGCGTATCCGATCTTCTCGCCCGCGACCAAGGCCGAAACCGGACACGACGAGAACATCACCTACGCGCAGCTGAAGAAGGAGCTCGGCGACGAGCTGGCGCAGAAGCTGCGCGACGCAAGCCTCGAGCTGTACAAGCACGCATCGGAGCACGCGGAGAGGCGCGGTATCATCCTGGCCGACACCAAGTTCGAGTTCGGCCAGATCGACGACGAGCTCGTCCTGATCGACGAGGTCCTTACGCCCGACAGCTCCCGGTTCTGGGACGCGCTCACATACCAGGTGGGCACGACCCCGGATTCGTACGACAAGCAGTTCGTGCGCGATTGGCTCACGCGCTCGGGCTGGGACAAGGAGTCCGATCCGCCGGCCCTGCCGCCTGAGATCGTCGCCCAGACCCGCGAGCGCTACCTCGCCGCGTACCACCGCCTCGTGGGCAAGCCCCTCTTCCCCAAGAAGCCGAGGAACGAAAAATGATCGCGCGAATCGTGGTAGTACCGAAACCGGTCGTCAACGACCCGCAGGGGGTCACCGTCCGGCAGGGTCTAGCGTCGCTGGGCTTCGGCGAGGTCACCGACGTCCGCGTTGGCAAGTACATCGAAGTGCGGCTGGACGCGACCTCGGAGCGCGAGGCGCGCGAGCGCGTCGACGCGATGTGCAGCCGGCTGCTCGCCAACCACGTGATCGAGGACTACCACTTCGAGCTCGAGCACGAGCGCAAGGGCGCGATGCGATGAAGTTCGGGGTTGTCGTTTTTCCTGGAACGTGGTCCGACCGCGACTGCGGCTGGGTCGTCGACCAGGTGCTCGGCGCGCACCTCCAGTACCTGTGGCACAAGGACACGGACCTGAAGGGCTGCGACTGCATCATCGTGCCAGGCGGATTCGCCTACGGCGACTACCTGCGCACGGGGGCGATCGCGCGTTTCGCGCCTTTGATGGAGAGCATCGGCGAGTTCGCGGACCGCGGCGGACTCGTGTGGGGCATCTGCAACGGATTCCAGATCCTGTGCGAATCAGGCCTTCTCCCGGGCGCTCTCATCCGCAACGCGTCGCTCGAGTACCGCTGCGAGTGGACGAACCTCGTCGTCGAGCGCTCGGATCTGCCGTTCACATCGCAATGCGACGAGCGCGAGGTCATCCGCGTGCCCATCTCGCACGGTGAGGGCAGCTACTTCGCTGACCCGGCCACGCTGTCGCGCCTCGAGCAGAACGGCCAGGTGGTGTTCCGATACTGCGACGTCGAAGGGCGCGTGCGCCCAAGCTCCAACCCGAACGGATCGCTGCACAACATCGCGGGAATCGTCAACAGCCGCGGCAACGTGCTGGGCATGATGCCGCACCCCGAGCGGTGCGCCGAAGCCGAGCTTGGCGGCACCGACGGGCTCAAGCTGTTCCGCTCTGTGATGCACAGCGCGGCTCAGGTGCTGACGGCGTGAGGCGGCAATCGAGGCGATGAGAATGGAAGAGCGCAAGCTGGACGAGCGCAAGCTGCGCGAGGTCGCGCTCACCAGGGACGAGTACCGCGTCATCGTCGAGGCGCTGAAGCGGCCACCCAACGACATCGAACTTGGAATGCTCGGCGTTCTCTGGTCGGAGCACTGCTCGTACAAGACATCGAAGCCATTGCTCCGCCGGCTGCCCTCGAGCGGGGCGGCGGTCCTCCAGGGCCCTGGCGAGAACGCGGGCGCGGTGAGCCTGGGCAACGGGTGGGCTGTCGTCTTCAAGATCGAGTCGCACAACCATCCGTCGGCCATCGAGCCGTACCAGGGCGCGGCCACCGGCGTGGGAGGCATTCTCCGCGATGTCATCGCCATGGGCGCGCGGCCGATCGCGCTGCTCGACTCGCTGCGTTTCGGTCCGCTGCCGGAATCCCGCCGGCACTTCGATGGCGTGGTCGCCGGCATCGGTGGATACGGCAACTGCATAGGCGTGCCGACCGTCGGGGGCGAGGTCTACTTCGAGGACTGCTACGCCCAGAACCCGGTGGTCAATGCGATGTGTGTCGGCCTTGTGCGGGCCAGCGACCTCATGCGCGCGCGTGCTGAAGGCACAGGCAACAAGCTGCTGCTCGTCGGCGCCGACACCGGTCGCGACGGCATACATGGCGCGGCGTTCGCGTCGCTCGAGCTCGATGAGGACAGCTCAGAACGCCGCCCCGCCGTGCAGGTCGGCAACCCGTTCCTCGAAAAGTGCCTGCTCGAGGCATGCATGGACCTTTCGCTGACCGACGCGGTGGTGGCGATCCAGGACCTGGGCGCTGCAGGCCTCACGTCATCGGTGGCGGAATGCGCGGGCCGCGTGCCCGGTGCCGGCGCGAAGATCGACGTGTCGCGCGTGCCGCGCCGCGAGCGCGGCATGACGCCATACGACGTGATGCTCTCGGAGTCGCAGGAGCGGATGCTGGTGGTCGTGCGCCGCGGCCGCGAAGCCGATATCGAGCGCATCTTCGAGACCTGGGACCTCACGTCGGCGGTGATCGGCGAGGTCACCGATGACGGCCACCTGACGGTCGTGGATCACAAGGAGCAGGTGGCGCGCCTGCCGATCCAGCTGCTCACCGAGGGTGCGCCGCTGAGGCGTCTTGTCGGACTGCCGCCCGAGCCTGCGCCTGCGCTCGACCTGGACGCGCTGCCCCCGCCCGCCGACATCGGGGCTGCACTTCTGCGGATGCTTGCGAGCCCGAACCTCTGCAGCCGCTGGCCGATCATCCGCCGCTACGACCACATGGTCGGCGACGCGACGGTGATCCCCCCGGGCGGGGATGCCGCGATGCTGCGCGTGAAGGGCACGAAGGTCGGCATCGCGATGACCACGTCCTGCAACGCCCGCTACTGCCATCTCGACGCGAACCTCGGCGCGCAGCTGGCGGTCGCCGAGGCGGCGCGCAACATCATCGCAACGGGCGCGCAGCCGCTCGCCATCACCGACTGCCTGAACATGGCCAACCCTGACCGGCCCGAGGTCTACTGGCAGCTCGAAGAGACGGTCAGCGGCCTGGCACAGGCGTGCCGGTCGCTCGACCTCCCGATCGTGAGCGGCAACGTCAGCCTGTACAACGAATCCGCAGGCGGCGCCGCCATCTACCCGACGCCGGTGATCGGCATGGTCGGTCAGATCGACGACTACGACCGCCGCCTGCAGGCGGGCTTCAAGCACGAGGGCGACTTCGTGCTTCTCATCGGCTCGAGCCACAACGACCTGGGCGGAAGCGAATACCTGAAGGTCGAGCACGGGATGGTCGCCGGCCGGCCGCCTGAGCTGGACTTCGCGCGCGAGCGCGCGGTGGGCAAGCTCATCCTCGCCGCCGCGGGCGCGGGCTTCATCAAGACCGCGCACGACTGCTCGGACGGCGGTCTGCTCGTGGCGCTCGCGGAGTGCTGCTTGCTCGGCGGCATCGGCATGCGCGGCCCCGCGCTGAATCCGGAGCCGCCGCTCCGCATCGACGCGGCATTCTTCGGCGAGTCGCCCAGCCGGTTCATCGTCAGCGCTCCTTCCCGTGCGACGCCTGAGCTTCAGTCGCTCGCGCGCCGGCATCACGTCGAGATCGCACTGCTCGGGATGACCGGCGGTGACGCGCTCGAGCTCGAAGGCCAGCTGAAGCTGACCTTGCAGGAGATGCGAGACGCCTGGGAAGGCGGGCTCGAGGGGTCGGCCTGAGGTATGTGCGGGGTTTTCGGAATCTGCGCCTCGGGCAAGGTTGACGTCGCCAACCTGACGTACTTCGGGCTCTTCGCGCTGCAGCACCGCGGCCAGGAGTCGGCGGGCATCGCGGTTTCGGACGGCCAGTCGGTGCGCGTGCATCGCGGCATGGGGCTGGTCGCGCAGGTGTTCAATCCGGCGACTGTGAAGGAGATGGGCGAGGGCTCGGTGATCGCGCTCGGCCACACTCGCTACTCGACCACCGGCTCGTCGCGCGCTGAGAACGCGCACCCGCTGCCGTTCCATCACCCGCAGCTCGGCTCGGGAGCCATCGCACACAACGGCAACCTGCTCAACGCGCAGGCCCTGCGCACGCAGCTCGAGGAGGAGGGCGCCGTCTTCGAGTCCGGTCTGGACACCGAGGTGATGGCGCGGCTCATCGAGCACACGCACGGCCGGACGTGGGAGGAGGTCGTGCGGCGCGCCTTCGCCCGCGTGGTAGGCGCGTACTCGTGCGGCATCATCACGGCCAACCAGCTCATCGCGCTCCGCGACCCTTTCGGCTTTCGGCCGCTGTGCATCGGCTTCATACCGCTCGCCGGACAGCCTGCGCACGTGGTGGCGTCGGAGACTTGCGCGCTCGACACCGTGCGCGCGACATTCGTGCGCGAGGTCCAGCCGGGCGAGATGGTGGTGATGGACGAGCACGGCGTGCACAGCGCCATGTTCCAGACCTCGAACAAGCACGCGATGTGCGTGTTCGAGTTCATCTACTTCGCGCGTCCCGACTCGATCCTCAAAAACTGCGAGCTCGAGGAGGCGCGCATCAGGATGGGCAACGAGCTCGCGAAGGAAGCGCCGGTCGAGGCGGACATGGTGATCGCGTTCCCTGACAGCGGCACCCCTGCCGCGATCGGGTACGCCGAGGCCTCCGGCATCCCGTACCGCGAGGCGCTCATGAAGAGCCGCTACATCAACCGCACTTTCATCCAGCCCGACCAATCGCTGCGCGAGGCGGGCGTGATGCTGAAGCTCAACCCGCTGCCGCGCTCCATCAGGGGCAAGCGTCTCATCGCCGTCGACGACTCCATCGTCCGCGGCACGACCTCGCGGCGCATCATCGACCGCCTGAGGGCGGCGGGTGCGAAGGAGATCCACATGCGGATCTCGAGCCCGCCCATGCGCTACCCGTGCTTCATGGGCGTCGACATCGGCTCCACCAAAGAGCTCATCGCCTCGGGGCGTACTGTCGAAGAGGTGCGCGAGCACATCGGCGCCGACAGCCTCTCGTACCTGTCCATCCCCGGCCTGATGCGCGCCATCGGGCGCGGCACGTCGCGGGAGTTCTGCCGCGCGTGTTTCGACGGCTCGTACCCTGTGGCGGTGCCGCAGCAGCTCGAGATGGATAAGTTCCAGTTCGAGCCGGCCCCCGCTACCTGACGTGACGGCGGAAGGGCTGTCGTACGCCGCGGCCGGCGTCGACATCGAGGCGTACGAGCGCGCGTTGGAGCGGGTCAAGCCGCTGATCGCCGCGACCCACGGTGCCCAGGTGGCCGCGGGCGTCGGCCCGTTCGCCGGCCTGTATCAGCTGCCCGACGGCAGCCGGCTGGCGGCAAGTGCCGACGGCGTCGGCACGAAGATCAAGGTGGCGATCGCAGCTGGAAGGCATCGGGGCATCGGCGTCGACATCGTCAACCACTGCGTCAACGACATCGCGTGCGCGGGCGCTCGACCCCTGTTCTTCCTCGACTATTTCGCGACCGGCAAGCTGGATCCGAAGGTCTTCGAGCAGCTGGTAGAAGGCATGACCGAGGCGTGCAGCGCCGCCGGGTGCGCGCTGCTCGGCGGCGAGACAGCGGAGATGCCAGGCGTGTACGCGCTGGGTGACTACGACCTTGCGGGTTTCATCGTCGGCGTGGTCGACGCCGGCGCCGATCGTGGCGCGGTCAAAGAGGGCGACCTGCTGGTCGGCCTTCCATCGAACGGCCTGCACACCAACGGCTACTCGCTCGCGCGCAAGGTGTTCGAGGGCACGCCGCTGACGAAGAAGCTCGCCGACCAGCTGCTTGCACCACACACCTCCTACCTGGACGCCATGCGCTCGCTGCGCTGGAAGGGGGCGGCGCACATCACAGGAGGCGGCATCCTCGGCAACCTGCCGCGCTGCTTGCCCGACGGCCTCGGCGCGGTGCTCGACAAGAAGAGGTGGAAGGTGCCGCCGATCTTCGGCGAGATCCAGGCTCGCGGCCGCGTCTCCGACGACGAGATGCACGGCACGTTCAACATGGGGCTCGGGATGATCCTCGTCGTCGACACGAAGGACGTGGATTCAGGTTCCCTCGTCGTGGGCGAGGTCGTCGAACAGAAAGGGCCTGAGCGGGTGGTGCTTCGCTGAAGCTAGGTGTCTGCGTCTCCGGTCAGGGCACCAACCTTCGCAACCTGGTCGACCATGGATTCGACGTGGTCGCAGTTGCCACCAACCGGCCGTCGTGCGCAGGCGCCGCGTTCGCGCGCGAGCGGCGCATCCCGCTCGCGGAGCTGTCGCAGAAACGGTTCGCATCGATCGAGCAGCGCGACGCGGCGATGCGCGACTTCTTCCTCGAGCACGGAGTGCAGCTCGTCGTCGACGCCGGCTATGACCGCGTGCACTCGGCGCCGTTCCTCGAGGCATTTCGCGACAGAATCATCAACGTGCATCCGTCACTTCTGCCCGCGTTCGGCGGCGGCATGGACGCCGTCGAGCAGGCGCTGGCAGCGGGCGTGACCGCGACCGGCGCGACTGTGCACGTCGTCACCGCTGCGCTTGACGCCGGGCCGATCCTGTCCCAGGAGTCGGTTGAGATCCTGCCCGGCGACACCGTCGAAACGCTCCGTCAGCGAGTGCACGAGGTCGAGTACCGTTTGCTCCCAGCAGCGATCCGGTTGATGGAGGCGAGGATTGCCAAGAGCTCTGCTGTCGGTTAGCGACAAGACAGGACTCGCGGGTTTCGCGCGCGGCCTCCGCCGGCTCGGCTTCGAGCTCTTCGCGACCGGGAGCACGCTGCAGACCCTTTCCGACGCTGCGATCGACGCGCGCTCGGTGTCGGACCTGACCGGGTTCCCCGAGATCATGGACGGCCGGGTCAAGACTCTTCACCCGGGCGTGCACGCCGGCCTGCTCGCGCGTCGCGACCGGCCCGAGCACCTCGAGACCCTTCGCAGCCACGGCCTGCAGGAGATCGACCTCCTGTGCTGCAACCTCTATCCGTTCGTCGAGACGGTGACGCGCGCCGACGTGACCTTCGAGGAGGCGATCGAGCAGATCGACGTCGGGGGACCGGCGATGATCCGAGCCGCGGCCAAGAACCACGAAGCCGTGGTGGTGGTCGTCCGGCCCGAGCGGTACTCAGAGATCCTCGATGAGCTGCACGCGGGCGGACCCGACCAGCCGACCCGGCGCCGGCTGGCGGCGGAGGCGTACGCGCACACGGCGGCCTACGACTCGTGGATCTCTGCCTACCTCCGTGGCCCTGAGTCGCCTGGATTCCCGACCGAGATCTCGTTCGCCGGCCGCCTCGCGCAGCCGCTGAAATATGGCGAGAACGAGCACCAGCCGGCGGCGTTCTACAGGTACGGTCCGGACCCAGGCGGCATGGGTGGGGCTCGCCAGCTGCAGGGCAAGGAGCTCGGCTACAACAACATCCAGGACGCGGCGGCTGGGATCCAGCTGGTGACCGACTACAGCTCACCGGCCGCGGCGATCATCAAGCACACCAATCCGTGCGGGCTCGCGGTCGCCGACAGCATCAGGATCGCTTACCGCATGGCCTACGAGTGCGACACCGTCAGCGCGTTCGGCGGCATCGTCGCGGTGAACCGGCCGCTCGACCGCGACACCGCGGAGCAGATCGTACAGATCGTCACGCACGTCGTCATCGCGCCTGAGGTTCTTGGCGAGGCGCTCGACGTTCTCGCGCGCCGCAGGGCGATGGTCGTGCTCGTCGCCGAGCCAACCAAGCACGTGCTGCTGGATTACGACGTGCGCTCGGTGTCCGGTGGTTTTCTCGTGCAGGCATGGGATCGCGGTGGCTTCGACCGAGGCTCGTGCATCGTGCCCACCAAGAGGGTGCCGACCGAGGCCGAGTGGGAGCAGCTGGGCAATGCGTGGATCGCGGTCAAGCACGTGAAGTCGAACGCGATAGTGATGTTCAAGGACGGCTCGGCCGTGGGCGTCGGCGCGGGCCAGATGTCACGCGTGGAGGCGGTGCAGATCGCTGCTCATCGAGCCGGCGATCGCGCACGAGGCTCGGTGATGGCGTCGGACGCCTTCTTTCCGTTCCCCGACGGGCTGGAGGAGGGCATTCGCGCGGGTGTGACCGCGGTAATCCAGCCTGGCGGCTCGATGAAGGATCCGGAGGTGACGGCCGCTGCGGACGCCGCCGGCATCGCCATGGTCATGACGGGGCGTCGCCACTTCAAGCATTAAGCTCGAGATATGGCACAGCAACAACCGCAGGTGCCCTCAGACATGAGGGCTATGAACCGGCAGATCATCGAGGAGTTTCGCGCGACCAAGGGTCAGCTGAGCGGGCGCATGGCCGGCCGCCAGCTGCTGCTGCTGACGACGACCGGCGCGCGCACCGGCGAGCCCCGCACAGCGGTGGTCGGATACCGAAAGTCCGGGGATGTCTTTGTCGTGATCGCGTCGGCCAACGGCGCGGCCGCCCATCCTGCGTGGTACGTCAACCTGCTCGCGAATTCGAACGCGACCGTCGAGGTCGGTCCCGAGAAGCTGACCGTGCGCGCGCGCACGGCCAAAGGCAAAGAGCGCGACAAGCTGGCAAAGCTGGTCGAGTACCTCGAGCCTCAGCAGAAGCTGACGTCACGACAGATCCCGGTGGTCGCGCTGGAGCCGGTGAAATCGCGAAAGACCTGACCTTCGCCGGGGAACGCCCCGAGCACCACATGAAGAAGACGCGCGTGGAGAGCCCGCGCGTCACGTGCGGAACGTGTCGCATGTTCGACGGCACCGCGTGGTGCCGGCACTGGAACTTCCACACGACCGCCGAGTCGCCGCCATGCCGGTTTTACCGACAGGCGGCGACCATCCGGTCGACTTAAGCGGCCTCGGCGACAGGCTCCCCTTCGGGCCGGGTCACCACGCGCGGTCGCGGAGCCGGCCGCAGCGCGATCAGCGCCACGAGCAGGCCGCCCGCCACCACCGCGGCGGCGATCGAAAAACCGAGCTGGTAGCCGCCGGTCAGCGCCGCGGCGACGTTGCTGCCGCCAAGCACGAGGTCTCGCGCGCGATCCGCGGAAACCGTGCCGAGGGCTGCGAGGCCAAGCGCCCCTCCGACCTGCATCGCCACGTTGGCCACGCCCGACGCCACGCCCGCGTCGGCGGCCGGCACCTCGGCCATCATGATCGTCAGCAGCGGCATGAACGACATGCCCGCGCCGATGCCGAACAGCAGGTACGAGCCGAAGAGCGTCGGGAAGTAGCCGGCGCCCTGTCCTGCGGTCGCCTCCAGGGCAAGCGCCACGGTGATCGTGATCAAACCGGGGATGAGCAGGGCTCGAGGACCAAAGCTGCGCATCAGCCGTGCGGTGACCCCGAGCGAGAGCGCCGCCAGCGCTAGCGTCGCCGGCAGGAACGCGAGGCCGGTGTCGAAGGCGCTGAAGCCGCGCACGTGCTGCAGATAGAGCGCGCCGAGGAAGAAGTTCGAGAACATTCCAGTTGCCAGCAGCGCTCGCGCGACGCTTGCGCCGGTGAGGCTGCGGATGCGCAGGATGCGCAGGGGCAGGATCGGGTTGCGCACGCTCGCCTCGACCACGAAAAAGATGACGAGCAGCGAGATTGCTGCGCCGCCGAAGCCTTCGGTCTGAGCGGACGTCCAGCCCTGGCTCGACGCTGTGACGATGGAGTAGACGGCGGCCATCATCGCAACGGTTACGAGGATCGAGCCGAGCACATCGACGCCGTGGCGCAAGCCGAGGCCTTCGTTCTCCTCGATAAGGCGCCAGCCGAAGACAAATGTCGCGACGCCGATGGGCAGGTTGATGAAGAAGATCCAGTGCCAGTTGATGGCCTGGGTCAGCGCCCCGCCAGCGAGCAGGCCGAGCGATCCGCCGCCCGCGATGACGAAGGTGAAGACGCTCATGGCCTGGGCGCGCTCCTGCGGTCGCGGAAAAGCCGTGACCAGGATCGCGATGATGACGCCCGCGGACATCGCCCCGCCAATGCCCTGCAGCGCCCGCGCCGCAATCAGCGTGATCGCGTCAGGCGCGAGGCCATCTAGACCGGAGGCCATCGTGAAGACGATCACCCCGGCGAGGAAGACCTTCTTGCGGCCGATCAGGTCGCCCGCGCGCCCGGCCAGCAGCAGCAGGCTGCCGTAGGTGACCAGGTAGGAGTTCACCACCCACGTGAGGTCGGCCTGCGTGAAGTGCAGGTCGCGCTGGATGGATGGCAGGGCGACGTTCACGATCGTCGAGTCGAGGACGATCATGAGCTGGCCCACGCACACGACGAGAAGGGCCAGCCACCTCCTGACCTGGTTTTGAGCTCTGCTGTCCATAACGCCTCCTAGATGAACCCGTCGACTTGATGATCATTATAACGGGATCATTAGGATACTTATTGCATGATTTTCGATAGGGTGGGAATAATCAGCTTGGTGGTACGATCCAAATGCACAGTGAGATGACAGGCAACCCCCGAACCGGCCTGATGACGCTGGTGAACCAGGTCTACAAGGCCATGAACAAGCGGGCGTCAGAGGAGCTCCTGGGCATGCGCCTGAAGCAGTTCCTCACCCTTTCCTACATCCAGGACCATGAGAACGTGACCCAGCAGGAGCTCGAGACCACCCTCCTGGTCGACGCCAACGCGGTGGTGCTGCTCCTCAACGACCTCGAGACGGCCGGCTACGTCGTGCGGCGCCGCGACCCGGCGGACCGCCGGCGCCACCTGGTCGAGGTGACCCGCGCGGGGAAGGCCGCGCTGGAGCGGGCGGACAAGGCGCGAATCGCGCTGGCCGAAGAGATGCTGGCCGGCTTCACCCAGGACGAGCGCGAGAATTTGCGGACCCTGCTCCAGAGGGTGCTGGACAGCCTGCTGAGCGCCGCCCCCGAACAGGTTCGAAGCTAGGGACCGCGCCGATCAACCAGGCTGAGGCCCGGTCGCAGTTTCCCGTCCTGGAGCGCTTCGCGTACCTGAACGCCGGCTCGGTCGGACCGCTGTCGCGCCGGACGGCCGACGCCATGCACGCAGTCCAGTCCCAGGGTCTGGCGCAGGGCCGCGGCTCGATGGCGGCCTTCGAAGAGAGCATGTCGGACGAGACTGCGCTGCGCGCAAGCGTCGCCGCGCTCATCAACGTGCCGGCCGAGAAGATCCTGCTGACCACGTCGACCACCGAAGGCTGCAATCTCGTCGTGAGCGGGCTCCAGCTGGGACCCGATGACGAGGTCGTCACGACCGACGGTGAGCACCCAGGCCTGCTGCTGCCGCTGGAAGCATCGGGCGCCGTGATCAAGAAGGCGCGCGTGACCGAGATGCCGGCGAGTGATGCGCTCGAGGCGATCACGGGCGAGGTCACGCCGGCGACGCGGCTCATCGCGCTCTCCCACGTGCTGTGGCTCAATGGCCACGTTCTGCCGCTGGCCGACATCAAGCGCGTGACGGGCCTGCCCGTTCTGGTCGACGGCGCGCAGTCAGTTGGCGCGATCCCGGTCGATGCATCGGTGGCTGACTGGTACACGGTGTCGGGGCAGAAGTGGCTGTGCGGGCCCGAGACCACCGGCGCGCTTTACGTCGCGGATCACGAGAGCCTGAGGCCGCGAATGAAGAGCTACTACGCCTCCGCGCGAACGGACGCGACCCGGCTGCAAGTGGTCCATCTCGCCCACACGATGGTGGCGGGACTTCGGGCGGCGGTTGCGGATCTGCCCGAGTGGGGCTTCAGGCGTGCCGCGGAGCTGGTCGCGCGCTGCCGCGATGCTCTCGTCGCCGCCGGGTTCGAGGTCCGAACCGAAGCCGGACACGCCACGCTCATCTCGTTCCGCGTGCCGGGCGAGCCGGCCGAGGTCGTGAAGGCTGCTTACGAACGCGGCGTCGTCATCCGCCACCTGCCCGACGGCTGGCTGCGTGCATCAGTCGGGTGGTGGAACGACGAAAGCGATATCGAAGGCTCGTGGGGGCGTTGCAGCACGTCTGAGGCACGAGGCGGTGCCGCCCTAACGACGACCGCGGGGATTTCAGACTCTGCGCACGTTTCGGATGTATGCGGGCAATCAGCGGGTGGTTGAGCGCAGCGGTCGTGGCGTTGTGTGTGGCGTGTGGATCAAGCGCAGCCGCCGCCTACGAGCAGACACATAGCGCGAAGCAGATCGTCTCCGACGCCAGCAAGTCGACTGGCTCGGCGACCTCGTTTCACCTGGCGGTTGCCGTCACCACCCAGAACGGGCAGGCGAACGCGGACTTTGATGTCGCGGGTACCAACGTCAACGGCAAGGTGACCTATCAGGGCACGCTCGTGAGGATCATGCATGTGGACGGCAGGACCTTCGTCTACGGCGCCGACCTGGCTCAGTTCCTCGCGACGAGCAACGCGCAGGCGGCGGCCATTGTGCGTGCAAAGGCCATCGACAAATGGGTGCTCATGCCCGAGGAATTCTGGAGCTCCACGGGCATAAGCGAGCTCACAGACATGCGGAAGATGGCCGACTGTCTGCAAGCCGCGTCAGGTTTGAAGAAGAAAGGAACCTCAACCGTCTCGGGCAAGCGAGCCGTCGAGGTGGACGATCAGCTGACGAGCCAGATATACGTCGACACGGCTTCGCCGCACTACTTGCTGCGCGTCGCTTTGTCCGGTACGGACACCTGCGTCACGGGCTCGGCCGTGTCCAATGAGACACTCGACCTGTCGAAGCTCGGACAAAAGCTGGACATCGCTGTTCCAGCCGGCTACGTCGACGCGCAGACACTCGCGACCGGGTAACTAGTCGTATCCGGGCTTAGTTCAGGCGCTCCACGATCATCGCCATGCCCTGGCCTCCGCCGACGCACATCGTCTCCAGCCCGAACGTCTTGTCCTTCTCACGCAGGCCGTTGAGCAGCGTGCAGAGGATGCGCGCGCCCGTCATGCCGAACGGATGGCCGAGCGCGATCGCGCCGCCGTGCGGGTTGAGCTTGTCGCTGTAAGGGTCGACGCCGATGGCGCGCGCGGACGGGATGACCTGCGCGGCGAACGCCTCGTTGATCTCCAAGATGTCGATGTCGTCGATGGTCATCTTGGCGCGCTTGAGCGCCTGCCTCGACGCGTCGATCGGCCCCAGGCCCATGAACTCGGGCTCGAGCGCCGACAGGCCGGTGGAGATCACGCGTGCCAGCGGCTTGATGCCGAGCTCCTTGGCCTTTCGCTGTGACATCACGACCACGGCGGCCGCGCCGTCGTTGAGCGGGCACGCGTTTCCGGCGGTCACCGTGCCGTCCTCGCGAAACACAGGCTTCAGCGCCGCGAGCCCCTCCATCGTCGTGCCCGGCCGCGGCCCGTCATCCTTGGTGAACATCTCGCCGTTGGGCAGAGGCACCGGGATGATCTCGCGGTCGAAGAATCCGTTGTCGCGCGCAGCAACCGCTGCGCCCTGGCTCTTCACCGCAAAACGATCCTGGTCCTCGCGGCTGATCTTCTCGCGCCGAGCCACGTTCTCAGCGGTCTGACCCATCGCGATGTAGATGTCGGGGTACTCCTCGGTGTTGCCAGGGACGAGCTTCTGGTTGTACGTGTCAGGCGCATCGGGGTATCCGCTGCCGTAGCGCGACACGCACTCGACGCCGACCGAAAGGAAAACGTCGCCCTCCCCGGCCTCGATGGAGTGCGCTGCCATGCGCGTGGTCATCAAGGACGA
>Ga0209057_1001273_pt1 | contig 20679 bp, 19 predicted proteins | sample GraSoiAngelo_146_FD_185903 | JGI IMG/M metagenome (GOLD analysis project Ga0209057, IMG submission 185903) | Grasslands soil microbial communities from the Angelo Coastal Reserve, California, USA - 14_1009_05_30cm (SPAdes) (version 2) | ecosystem: Environmental > Terrestrial > Soil > Grasslands ... | reverse complement strand
TGCCGCATCGTTGTTGCCGACCGTCGCGAGGAGTGGCGCGGCGCCGCTTCCGTCCGGGCTCATTGTCCAGAGCGTGCTGTTACGGATGAACGCGATCGCGCTGCTCGTCGCTGAGGTGACTTGGGCCGTTTCAGGCGTCGCGGAGTTCACGCCGTCGACGCTCGCCGCCGATCGAGTCGGCAACGCGCTTCCCGCGAACGCGGTCGCGGGCCCCCCCAAGATGAGACAGATCAGCGTCGTGACGGCGGCACGCCACGAAGTCATGCCACGACGATCGCTTCTGCGACCCATCTGATTACACCGCCGCTCCTCCGCGATCCTCTACGAGAAGCTGAGTACGACCGTAACCTGCGCCTGCTGACCTGCCTGCACGGCGATCGGTGTGGTGAGGACCTTCGACGTAAAGACTCCGTTCACGCAGGTGGAGGCAGGCGTCGCAGTCGGGCATTCGCCCACCCAGGTCTCTACCCCGGTGATGGAACCGGTATTTGCGATCGTCGCCGAACCCGCCAATCGAACGGTCCCAGCAGACGATGTCATCTGAAGGTTCGCGAAGAAAATGCCGCCCGTTGTGATCCCTGTGGCCGGCTCCACGATGATGCATTTATTGGGTGTCGGCGGTGTCGATTGAGACGAGCAGGGCTGCTGTGGACTTCCATCGAGGAACACCGACCAGAAGCCGACGTGGGTCGATCGCGCCAAGAAGCCGGTGATCGCGTCCGAACCGAAGAAACCATTTTCGAAGTCGCGACGCTCGACTACGGTTCCATCCGGGTCCTGAACCACGATCGTCCAAGCCCCATGGATCTTGATGCCCTCACTCGGTGTGTCCGAATTGGCGGACGCTACTGGCTGCGCGAGCCCGGACGGAGGAAGCGCCCCCATTGACGAGTCGCTCCCAGATGCTTTCGTCTCGCTCGCGCTGTTCGCTGGTTGCAAGGTCAGAAACGCGAGAGCTGCTAGTACGGCGACGGTCGCACCGGCGACCAGATTCTTCGTTTTGAGACCGGTCATCTCGTGTCCTCCCTTTTTCTTTCGTAGATCTCGACGCAGGCTGGACAACGAGCGCGTCCGCCGTTGTCGACCGACCCGCTTCCGCAAGGGCAGCAAGTAGGACCGCGAGCTCCGTGCGTGATGCGACGCCTAGCTTTTCGGCAGACTTCAACCACCGCCATCTCCACCGATGGAGCGCTCAGCGCGAAGGCGTTCGCGATCTCCGCATTCGTATTCCCGGAGACGACCGCGGCGGCAAGCCGCACTTCGTTAGCGCTTAGCAGATGGACGTCGAGCGGCGCCTCGCCGCCCTCATGGGAGTCACCCAGTTCCTTCCCCAACGGACGGCACGCTGCATCACGCCGCTATCGCGGCGCTAACGTCAGGCTAACGCGCGCTCGCGCGACGAAGCGTCGCGTCTGGCTCGCGCCCGGTCGACGGCGGCGATGAGCGCCGTCGCCTTCATCGCGAGGGAAAATCTCGCGAAGTTCATCGAGTGCCTTGTTCGCATCGCTCGCGCGGTCCTATGTGGATCGACTGGCGCGAGGGGCACATCGTGAGGTCACATCATCGACATGGAAGACGCGCCAGGTCGTCCTGAAGTACCGGTCACGCAAGCGCTCGCCGTCGTAGGGTCGGGATACAAGCCGGCCAGTGGCGAAACGCCGAGGACGACGGGTGTCTCCCGTCGTCCGTTCTCGTGCCGAACATCCAGGTGTCACCGCTCCGAGGATGGTGAGCGTGCCGGAGCGGCGCACCGTTGATCGTCGATGCGTGGAGTTAGTGGATCGACTCGACCTGCATCGCGCTCAGCTCTGCGATGAGCAACTCGTTGGGAATCAGTGCACCGACCGCGCCGCTGCATTGCGCCGTCACGCTGCCAGTCGCAACGAGCTCGACGACGGCCATCATCGGCATGCTCACGTAGAGGGTCGATGTCGTGACTGCGCCTGCTGCCGAGACCGAGTGCGGGCACGGAGAAACGTGTCGTCTCGGGCCCAGAGGCGTGTCAACGGTAGTCGGCAGTGCGCGATTGATCGTGAAGCGAAGGGTGATCGTGCAGGGATTCGCCGTTCTCGCGCACCCCGCCTTACAAACCGCCGACCCGGGCAAGAAGCAGAGACGAGATAAGGCCCGACGCCGAGGGAGCGCGTGGGCGGCGTTCGCGCGCCGCCCACGCTCTCGCGTCAGCTCATGTGGACGATCACGAGAATAGGAGGTATGGGCGCGCCGTTGAGCGTCGCCGGAGGGGTGCTGATCTGACAAGTCGCGGTCGCGGCGGTGCCGGTGCATGCGCCGTCCCAGCTATCGAGCCTGTCGAGTGTGTCTGACTTGAAAAGGACGATCGTTGTGCTCGGGCTGATGACATACCTGCAGCGATAGGTCCGCGTGGGCAATGAGTTATCCAGTGGTGCCTGCTCGAATGGGGAGACGCACGTGAACAGGTGCTGCCCGGAGGTCAGGCTCGTCCAGCCCTGGACACCCTCCGACGGATAGGAGATACACGGACCGCATGCCGTCGAGACGTGCGGCGTTATCACGAGGTCTATCGCAAGCGTCGCCGCCAGGAAGCCCGCATCGACGGTCGCATTACCGCTCAGTGTGAACGTGCATGCCGTCGATGCGCCGGTGCAGCCACCGGTCCAGGACCCGAATACGGATGTCGAATCGGGCGCGGCAGTGAGGGTCACGCTGGCACCCTGCAGGAACTTGTTGGAGCAGATCGTCGGGCAGGCAATCTCGTTGGCGCCGGTCGACACTGTCCCGCCGCCCGCACCTGATCGCGTCACGGTGAGCGTGTAGTTCGGGAGCTCGGTAAAGGTCGCGGTGACCGTGGTGTCGGCGTTGATCGTGAATGTGCATGTCGTGGCCGTTCCGGTGCAGCCCCCGCCGCTCCACGAAGTGAACGCGCTGATCCTGTCCGGCGTCGCTGCGAGCGTGATGCTCGTCCCAGGCGCGTAGCTCTTCGTGCAGACGGTCCCGCAGACGATGTCGGTCGTGCTCTGCGTCGCCACGGAACCACCGCCCGTCCCTGAGCGCATCACAGTCAGCTTCACCTTGCCGATGTCGCACAGGAGTTTCACGTTGCCAGCGAGGTCATAGCTCACCTCGAGGCTTCCGGGATTGTTGAGGGCGGTGTTGCACGGCTTTCCATCGAGAGCATCGATGCCCGCGAGATTCCCGGCGGGGCCCTGAGCACCGGTGTCGCCCCTCGGTCCCGTCGCGCCGACAGGACCTATCGAACCCTGGGCACCCGAGTCGCCTTTCGGACCGGCTGCTCCGGTGGGGCCGGTCGGTCCGGTGGGTCCGGTCGGACCTTGGCCACCCGTCGGCCCCGTCTGGCTCCAGGTAATTCGTTCCTCTTGCAACAGCGGCGCTCTTGTGAGGATCGGGTTACCGGCGATGATGCACGGCGCGGTGGTCGTCTCCACCCTGAGCACGCCGGTCGAGAGGTTGTAGCAAGCGGTGATCACGCCGCCCACGACACCCGCACCCACGACGACGCTCGTCGTCAGAAGGACTCCGATGACACCGATCGCGAAATAGCCGAGCCTTAGCCGAGGCACTCTCACTCTGTCCTCCTCATGAGTGCCACATGCACTCCAATTTGTCGCGCACCTTCTGGCAAGGCATCGATTCGCTTAGTCGCTGCGACCAACGGATTTCGCGTCTGCGGCGCGGCCACTGGCTTCCAAGCCCGCCTCGGCGAGAGCGCCGAGCAGCACCGCGAGCTCGGTCCGCGACGCCACACCGAGCTTGCGGCAGACCTCAGTCACGGCACTCTCTACCGCTGGCGCGGTCAGCGCGAACGCGCTTGCGATCTCGGCATTCGTCTTCCCCGCGACGACCGCGGCGGCCAGCCGCACTTCGGCCGCGGTCAGTAGACGGATGTCGAGCGGCGCGCCGCCCTCGGAGGACCCAGCCACTTCCTTCGCCAACGGATCGCACGCTGCATCACGCCGCTATCGCGGCGCTAACGTCGGGCTAACGCGCCGTCGCGCGCGGGAAAGCGTCGCGTCCGGCTCGCGAGCGGTCGACAGCCGCGACGAGAGCGTTTGCCTTCATCGCGGAAAAGATCTCGCGAGCTTCATCGAGCGCCTTGTTGGCATCGTTCGCGCGGTCGAGCCGGACCGAACACCGGCCGTGCCCCAGCAGCGCGTGCCCGAGCTCCACCCGATGGCCGAATGCGCGCCAGCGCGTCGCGGCGTCCGCGTACAGCTCGGTCGCCGCGCTCACGTCGCCCTGCGCTTCTGCCAACGCCGCGCGCGCTGACGCGACGGCCGCTTGCGCGCGAGGCACCGTGGTGTCCACGTTCGAAAGGAGCGCGATCGCGAGAGCGAGGTCGTCACATTCGAGCGCCGTGCGCACGCAGTCGGCGATGCGATGACTGCGCCACGCCGGGTTCGCGCTGCTGGCCTCGCGCGCTCCCTCGATGAGGTCGCGCGCCGCCGCGACATTCCCACGCGCGCGCTCGAGACGCGCGACCGCCGGCAGCGCCTCCATCAGCGCCTGCACGTCGCCGGTGCGCCGCGCCATCGGAAGAAGCTCATCGGCGAGCGGCGCGGCGCGGTCGAGCTCATCCCGGTCGACGTAGATCTCCACCTCGAGCGCGAGGATGATCCGCGTGATCTGCGTCGTCCCGCGCGCGCGATCCCACGTCAGGATCGCCGTGCCGCGCTCGAGCACCTCGTCCCACGCCCCGGTCTCGAAGAGGAGCAACGGCTCCGTGGCGCGCATCCACATCGCGGCGAACACCAAGCCGCGCCGTTCCGCGAACTCGATGCCCTCCCGGAGGATCGGCAGGCCGTGCGCCGGTCCGTCCCGGCGCGCCACGACCTCGGCGAGGTTCGAGTAGCACATGGCCGTCTCGAAGCCGACGCCGCCGTCTCGTCCCAGACGCAGCGCCTCCTCGAGATCGGCGACGCCGGCGCGCTGGTCGCCGAGCTCCCAGTGCGAGAGGCCGCGGAACTGCATGCTCCGGACCTTCACCGCGAGCTCGCCGACCTGCTCCGCTCCTCGGATTGCGCGCTCCATCCATTCCAAACAGGCGCGTGCGTCGCCGCCCTGCATGAGGAGGTCGCGCCCCTTGAGAAGCCACGCTCGCGCGAGATCGGGAACGACCGGCCGGCGCTCGAGGCGTTCGATCGCTTCGTCGACGAGCTCACGATGACGCTTCGTCTGTCCGACGTTCCAGAGCGCGCGCGCGAGCTCGAGGCGCGCATGCGCCGCGATCTCGTCCGCGCCCTCGGCGTCGAGCCCGCGGATCGCCTCCTCGTACAGCGGCAGGCTCTCGTGCACGAGGCCCGACTCCTGCACCGCGGTCGCGAGACCAGCGAGGATGGCGGGGCGGAGCGGCTCGTCCGCGCTCGCGACGTCGAGCGCTCGGCGATACAGCCGTTCGGCCGCGCCGACGTCGAAGTGGATCGCGCGGTCCGCGGCCATGCGCAGGAACTGCGCAGTCTTCTTCCGGAGCCGGGTCGCGCGGTCGTCGTCCGCATCGGCGAAACCCAGCGCGGCTCCGTAATGGTGTGCGATGAACTCGGCGCGGTCGGCCACGCGGCCGGCGGCGAGCACCTCGATCCACGTGGCCGCCCTCTCGTGCTTCTCCGATAAGTTGCGGCGCGGGATGCGGTCGTACGCGACATCCCGAACGAGCGCGTGTGTGAACGCGTACTCGTCCTGTCCGCGCACGCTCGAGCTGCGGTGACGCCGGACGAAATCGCCGGCGATGAGCCGCCGCATCCGTTCGACGACCTCGGCCTCCGCGATGCCTCCGACCGCGGCGACGGCGCCCGGCCAGAAGACCTCGCCCACGACCGCGGCATCGGTCGCGGCGGCTCGCACCTCCGGCGAGAGCGTGTCAAGACGAGCCGCGATCACGGCATCGATCGACTCTGGGACGCGTTCGTGTCCCGACGCGTCCACGATCCGCGCGAGCTCGAGCGCGAAGAGCGGATTGCCCCCCGCTCGGCGAACGAGCTGCGGCGGGATCCGAGCGTCGGTCAGGACCGCGCTGATCACCTTCCGTGTGTCGTCGTCCGCCAGTGGCGGGAGCGTGACGATCGTGGCGTTTCGCCGACCGCCGCTCCAAGTCGGTCGCGACTCCAGCAGCTCCGGCCTGGCAGTGCAGATCACGAGCAGTGCCGCTCCGCTCACCCGATCGGTCAGCCGCTCGACGAAATCCAGGAGTGCGGGATCGGCCCAGTGGAGGTCCTCGAACACGAGGACGAGGGGCGAGCGCCAGGCCTTTCCTTCGATGAACCGCTGCGCCGCGGCGAACAGTTGATCGCGGTCGCCTTCGGTGGATCCGCGGGCGCCGACGAGCGAGGCGAGGCTCGATCCGATCCAGGTGCGGTCGTCTCCATCGACGATCGACTCGAGCGCAGCCGACAGCTTCGAAAGAGAGGCATCGGGATCGTCCGACTCGGTGATCCCCGCTTCCTGTTTGACGATCTCGCCGAGCGCCCACAGCGTGATGCCGCTCCCGTACGGCAGACAGCGGCCCTCGCGCCATGTCGCGCCGTCGGATCGGCGGTCGCGGAACTCGCGCACCAGACGTGTTTTCCCCGCTCCAGGCTCGCCGACGATCGTGACAAGCTGCGCGACACGGCCGCCGGCGCGTTCACGGGCCCGCTCGAGGAGTGAGAGCTCTTCGGCGCGACCGACGAACGGGACCTCGTGATCATCCGCGTGTCGCGTGGGCCTGGTCTCGCGTGGGACACGGGCCAGCCACGACGTGTCGTCTCGCGGCTCGAACTCGATGACTCGTGACGCGGCGCGGCGCACGTCGGCGCTCACGACGATCGCGCCGAAAGGAGCCGCGGCGGCGAGCCGTGATGCCTCGGTCAGCACAGCGCCCGCGACATCGACCCGCTCCGCCTTGATCGTGACGAGGGCGCGGCCGCTGTCGATGCCGATGCGCGCACGCACCGAGGTGTCGCCCACGCCGTCGCGGATCGCGAACGCCGCACGCACCGACCGTTCGGCGTCGTCCTCATACGCGCGTCGTGCGCCGAAGATCCCGACGAGCGAGCTCGAGAAGAGCGGCTCGACCGATGCGCCGTGGCTTTCCATGAGCGCACGCGCTCGCAAGAGCAGGGGCCCGAGCCGCTCGGCGTCCTCGGGGTCGGACGAGGGGGTCGTGAACTCGGCGACGACGACGGTGACGTGCTTCCGCGCTTGCTCCGGCAGGGAGGGGGTGGACGAACGAAGATCGAGTGCCGGATCGCGCGCGAGGATCTGACGCTCGAGGAGCTGCAGTGGCGCGCCGGGATCGAGGCCGAGCTCCTCGCTCGCGACCTTGCGTCCATCCTGGTAGGCGTTCAGCGCGTCCGCCTCCCGATCCGACCGATAGAGCGCGAGCATGAGCTGACCCCGCAGTCGCTCGCGAAGGGGCTGCGCGCGTACCCGGCGCTCGAGTTCGGCGATGAGCTCGGCGTGGTGCCCTAGGTCGAGCTCCGCCTGGATCCGCTCCTCGGTCGCAGCGGCGCCCAGCTCTTCCATATCTTCGATCGCCGCCCGCGCGAATGTCCGGTCCCGGAACTCGGCGAGCGGATCACCGCGCCACAGTCCGAGCGCTCCGCGGAGCAGCTCCGCGCGTTCGGCCGGGGCACGTATCGCGCGCGCCATCGCGAGCGCGCTCTCGAGACGCTCAGCATCGACCTCGGTCGCGCTCACTCGCAGGGAGTAGCCGGGCGCGCGAGTCTCGATGCGCCGCGGCCCGAGCGCCTTGCGGAGAGCCGAGATGTGACCCTGGACCGCGGTCGCCGCGCTCTCCGGCGGATCGTCGCCCCACAGCGCCTCGACCAGATCGTCGTCGGCGACGATGGCGTTGCGCCGCACGAGCAGCATCGCGAGCACCACGCGTTGCTGCGCGCGTCGCGGCGTTACATCTAGACCATCCACGATGACCGCGAGTGGCCCGAGCATCCGAAACTCCACCGCTGACAGTCTCCCATCAGTCCACACTCGCCTAGAGTTTCGCGATGCTCATGCGCGCGCTCGCGATCGTCTTCAACGCGTTCCCCGTCCGCTGGCAGCGGCGATTCCTCACCGCCGCGCACGACCGCTTCCTCGTCGGCGTCGTCGGGATTGGCATCGATCCCCAGGGTCGCGTGCTCCTGGCGCGGCACCGCTTCGGCGCCCCGGAGTGGCGATTCCTCGGCGGTTTTCTCGAGAAGCGTGAGCGGGTGCAGGACGCGCTCGCGCGCGAGGTCCGCGAGGAGACGGGGCTGGAGATCGAGGTTGGGCCGCTCCTCGAGGTCGTGACCGGTTACCGCTGGCAGCGGGTCGAGCTCATCTTCGCCTATCGCATCGTCGGCGGCCGCGAGGCGCTCTCCGACGAGCTTCTGGAGCTGCGGGCGTTCGATCCCACCGACCTGCCGAACGTGCGCGCGGACCAGCGCGGGCTCGTCGAGCGGCATGCGGCCGCCGCCGCGGCATGGGCGCGCGCTCGCGGATGAGGGTCACCGCGATCGATCACGTTGTCCTCACGGTCCGCGACATCGATCGCACCATCGCCTTTTACGAACGCGCACTGGGGATGCGCGCGGTCACCTTTGCGGAGGGCCGGCGCGCCCTCGCCTTCGCTGATGCGAAGCTCAACCTCCATCAAGCCGGCCGCGAGTTCCAGCCGAACGCGCGCGTCGCGACGCCGGGAGCGATCGATCTCTGCTTCCGCACGGACATTCCGCTCGATGACGTCATCGGACATCTGCGACGTGAAGGCATCGCCATCGAGCTCGGCCCCGTTCCGAAGACCGGCGCGCGCGGCCCGCTGCGCTCGGTGTACTTCCGCGATCCCGACGGCAACCTCATCGAGGTCGCGAACGAGACGGCCTCGTGATGCTGTCGGTCGTCGTGCCCGCATACAACGAGGAGCAGACCGTCGCCGGAGTACTGCGCGCGCACGTCGACATCGGACGCCGTCTCGCGGGCGACGTCGAGGTCGTGGTGTGCGACGACGGCAGCACCGACGGTACGCCCGCGGCGATCGCCGCGGCCGCGGCGGACCGTCCGGAGATCCGCATCCTCCACAACCGGACGAACGCCGGCATCCCCGCGACGATGAAACGGCTGTACGCGGAGGCACGTGGCGAGTGGGTCTACTTCACGCCCGCGGACGGCCAGGTCCCGGTCGGCGCGCTCGAGACGATGTGGAACGCGCGCGACGACATGGCGCTCGTTGTCGGCCGTCGCGTACCGCGACGCGATCCTTTGAGTCGCGTGCTCATCGCGGAGCTGTACTCGGCGGGACTGCGCTTCATGTTCAAGCTGCCGGTCAGGGACATCGACAGCGTGAAGCTCTACCGGGCCGCGGACCTGCGTTCGCTCGAGATACGAAGTAGGAGCAACTTCTTCGAGGCCGAGATGCTCATCACGCTCTGCCGGCGCAGGCGGCCGGTGACCGAGGTGGTCGTCGAGCATCGCCCGCGCATCGCGGGTGCGGCGAAAGGAGTCACGCCCGCGAATGCCGCGCTCGCGGCCTGGGAGCTCCTGCGCTTTACCCTTTCGGACTTCGTCCGAGGGCGGTAATGATCTCCTTCACGTGGCCGTAGTGCTCCCACTCATGCTCGAGGATGCGTCGCATCACGCGTCGCACCGTCCATGGTCGGCCGCGGATCGTCCTCACCGCCATCGTCTCGGCGGGCTCCATCACCGTGAAGCGCTGAAAGACCACACGGTGGATCGATTGAAGGGTGTTGAACGGATCCTTCGGCCATTGCTCGAGCCGTGAGAGCAGCGCGGCCTGTGTCGTCATCATGTGCTCGAGGGCCTCGCGCACGCTCCACGTGTCCGCGTCGGGCTTGCGCTCCATGTCCTCGACCGAGAGCTCGCTGACGAGGGCGATGAGCGCGGCCTGCTGGACCTCGAAGACATGGAGGAAGTCGCGCAGGTCGTGCTCCTCGAGCGGCGCCTTGTCCTCCGGGTAGAACGGGCCCTCCGGCGGGTTCTCCGCGACCGCGAATCGCTCGGAGTCGAGTCCTTTCCAGTGCTCGACCGCCACCCCGCGCGCGTCGAGCAGCTCCAGGTAGGCGCGGAACGCTCGGCGGACGTTCGCGATCGCCTCGTCACGCGTCTTCCCGGAGGCGTTACATCCCATGACCCCCGGGATCGTCGCGAGCCAGTAGTTCGGCTGCGCTTCGGTCGCATAGATCACCGGGTTCGTCAATTGTTGACCTCCGAGGTCGGAATTCCGTAGCCTCGTCGTATCCCAGCAGGAGGTGCGTCGTTGAGCCCAGGCGACATCAGTGCCCTGCTCCTCACCCTACGCGAAGGCACCGAGATGGCGCTCATCGTCGGCATCGTCCTCGCCTACCTCACCCAGGTCCGCGCGTACGCAGCACGCCGTTGGGCCTGGTTCGGCGTCGCGGCGGCCGTCGCCGTCTCGCTGCTCTTTCTCGGAACGCTCATCGCCCTCGACAAGGAGTTCGAGGGCGCGACGGAGCAGGTCTTCGAGGGTTCGACCATGCTCCTCGCGACCGCCTTCCTCACCTGGATGATCCTCTGGATGGCCCGCAACTCCCGCTCGCTGAAGGGCGAGCTGCAGCGTGGCATGGCCGCCGCGCTCGACCGCGGCGGCGCCGCCTGGGGCATCCTCCTCCTCGTCTTCTTCGCCGTCGTCCGCGAGGGCGTCGAGCTCGCGCTCCTGCTATTCGCGGCGCCCGGGGAGGGGAAGCTGCTCGGATCGCTCATCGGGCTCGCCGGCGCCGTCGGCATCGGCGTGCTCATCTACGCCTTCGGCCGTCGCATCGATCTGCGCAGCTTCTTCAAGGTAACGACCGCGCTCCTCATCCTCTTCGCCGCGGGTCTGTTCTCGCACGCGGCACGCGAGCTCGTCGAGGCGGGCCTGTTGGAGCCGGTCGAGGGGCCGGTGGTGTGGAGCACGAAGGCGTTGCTGTCTCAGGACGAGGGTCTTGGATCGATCCTGCGCGCGCTCTTTGGCTACGCCGATACACCGCACGTCATCGAGGTCGTCACGTACGCGGGCTACTTCGTCATCGCGTGGCTGCTCTCGCGCACGCGACTGGCGCGCGCTCCGATCACCGCTCCGCGCCCGGCCGCGTCGTCATAACTCGGCTCCGCGCAACGTCGAGTCAATCAGCGCCGTTTAGGCTGTGAGCGGATGTTCAACAAGCAGATCGGCATCGACCTGGGCACGGCGAACGTCATCGTGTACGTCAAGGGGAAGGGCATCGTCCTCACCGAGCCGTCCGTCGTGGCGCTCGCGCGCGAGGACGGTTCGAGCCGTCCTCGCATCGTCGCCGTCGGCGAGGACGCGCGGCTCATGCTCGGGCGCACACCCGGCAACATCACCGCGCAGAAGCCGATGCGTGACGGAGTCATCGCCGACTACGTCATCACCCAGTACATGCTCGAGCACTTCATCAACAAGGTGTGCGGCCGCATCCGCGTGTTTCACCCCGAGCTCATGATCTCCGTGCCGTCCGGCGTGACGAGCGTCGAGCGGCGCGCGGTCAAGGACGCGGCTGTGCGCGCTGGCGCGCGCGGCGCGCACCTCATCGAGGAACCACTCGCCGCGGCGATCGGCGCGAACATCCCGATCAGCGGACCATCGGGCAATCTCATCATCGGCATCGGCGGCGGCACCGCCGAGATCGCGGTCATCTCGCTCGGCGGCATCGTCGTGTCGCGCAGCGTTCGCGCCGCCGGAAACAAGCTCGACGAGGCGATCGCGAACTTCGTGCGCAAGCGATACAACCTCATGATCGGCGAGCGCACCGCCGAGGACGTGAAGATCCAGATCGGTTCGGCGATGCCGATGGATCCCGAGCTCACCATGGAGGTGCGCGGCCGCGACCTCATCGCGGGCCTGCCGCGAACGATCACCATCGGCAGCAACGAGATCACCGAGGCGATGGATCCCGTGCTCCAGCAGATCATCGGCGCGGTGAAGGGCGTGCTCGAGGAGACGCCGCCGGAGCTCGCCTCCGACGTCATCGACAAGGGCATGGTGCTCACGGGTGGCGGCGCGCTGCTGCGCAACATGGACAAGCTCATGACCCAGGTGACCGGCGTCGCGTGCTACGTCGCGGAGAACCCGCTGTACTGCGTCGCGAAGGGCACCGGCCTCGCACTCGAGCACCTCGACTTCTTCAAGCGGAGCCTCGTCAGCGTTCACTAGGCTTCCTCCATGCGCGTCGATGTGCTCGGCGTCGGGTTCGACGATCTCGATCTGACCGCGGCCGTCGACCGGATCCTCGAACGTCTCGATCGCGGCGAGCGCACCTTCCTCATCACCGCGAACCCCGAGTTCGTGATGCTCGCGCGTCGGGACGACGAGCTCGCGCACATCGCGCGCGAGGCCGACCTCGTCGTGCCGGACGGCACCGGGGTCGCCGTCGCGTCGTCGCTGCTCGGCTCCGCGATCCCCCGTGTGCCAGGCCGACTGCTGGTCGACGCGCTCGTTCCACTTCTGGCGGAGCGCGGCGCGACGCTCTTCCTGCTGGGCGCAGCGCCCGGCGTCGCCGAGCGCGCCGCGGAGACGCTCCGTCGTCGCGTTCCCGACGTGCGCATCGCGGGCAGCTACGCCGGATCGGCGGACGATCACGGCGACACGGCGTCGCGCGTGCGCGCCGCTGCGCCGTCGGTCGTGCTCGTCGCGTTCGGCATGCCGAAGCAGGAGCAGTGGATCGCGCGCAATCTGGATGCGCTCCCTAGCGTTCGTCTGGCGATCGGCGTCGGCGGCGTCTTCGATCAGCTCGCCGGCGTCCGCAAGGTGCCGCCGGCGCTCGTGCATCGCCTCGGCCTCGAGTGGCTGTGGCGTCTGATCCGCGAGCCGTGGCGCTGGCGCAGGCAGCGCGTTCTGCCGCTCTTCGTCGCGCTGGTGCTGCGCAAGCGGATGACAGGAAGATGAGCGAGGAGTGGCTCAGGGGCAGGGGCCCCTGTTCAGCGACCGAAGGGAGCGTGCACGACGAGTGAATCCACCAGCCTTGAGCGGTCTCGCGGCGGAGCCGCGAGATTGGGCATGACAGGAAGATGAAGATCGCGCTCGCGCACGAGTACTTCTCCGCGCGGGGCGGTGCGGAGGCCGTCGCTCACGTGTTCCACGAGATGTGGCCGGACGCTCCCGTGTACACCTTCTTCCACGATCGCGCGCGGTACGGACCGCTCGATGGCTGGCGCATCGTCACGAGCTCGCTCCAGTCGTTCCCCATCGGCGGCGGTCGACATCGACTCTTGCTCCCGCTCTACCCCTCCGCGGCGCGCCGCCTGCGCGTGCCCGACGACGTCAACGTCGTGCTCGTCTCCACGAGCGCGTTCATCAAGGGACTCGCGCTCGGTGACGACACCGCCGAGGTCGCCTACTGCCACTCGCCGACGCGCTACCTCTGGGATTGGAGCGAGGAGTACCTGCGCGAGGAGGTCCCCGCGGTGCTGCACGCGCCGGTGCGCGAGCTGCTCGCGCGCCTGCGCGAGACAGACCTAGAGATGGCGAGGCGCGTCGATCGATGGATCGCGAACTCGTCGGTCGTCGCGCGGCGCATCCGCGAGTACTACGGACGCGAGAGCGAGGTCGTGCACCCGCCGGTCGACGTCGACGCGTACGACGCGCGCGCCGACCGCGGCGACCACTGGCTCTTCATCGGACGTCTCTCGGCGTACAAGCGCGCCGACCTCGCGGTGCGTGCGTTCGCGCGCACTGGACGGCGGCTCATCGTGGTGGGCGAGGGCCGCGAGCGCGAGTCGCTCGAGAAAGACGCGTCGCAGAACGTCGTGTTCACCGGCCGCGTCGATGAGCGCACGAAGCGCGAGCTCCTCGCGACGGCCCGTGGCCTCGTCTTCCCGGCGGAGGACGACTTCGGCATCGTGTGCGTCGAGGCCCTGGCCGCGGGCGCGCCGGTCGTCGCGCTGCGTGCCGGTGGCGCGCCGGAGATCGTGCGCGACGGGATCGACGGCGTGCTGTTCGATGCACCAGACCCCGCCCTCGTCGAAGCCGCGGTGCAGCGCGCGGAGTCCACGCGCTGGGATCCGCGCGCACTCAAGCAGTCGGCGCGGCGCTTCGATCTCCCGCGCTTCCAGGAGCGGATCCGTGAGCTCGTGAACGACGCCGCGCGCGTCGGGCGCGCCATCGCGTAGCGGCTACGCCGGCGGGTCGTCGGTGACGCGGGTCGCGAGCGAGGCTCCCGCCCAGAGGCCGAGCAGCGGCAAGCCCGTCGCCGCGGTCCATGGATAGTTGTCGAGCGCGAGGTACGGGAGGAGCGCGAGGAACGCCATCATCCGCTCCGGACCGAGCCGCCACGCGCGCAGCCCGATGAGCACGAGGAGCGCGGACGCGACGAGACCGCCCGGTATCCCGGTCTCGAGGGCGATGAGATACGGGACGTCGTGCGGCGGCTGGATGAGGTCGACGCTGCCGGGCTCTCGAGCCTTGCGCTCGCGCAGTTCCGCGACGGTGTTACCGGGACCGATGCCGAGCAGCGGATCGCGCGCGAGTAGCGGCAGCGTCTGGACGATGAGCTCGAGACGCCGGTCGGCAGACGCGAGCGCGGGGTACTCGTCGGAGCGCGCGAGCCATCCTTCCCGTGTGACGAGCGCCGGCAGCCCGACGCCGATGAGGAACGCCGCGAGCACGATCCGCTGCGCGCGCGCCCCGCGGAGCGCACCCGGTGCGAGCGGCGCGGCCGCGAGGGCCGCGCCGAGGGCAGCGGCGCGCGAGAACGACAGACCGACGGGCGCCGCGGCGAGCGCGACGAGCACGCTGCGGACGGCGCCAGCGCCGCTCGCGATCGCCGGGGCCGCGAGCAGCGCGGAGGTCACGAGCGCATAGCCCGCGAGCACGAAGCCGTTGGGGAGGCTTCCGGCCGGCCGGATGAACGGCCCGGCCTTGATCACCGGCGGGTGCTCGTACGCGACGAGCAGGTCGCCGACGGCGACCTGCGCGATGGCGAGCAAGGTCTGCGTGACCGCGGTGATCGCGACGGCGAAGAGCAGGAGCCGCCGCTCGCGCGCGCCTTGCACGTCGAGGATCGCGATCGCGATCGCGACCGCGCTGGCCAGGCGAAAGAGCGTCTGGGCACCCTGCGGGCTCGGGTGCAGGGCGAACGAAAGGAGCGCGATCGCGCCGAACGCGAGCGCCGTCGTGCCGAGGGCGTCGATGCGACGCTCGGCGATCCGCCTCGCCACCGCGGGGATGGCGAACGCCAGCAGGACGGCAGCGGCCACGTCGGCGAGGCCGATGCCGACGCTGTAATAAGGGTGCTCGTCGGCGACGAGGCTCAGTCGCGCCAGCGAGGGCAGCAGGACGATCGCGAGCACGAGCGCGAGGGATCGGATCCGGCGCGATCGCACTGCCGAAGGGTACGTTCCGACCAGCGGCGCTGCTAACGTCGCCGGTGATGAAGAAATGGACCCTCGCGCGCATCGCGCGAGGCATCCGCAAGCACGCGCTCGAGGGACTCGTCGATGCCCTGCTCGTCGCCGTCTGCTACATCCTCGTGACCGGCGTTCGCCTCGGTGGACGCATCGACGCGCCGGAGCACACCGCACTCGCCGCCGTCGCGCTCGGCGCCGGCGCGGCGCAGGTGCTCATGAACATCGTGCTCGACGTCTACTGGCGCGATTGGTCCGTGGCCGCGCTGGAGGATCTCGTCGCCATCGTGAAGGCGAGCGCCGTCGTCGCGCTCGGGCTGTTCGTGTTCGACCTCGTCGGGCCCGACCATCCGATCCCGTTCTCGGCGATCCTGCCGGGCTTCGGGCTCGTCGTCCTCGCCGAAGGCACGCTCAAGATCCGTCCGCGCTGGCGGCAGATCGCCGGCGCGGCGTTCGGCGCGCGCGGCAAGGAAGGCGCGATCATCGTCGGCGCCGGCCGCACCGGCGCGTTGCTGGCGCGTGACCTCTCGGACGGGAGTCGTGGCACGCGCGTGATCTGCTTCGTCGACGACGATCCCCGCAAGCAGGGCACATACGTGCGCGGCGCGCGCGTCTCAGGAACGGTCGATGACCTCCGCTCGCTCATCGAGACGCACACGCCCGCGGTCGTCGTCATCGCCGTCTCCGACGCGCCGAGCCCGCTGGTGCGACGCGTGCTCGCCGCGACGCGCAACACGAGCGTGCGCGTCCGCGCCGTGGGTGGCTTCCGGCTCGGCCCGTCCGACAGAGGTCCGCTCCGGCCGATCGACATCGACGAGCTGCTGCAGCGCGAACCGGTGCGCCTCGATGCGCCGGAGACGCGCTCGTTCCTCGAGGGAAAGCGCGTGCTCATCACCGGCGCCGCGGGCTCGATCGGCAGCGAGCTCGTGCGTCGTGTCCTCGAGGTCGCACCCTCCGCTGTCTCACTGCTCGACACGAACGAGAGCGGACTGCATGACGTGGTCGCGGCGCTCCCGGCCGGCGCGCCGGCGCGCCTGCTCCTCGGCGACGTGCGCGATCCATCCGAGCTCGCGCGCGCGATCGCGGAGAGCCGGCCGGACGTGGTGTTCCACGCCGCCGCGTACAAGCACGTCCCGATCCTCGAGCGCTCGCCGCTGCCCGGCATCACGACCAACGTGCTCGGCACGGCGCGGCTCCTCGCGGCGCTCGAGGACGCGGACGTCGACGCGTTCGTGTTCATCTCCTCCGACAAGGCGGTCGCGCCGGCGAGCGTGCTCGGCCTCACGAAGCGCTTCGGCGAGCTGCTCACCTTCGCGTACGCCCGCGCGCACGGACGGCGGTGGTCGGTGGTCCGCTTCGGCAATGTGCTCGGCTCGTCGGGCAGCGTCGTCCCGATCTTCACCCGTCAGATCGACGCCGGCGGCCCAGTGACAGTGACCGCGCCGGAGGTCACCCGGTATTTCATGACCATCCCCGAGGCCGTGGGCCTCGTCATCCGCGCGGCCTCGGCCGCGCGCTCGGGCGACCTTCTGCTCCTAGATATGGGCGAGCCGGTGCGCATCGTCGACCTCGCGAAGCAGATGATCTGGTTGCGCGGTCTGCGCACCCCCGAGGACGTGGCCATCACGTTCACCGGCCTACGTCCTGGCGAGAAGATGCACGAGGAGCTGTGGCTTCCCGACGAGCTCCCCGTGGCGACCGCGCACGCGCGCGTCCTTCGCGCGTCCGCCCGCGCCGAAGTGCCGCCGCTCGACGTGCTGCTCCGCGTCACCGAGCGTGTGGCGAGCGCCGTGAGCGCCGGCGACGAGCGTTCGGCCGTTGCGCTCGTCCGCGAGGCCGTCGACGCACGCGCTCGAGCGGCCGTATGACGGACACGCTGCCTGAGCTCGTGTGCCCAGTCGATCGCGCACAGCTGCGCCAAGACCACGAATCGCTCGTATGCAGTCGGTGCGGGCGGAGGTTCCCGATCCGGGACGGTATCCCGGTTCTGCTGGAGGACGAGGCGCTGGCACCTCAGTCGAGCAGCGACCGGTAGAGGGCCCTCACTTGCAACGCTACGACGCGCGAGTCGTGGTGCCGTTCGACCCACGCGCGCGCCCGCGCACCCCAGTCGCGGCGAAGCATCTCGTCGGCGACCAGACGCTCGAGGTCTCGCAGCGCCAGCACCGGGGGGGCCTCGGGATATACGCCGGGGAACGCGAACTCGGCAACGACCGGTCTTCCGCAGGCCATGGCCTCGAGCTCGTTGTTGCCGAGGCTGCCGAGGCCGAAGCGGCCGACGACGACGTCATGCGCCGCAATGAGCTCGGGCATGCGCTCGTGCGGGACCGCGGGGATGAAATCACGTACGCCGAGCGCCTCGTACCGAGCGCGATCCGCAGAACCCCGATCGATCGCGCGAACCAGCGCGCCGCGGTCTCGGAGGGCGAGGGCGGCGGGCACGGTGCGCGCGAGACCCTTCAGTGGATGAGCGTCACTTACGAGCAGCACTCGGGGCGGCCCGTCCGCGCGCGGCGCTTGTCGGAAGAGCGTCGTATCGATAGGGTTCGGCAGAAACGTGGCGTCGCGCCGGACGGGGCGCACGAGCGCGATCAGGTCAGGCGTGGAGACCAGCACCGCACGCGCGTGGCGCAGCGCGGTCAGGGCGAGCGGTCGTCGCAACAGATCGCGGAGCCCTTCGCGTACGTCGGTGCCATGGCAGTGAACGACCGCACGATGTCGTCCCAGCGCGGCGATGACGCCGAGATAGGCGTAGTGGATGTGCAGCAGGTCGTACGCTCCGGCGCGAGCCTCGAGATCGACCCTCACAAGCTCGGCGATCCGAAGCGGCAGCGAAGCGATCTTGAGCGCTGTGCTCGAGCCCGCCGCTGGAAGCCTGAGGCGTCGAAGGTGAGCGTCAACACCTTCTGCGCGAAGCGCGGCGACGAGCGTCGTCCCCACGTTCGCGACGTCGTTCACGTGGAGCACCCTCATGCGCGCGTCGCGACGCAGACCAGATTCGCGCTTCTGGGGACGCGGGCGACGAGGTACCCGCGTTCGCGCAGCCAGGACTCGAGTTCTGCGGGTCCGTAACCGAATGCCCGAGCGTTGGCGGCGCTCGCCTCGACGATGAGCGCCGGTCGGTAGCGCGTGATCGTCCCCTCGGCCCCACGCAGCGCAGGCAGCTCGGCCCCTTCGACGTCGAGCTTCAGGATGTCGAGGCGGTCCAATCCAAGCGTGGGAAAGAGCGCGTCAAGCCGCGCGACGATGATCTCCCGCGTTCCGTGTGTGGTGATGCGGCCCATGCCGCGATTCCCGGGCGGAGAGGGCTGGAAGCGCGACCGCCCGTCGCGGTCGGACAGCGCTATCGCGAGCGCGCGGACGTTCGTGAACCCGTTGCGTTCCGCGTTCGCGCTGAGTCGCGCGCGCAAGTCGTCCTCGGGTTCGAAAGCGACGACGGTGCCCGACGGACCGACCGCGGCCGCCGCGAGCATCGAGTACTGGCCGACGTGCGCTCCCACATCGAGCACCACCTGACCTGGTCGAAGGAGCGCGCGGAAGCGCCGCACAGTCCCGTGCTCGTACACACCGCGATAGAAGATGCTGCGCTGAACGTAGTCGTCGAGGTCCAACTCGATGGAGGCGCCACCGGGTAGCGCGCTGATCTCCTCGCCGCCGAGCCTCAACACGCGGTGGACGAAGGTGATGACGCGATCTTTGCCCTGATCGATCGGGAAGTAGCGTCCGTAGAGGCGCAGCACACGCCGTGCTTTCATGTGCGCGTTGAACTATGCGACCGCCACCGCCGTGACGCTCGCAGCGCGGGGCGGCGCGTTGCTCCTCGGCGCGATCACGGCCGTGGTGCTCGCGCGTGGCCTCGGGCCTGAAGCGCGCGGGGAGTACGCGATCGTCACGCTGCTCCCGTTGGCGATCGTCACGTTCGCGAACGTCGGGCTCGGACTCGCGACCGTCCGGCGGGTCGGCAGAGATCCAACGGGGGCGCGTGTGGCGGCGACGAACGTCGTCGTTTTCACGCTCGTCGCGAGCATCGTGAGCGCCGCGGCCCTTTGGTCGCTCGCCGCGCCGATCAGGCGCGTCTATCCCGCGGTCTCAGACGCATTCCTTCTGATCGTGATACTCGCCGTTCCACAGTCGCTCGCTTACCTATTGTTCCAAGCGCTCCTGCAGGCGACACGCGCGTTCGTCCTGTCGGCGACGCTCGTGATCCTCTCCTATGTCTTCCAGTTCGCGCTGCTCGGGATCCTCATGCTCTCGGGGCGTCTCGACCTCACCACCGCTATCGGAGCATGGTTCATCGCGCATCTGCTCATCGTCGTCGCGACCGCGGCGGCGATCGCGCGGCGCACCGGCTTCGGGAGGCTCGATGCGGCCTCGCTCCTTGGTGACGTTCGCGCCGGGTCCGTGAGCTGGGCGGGCAACCTCTCGGTGCTCTTTACGACACGCGCCGCGCTCTTCATCGCCGGTGCCATCGCCGACGCGGGCAGTGTCGGTCTGCTCGCGGTGGCGATCGTTGTCGCCGAGCTGATCTGGAGCGTTCCCGAGGCGGCCGCGTTCAGTCTCGCCCCTTTCGTCGCGCACTTTGGCGACGAGCGCAGTCAAACGATCACGCCGCTCATCACGCGGTCCGTGCTACTTCTCACGACACTCGCGGCGGTCGCGGTGGGCGCGCTCGCGGTCCCGCTGGTCGTGCTCCTTTTCGGCAAGGAGTTCGAGGACGCCTCGGTCCCGTTGCGGTGGCTCCTCCCGGGCGTCGTCGGCTACGGGCTCGCGAAGGTTCTCGCGTCGGACCTGCTCGGCCGCGGCCGGCCGGATCTCGCGTTACGCGCCTCGCTCGCCGGGGCTGGTACGGCCGTGGTCCTGTCGGCGCTCCTCGTCCCAACCGCGGGGATCGTCGGCGGGGCGGCCGCGACCACGATCGCCTACCTGGTCACGGCCGCGATCTCCGTAGCCACATTCGCCCGCACGGCGGGCGTGGATCAGCGGAGCGTGCTCGTTCCGACCCTCACGGATGTCATGCTCCTCGTCCGGCGTGTCCGCGCCGCCGCGCTACGGAGGCCGCCGGAGGAGCGCGAGTTTCCCTGAAACGACTCGGTCCGGATCCGTCATCGGCCCCGCTTTGGCAGACCCCGCAGCGTCATGCCCATGATCCTGAGGTCGCCTGCGAGCGAGCGGCCCCGCGCGTACTCGAGGTCGATCGCGAGCTTTCGCGGCAGCACAGCGCGGATATAGGACCCCTCGGGGTCAGCCGGGTCAAGAAGCGCCGCCTCGTCGCGGAAGACGAGCTGCGCGGCGCCAGTGATCCCGGGACGGAGCGCGAGTACGGCGCGCTGCTCCTCGGAGTACAGCGCGACG
>Ga0209057_1001272_pt1 | contig 20689 bp, 24 predicted proteins | sample GraSoiAngelo_146_FD_185903 | JGI IMG/M metagenome (GOLD analysis project Ga0209057, IMG submission 185903) | Grasslands soil microbial communities from the Angelo Coastal Reserve, California, USA - 14_1009_05_30cm (SPAdes) (version 2) | ecosystem: Environmental > Terrestrial > Soil > Grasslands ... | reverse complement strand
GAATTCCAAGCGTGGTCCTCTTCCAGTTTTCCTTGAGGCTTGAAAAGATCCTTTCCTCCTCCTCATCACTCATATTCCATGCTCCAAGCGAATCGCTGAGTCTGCCTGGCGGCGCCATCTTTTCTGACTCTGCCTGTGGCTTTCCCTTGCGGAGCACCTTCCTGGCCAACTTACTAGCCCGTTCTTCTGGAAGGTATCTTTGGGCTTGCTCCTTTTTGAACTATTTTCTCGGACGGATAATAGGTTGGCAGAGTATTGCCAGCCGTTTTATATGCAGCTTGGCAATCGACTGCCAACGATATTCTCTGTAAGACTCGGTCATAGCCGAGAATAACCATCCGAAGGTAGCTATTTTCCAAACAGCATCCATTTTCTCGATCAGTTTTCCCGCTTGATTACTGTCTCCAGGTAGCATCCGTTATGAACGGTCAGCAAAAGTGTATCTAGTTCTCGATGGTTCTTCCGTGAATATTGCATTTGTGGAACTTGAAGCTGTACGTCCGGCATTTGATCTCAAGACTACTGTCGGACTTTGCCGTCAAGATTGGAATTCTGGGGGGAATATCGTATGCACTCTCTGTCGGGGTCCCGACGTTCGTCGACCCATTGACCGAGCCTACGAGGTCGAGAGTCTACGGTGTCCCGTCCAACTATCCGCTCGGCTCTTGGATCCTTGGCCTAAGCGTCCCCGTTAGCTTGGGCATTTGCTGGATCAACTCTAGGAACCTTAAGGCGTCCTCCAAAGCACTCTTGACATCTCTAGCTTGTGCTCTCGCGGCAATTTTATCCCTCCCGAATTTTAGTCCTTTTCCTAACTCCGGAGTTTGGGCGCCAGCTCTCTCATACTCCATACTACTAGGTCTCTTGGCGCTGGTTCACGGTTATGCTCCACGTTCCACAAGCATCCTAAAACTCGATATCAATCTGCAAGCAAAAATCGAAGGAATCAAATTGGAATTCGAATTGTGGTTTAATACTTTCGTCCTTCTAGTGACGATAATAGTGATTATCGCTTCAGTAACTGTGTTCAGGGAATTTGAATCTGCTCAAGTGTCCTTCGGGGGAGACCTACGGGCGGCCTTGTGGCTGAGCTATGGCTTTGAAGTAGCGGCCGCGTATGGCGGAGTTCTCCTGATTGCTCTGGCGTGGGTGATGCTGAACAAATTGTCGGACATATCTGAAGGACTAAGGAGAGTCTGACATGACGAATTCGTTTCTAATCCCATGCCCCGACTTTCACGCTATGACTTGTAGGGATAGATCCATGCTGAATGAAATGATTCCGCATCCCGTCGGCTAAAACCAACCGTCTGATCCGTGAATAACTTAGGTCATTAGTAGTGATAGACACATTTCCCGATGCGTCTGTTACGACTATGGTTGGTCGCAGAAGTCTGTTGCGCATCGTTGCAAAGTGAGGCATTCCCTACCTTTATGACAAAAAGTCGAACGTCGACGACCTTTTCCAAAACATCTCTTTTCTCGTAACTTTTCCTTTTTCGTTAACTATTTTTTTTCTGTTAACTATTATGTGACCCCCCTGGGGGTCTGTTTTTCGCACGCCGCGCCCTTTGTGAAAACGCCAGAATTCCACGTTCACCAAGCCCTGCTTCTGCTTCCTTCCTTCGTGGCCGGCTCCATGTCCCAGGGGACCCAGCCTATGGACTGTACGCCCGTTCGCTGAACAGGCCTATGCCGCACCCTTCACGGATGGAGCATGAGCTAGCTCTCAAGCTACAAGACGACCGAGTGAACTACCTAACACAAGTAGAGATTCCCGTAACCACAGCCGACTTCTACTTTCCGTTAGATCCTCGACCGTTGATCGTGTTTGTCGATGGCCCAGTCCACCAGATGGTCCATTATCGAACCTTTCCGGCCTCGGAGAGAAGGTGTGAGAGAATCCTAGACCATCTTCTTGTCTAGGAACTCGATGATGGCCTTGTACTGGCGGGCTAGGTTTTCGGTCTTCTGGAATCCGTGGCCTTCGTCCCAGACCACGTTCATCTCAAAGTCTTTCCCTAGCTCGCGAAGTCTGTCTGCATACTTCTGGACCGGACTCAGAGGGCATCTCGAATCGTTGCCTCTATGCCATATGAGCAATGGCGCTTTTAGGTTCTCGGCGAAGTTTATCGCCGACCTATCGCGGTAAAGCTCCGGATTGTCTTCAGGCCTTCCGAAATATCTCTCAATGAAGCTCCTGAAGGCGGCGTCGGACAGCTCGTACATTTCCTTCCAGTCCGTGATTCCGACGATTGCTGCAGCCGCAGCCCAATAGTCAGGCAGCTTTGTCGTCCCGAGAAAGGTCATGAAACCCCCGTAGCTTGCGCCGACCAAGGCAATCTTTGACGAATCCACCTCGGGCCTAGTCCTGAGGTATTTCGCGGCTTCCTCGACATCCTTGAGGTCCGCTCCGCCACAGTCATGTATGTTCAGGTTCTGGAACTCTACGCCGTAGCCTGTGCTTCCGCGGATGTTTGGCGCGAAGAGCGTGTATCCAGCCACTAGGAAGGACTGGATCGCAGGGTTCCACTCGTCCGCGACCTCCCACGCTGGACCCCCGTGAATCCATAGAACGCACGGGCTTCTAGCCTCCACTCGCGCCGGTTTGAGGAACCATCCGTGTATGGGTCGTCCGTCGAACGAGTTGTAGACAACCGGCTCCGCTCTTCCGAGCGGGAGGTCCGTGAAATGCTCATGCAGCGTCTCCACCCTTCTCGTCCTTGTATCATACCTGGACAGGGTGGGCGGGCTGGATAGAGAGGACCATGAGAAGACAAAATATTCACCTGACCTAGCCACCTTCACGGAAGAGCCGAAATAGCCGGCGTGATAGCCCTCAGGCAGCAGAACCTCTCTAGGTGGTTCGGATCCGTCGATCAGTTCGGTGTAGAGCCGGGTCCTGCCCGTGTTCGTGGCCAGGTAGTAGACGGATTTCCCGTCAGGCATCCATGCGAAGACCGGGAAGTCGAGGCCAAGCTCTCCGCCCTTAAGATAAGTTAGCTCTTGAGAGTCTGTTTTGTATATGGCGAGCTCGTAGCGGCCTCTGGCGTCTGTCCTGAACAGTATCCAGGGCTCTGAGGGATGCCATCCGCCGTTCGTATTCTCAGAGCCTTCTTTGGGCGTGTAGATGAGAGGTTCAAGTTCACCTTCCGGAGATAGGAGAACAAGCTCTAGCGCTGTCGGGTGCTCTGTTGTTTTTGCGGACACGCAGATTCTAGAATCATCCTTCGACCATTCAGGGTTGAACACCCAGTGCCTGTTCTGATAGATCTGCGTGTGGCTGCCATTGCTTAGGTCGACCGTCCAGGCACCATTCACCTCTTTTGTCGCCCCGGCAAGAACAAGCCTGTCATCGCCATTGGACCAGTTGAAGCCCTCAACACGGGTTGACGATAGTTGTGTTAGCTGCTCTTCCTCGTCGCCATCTTCAAGGGGAACTGTGAAGAGTTGATGCTCTTCTTTTCCGCCAAAGTCTCGGGAGAAGCACACTGTCTCTGAATCGTTTGATATGCGAGCCCAAGCTACCCGTTCTTTTCCGTGAGAGACCGGGCGTAGCTTTCCTCCTCTGACGTCTAACGCTGCCAGCTGGTAGGAGCCAGTCTTGTTGGACAGTGCAAGCGCAGTTCTCTCATCTTTTGAAAGATCTAAAAGCTCGATCTCTGGAATCCCTATGACTCTCTCAACATAGACTAGCCTCGGAGATACAAGCAAAGGCTCTGTCATGGGTTCCAAGTTGAGCCTGAACAAGTATTTATCGAGTTCTAACCCGGAAGGGTTCACTCCCGTCATTGTCGTTTTAGCGAGCGTAATTTCCCAAACACTCGCCAATCAGAACTCCGAATCATCAACTAACTTACAGGTATCTCGCGAATCTCAGGGCGGAGAGCCTTCATTTTAGACGTGATCTGAATAGTGTTCTGATTGTTTGGAAGGGAGACCTCGAGCTTCGTTCCAGGACCTCTAAGAATGAAAACAGTTGAGCTTCTCCATTCCATCGTCCTTGGAAAAATCGCTGCCCAGGAGTCAGGAGTCCTGACTGCAATAGACTTGCCTTCAAACCTGAGCCACCCTTGAGTCCTTCTTCTTAGTTTTACGAACACACTCCAGAAGAACAAACCAAAGTAAACTATGACCAGCACGATTCCCATCGCGAACCCAAATGGACCGAACTCCCCGGAGAAAACGAGGATGATTGCTGCAACAATGAGCCTGAACAGGAAAATGTACAACTGGAGCACTACGTAACCTGCTGAGATAAGAAAACGAACCTGAACCGGAAACTCTTCAACCGGAACTAACGGTTCCTCTAGCACCGAAAAACTGCCCCTAATAGTTGAGGCTACCTGTGAAGCCTCATCGGGACTCTTGAACCTCAAATGGCTACGCTGAAATCTCGAACCGTTCCCGACCCCAGTAACACGAAAACTGTTAGGTGTGGTCCAGATCAGTCTGCGTGGTCGCAACTCAACAGAACGTTCGCTTGAAAGGATTCTGACCCAATTCTCGCCAAGCGCGACGATTGCCGGGGTCCAAAGTTTTCCGCCCTTGGTCGCAGCTCTTAGTGACTCTCGAAGTGTGAACCATGACCGTTTGACTTCTGCCTCAAACGAATCCAGACAGAACCGTCCTGCACGAGTCCTAAGCTCTGTTGATCTCGTGATAAGGCTACAGGGGGTTTGTGTTACTTTGTGTTCACAGTGCGATATATTGTGTTTCGATAATATCGGCTTTCGAAATTATCCCGGCTCAGAACATAGAATATAGCCACGACGACCCTCCACTGCCAATCCATGGATATTATTCGGAAAATCACGGACAATACACTGACAATACTCCTCATCCTCCTTACCCTCACAAGCGGCACAATCCTCGCATCAGCAACCATCACCCGAGCCAACGCCGCCTCACCCAAAGCCACGTTCGCCAACTACGAGCTCGCCGGAAACCCGTTCGTTACGGGATACAATGTAGGCACCTCATGTCCAAACACCGCGCGGACATGCCAGAACACCGAGGGCGAACCCTCGATCAGAGCTGACAGAGCCGGGAACTTCTACGGCTCATCAGAAAACGTGTTCTGCGTCATCGGAGGCCTCTGCGGAGGAACCTTCGCCTGGAGATCAAACGACAACGGGCAACACTTCACAACGCTAACACCTCCCAACAGCATCTCAGCCGGACGCCCGGGAATCAGCCCCGCAGGAGGAGACACCGACATCGCGGTCGCGACTGAGAAGAACACCAACGGTCTCTACAACGTGTACGTGGCAAGCCTCCAGAGCGAACCACCACTTCTCAACATTTACGTCAGCACGAGCACAGATGCGGGCGCATCATGGACGATCAAGCAGCAGACGGCGCCAACAAGGTCTGCATCTCATACCACGCCATCACCCTGACAAATGATATTGTCGTGGATTGCAGCTACAACAGCGGCCTCGTCTTCACTCAGCACGCGTCAGCCTTCGACCCAGCCCACATCGCCTTCCTCGCAGGCTTCAACAACGTAATCGGCAACCTAGCCATAGACCCGAGCAATCACGTGATCTACCAAGTGTTCAGCTCGATCGCCAACTCCGACGAGCTAGCATCATGCACTATCGCCTGCCACGTCCACACCGTCTGGATAGCAGTATCGATAGACGGCGGAAACACTTTCACCGACTACACAGTCTACAACAACCCTAACACAAACGTCGACTATGGACACCAGTTCATCAATGTCAGCGTCGACACCGCAGGAAACGTATACGCAGTCTATACCGATGACCACAATGTCTACTATAGCTTCTCAAGGACCTTCGGAAAGAACTGGTCCGGACCCTACCAGATAAACAAGACACCATCCAAAACGGCCATCTTCCCCTGGAGCACAGCCGGCAACGCAGGAGAACTAGACGTAGTCTGGTACGGCACAAACTTCTACAACGGCGTGGATCACCCCGACACATACCCCGACAGTGCTGCGTGGAACGTCTACTTCAGCCAAAACCTCAACGCGCTAGTGCCAGGCAGCACCTGGACCCAAGTTGCCGCCTCGAACATAATCCACTACGGCGGAGTATGTGAGGCAGGAGTCACCTGCACAGGCAACAGGGATCTGCTGGACGACTTCGGCGTCGCAGCGAGCCCAACCACCGGCAGCGCGGTGATCATCTACACGTCCGATCAGTTCGTCAACAGCACTGCAGAACCTGCCACGAGACGCTCCTCCACATCGCCCTTCTGCACCCAGGCTACCACCAACGACATCGACTGCGAACATACGAACATTGCAGTCCAGACCGGGGGCTCAACCTTCTTCCAAACCAAGCACCACTTCCAAGTGAACGCAATAAGTATCCAAAATACAAACCTGCAAGGAGGCAGCAGTCCCGATTTCACGATCCAAGGCGAGAACACCGGGACCGTTCCCATCAGCTCGGTATCAGTGCAACTCTCCGGCCAACCAGTGACATTCACATGGAGCACTTCCCTCCCTCTGCAACCCGGTCAATCAGCGTTAGCTGAGACAACCGCTCTACCAGTACTGCTTGTTGTAGGAGACATCTACCAGGTGACGATAACAGCGACTCTGTCCGATGGAACAACGGAGACGCAGACGACCAGCGCTATCTACACTCTGGGCGCCGGACTCGGGCTCTAAGAAAGCCCGAACCCCTCTTTTTCTCAAGAATCCCATCACACTCAAGCTTGTCCCACAAGTTTCGATTTCACAGGGAATCTTCGAGTTTCTCCTTGGGCTACAATTGTTCTCAGCGAACCGAGGCCAATCAGAGCGTTAGTAGCCTTTGATGCTCATCTCTTGTGGTACATTTCGTGGTCTGATGTTATCAGTCTACCACATGTCCCGCAGTATCGCGCGGGGTTGAAAGGGGCCGGATTCCACCCGTATGGGTATCTCTGTTCCGAGAATTGCCATAGGGGTTTTATGATGTGTCCGAAGGCTGCGAATGGAACATATCTTGTTATCGCGGGTCCTGACGTGTAGACTGCCAGTGCGAGGGCCCATAGTCTGTCGTCGTGCGTCCCGTTCGGGTGCGTGAACTTCGTCTGTCCTGTCTGTGTCTGCTCGTATCTTTCCACGTTAATCTCGTTAATCAGCTCGGAGTCATATGGGATCCTTAGCAGGCCCTTCTGCATGGTCCCTTTCATATACCCCATGATATTCTCTTTTTCCGGGAGACTCAGCATTATCCCCTTGACATTCTTGAGGTCCTCTTTGGTTGCCTGTTCGACAAAGAACTCGCCGACACCTGTCCGGTCAATGTAGATCCTGTGGACGGTCTGCAGCGTCCTCTGCAACAATTTCATGTGACCTAAGACGACCCCGTATTCGGTTCCCAGTTTGAACCGCTTCAAATGGACGAGAGAGACGACGTCAGCGTCTTTTCGCACTACTGCGACGGCGGAGTGGTCGACTTTCTGGCCGAGGTCGGTCCCGATGAAGAATGTTCCCACATTCCAAGGCTTTGTACTCGGAATCGCGCTCAATGTGATCCAACTCCAATCAGATCTCTATCGTCCCAGAATTCGAGCCTTGGATCAACGCACTTTTCAATCAGGGCATAGCTGAAATAGGCGTCCTCATCAACCGCGAACTCCGCCTCCATCTCCCTCTGCCACCGCCACGGATCCTCAACCATCTGCGCGCGAATAGCATCCAAAATCTGCTTCTTCAACGGCCCATTAGGCTCCAAAGCCTCCTTCCAGCTAACATGATGACGCGAGAAGTTTCCGAACTTCTTGTCATCAGTACACATCTTGTAGAACAGGCTGTCGCGCGACCCCGGCGTGCTCGCCGCGATAAACCTGCCATTCGTCGTCCCAAGCATGTAGACAACCGCATCATAGAGATCCTCGTCGTTCAAGACGAACGATAATTCATCCACCAGAACCAAGTCAGCGGTTATACCCCGAACCGTCTCTGGGCTGTTCGGAAGAGCCTCAATGCTCGACCCGTTGATGAACTCCAACCGTGTCTTGTAAGGCCGTCCGGATAGAAAATTCGTCTCCATCCCTGAGAGGAAGAAAGAGATCTTAGCTATCATTCTCCGGCTCTGCCGCAGGCTCGGCGCCAGAATCACAACCCTCCTATGAGACTGGGAGAGAACTAGATAGAGGCACAACGCTGCGATGGTGTGGGATTTTCCGCTCTGCCTCGACCATCTCGCTAGGACAAATTGGTTGGTGTCCCGCAGAAACTTCTCCTGGTACGCGTATGGTTTGAAGTGGAGATATACCAAGCAGAACTCGACAACATCTCCAACAATGAGTGGCTTACGCTCAGCCTCCCTTCGCTCCCGCTCTCTCTGCAGTTCCGCGTAGGCACGATCTATCTTCCCTTTGATGGGTCCTGACATCTAGGACGCCTCGCCGGATCGGCTGTCGCTGTTCGTTGCTTTCGGAGTCCCAGGGAGGATGATTCTTCGGGGAAGGCGCCCAACCTTCTCCAATTCTTTGAGGCGTTTCTCCCAGTCTCTCGCCTGCTGATCCCTCAGAACCTGGTTCAAGACCTGCGCAGTGTTGGTGTGCAATTGGGTCCATCTTTCCCTAGTTCTTGCGTCCAGTTTCTCGTTCTGCATCATCTCTCTTGATCGGGAGAGGCTTTCTCTGAGTTGCCGCACGACTTCGTCTCTTAGCGCATCATCGCTTGGCTGTTGACTATTCCCCATCTTTCTTGGCCTCTTCCATGTTCTCTCCGAGAATCGCTTGCACCTGTTCGTTCAGTTCTTGGACCATGTTGCTGGTTTTTCTCGCAGGTTCTCCGTTCGACCGGAGTGTTTTCTCCCAGAGCCTCAGAGCTCTCAATGTTATCGCGCCTATCAGTCTCATCTGGGTCTGGTCGATCATCTTCTCTTTCGAGTCCTGTTCCAGTTTTTCCAGTAGAACTGTTGTCAGTCTTCGAATGTTCGAAACAAGTTCCACGCCCAATTCTGGAGGTTCAATCCTATCTTCTGTCGTTGTTTTTCCTACTCTTGCTCTTCCTGTCTTTGCTCTCTGGGGCGCGTCACGTCTCGTAGAACATGTTTGATTCGCGAGAATCGAAGCATAGTTCTACTGGACGAGCTTTGCACGTGCCCGCTTGTCCCTGAGGGCCGAACAGCGTTGAGCATGATGTATTAGTCCGAGGCTCGTAATAAAGAGCGTCCCAGTGGTCGGCGAAAGCAATGATACGATAGAGGTTTATATGTTCAAAATAATGAGCAGTTGTTCAGAAAAATGAACTATACAGCGGTCACGCTGAAAGTGCTAGAGTATCTGGCCTGTGACCCAGCTGGCGCCCATCATGTCAGGGAAGTAGCAGAGGAGGCCGGTGTAAGTGTAGGGGCGGCGAGCATTACCCTGAGAGCGCTGCAGGGGCAGCGCCTGGCGAAAGCGGATGAGAGGGGCGGCTCGAAATTCTACAGTATCGATCTCTCGAACCCTGCGGCGAGGGAGTTCAAGATTCTATTCAACATCCTCGGTCTGAGAAACCTAGTAGATGCTCTCAAGGGGTATGCTGAACGCGTTGTTCTCTTCGGCAGTAGTGCCGAAGGGACGGATGAGAAGGACAGCGACATTGACCTCTACATTCTAGCTCAGGACCGACCCGCGGTGAAGGAGGTTCTGAGACGGTTTCAGAAGAAGCTCGCCAGGAACCTCTCTCCCATAATAGTAGATGCGGAGGGGCAAATGCGACTTAGGAGAGGGGACAGACCACTATTCGAAGAAATATCTCGAGGTAAGATTCTCTGGCAACGAGAGTAGATTCGGCCATCAGCAGACTCCTACGCGAGCGAAAGATTACCTTACGCCGATCTACTAGAGGAATGGTGCAGAAGGAGTTGCGGGAAGCAGAATCCGATCTGGCCGCAGCTAGGGAGTCGCTAAGGGCCCAAGATGACAAGTGGGCTACGATTCAGGCGTACTATTCCATCTTTCACGCTGCAAGGGCTCTCTTACACCAAAGGTTACGACGAGCGAGGCCATAGAGCGCTCTTGGCTGCAGTTCGCGTCCTTTACTCGAAGGAGGTGCCGACTGAGCTACTGGACGCCTTTGAAGATGCCATTGGTTTGCGAGAAGCTGCAGACTATGGGTCGGTCTATTCTGGGGAAGGGGCTGGAGCGGTCACAGAAACAGCAGGCGAGTTCCTCGGCGTGGCTAAAAGGGTCTTGGGAAAATCTCTTTCCGACTTGAGGGGTGCGTTCAAGAGTCAGGAGAAGCTTGTCAGGGAAGGAATTCGCGAGCTGGATCGCGAGCATAGGAAGGAAGCAAGACGCTGAAAGAAAACACTGATGAAGACACAGGGCGCGTTAGACAAGGGTTGCGGAGATGGATGCTGACTTGTTCAGACCTCTCGGGTGCCCTTCCGCGAACTCGATGAATGCTGCCAGATAGCTTTCCATTACGGTTTTGAACTCTACTTCGCTAACGTTCTCTTTCAGAGAGAGTGCTAGCTGGTGGAAGTAGTCGTACGATCTTGTCGCCTCTTCGGGTAGGGCGGATAGGAGTTTCTGGTTGGCCTTTTTTGCCTTGTCTCCTGTGTCGGGTATCTTGTCCCTTTCCATCTCCGCTATGCAGACACTGTTCATCGCGATGATCATGGCGTTCTTCCATCGTTTCCGCCTGGTTCGGAGGGCCCAAGCGGGCTTCGAACGTACAAGTGACTGGATCGATTCCCGGGTCGGCTCGACCCAGGCCACCTTGGCTTTTTCAAGCACGAAGCGGGCGAGGTCGTCGGTGAGTACTTCTGACAAGTTGAGCATTGATCTGATGAGAGTCTTGCTCTGGTAGCTTCTTCTGGAGTAGCTCTTGTCAGTCTTGTATTTCGCCTCGGAAGTCTTTGATGATCTCCAGGTTTTCGGAAGGTTGGTTGTTTTCTCTCCTGTAGATGTGTGACATCTCGTGAACTAGTATGTTGTCGAGTCCACCGAACCATTTTGTGTCCACATACTGGGGTTTGACGAGGATTACGGATCCTCCTTCAGCGGGATAGGCGGTGGCGGCTGACTGGAGGCGTGGGTCCAAGGCCACCCACAGTGGATTATCGCGTATTTCGCAGCCTGCTTCTTTCATCATTCCCATAGCTTTTCGTGCGGATTGTTCCACCCTGGCGGGTAGTCTCTTGCAGTTTTCGAATATTCCGAAGGCTATGGCGGCTGCTCCTATTGGCATGATCAATCTGAATGTTCCCAAGAGAGGGTTGTGGGGGAAACTTTGCCCCACGATGTCTTCGACGAGCGGAAGGTCGAGGATGAACGAGATTACGAGGCCGGCTAGGAAGAGGGTTGCTCCGACCCGTACAATTCTCGGCCGAGTTTCAGGGTATTTCGTTTCTTGTAGAGAACGCGTTCCCACTCTCCAACGATGATCAGGTAGACGAATCCGCCAGACAATATCAGGAATGGAACTTGGCCGTACCATTCGGAGGATAGACCGAGCACGTGGACCGTAGGGTGTGAGATGCTTCCGGCAAGGAATGCCGCCAAGGCAATCCTTAGTCTAAGCCATCCCTTGAAGGTGACCGAGTACATTCCCCATCATTCCATTATGGCCTCTAGTTATCCGGGAACAAATTCCTTTTTCGAAAAATAAGCATTCTTTTCTCGACCCCCGGGGGTGGTCTTTTTTCCCGCGCCCCGCCCTTCGTGAAACGCTGGGAATCCCACGTTCACGGTCCCTTGCCGTACCCTCCTTCCTTCGTGACGGGTCTAGCGCCCAAGGAGCCCAGCTGGGACCCTACGCCCGTTCGCTGAACAGGTCTATACCGCCCTTCGAGTCAAACCGGATATTGAAACTGTACCTCCTTCCCCCATTCGAAGCCGTGCATTCTCGTCCTCGATAGTTCCCGGTCATCTTGATCTCATCAAGAGTCTTCCATCCGGTCCGTTTCTTCACCTCGCTAACCATGTTCTTGAATTCGATCGCGCAAATATCGCAACAGAAGAACATGCGTTGTCCTTCGACCTCCTCCCAATAATCGCCCCATGTTGCCTGGCAGATCGCGCAGCCCTTCTCAGGAACTTTCAAACTGTCTACTCCTCACCAAACGCGCCATCAAATACCGGTCAAAATAATCAATCGAGCGAAGAAATGTCGCCTGCACATCGTCCATATTTCCATACAACCTAGAGTACTTCTCCACGAGACCCAGCGCTTGTTCGGAGTGTCCCACATCCGCTTCATATCCCTCCCGCAAGAACGCCTTCGCTTCCTTCGATATCTCCTCGTTCTTCAATATCACAGGATCAAAATAGCCGATACTCGCACCCTCACCCTTCAACTTCCGATTCGCGATCAATTCCAGACCATGCATCGCAGCCATACCCTCAACCCAATGATCATCCCGACAGATACTATCCCAGACACGAATCGCCTCTCTCGTATCCACCAACGGTGCCATCCGAAACACTTTCTCCCGATCTAGACCAAGACTCTCGCCCATCCTCAACAACAATTCATAATGGCTCGGCTGGCCCGTTCCTACGCCACCGTATTCCGTGTTGATATTGTCCAGTTCATACAAGACCACGTCCATCTCGTCTGTCCGGGCCATGATGTAGCTGCACGATCTGACCCATTGACGAAGGAAGTGCTGATGCTCAACAACATACCCCAGCAACACCGCGCGGCTAGGATGCTGCAACGCTAGGACAAACGGGTGCGGACTTGCCCCATAGAACTTCTCGATAAAGCGCCTCTTAACCCACGACTCTAGACTATTGCCTCCAAGATCAAAGAACTCCCTCAACAACCCCGACAAGGTCTTCCGATCCGTTTTCTCCTTGGTAATATTCCTGTTCAGCCACATGACATGCCCCGCATCACTCTGACCCGCCATCGCGACAAAATGACCCGCAAGATCATCGAAGTCATCATGCTTCTGAAAACCCACACCACAACAAGGACACTTCGTCATTCCATTCCGACCTCTTACAGAGGAAAATCCTTCGGTAGCCGGCCCCGAAGCTTCTGATAGTCTGCATCGGTCCCATATTTCTCGCGAATATCCTCTAGCATCCTCTTCACCTGATCGACCGTCAAACCCCGAGCACTACCAACCATCTCCACGGTATGTTCAAAGTCCTCGTGACATGAACTGTAACAGTTCCCCATCCCGGTCAAGAGTTCCCGTTCGCTAGACTTCAAGATTATTCTACCGCTCGACTACTCAAATGGGAATAGGCCCCTCCAATGGTAGTCGTTGATTTGTCATAAAGACTTAGCCCGGAATCCGCCCTAGTTGACTGTTGATGCTCATCCAGCCGGTCTTTTGCAATCGAGTGAGGTTCATGTTGGTGATACGTTCGTTGGTAGCCGCTGGCTCAGAGAATCCATGTATTCGGGTAGCGAGATTACCAGGCCGGGTTTTCCGGTATAGGTTGACAGCCACTTGGCGAGGCATTCTTTCCTGTCAAAAATATGGGTGGATTCACACTTGATGCTCAGGCGTCCCGACCCCAATTCGAGTTCAACGACATGAAGCTTCGGCTCTCTAGGGGTAAGATCTTTGATTCGTCGATTGTCGATGTGGAAAAGAGTGACGTTCCCGCACAATGGACATCGAGCTTCAGCCCTGAGGTCTGTCTTCAGTCCGTTGATGAGTATGTCCGCTCCGCATTTGACGTAAACAAAATCCTCTCTTCGCGGCAGAGTCATTCGGTACTGCGTTGGTGTCCTAGAGAACCCGACAAGCCTCTTAGGATCGTTATTGGACGTTCCTCACTCCCTCCTGGCAAACGAGGTAATACGCCCCGTCCAAAAGCACAGTAGATATACCTCAACGCCTTGAATATGTTGGAGATCTCTTTTGAGGATTATCTGTGCTGACTGCGATTGTCCACCCGAAGAGTGTCGAAGCTCGAAGTCGCCGACAGAGTGCCCAAGTTGCCGGTTGGAAGTATGCTGCTGCTGGATTGAGACTCCACAATAACCGGCGAAGGCTTGAACCTAAACCCCCCGTGGAGTCAAAAACTAGCCTAACCGTTTGATGATGACTACATCGCATCTCTACTAATTGACAACTTAGCCCGCCTATCGCTCGACCCTCTACGAGAGAGGAAGTGAGATGTGTCCGGGCTTGCTGGGCTGAGGGTTTCACTTCGGCTAAGAGCCTCGCAGTTCACCTCTAGTAACGGAAGAGGCCTGAATGAAGATCACAATGAAGGCTGATGGAAAGCGCCTCAAACCCTGGAAAATAGCCGACACGATCTTTCACGCGGAAGAGACTGTTAGGGCCGAACATTTGGAGCTGGTCCAAAAGGCTCACCTAGTTCCACAGTCAGAGCGCAGGAAGCATGATGGTAAGGACATTTTCGAGCCAGGAGAAGTCTTCTTCATAACAACCGAAACGGAGAAGGGACCAGTGAAAGTCGCTCACGTCCACTGGAGACCTGTGGTAGATTGTGGAGAGCACTACCGCTTCCTAGATCCAGACGGCACGCTGGGAGAAAGAGTGGCCACGGCGATTATGGTTAGAAAAGAGTTCCAGCCATGAGAAGGCTGTTTGTCGCTTCTATAGGGAATCACTAAATTTTTGCTCGGCGACAAGTGTTCTAAGCGAGTGAAGGTCAAGATTCGCTTGCTTGATTCGGAATGTTGGATCGCCTCGGATGGCGAACGTGGATTTCAGTTCGGATGCGAATTTTGCGGAAGAGATCTCTGTGATCCCGGAATCAATCTGTTCTATCAGTTGTTCTTTTGATCCGCAGGCCGCGCATCGCGCGACGGTATTCCAGTCGACTCTTTCCGATAGCATTACAACGTCTCCAAGGTCTTCTGTCCTGCCTGTGTGCAACTTGATCGCGACGAGCAGGTTTCTCTGTGCCACCCTAGACGGAGTGGAGTCTGTCGCTCCCACTACGATTGCTTCTACAGAATTATCATGTATGAACCTGTAAGTCCAGATTCCCCGGGTTGTTGTACTGACGACAGTGTCCACGAAGAGCTCCACGGATACTGGCTCTCCTCCGACCGATTTGCTGTATTCCCTGATTGTCACGCCAATGGGCGGGAGAGCCTCCTTTCTTCGCAGCTCGTACCCCTCGCCGAGGAGTATCGCATCTATGACAGGAACATTGTCCCGGCTGGTGGCCAGGTCGCAGTTGACAGAGAACCGGTGTTGACCGAAAGCATTGACAGCGTATCCTCCTATCACCACGAAGCCGTCTGTGGCTTCGCTCAAAACCCTTAGAATCCGAATGATCTCCGTCTCACGCGAGGTGAGGTATCCGGATTGGCTCATCATATCGATCACGCCCTAATTTTCGCTTTAGCCCGATATTGATCAGTCAAGATTCTCAACGCGGGATCCTAGATTTCAGTCTGCGGTAAGCTTTGTCGAACACATCGTAGATCTCCTTCCAGAACATGTTATCCGCAAGCTCCTCAGTCGTTCTATCGTCAATACGCCATTTCAAAGGGTCCTCAAGATACTCCCGGCCCCTCACCGTGACCACGAACTTCGTTCCCAGCGAAACCAGTTTGTCATCGATCAGCGTCTGAACAACGTGCTGGACAACCTCCCACGCAGTCTTCCCGGGAATATTCCACCCTGAGACTTTCCCACAATCCTTGACAAGCTGCGGCAACGTCATACCCTTCGAGACATCCTTCAGCCTCGTCAACAGTAGGATTCGCCTAATCTCGAGACCAGAATCAACCCTACTCTCCAAGAGGGAAGACCCTCTATCAATTCGAAGCTACCAGCACATTAACAAACTGACACCGAGGTCCCTTAGACAATCAGTTCTTCCAAGAGGCCAACCGGCACGCCTCCAAGCCCCAGTAGCCTATCATGGAATTCCCTAGCAGACGCGGATGGGTGTGTTTGGAAGAAGTGTTCTCTGGACTTCTTGATGAACAGCTTCCCTAGAGTATACCCATAGTACGAGTGATCAAAGGTCCCTCGTAGCGCTTCCCGTTCCGCCGGCAGGGTCTCCATGTACGCGTTTTCCATGATGAACTGGCGCGCTTGATCCACCCCAAGACCCTGAGTGTGCATCCAGAACGAGACGATGAACCGGCAGTCCCTCAGCAACGCTTCTTTCAACTGGATCAACCGCAATGCCTCGTTCCCGTAACCTTCGTCAAGCATCATTTCCTCGCAGTAGTGTGCCCAGCCCTCGCCGAACGCATAATTCCAATACGCCTTCCTAGTCATAGACTTCCCAAACTCTCGCTGAAACACCCTATGAGAATAATGGCCGGGAAAGACTTCGTGGATCGAGATATCCTTCAACGTCACATAGTTTAGGTGACGCAGCCACTCTTCCCGGGTCTTTGGATCCCATGAGTCCTCCGGAGGCGTAACATAGTACAATCCCTCCAAGCCCTCCTTCTCGAATGGGCCTGGTGACGACATCGCAGCAGTAGTCGTTGCCCGCATGTGCATCGGAGTCGGAACTACCCTGACCTTCGTCCCCGCTGGGATAGAGACGAGATCGTGTTCTCTAAGCCACAGCTCCAGGTCCCTCAATCCCTCAGCTGTCTCGTCGATCAACCGATGAGCTGTAGGATGGTTCTCCTGAATTCCATCAACGACACTTGCAACGGTTTGTCCCGGTCCAATCTTTTCCGCCAGTTCTCGTAATGCTTTCAGGTTTGATTCGAGATCTTGTAATCCCATCTGCAGAACCTCCTCTACCGGCCTGTTGATCCGATCGTTCACCCACAGCAATTTCTGGAATCGTTCTCTTCCCAGCGCAAAGTCCATTGAGAGAGAGTGTTCCTCGCTGAGCTCTTCGACGAAAGAGGCCATGGCGACCCCAGCATCCCGTTTCAAGTTCTCAAATTCATTCCGGATCGGCGCGGAAGCTTTTCCAGCCTCCTGCGTCGCATTCCCATCCACGTCCCGGAGAACACCCTGCACCTGCTTCGAAGCAACATCAACAATCGGCTGCGCCAGCGTCTTGTCCAGATTCCTTGAAGCCTGGTCCAGAAAACCTGGGACCCTGCCCAGATGCTTGTTCACTGCTCCGATTCTAGCATCAACAGGCGCATACTCCCGGGAAATGTAGGGCGTCAAGCTCAACTGCATCGAGTAGAGATTCGGCCTAGTCGCGTAACCCCGGAGATCCTCGACATCGAACAACATCCGCTCCAGCATCGTCTCCAAACACAACGCGTCCAGCCGCCCGTCCTTGTCCAGCGCATGACTCTCGCTTCTGACACGATCCAGCAATCCAACAGCCTTGTCTGTCCAAGACTTCAATCCACCAGGCGAAACGTCTGGCAACAATCCATCGTACTCGTGTAACCCCAGCATCACAGCCTGGCGTGGATTCAACTTGAAGACATGGTTGAAGACCTCTTGCTCCAGCTTATCCAATCTAGAAACTAGCAATCAGGATTTCCCTCGCAGACCTCAGCGAGGAAATCTCGGAACCGCGATAAAAAGCCAGTCTATCGAGGAACCCGGAAGATGATGAGAACCTACGGTTGGTTCGCATGAACAATGGTTTCTAGGCCAGAGCTGGAGTCTTGCACGCTGGACTGTTGGGTTTGGTTGGCTTCTAGCTTTGCGAGTCTTTTTTCTAGTTCCCATATCATCTTGTGTTGGCCGAACATCATCGAGAACATTAGTGGAACCTCCTTCACCACAGAAGCCATGGTGCTCGCATACGGTGCGTAGTGCTTGCACTGGCGCAGAAGATCGTCGAATATTTCCTTGTCTTCTACTCTGAGAAAGGACCTGAACCTTCCTATTCTTTCAATCTCATCGTTCACAACCAGTCGCCACGAAGGAATCGTACGCCCCATAGAACACTCCTCGAAATCCTGTCTATTCACGTCATTAATGACTAAGAGTGCGACCCGGAAGTGTCTCTTAGATGAGGAACGGTATGAGCCGTTTCGTCCTCTTCATGTAGCTTGCATAGTCTCGGCCCAGCCCGGACAGCAAAGTCCGCTCCTCGACGCGCATTCTGTATCCGAACGAGATACCGAAGAAGAGAAGCAGTACCAGTACCGCGCCCCAAGATTGCACCGCCAAACCCAGTCCGATGAACATAATCAGAATCCCAGTATACGACGGGTGGCGGATCAGCCTGTAGGGACCCTTCTCCACAACCATGTGGTCTTCAGCAATCTGAACAGTTAGAGAGAAGAAGCGGCCTAGGATCGCGATTGCGTATTGACGGACTAGAAACCCAAGAAACATCAGAAAGATTCCGATAGAGAAAATCCAGTCTGGAAGCGCTCCTATGCTTCCGTATCCAAAGTAGAAGGCGATCACCATCGAGAAGAATACTGTAGCAGTGATTAGGACTCGGGAGCCTCGGTCTCTCCTGACACGGGTTGCGCCGTGTCGGCGAAGCCGTGGAACCAATGCAGCCCCGAATATCTCGCTGGCAATCCAGACAAAGATGGCGAAGTCGAACAGGACGAGGCCTAGACCTGACGCGAACACCGGCAAAGACTATCAATCATGGGTAGTGCGCCTAGCACATGAATTCTATCTGTCCAGTTTCCAGTGCCTTCTCACACCATTCTCAATTATTGACTGGGGCATCAGATGTTTTAGCGTCTTGTAACGCCTCTCCCTGCCAACAGCGTACTCATGCTTCGGGTTCCTGCTCGCGATGATTCTAAGAACTGTCTCTCCTACGAGCCTCGGATCTGCTCCATTCTCGAAATCATCGTCTAGCGTAGCGATTGCTCGTTGTCGCAACTCGTCATAGTCGCGTATCGTATATTTCGCGACCTTCCTAGTGTGGCCCAGGTTGGTTTTGAAGAATCCTGGTTCTACAACTGAGACTTTGATACTCAAGCTCTTGACTTCGTGCCGGAGCGCTTCAGACCATGCCAACAGAGCGGCCTTCGCGGTTGCATAGTAGCCTTCGAAAGGAACAGGGAGAATCGCAGCAGTGGAGGATATGTTGACAATCTGCCCGGAGCCTTGCTTCCTCATCGTCAGCAGCACGGCTTTCGTCATTCTAACATGCCCAAAGAAGTCTGTTTCAAACTGCGCCTTCGCCTCCACCATCGACGTCTCCTCAGCACCCCCAGTCAGCACGTAGCCAGCGTTGTTCACAAGGACATCAATGCGTCCGGTTTCTTCAAGCAGCTCTTTCACGCCGCTTTAAACGGAGTTATCTGAGTCCACATCGAGCGCGATCATTCCTACACCTGGCTCCTGAGGCCTTGCTGAAGGATTCCGGCTCGTGCCGTACACTTTGAAGCCCCGACCGAGCAAGATCCGCGCAGTTTCTCGGCCGAATCCCGAGGACGCTCCAGTGATGAGAACTACTCTGCTCTCCGCCATGCTAGGTGGCGAAGAGTCTACAGACTAAATCATTTGGGACAGAGACCGGAAAAGGAGATTGCGTGGGTCCGTCCGGATTCCAGACTTCCTAGGGCTCTTGGGTCAACGGTCTGCTGAGAACCACAAGGCCCCTTTCGAGATATAGTTCGAGCTCTCTAACTTGTCCTAAAGCCTCCGTTGTATCTCCCAGTGCCAAAATCATGTCTATCCTCCTCGCGTGACCCAGGATCTTACTGAAGACATCGCGGAGTTCAGTTTGCAGCTTGCCTGCTTCTGTCCCCGCCACCGTTTCCTGAACCGTCATATTGAACATGTTCAGGCGAATGGGTTTGAGAGAATATGACGGGCAGAGGAGTCCGAATCTATTCCGACTATAAAGCACCTTGACCTCGTGCCTGGTTTTTGAGAACTTAAACAAATTCCTAGGAGAACCACCATCTCTATCCCGAACACCGTATCTATCGAAGAAAAAAATGTCCGAACAAGACATTCAACAGACAACTCGGAGAGGCATCTCAACCCGCTCCGTGGTACTAGTGATACTGCTCGTAGGACTGGGCGCGGGAGCAGTAGGCTACGGGCTCAACAACGCCTTTGCGGCAACCAACCCAACACAACAAACAACAACAAACGGCCAACAGTGGTTTGGTTTGAGGGGAGCCGGACCATCTGGCTGGGGCCATGAAGGCGGCTCCTCGCTAGGCTTCAGGGCCTTCAGCACAGTCGCCAACGTCACCGCAACCGGATTCGCGATTACTGACAGCACACATTTCACAATCACGATTGCCTACCATGGCACCGGCACCACACCGGCAATAACAATCGTCGGCCTCGCCCCCGGACTTACCGGCAGCACCACAGTCGCCTCAGGATGGACCAGCCCCACAACCGTCACCATCACCCTCACCGGCACCGGCTCACTTACAACCACGATGCACGCCCAAGCACTGATCGTGCCCCTCACCAGCTAGGATGACATCCCATGTCCAACCCAAACTCCCCCTTTTCTAGGAAAGATCCGAATAAGCTCGAGTCATTTCACGCCCGAATAGACGTGACGCCGCGCTTCCTGTCATTGGGAGAAGTATGTCTTTCCCGCGGATTCGTGAGTCTCGCGATGGTTTTGTTCCTGATCGGATTTCTATTCATACGCCTACAGTTCTCCTAAAGGCTCACGATCCTCTTGGGATGCAGACGCGAATCGAGGCATCACCAAATCAGCGAAACGCTTCAACAAGCTCAACCCATCCTTGTCAGGGAAATAGAGGATGAAATAGGAAACTCCTAGTTTCTGGAAACCCTTCATCTTCTTCGATACCTCAGCTGCTGTCCCAACAAAGGGCCGGGTGGAGCGCATTCGTTCAACAAATACTTCCATCGTCTCCTCCGCCTTCCGATACTGCCCGTAGTATCTGTTGAAGGATTCACGAAACTCGTTC
>Ga0209057_1001267_pt1 | contig 20727 bp, 10 predicted proteins | sample GraSoiAngelo_146_FD_185903 | JGI IMG/M metagenome (GOLD analysis project Ga0209057, IMG submission 185903) | Grasslands soil microbial communities from the Angelo Coastal Reserve, California, USA - 14_1009_05_30cm (SPAdes) (version 2) | ecosystem: Environmental > Terrestrial > Soil > Grasslands ... | reverse complement strand
CGGTACGCGTTCAGCCACTGTGCGCGGACCGCAGGCCACGTGCACGTGCGCGCGAACGCGTACCCGTTCTCCGCGAGATGACGGGCGTACGCCGGACGGTCGAGCAGTGTCACCACGTGCGCTGCGAGCCGTTCGTGATCGTCGAGCGGCGCGAGCAGCCCGTGCTGGCCGTGCGTGAGGATCGCGGGTACGCCGCCAGCTTCGGTCGAGACGACCGGAAGGCCGCTCGCGTATGCCTCGATGACCGACGTCGGCATGTTGTCGACGACTGGGCTCTGAATGAAGATGTCTGCGGCTGCATAGAAATCCGCAATCTCGTCTGGCATCACGCGTCCCGCGAATGTGACGTGGCGCAGCTCGAGCCGATCGACGAGCGCTCGCAACGGCTGCTCCTGCGGGCCGCCGCCGACGAGGGTAAGCCGTGCCTCGGGCCAGCGGTTCTGCACGAGCCGGAACGCACGGATTGTGCAGGCGACGTTGTAGTGGGCGTCGAAATTCCGCGTCGACACCAGGCGCGGCCGCAAAGGGTCGCGGACGTGGTAGCGGAAGTGCTCCAGATCGACGATGTTCGGGATGACCGTCGCGTCGATACCGAACGTGCGAAAGACATCGACGAGAAAGCGCGACGGTACGATGTTGCGGTCGGCCCGGCTGATCGCCCATCGCGCAATTGCCGATCGGCGCAGATGATCGCGCGCCTCGCCGCTGCGATAGTTGAGGATCACCGGGCGGCCGAGCAGACGCGCGACGATCAGAGCCGGCAGCGGCGCGAGCAGGAATGACGAATACGACGCCGAGAACACGTGCACGATGTCGGCCTGCGCCAGCTGGCGCAGCAGCTGCGGGCCGTATGTCAGCTCGGTGACAATGGTGCGCAGGTACTTGACGCGTGTGACCCATTCCAGAGCCTGCGATGGCGTCGGGTTGACGGGCACGAGCCATGCGTCAACGTCAGGATCGTTCCGCCACGCCCGAAGGAGCCTGTCGGCCTGGACCGCCTGTCCTCCGAGGATGCGCAGGGACGGCGCGACGATTGCCACTCGAAGCTTGTTCACAGGTGACACGACGGTCTCCGCGCTTCAGGGCTGGGGCCGCGAGCTGCGCGGGTCTTTGGGCAAGCCTGCCGCAATCACGGGTGAGGCTCCAAGATCCTCACCGTCACTGCCTGCGCGCTTCCATGCGCTGGTTGGAACCAGGCGATAGTCGCCGGTTTCGTACGACACGAACTGTGCGCGGAATTCGGCGGACGACGGGAACCGGTTGCCGCGCGGATATCGCGCGGGGTCGCCGTCGGCGATCACGTTCGCGACAATCTCCGCCGCCGGAAAGTACGCCGAGATCGTGTCGGCCCCTGGTGAATGATCGCTGCCCATGATCCCGTAGTCGTTGTGACGCGCGACGTTGTTCGTGAACGACAAGCCGAGCACCCTTGGACCGTCGGCGAGGACGACGCCGTGCGCATGCTCCTGCACGATCGTGTTGTGATCGATCGTGATGTCGCGCGCGCCTCCAACCAGGAGGAACGCATACCCGTTGCCTCCCCAATTCTTCTCGTCGATATCGGCCAGCACGTTGTTGCGAATCGTGATGTTGCGCGTCTGCTGACTGGGGTGATTGTCGTCGAACCCGAGAATCGAAAACCCGCCGCCTGCATGCTGGAGCAGGTTGTATTCGAATACGACGTCCTCGACCTGACACCACGGGCAGCCGCCGTCCTGGTTGCGAACCGTGAAGAGGACGCCGACGCCCGATTGCCCGCCCGACCAGTTGAACTGAATGATGTTGTGACTGATCGTGACCCGGCGCGCGTTTTTCAGTTCGACCAGGTTCTTGACGGTCCACCTCTCATTCCGCCAGCTCACCGGCTTCGAGATCAGATTCCCGGTGATGCGGATGTCGGCGGGCACGAGGTTCGGAATCGCCGGGTCGGCGCCGCCGAACATGATGTTTTCGCCCGAGCCCTCGAGGTAGTTGTTGCTGACGGTGAACGGACCCGGGCCGTTGAATCCGGCGATCGCCTGTGCATCCTGGCCGATCCGCTTACAGTCGGAGATGTAGGAACCGGTCACGGTCGTCGCCGCGCTGTCCAGCGCGACGCACCGTTTGGCCCCGACGAGGCTGTCGCCGTGGATGTAACACCTGTCGACGACGAGATCGCGCGGCACCTGCGCGACCGCGTTCTGCGAAGGCCCGGAGCTGCCGAGCGCCAGGATTTGGTCCGTGCCGCTGCCGCTCGCCGCGCCCTGCAACTCGAGCAGGGCGAGGCGCCAGTGCTGTGCACCGGAAGCCGTCTGGATCACGGATTGGTTGTTCGGCGACCGCAGCTTCGCGAGCTGACGCGCCGCCTCTGGGGTCATCCGTTCGTTCTCAGCAACCGTGTCGGGCCCCTCGGTGGTGATCGTGATGTACTGCGCGCCATCTTTCTGCGGGAGCGTGAAGTTGCCGACATAGGTCTCGCCCCGCGCAAGTGCGATGGTGTCGCCGGGCCGCGCATTGGTGAGCGCCATGTGCAGATCGCCACCGGCCGGAACCACTATCGTTGCCGCCGAGAGTGGCGACGCCCAGAGGCAGATCGCTGCGAGCGCCGCCTTCGCGGCGGGGCGAGGCCGCCGAAGGCTCAATCCGCCTCCCGGACGAACACGAACTCGTTGCATCCGAGTCCGACACCGCCGCATTTCAGCGTCACCAGTCGAAATCCGCGCCTCTCGTAGAAGTCGAAGATCGCTTCCGGTGTGGCGGCCTCGTACGGATAACCGCCGACCCAGTCGACGATGTCGCGCCAGTGGCTCATCCCACGTTCCCCGACCGCGGTCCAGCTGCGGAGGTGGCTGAGGGCCTCTCCTCGCAGGCACGCGCCAGCGAAGGCTCTCGCCTCGTTTGGCGCGGCAGCGATCGCCGTGAATACAGGACGCAGCGCGTGCGGCAGCCGGTTGTACGTGCGCTTGATGACGCGCCAGCGCTCGGTTCGGGTGCCGAGATCGTTGTAAATCGCGATGAACAGCTTCCCCAGCGGCGCGGTCGGGAGGATCGCGTTCTCGAGGGCGTCGTACATCTTGCCGGTATGGTGCAGCACGCCCCACGAGTAGACCACGTCGAACTTGCCGAGCGAGGTCAGATATTCGCGGTCGAGTGCCGATCCCTGTTCAATCCGCCAATTGACGTCGGCCGGAAAATATCGGCGCCGTAGTTCGAGCGCGCAGCGAACGCATTCGCGGTCGAGGTCGAATGAATGCACGTGCGCGCCAAGCCGGCGCGCTGCGAGGCTGAAGAGGCCCGACCCGCTGCCGATATCGAGAAAGCGGCGTCCTTCGAGCGTCCGCTCCTTCAGCATCGATAGCAGCGACATTTCCGCCCGCCGGATGCGCTCGTCGTCGAGTACTGTCAGGAAGCGAAGCCAGTTCCTCCCGAAGGCGAACCGGTCCGCTTCGAGCACACTCGCCGATGGGTGCAGGTCACCCGCGCCGGAGGAAGTGCGCAGCTCAGGCGCGGTGATCATGGTGGACCTCAGCGGAATGCCATGAATGGAAGGCCGGAGAAGCCGCCGGCGCACTCGCTGCGCCGCGCCTCCTTAGCGCGCGCTTGAGGCGGTACGCCCACAACAGCATCACGGGGGCGTATCTGCTCAGACGCGCGACCGTCGCAGTCATCAAGTCACGTCTGACGTCGAGAAGAGAGTTGAAATCATCGCTGGCCGCCGCGAAATTGCGGCCCACGAGATTCGCTTTGGCGCTGGCGAGCAATCGCTCCTCCTCGAATCGCGCGAGCTGTTTCCGAATCACCGCCAGCTCGCGAGGGCGATCGGCGCAGAGTTCGCGCGCGTTTCTGAACACGCGCAGGATGCCGGTGATCATTTCAATCTCGTTGGCCGAAATGCTGTCGGGCCGGCGGCGGTAATGTCCGAGCGGAACCGGGTTGCGCACGAACACGAAGCCCGCGTGCGCGGCGCGGATCCAGAAGTCGTAGTCCTCGTTCAGCGGCAGACGCTCGTCGAATCCCGTGATGCGTTCGACTACGGCGCGTCGGAACACCGACATGATGAACACTGAATTCTCGCGCTCCAGGATGTCTCGCAACGACAGCTGCGGGCACGATTTGCTGATCGGGTTGATCGGCTCGCCGTCCCTGGCGCCACCGAGGTTGTACGCGTTGCCGGTGACGATGTCGACCGTGCGCGAACTGGTGAGGATGCTCATCTGCGCGTCGAGGAACGTCGGGTGCCACAGATCGTCGCTGTCGAGCAGCGCGAAGTACTGGCCACGCGCGTCAGCGATCGCCGTATTGCGCGCGGCCGAAGGTCCGCCGTGCGGTCGTGTGAGGATCCGGATCCGCGGATCGGTGCGCGCCCAGGTGAGAGCGATGTTCCTCGTGTCGTCGGTCGACCCATCGTCGACGATCAGGAGCTCGAAATCGCGGAATGTCTGCGCCAGCGCCGACGCGACGGTCTGCGACAGGAATTCCGACGCGTTGTACGCCGGCGTGATGATGCTGATCGTCGGCGGGGCGGTCACGGAGCCTCCGCAGCCGCCATCGCGGTACGTGATGAGCTGGATATGGATTGGCAACCGACCTGTTCGTGTGCGCCGGTCCCATCGGAAAACAACTCCACATTAGTGGAATGGCTCGGCCGTCGAGGAACACTGATGGTCAAAACGAGGCGTTCGATAGAAGGAGGACCGGAAGTCGAGAGTCGATCGAGCATGACGAAAGGTCGCGAAGCATACTGCATACCGACCCCAACAGGAGCGGAGCCCAGCTGTCGCTGGCCACCTGTCACCCTTGTATAAGAGGATGCGGGGAACGACCTGTCACATGCAGGACAGCGTTGTGGATCAGGACGCGCTCGTCAGGTGTCAAGATTCCGGTCGCCAGGAGCGTCGTCGCGTACACAGCGACGAACCAGACGCCGCATACCACCAGTGCCATCAGCGGCGACGCCTCGACGAGCAGCGGCCGGACGATATTCGTCAACAGTCCGGCGGCAGCGGAGGCAATGGCGATTTTCCCGAGGTCACCGAACAGCGCGATGTCGCGGATCGCCACATCTAGGATTCGTATCACTCTCGTGACCGTAACGATACGACCCACGTAATTGGAGATGACCATCAGCGTGATGGCGCCGAGGAGGCCGAACCGTCTGACGCCAAAATAGAGCGCGACCGTGAGACCGACGAACAACACGCCATGCAGTTTCATCAGGAAATGCCGATGCTCGGCATACGCGCGCATGATCGGATCGACCAGCACAATCGCAAGCGGTATCAGCGTCAGGTTGACGGCGAATATAGGAACGCTGTCGACATAACGATGTGTGAAGAGCGCGACGATGAACTCGCGCCGCATCACGAGCAGAAACGCGTACGCCGGAAAATGAACAGCGGCGAGCTTGCGCATCACACGCGCGGTCAGAAGCAGAATTTCGCGAGTGCGTCGCTCGTGCTGGAACAGGCTGATCCTCGGAATCATGACCGAACCGACCGAATCCCCGACGATGGCCACCAGCGGCAGTTGGAAGCATCCGATCGCATAGACCGCGTACGCCGCCGCGCCGAACTGGTGCGAGACGAAGTAGCTGTGGAGATCCATCTGCAGCGTCCAGAGCGTGCCCGCGACGCCGAATGGAAGGGCGTACGCAAATTGTTTCCGGAAGAACGACGCATCGATTGCGCGCCAGAAGCCCGGGAAGCGTCTCGACAGATACGCCATCAGTGCGGTGACCTGCACGACGCCCTGCGCGATGGCGGCGGACACGAGTGCGCCGACCGTGCCGCCGAATACGGCCGCGGCGAGAAAGAATGCAGCCCGCGTCGCCTGAATCGCCAGTATCGCGGCCGAGGCGATTTTGAAGTCCTGCTCGGCGATGGCGACGATTTCGAAGAAGGACCCGAGCACCCAGAGTACGACGATTACGCCGACCCATGGGGCATATCGTGCCGCCGTCGGCTCGCTGAAGATCAATACGAGGACCGACGGGAACAACGACAGCATCGCAGCAAACAGTGCTGCCACGCCCGTGGTGAACAGCACGACGTTCAAGACCGTGTGATTGCGATGGGCTTCGTCGCGGGGCAGGAAGTAATACGCGGTCAGACCAAAGCCGAGCGGCAGGAGGTCGACGGCCGTACCCACGACAAGAAAGATCTGCTTGTAAAGCCCGAACGCATCCTGCGGCATCCGCCGGACTAGGAGCAGCGGAATCGCGATCGTGAACGCAAGGGCCGTCGTTTTCGCCGAGACAAGCCAGCACGTGCGGACCGTAAGACTGCTGGTCGGGGAGAGCGAAGGCATCGGTCCAGGCGGCGGCCGTCACGATTGGTTAAGCACGAGCCGTTCCTGAACCGAACGGCTCAGGTGCAACGCCTCAGACGGTAGGGAGGCGATCAGCGGGACGCTGGTCGTCCCGCTGATCGCTCCGTCGAGATGCTTACTGAAGCTGTATCAGGAACACGTCCTGTCGGAAGACGCCGGGCGCCGGTTCGCTGCCCAGGGTTTTCTCCCAGTTAGAGGTGAAGACGACCCAGCGGCCATTTCGCGAAACGTTCGGCCGCGGCGTATACCAGAACGTATTGGTGTTCGTCGTCGGCGAATCCGACGTAATCAGGCTCCGGTGATGCGCGAATCGCCACACCGTCGCGCCCGCTCCCGCAGGAGCGCCCGTCTCCACCGCGATGATTTCATCATCCCAGGGCCGCCACGGCGTGGTGTCGATGTTATCCGGTGCGCGATACATTCCGCTGATGACCGGGACGAGCACGTTTGGCTGCGCGTTGTTCCAGGACGTGTGGTCGGCCATGTACACCTCTTTCGGCGTCAGCACCGGGGTTATGAGATCCGATGTGACCAATGGAGTCGCGAGCGAACGGATTTGCCACTGGGCCGCATCCCACCACGATGTCGTGCAGCAGTCCTTGTTGATGTTGTAACCGAACCCCGGCGCATCGTGTCCCCACGGATGCGAATCGGGGCCGCCGTCCAGCCCGCCCGACGTCATTGCCGTGAACAAGTCAGTCGCTGTATCCCAGATGTATTCCTGCGACGCGTGACGCGGCGCCGCCTGATCGACAGCCGTGGGGTAGAGCAGCACGTATCGGCCGCTCCGATCGATCGACGCCGAGTGCAGGTTGAAATTCAGCGCGATGTTCGTCGGAACGCCGTTCACCGTGGATGCCTGCGTGTCGAGCAGTTTTTTCGCGCCGAGATTGTTGACCGGAAACCACAGCGCGTAGTGATGCAGGTCCTGCGTGGCGCCTCCGAAGAACGTCATGAGGTTGTCCGACGATGTCCCGCCCGCGGCCTGCCCGCCGACATAACCGGAGAGACCGGAGACGATCGTATCGAGATTGACAACGGGCGCGTAGACCTTCGCAGCAAAATCGTACTGCGACACCGTGTGGATGGTGCTCGTGACGCCGTAAATGACGTTCGCATTCGTGGTGCTGAATTCCGGATCGTTGATGAAGTTGAGCGTGAGGCCGCCGTCACCGCTGCCCGGTATCCTAGACCCGGTGCCAGTGCTCGCGTCGAGCGTATACGGAACGATCGTGCCATCCGTGCTCGTTACATAGAACATCGTCGATGTCGCGTTCCAGCCGACAGTGTGGCCCGCCGACGGTGTGCGGTACGACATGTTGATGCGGTTAGGTCTCGTGTTGGCGTCAGTCACGCGCACGATCCTCGTACCGAACGACGGATCGACGATCGAAGATCCGGCGGGTCCCAGGACCGGAAGTGCCGGCTTCATCCGCGTCACACGATCGCTGATGGCGTGATAGGTCAGCGGAACGTCGGGCGAAATTGGCGGTGGGGGCGGCGGCGGAACCGGTGCCGGCGCCGACCCCTGCTCCGTCGTGAACGACCAGACGGGACCTGACGTCGAACCGCTGGCGTTCTTCGCAATCACCTGCCAGTAATATTTCGTCGCAGTGCTCAGCGCCGACGCTTCGTAATAGGACCGCGTCGTGTCGGCGACGAACATCGGCGGCGGATTCGTCGTGCCGAAACGCAGGTCGAAGGACGTCGCGCCCACGGATTGCCACGGCAGGGTCGGCGAGACGGTTACATCAACGGCTCCATCAACGGCAATCGTTGTGGGTACGGCAGGCGGAGGCACGGATGGCGGCGGCGTCGGGGGCGCGGCCGGCGTCAGTGCGAACGTCATGCCCGCGACGTTCAGACCGCCGATGTCAATCACGAGCTTCATCACCTGCTGCCCGGCGACAAGGTTCGCCGTGGTGCTCACCGTCGTCCACGTCTGCCAGCCGCCTGTATTCGGCACAAGAATGACGGTCGTATTCGTCGATCCAAAGCTCGCGTGGAGTTGGCCACCGCCGACGGCCGATGCAACCTGGAACTGCAGTGTGTATGCGCCAGCAGTGGCGACGTTCACGGTGTATGCGAGCCACTCGCCGCTGTCCATCCATCCGACATCGTATCCGCCGAGGCTGCAAGCCTCGATATCGACATCGCTCGTGCGGTACTGTCCGCCATAGTTCCCAGCCGTGAGATCGTGATACGCGAGCCCCTCGCCGCCGTTGTCGAAGTTCTCGGCGTGAAGGGTGCCGGGTACGGGTGCCGCGGTCCCCGTAAACGGCGCTGATGTCAACGGCGCCAGCCGCACCCAGTTCAAATTGCCGACGGCGTTCAGCCCCGGCTTGTCGAACACCACGCGCATGACCTGGGGTCCGGCGGTGAGCGCCACCGTCGTCGACAAGGTCGTCCAGTTCTGCCACCCCGCCGTGTCGGGAATGATTAGAGCGCCGGTCACGTCTTTGCCCGCGAACTCGACATGGAAGGTACCGCCCGGCCCCGTCGAAGCAACGCGAGCACTGAGGGTGTAATTGCCTGACGCCGCGACGGTGACGGAGTAGTTCAACCACTCGCCGGCGGCGATCCAGCCTACGTCGTACGCGCCTTCAGTCGCCGGTTCGATGTCGACGTCGGTCTGGCGATAGGCGCCGCCCGCGTTCGCGACGGTCGCGTCGTGGTACGCGACGCCTTCGCCGCCGTTATCGAAGTTCTCCGCTTCGATCGTTCCTGGAACTGCGAAAGGACTGCCCGTGTAAGGAAATGACGGCGCAAGCGGCTTAGGGACAATTTTCGTGTCGACAGTCACGGAACCTGGCGAGCTGGTGAGGTAGGTGGAGGCGCTGAGAACGACCTGGTCGATCTGTACGCCGTCTTCGCGCGTCTGGATCCGAAGGGTGTGGTTGCCGGTCGACTTGAAGCTAATCGTGGTTGCCTGCGTGATCCAGTAGGCGCCGTCCTGCCATCCCCATCCGTTCACGCTCGTCGCGGTAGCGTCGGTTGCCAGGTTCACCAGGAGCGCGCCGGTCGTGCCGATCGCGTAGACCGCGGCGCCGCTCGGATCTACGCCATCGGAGAACTGGAGGTAGACCGAGTCGTTGTATTTCGAATCCGCGGTCGCGCGCGCGCGCGCCCACACGTGGTACGGCGTGTTCGCGGAAGCCGCGAAACTGAACTCGAAATAGTCTGCGGGCGCCGTAAGCGGCGCCGCGGTCGACGCCCACCCTTTATCCGCGCTGGACAGGAGTTGCCCACCGGCGGCGGTGCCGTCCGAGACGCGGGCCCAGTTCCCGTGAAGATTCGAGGCATCCGAGGCGTACAACACGACGTCTGGAGTCGTCGCGCTCGTTCCGATTGTGTCGAGGGCCAACAAGGCACACGTCGCCCACAGCCCCATAAGGGCTTTCTTTCCCATCACGATCAGCTCGCTTTTTTCGGGGAGCCAGAACGTTCGCGCGTTGCGAACGTGGCCGGGCGAGCATGGGGCAATGGCGGTACCACGGTCGTGTTTTGCGACGAGGCCCGAAGGTTTAGTCGGTTTTCCGGCGGAAATTTCGTCGGCAATGCGCGAACGAGCAGTTACGCGAGCCGGGACGATTCCGCCGTGTCGGTTACAAAACGCGAGAGGCGCTGACGAAATCGTTCGAATCGTCCCTGCTCAAGCAGTGACCGACGCGTTGGAATCGCAAACACATCATTAAGTGGAGGTTGTCGTATTTGACAACACGACAGTTAGAGGCCCGCGTCCGTCTCGTCCTGGCGGAATTGTGACTTTGATTACGGAAGTTGCGGTTCCTGACATCGCCACAGAGGACATACCTGACATTAACGTGATTTGGTGGACCTCCCGCGCCGCCGAACAATGTATTAGTTCAGAACACATCAATTACGATTTGGGAATGTCAGCTCGGCGATTTCGCTAAGAGTTTCGGCCTCTACCTATCATCGCCATGTAATTTCTTCCATATTGGTCAGTTGGATTTCGGACGAGATTGTGAGGCCTTTCACTGCAAAGCCGGCAAAGTGCTGAGCAATTCGCGCAACGACCTCGAGTGGCCGAAGGCTTGCCTGTCGCGACACGTCGGCCTGCGCACGGCCGCCGTTTCCCAAAGTTGTTCCGGTAATCCAAATCGCAGCGGCAGATCTGCGCCGACGAAACTTTGTGCCGCGAAGACGGTGCGCCGCGCGAGCGCGCGAGGCGTGAGGAGGTTGCCCGATGAGACGGCAGATAGTGCGGTGGTGGTTCGCGCCCGCGGTGTTGGTTTTCGTGCTCGGCCAGTGCGCGCGAGCCTTCGCGGCCACTCCGGACATCGTGCTGTACACATCGGATGTGACGACGGTGCGCGGCAACTGGGCTGCGATACCGGGTGTTGGCGCTGGCGACCAGTATCTCGCCAGCGCAGACTTCGGATCGTCGACGATACAGTCACCGTCCCCGGCGCCAACCGATTATTTCGAGATGACATTCAACGCCGACGCGAACACGCCGTATCACGTGTGGCTGCGTCTGCGTGCGTCGGCGAACTCGAAATACAACGACTCGGTCTGGGTGCAGTTCAGCGACTCGCTCGACCCGAACGGATCGGTCATCTACCGCGTGTCCTCGACGAGCGCACTGCTCGTCAATCTCGAGCGCTGCTCCGGATGCGGCGATTCGGGCTGGGGCTGGCAGGACGGCACGTATTGGTTGCCGCAGACCACGACGGTTCAATTCGTCGCGAGCGGTGCGCATACGATCCGCGTGCAAACGCGAGAGGACGGGGTCCACGTGGATCAAATCGTCCTGAGCGCCTCGACGTACCTGACGACCGCGCCAGGTCAATCGACGAACGACGCCACGGTCGTTCCCAAGCCGGTTGCACGGCCAATCTCGACGCCGTTCTCCGGATCGCCCGCGTCGATTCCGGGAACGATCTTGGCGCAGGATTTCGACAACGGCGGCGAGTCCGTCGCGTACCACGACACCACGCCTGGCAACAGCGGCGGCGCGTATCGATCCACCGATGTCGATCTGGAGCCAAGCACCGACGGCGGCAACGATGTCGGTTGGATCGCGGCGGGCGAGTGGCTGAACTACACCGTCAATGTCAGTGCGGCAGGCTCATATGTCGTCACCTTCCGGGTGGCGTCGCTCGGACAGGGCGGCACGTTCCATCTGGAGATGAACGGTGTGAACGTCTCCGGTGCGATCACAATCCCCGATACCGGATCGTGGCAGAACTGGCAGAGCGTCGGGCAAACCGTGACTCTCCAGGCAGGCCAGCAGAAAGCACGCCTCGTGGCGGACAGCGGTGGTCCTGCTGGTCCGGTCGGTAACATCAATTCGATTCAGTTCGCACCATCCGCAGTCATGACCCCGTATTCAGGTACGCCCGCGCCGATTCCCGGCGTTATCGCGGCCGCGAATTTCGACAACGGCGGGGAAGGGGTGGCGTATCACGACACGAGCGCGGGCAACAACGGCGGCGCGTATCGCTCGACCGACGTCGACCTGGAGCCGAGCGCCGACGGCGGGTTCGACATCGGGTGGATCGCAGCGGGCGAATGGGTGAATTACACGGTAAACGTCGCGAGCGCCGGCAGCTACACCGCGCAGCTGCGGGTTGCGTCACCAAGCGGAAGCGGCTCGCTACACCTCGGGTTCAACATGGCGAGCAACGTCTGGACATCGGTGCCGGTTCCGGCGACTGGTGGGTGGCAGAACTGGACGACGGTCAGCGTGCCGCTGACGCTTGCCGCCGGGCGCCAGCAGATGACGCTTCTCTTCGACACAGCAGGCTTCAATGTGACCTCGATCACCATCGGCGCGAGCAGCGCACCGCCGTCAACCGGTCCAACGGCTCCGTTGCCGGCGACGCCGACGACAACAGCTGTAGATGGTCAGGTAGACGTTACGGTTGCGCCGACCCTTATCTGGCAGTCGGCCGGCGCGACATCGTTCGAGATCCGGATTTCGGCGTCGAATCCACCAGCCGCCTTCGCGAGCGACGTCACGCGGTTGTACTACGAGGTTTCGGGCTTGAGCCGCGGGACGAAATACTACTGGCAGGTGATCGCCAAGAACGCCGCTGGATCGACGCCGGGACCTGTTTGGTCCTTCACCACGGAAGGCGCAACGGCACCGCCGCCTCCGCCCGCGACCGGAGCGTTCACCGACATCGTTGTAGCCGACTGGAACATTCAGGTGAACGACGCATCGGTGGCGCACGCACAGCAGGCGATCGACGCGTTGATGGCACTCAGTCCGCGGCCTCAGATCATCGTGCTGGAGGAAGCCTGGGACTTCCGCTATGGAGACTACTTGAATCGCCTGGCGGCGGTGACGGGTCAGACGTGGCAGGGGGTGTTCCAGACGCATTGTCCGTCGGGCGCATGGAATGGCAGCTGCACGCGCGGGGAAGATGAAGGCGTGGCGATTTTTTCTTCGCTGCCGGTTCTCGACAGCAGCGTGGGCTATCTGCCGTATGCGGACTGCTATCACTCGGCGCGCGCAGCCGCTCGTCTGGCCGTGAGCGTCGGTGGCGTTCCAGTTCAGGTCTTCGGTACCCATCTTCAAACCGGTAACTGCACGAACGTCGTTGCCGCGCGGGCAGCCTCGATGTCCGTGTTGAAGTCGTGGGCGGCCAACTACTCGGCGCCGCAGATCATGATGGGCGACTTCAATGCTGGTTCTGACGAAGTGGACACCACGAAGGGTATGAGCCCGAACTTCCTCGATACCTGGACGCTCGTCGGGAGCGGCAATCCGTACTCCGCCTTCCTGCCGAACCCGAACATGAAAATCGATTACTGCTTTGCCGACTCGAGCGGAAGGGCGCAGCCGGTCTGGACCGTTCTACCGACGAGCACGGGCAACATCTCCGATCACCTCCCTGTCCAAACGGGGTTGCGTATCTTCCGGTAATGGCCGGGAGGAACCAGGGCTCGTCAGAACCGAGTTCGCCCGGGTCGATCAGCTGTCGCCGCCGCCGACACGGGACCTCACTTCCGGTCGCGTCTCGCGCTCACAAGTCGCCCCGATGTACCAATTGCGAACTCATGCTTTACGAGTTAGACCATCAAGGACGTTAGAATTCGCTCGCATTCTTCGGTGCCATGCTGCGGCGACGTGTAATTCTTGCCATACTGTTGAGTTGTCGTCCAAGGCGCCTCATGAGCCTTGAACAGACAGAGCGCCGAAACTTCAGCATTTCCACACAAGTCAGGAATTGGCCGAACTCTTGCCCATGAGACGGCCGGCGCGCCCGGAGATACCGGACCGCGCCAATCCCTTTCAAGGTTCTTAACTCACACGCGATGCGATGCGGCTGCGGTTCGGCCGCGCCGAGCGTCGCGCGGCCCCAAGGCAATAAGTGTGTGGACGCGTCGATCGTTCCTTCGCGTCCGAGTCGATACGGTCGCGCATTCGAATGGAGGACAGATGAAGATTCGTCGGTTGGATCGGACGATTGCGGTGGCGCTGACGCTGGCGGCGGGCCTGCTCGCGGCTCCATCGGCAGCGGTTCCGGATGTAGTGTTGTACGCGTCGGACGTTCGGTCGCTGCAAGGCAACTGGGTCAGGGCTGGCGATGGCAGCGCAGCGGGCGCGCAGATTCTGACGACACCAGACAACGGATGGTCCACCGCCAATTCCCCTCTGGCCTCGCCGACGTACTTCGTCGACGCCACGTTCGATGCACCTGCGAATACGGCGTATCACGTGTGGCTGCGGCTGCGCGCGACGGCGAGCTCGAAGTACAACGACTCGGTCTGGGTCCAGTTCAGCGACGCAACCGACCTGAACGGATCGGCGATCTACCGGATGGCCACCACGAGCGCTCTCCTCGTCAACCTCGAGAACTGCAGCGGCTGCGGCGTCTCAGGGTGGGGTTGGCAGGACAAAGCGTACTGGCTGAATCAGGTGAACACGGTCAAGTTCGCGACCAGTGGCACTCACACGATTCGTATTCAGACGCGTGAAGACGGCGTCCAGCTCGATCAGATCGTGCTCAGCGCTTCGACGTATCTCTCGCGCGCGCCCGGCCAGGTGACCCGGGACAGCACGATCGTGGCGAAGCCCGCTTCCGCAGCGCCGCCGAGCGGCGGCATGACGCCATACACAGGTACGCCGGCGGCGATCCCTGGCGTCATCGCGGCAGCAAATTTCGATAACGGCGGCGAAGGCGTGGCGTACCACGATACGACCGCGGGCAACCTCGGCGGCGCGTATCGCTCGACCGACGTCGATCTCGAACGCTGCGCCGACGGCGGCTACGATATCGGCTGGATCTTGGCGGGCGAATGGGTCAATTACACGGTGAACGTGGCGAGCGCGGGCAGCTATACCGTGCAGTTGCGCGTCGCGTCGCCGAGCGGGGGAGGCTCGCTGCATCTGGGATTCAACACGGCGAGCAACGTGTGGATGGCGGTCGCGATTCCGGCGACGGGTGGATGGCAGAATTGGACGACAGTCAGCGTGCCGGTCGCGCTCGGTGCGGGACGGCAGCAGATGACCTTGTCGTTCGACAGCGCGGGATTCAATGTCGGATCGATATCCGTGAATGCCGCGTCGAGCGTTACGCCGCCGTCGACGGGAACATTGCCGTCCGTGCCGACGACATCGGCGACGAACGGAGCGGTCGGGGTCACGGTAGCGCCCACCCTCAGCTGGCAGTCGACCGGCGCCACTTCGTTCGATCTGCGGTTCTCGGCCTCGAATCCGCCGGCGGCGTTCATCAATGACCTGACTCCCGTCTATTACGAAGCGTCAGGATTGAGCTCCGGAACTAAGTACTACTGGCAGGTGATCGCGAAAAACGCGGCCGGGTCGACGACAGGACCGATCTGGTCGTTCACGACGGAGGGCGCCACACTGCCCCCGCTTCCCCCGCCACCGCCGCCGCCCAGCACAGGATCCTTCACGGACATCGTGGTTGCCGACTGGAATATCCAGGTGAACGACTCGTCGGTGGCGCACGCGCAGCGGGTGATCGAGGCGCTGATGGCGCTCAGCCCGCGGCCGCAGATCATCGTGATGGAGGAAGCTTACGCCTTCCACTACACGGACTATCTGAATCGGTTGGCGGCGGTCACTGGACAGACATGGCAAGGGGTGTTCCAGACGCACTGTCCGTCGGGCGCGTGGAATGGCACGTGCACGCGGGGCGAGGACGAGGGCGTGGCGATCTTCTCGTCGCTGCCGGTTCTCGGCAGCAGCGTCGCGTATCTGCCATATGCGGACTGCTATCACTCGGCGCGGGCGGCTGCGCGTCTGGCGGTGAGCGTCGGCGGCACTCCGCTGCAGGTCTTCGGCACGCATCTACAGACCGGCGGCTGCACCAACGTCGTGGCTACGCGCGCCGCGTCGATGTCGGTGTTGAAGTCGTGGGCCAGTAACTATTCCGCGCCTCAAATCGCGATGGGCGATTTCAATGCGGGCGCCGACGAGGTGAACACCACGAGCGGCATGAGGCCGAACTTCGTCGATACCTGGCCGCTCGTCGGCAGCGGCAATCCGTACTCCGCCTTCATGCCGAACCCGAACATGAAGATCGACTTCTGCTTCGCCGACGCGGGCGGTAGGGCGCAGGCGCTCTGGACGATGATCCCGACGAGCACCGGTACCGTCTCCGACCATCTGCCCGTTCAGACCGCGCTGCGGATCTTCCGGTGATGTCTCTCTGATCGAGGGACGGCCTGCGGCGTCGTGTCGCAGGCCGTTCGCTCGGCGGACCCACAAACGTCCGTCGCGGGTTTGCCGCGAACAGGACGTTTGTGGGTGCCGCCGTTCCGTTTCTCGGAACGCATCCCGCCGAGTCGGCTGTCCTTTTCGTTAAGAACCGGCGGAATTCCCCGCTCGACCGTATCGGCGTTCGTTTTGCTTCGAGCGGCGGCGGTGGCTCAAGCAACGCTCGAACGGGCGCCTCGCCACGAAACGCTCAACGAATCCATTTCCGATGCCGGCCGTCGCGTCACACCGGCGGAGCTTCGCGCGCAACGGCCGCTTTCTCCGGCTGCCGACCGGCGTATACCCTCGCTCGACGGTCTGAGGGCTATCTCCATCGGATTGGTCGTCTTGAGCCACCTGGCCGGCACGGAGCGGTCTCCGATAAACGGTCGTGTCGCCGACATTCTGCCGCTCGGCGAGCTTGGCGTGCGCGTGTTTTTCGTCATCTCGGGCTTTCTGATCACGAATCTCCTGCTGGACGAGTGGAATCGTTACGGCACCATCAGCCTTTCGCGGTTTTATTTCCGACGAACCTTCCGCATCCTCCCGCCGTACTACACGCTCATTCTGGTCGTGGCGATCGGGGCATTTCTGCAACTCATCCGGCTTGCGCCGGCTGATCTCGTCCATGCCGTCACGTATTCGTCGAATTACTACGCGCAGCGTTCTTGGTGGGTCGGGCATACCTGGTCGCTGGCAGTGGAAGAGCAGTTTTATCTTCTCTGGCCCGCGGTGCTGTTGCTGGCCGGGCGACGCGGGGCATTCGCGGTCGCGACGGCCGTGGTCGTGATCTCGCCGTTCGTCCGCCTCGTCCTGTGGCACTTCGCAGCGTCGAACACGAACGGCATCGGCCACGGCTTCGAGACGGTCGCCGATTCTCTGGCGATCGGATGCCTGCTCGCGGGCCTTGCGAGCTGGCTTATCGCCCAGTCGTGGTACCGCCGCATGCTTGCGTCGCCCGCGTTCCTGCTCGTGCCGCTCATAGTGCTCGCAGCGAGCGCGTTTCACGAACATCCGCGCGTTTACTTCTTCGCGAGCTTCACGCTGATGAACGTCGGCGCCGCGTTATGCGTCCATTGGGCAGTGATGTATCACAAAGGCGTCGTCGGCCGATTCCTGAACGCGCGTCCGGTCGCCTTCGTCGGCGTGATCAGCTATTCGATCTATTTGTGGCAGCAGCTCTTTCTCAACCGGTATTCACAGTCCGCGCTCGCGACGTTTCCCTTGAACATCATCCTCATGGCAATTGCATCGCTGGCCTCGTTCTACCTCGTCGAGCGCCCGTCGCTCGCGACGCGCCATCGGCTCGAAGTGCGGCTGTTCCCGCGTCGGCGAGGGTGAGCTCGACCGCGGGCGCTCGTCCATAAGTGGCACGCGCTGTGCTCTGCCGTAGCGCATGATGTTGGTCCAGCTGGTCGGCGCGGCTTCTTGCTCGAACCCTACTGCCGAATGAACCCCGTGGATCCGCCGGTTTCCGAGTCCTTATCCCAGAAGAGGCGTTTTCTCGTCAACGTCGCCTGGAGCTGGATCGGCGTCGCCGTGAACCTGATGCTCGGCCTCGTGCTCTCGCCGATCATCGTCCGCCGGCTTGGCGTTGAACGATACGGCGTGTGGGTGCTCCTCTTTTCGACAATGGACTACCTGCGCCTGCTCGATTTCGGGTTTCGCTCCGCGGTGATCAACCGGTGTGCGCGTCACAAAGCTCGCCGGGAATGGCCGGCGATCAACGAAACGCTCGCGACCGCGGTGCTCTACTTCCTGCTGATGTCAACGCCTTGCTTCGTGATCGCATTCCTCAGTCGGTATGCGGCGATGGGCTTCTTCAAGATCCAACCCGCGCTGCAGCCGGATGCGCGACTGCTGATCGTGATCATCGCATTCTCGATCTCGGAGCGGCTCACCGTGTCCCCGATAACCGGCGCTCTCGAAGCGTTCCAACGGTTCGATCTCATCAATCGCGCGTACATTGCCGCGCTGACGACGCGCGCAATCGGATCGATTGCGCTGCTGATGTCGGGGTACGGTCTGATCGGCCTGGCCGTGCTCACCGTCTGCGTTCAAATCGGCGAAGATCTCTGGAACATCATCAATCTGAAGCGCGTGTTCCCGCAGCTCAGGCTGTCCCCGCAGATGGTGCGGGTCGAGGCGCTCAAGGGCATGTTCCATTACGGCAAGCATTCGTCGGTGATGGCGGCGGCGAACCTCGTTTCGATTCAATCACCCTCGACAATGCTCGGATACCTGCGCGGACCCAGCGACGTCGCTTTTTTCGCGCTGCCCTGGCGGTTGTTGATGTACACGACCGAGGCGTTCGCGAAGGTGGGCTACATCACCGCGTCGGTCACAGCGGAGTTCGACGAGAAACGCGACTCGCGGAACGTCTGGAACATGGCGGTCGTGACCAACAGACATTGCCTGGCGCTGTTCATGCCGCTCGCCGTGTTTCTGGCGTTTTATGGAACGCCATTGCTGACCGTGTGGGTGTCGCCGGTGCTCGGGCGCGCGAGCGGTCCGCTGCTTCCGATATTGGCGATTCCGTTTCTGTTCGCAATCGCCGGCCAGTTCAACTCGGGCGCGGTTCTTATGGGTCAAGGGCGTCATGCGCTATACGCGTACGGCATCCTTGTCGAGGTGATCGGCTCGATCGCGGCGATGTTCGTCGTGGTGCCGCGGTATGGTGCTTTCGGCGCGGCCTGCGTCGTTGCGGCGTCGCTCATGCTGAGCCGATGCGTGTATCTCGCGGCGATCATGTGCCGCATCAATCGATTCTCGGTCTACGAGTACATCGACGCGATCTATTCCCGTCCGCTGTTATGTGCCGTTCCGGCAGCCGCCGTGGCGGCGATGCTCAGATTCACGATCCTTCCCGGGCGCAACTGGTTCGACTTGATTGTGGCGGGGGCGATTATCTCCGGTGTGTACTTCAGCGTCGCCTTCTTCGCGGTGCTGGATCCTGCGTCGCGGAAACTGATTCTGATGCGTGTGCCTGGATCCGAACGGCTGCGGGGCGAATTGGCCTAATCGCCGAAGCGGAGTACGGACTCGCGTCGCGCCCCGCGTCGAACCGGGTTCGATGTTAGCGCTGTGGAACGCGCGACGTCACCGACGCTCGCTTCAGCAGACGCCGGTAGTGGTGCTCCCGTATCAGCTGAAATCCTACGCGCTCGATTGCTACTCGGGACGGCGTGTTCGACAGCAGGACGGTGATGTACGCGCGGGCCGCTCCCTGGGCGAATCGACGAGCCAGGATGCGCGACAGAAGCGCCTGATAGACTCGACGGCCGCGAAATTCAGGGATGGTGTGGAAATCGTAAAGCGAGACCGCATTCGCCTCGAAGTCGAGGACCGCGCCCGGCGTTTCGGTCAGGTTCGCCGGCTGCGTCGGCTGGTACGAGAACCCCCACGCGGCCAGCTTGCCGTCGATGACGAGTGTATGAAGCAAACGGTTGTCATTGCGCACCCGAGCGTAGGCACGCGCGCAGGCGGTGATGGCGCTGGTAGTGCTTGGTGAGGATCCGGTCCAGAGCAGCAGATCCGCGACGCAGTTGTCGTGGACCTCGTACTGCTCCCCGGCGACAAGCCTCGGCTCGAGCGGATGGAGTTGTTCCGGCGTCATCGCATACACCAGCCCCGTCCGCTTCTCGTAGACGCGAGACAACGCGGCGGTAACGGCCGCGCGGGCTGCGGTCCAACCCCCCATCTCGCGGAGGCGCTGCCGCTTGTAATCGAGCCACGCGGCGGCAGACTTGACCGTCGTCTTCCACGCGTCTTCGCCGCCGATCTTCTTCACCACGGTCTTCGCGGCCGACACGGCACCGCTGCGCACCGACCGCACGTAATATGCGACTGGTCCCGGGTAGACCTCGACGATCGTCAGCTCGACGCACGTGTTCCCAAGCCGTTTCTTGAAATCGCTGTCGCCAATCGTCAGATCGAAGCCGGAGAGACCGAGGTCGGATGCATTCTGAATAATCCAGGAGAACAGGATGACTGCCGGCGATCGCTGCTCATCTTCGAGACGGATCGAAGGCGGGCCCAGAAGTAACACGCCGCGCCACACGTATCCGAAATGCCCGGCGAGCATCGTGCCGTCGACACGGAACGCGGTGACATGACTCTGCACGTCGGCTGATCGAAACAGGCGGTCGTACAGATCAGTTTTGCGGGCATCGAACGCAATCGGACGGCCTGCGTGAACCTGACGAAGCGAGTGCTGGCGGTAGTATTCTTCGCGGAATCGCTCCCATTCTGCCGCCGACCGGACCACGTCGAACGAGACGTTGCCGTGGCGCTTGTACCAATTCAGGAACTTCTGCGCGCTCGGTTTTTGCGGCGCCGGCGGGAACCAGCGCCAGCACGGATGATGTCGGACCGTGTACTTCAACCCGCGTTCGCGGCAGGCGTTCGCGATCAACGCCGGAGTGTTGGACGCAGGGTCGATCCATCCGACCTCGAGGCGATTTCGAAAGCCGGCGGCGAAGTAGCACCGAATCAGTTCCGAGACGACTTTCGCGCGGTATCGTGGCAGCGCGACGATGTCGCGGTAGTCCGCCATCGTGTTGCTGGCAAATGCGAAATCGCCGGTACGGCGATCGACGGCCATCGGTACGACGCCAACGACGCCACGTCGCGCGCGCACGACAATCACATACGGCTGGTACGCGTCCGCGTAGCAGCGATACTACGCCATGCACCAGCCGGGCGACTGAAACAGGCTTGCG
>Ga0209057_1001265_pt1 | contig 20759 bp, 20 predicted proteins | sample GraSoiAngelo_146_FD_185903 | JGI IMG/M metagenome (GOLD analysis project Ga0209057, IMG submission 185903) | Grasslands soil microbial communities from the Angelo Coastal Reserve, California, USA - 14_1009_05_30cm (SPAdes) (version 2) | ecosystem: Environmental > Terrestrial > Soil > Grasslands ... | reverse complement strand
CTCTAAAGGCCTCAACAATTCTGAGGATGTCTAACCTTTCTAGATTCAAGGTTAGAGAGCTATCCCGGTTAAGACGGACTCCTCCATAGGCTCTAACTTCGTCGCCTGGGATCAGTTCCCGAGCGGCCCTCATCATAGATCCAGTTGGTGCGTACGCTGCACAAACTCCCACACCCGTCTCATCTCGGATCCGAAAAATCACATGTCCTCCTTTCAAGACTCGGGGCAGACTATCGACACGGGCCGTCAAAACCGCTGATTGAAACGGCTCTAGTTCGGAAATTTTTCTAGGCCTTGTCAGGTGAGCGTTCGTGCCCTGATTTGTCCTGAAGATCATGACTCTCTCAACCGGCTCTCTTACCTTGACTTCTCTCAGTGCTTTCAGAAGAGTGAACGGATCAAATCCTCTAATCCCTAACAGGACAGGATCCGGGCCATGAGGACAAATGAGAACTCTTCCATTCTCCCGATCTAGATTTTGGAAAGTGGAGTCGTTGTATTTGGTATCCATGTCAAACACGGATTCCTTGTCCACTGCCCTCTTAGTTCCTAGATTGTCCTTTGTTCTATACACAATAACTTCGAACGTATGTCTAACTTGATCCAATTTTGCGCCGATTGCTGCAAGTGCTCCGATGAGTCCTCGGGCGCTCTTCGTCGCATGAAAATTGGCTCCTGTAGCCTTTGAAACATGGTTTGCATCTTTCACAGAGAGGACGTCGTGTAGTGCCCGATTCGAGAAATCCCGAAGATGATATGCCACTGGACCCTTCAGGAATGCTACGGCAGGGTCTGTTCTTCTTTCTGTCTTATTAGTCGTTTCTTCGACGATCCTGATCGCAACCTTCTCAACGAGCGGAATTTGCCCTTCTTCAATCGCGAGATGAATTGAGGTAGCTCCGTTGCCCCGTGTTTTCCATGGAATGTTGGGATTGAGCCTGACCAGCCAGGGAAAGTCTGCTGGTTTGATGCCGATACTGAGCAGTTCTTGAAATACGAGAGTGGTCGTGTAGGTTGTGCACCCGCCGAGCGGGGAGTCGGTGTCATCGATGCCGATGTGGAACTCCGTTAGCATGACTGTATCCACATAGTAGAACTCGGTTCTTGCGGAAAGTCGCTTAGCGGGCTAGTTTTCGATTACTATCATCGTGAGCGTTGATTTGACCTTGTTGAGGCGACGTACCTTCCAGGTGATAATCTCCTTGAGTTTGTCCATGCTGTCCGCGGCGACCTTTGCGACGATGTCGTAGACCCCGTAGACCATGTAAGCCTCCTTTACATTGCTCACGGCCTTGAGTTCCTTGACAACTGCGTCTTCGGAGCCTATCTCGGCGTTTATTAGGACAAAAGCCATCGGCATTCTTGTTGCCTCGGCGTTGTACCCTCAAGCCTTTCGTTTTAAGCTTTAACCCGAAACGCATGTGCACTAATGCTGACTAGTACCGCGCGTCACTAGCGATGGTTCCAGAACTGATATGGTCCGTTCCTCAGTCAAACGACGCTTCGAGTTCAAATGAATCCCTCAGTGCCCCTGTCACTGGACTTGGCAGCTTTGCTGGTGACGGCGGGGGTCTTCATCGCCGCATCCATGAGCGACCTGAAGACCAGAGAGATCTCAAACAGGTTCTGGATCGTCTACGGACCCGTGGCTGGATTGGTCTTCGCCTTGAGGATGTTCTTTGCTCCCGATCTGATACCCATATTCTTGGTCTCCACTGGGGCCACGATTCTTGTATCCTTCTTACTTTTCCAGTTCGGAGTCATGGGTGGAGCCGATAGCAAAGCAATGATGTGCCTCGCCCTTGCTCTGCCTGTTGCGCCCAGTTTCCTTGCGCCTCTGTGGCAGCCTCCGTCTGGTCTTGTCTTTTATCCATTCCCGATCGCTATACTAGTAAACTCATTCCTTCTATCAATAGGATCAGCCGTCTTCCTGCTGGCTAGAAACCTGATCCGGCGCGCTTCAGCTGGCAGGGGAATATTCCAAGGATTCGAGCACGAATCGATCTTGAGAAAGGCTCTCGTTCTGCTGACGTCTTACAAGACCAGTTTCAACGTGCTCCAGTCCAAGACCTACCTGTATCCTGCGGAAGAAGTTTCCATTGTTGACTCCAAACCGGTGAGACAGTTCCATTTGGTAGCCTCAGCCGCAGAGGAACGGAACAAGCTACTGAATGGGCTTGAGAGCTACAAAGAGCAGGGATTATTCTCTGATGGTGTTTGGGTGACGCCGGGGCTCCCTCACATGGTATTTCTAACCGCTAGCCTGCTAGTGACTGTGATTATTGGAGATTTGATGATGTGGCTCTTCTTTAGAGCGGTAGGTTATTGATGATGTCAACAGAAACTAGTTTAAAAACGGTAGTCAGTGACTCGAGAAGTCTCGGAGTAAAAGTCTTGGCAGCGGACGAGTTCAGCGTACAGTCACTGATGAAACTGGGCCTCACAGAGTACGAGGCCAGAATCTACGTGGTCTTGACCAAGATGGGACCACGAAACGCAAGCGAGATCAGCTTCCTAGGCAAAGTACCTAGGCCCAAAACATACGGAGCAATACGAGGACTCGAAAGCAAAGGACTGCTCCGGATCGTTCCAGGCAAACCGGAGAGATACATGGCGGTCTCACCGAACGATGTTCTTGTGCCTCTAGTGGACAAACTGAACAAAGAGACCGGTGAATGCGTCCAGGTCGTCGAAAACCTCGCGATGGCCTTCGAATCGTCACGGTACGTGTACACGGAGAAGCCCTACGAGCGTTACGATCTGTGGAGCGTAAGGGGCCGAGACAAGGTCTACAAGAGAATACAGGATATGATCGGGGAAGCGAAAGTCAACGTATGCTTCACCACAACAGCGAACGGTCTTGTCAGGATCTACAAAGCACACTCGGAAGTCCTCGAAAGAGCGGCAGACAGAGGAGCCAAGGTCAAGGTCGTAGCACCGGTAAACCAGACCAACGCTAGCGTTGCAAGAGAACTCGGCGAAGTCATAGAGGTCAGGAACGTTACTGTACCAATGATGCACTTTGCAAGCGCAGACTCGGCAGAAATAATCTTCGTAGAAGACCTCCCAGACGACACGAATGTGAACGCTGGACAGGACGTGGCGACTTGGACCAACGATCCGTTACTCGTCAAGTCCCACGAGAAAATCTTCGACCAGATCTGGTCGACACTACAGCAGAAAGAAGTCGTCAAGGCCAAGGCCCGATAGAAGCATAATCTATTCGGGCTCGCCTTTTTTCCGAGCCTACCACAAATGCGTGGGTATTCCATGAATATCCTAGAGGCTTCCCAGATATCCGACTAAAGCCCGGGATTGATGATCGCAGGTCATGTAACTGTTTGAGAATTTTGGAAGTTACAGGATGCATATGTTCGGTGCGGCTTTGGGTATAGTCGTGGCTTGTGGGCAAGACTCAAGCTACAACCCCAGAGCGAGAAACAGTTGAGCCGGATAAACCGATCCAAGGATACGCTGAGGGACAAGATACTGCACGTTCTCTCCGGCGCTCCCATTCCGATGGACGTGGAGAATGTGCGGATCAAGTCGGGACTAAAGAACTGGGAGAGCACGAAAGCGTTGCTTCTCGAGCTCGTGGTGGAAGGAATCATCAGCGGACAGAAGACGACAAAGTCCTGGGTCTTCTGGGTAGACCATACGGATACCCGGTTGAGCATCGCAGGGAGAAACCACGCATGAGCTTAGCCCCTAGAAACTTCCACTCGGCGACTACGGTACCAGCGCGCACATCAACGGGTCCTTCTCGATATGTTCCGGCTTGCACCCAAACTGGGGAACTGGCAGAGACAAGCCCACGGGAAACACGAAAGGAGTGAAAAAAATGAGAAAAATAACAGGGAACAAGAAAGGCATCGACACAATACTCGCAGCACTACTCATGGTCGTCATCGTCGTCGTCGCCGCAGTCATGGTCTACGCCTGGTCAACAGGACTACTCGGCACACTACTAGCGACTCCCCCACCTAGAGAAGGCCCGCTGACCCCGGATACCTTCGCCTTCGCAAGCCCGACCAACGTTAGTATCACCATAAGAAATGCTGGAACAGGCAATGTTACGCTCGCTTCTTACTACGTTACCGATAGCAATGGCAATCAATGGGCGAAACTCACATGGGCAGGAGGCACAATAGCACCCAACAAAGCAGCAGTCACCTATTTCGCAATAGGCACGGCCAATGGCTGCACCTACACGGGCGCGACTGGTGGCTTCGCTTCATTCCAAAGCGGATATTCCTACACGGTCAAAGTGCTGACGGCGAGGAACAACCCGTTCACCTTCACCGTGACAAAGGCGTGAGCAACCCATGAATCCAAAGAAATATCTCAATGATCGCAAAGGAATTCAGACAATACTCGCAGCACTACTCATGGTCGTCATCGTCGTCGTCGCCGCAGTCATGGTCTACGCCTGGTCAACAGGACTACTCGGCACACTACTAGCGACTCCCCCACCTAGAGAAGGCCCGCTGACCCCGGATAGCTTCGCCTTCGCAAGCCCGACCAACGTTACGATATACATAAGAAATGCTGGAACAGGCAACGTCACTCTAGCAGCTTACTACGTAACCGATTCCTCGGGCAACACATATCAGCTCTTAAGCTGGTCTGGACCAACGATAGCCCCGAACACAGCCAAAGCGACAAACATACCGATTAGCACAAGCTGCCTCAGTTGCCAATACACTGGCACAGGTAGCGGGTATACTTTCACCTCGGGCTACTCGTACAATGTCAAAGTGCTGACGGCGAGGAACAACCCGTTCACGTTCACCGTGACAAAGTCGTGAGCAGCCTATGATGGCGTGTCTTGATGCCTGGTCTGAAACTTCCCGGTTTTTGAAAACCGAATCTGAATAGAACAAGAAAGAATTGGAAAGAGGAAAAGAAGCAATGGGCCTAGTAAGATGGGCAAAGAAAACGATCGATAAGAACCGCAGGTCACGGAGCGCCATCAGCACCATAATGGCGAACCTGACCATGCTGGTAATAGTCGTAGTTCTAAGTTCACTATTATTCGTCTGGGCAGTCTCCAGCTTCGGCGCCTATCAGGGCGGAGCCGGATACTGGTTCTCAAGCCGGAGTATTGCGAACCAGGAGAGATTATCGGTTGAAGGAGCCTACTTCTATTCTTCAGGAACCACCAATTATGCGCTAGTCTACGTTAGGAACGTTGGAACCATTCCGTTCACGATCGCGTCAGTCTACCTCAATGCGACGCTTTACCAGATTAGCCCGGGGCTTCAGATTACCGTCAACAACGTCACAGCGATAAACGGTCCTCAGGGTCTCTGCATGAGTTGCGTTTCACAGGCGCTCAACCACGGCGTTTGGACTGTAACCGTTGCGACCCAGCGAGGAACCGTCCTCACCACAACGTGGGTGTACTAGCATGGGTCTCTACAGACGATTCGCTCGATCCAAGAAAGGCATGAGCACCATCTTCGGAGCACTATTCTTCGTCATACTCATACTGATGGGCTTCAACGTCATGCTCTGGGGCTTCGTACAGCTCGACGCCTACAACAGCGTCATAACCAAAATGGGCCAGCGCGACCAGCAAGCAGTCTCCGAAAACATAGTTCCCACAAATTCCACGTGCAATCTCTCTTGCCAGTCCGGCTCGGGGACCCTGTTCGTCTGGGTGAACAATCTCGGAGGCTCAGCTGTCAGCATAGCCAGCGTATACCTCTTCAACGTCAACAGCACTGGCATATGCCGGCCAACTCCTTGCGTTTTAACCCCCGTCTCAGGGACTGGCAATATTCCAGTTGGGTCAGTCAACTTTCCCATCAAGGTCCAAGGAATCGCAATTGGCAGCAACAGCTACCACATAGTATTGGCATCGACCAGAGGAAGACTGTTCAGCCTGTACTACCCGTGGCGTTTCAACAGCCTCACTATCAACAACAACGGAGGAGGCGGCCAATTCGTCACAAACATCGGACCTCTGGCAATCTTCTTCGACACGAAATCCTTCAACTATACTCAGGGCACTCAGACAGTATCACAGTCAGCATTCTGCATGCCCGCGTCAACACCGGTCATCCTCTATCTCAGAGTTGCAAATACTGATACAAACAATACTGTCACCCTGCTGACGCAGACAGGTCTTCAGGCACAGGCCTATGGCGTCAACGGGTTCGGACAGTTCTCACACGCCTGGATCGAGGCCGACAACACCATCAATCCCAGCACCAACTTCGCATACGTCTATCCGAGCGCGACCGACTACGTTCTTCAGCCTGCGGGTCCCAATGGTCCTAACCCGTCGAGTTTCGCGATTGTCAAGATTGGCGCGACCGGCCCAGGCTCAACAGGGGCAGTATCCTTCGGCAACTCTAATACGAGCTGGATAACCTTCATTGGACTCTACTATTTGTACAAGGGTCAGGCTCAGGGTCAGACTATTCCATTCATGGACTTTGTGACTAACGCTCCGAATTGCATTCAATGAGTGTTGCGGTGGATGACTCTTGAGTTACGACGATCAAAATCGACCCTACAGTAACGACCCATACGCTTACCAGGACCCTTCGCAATACGACACCTCCCAGCAACCTCAAGACTACACCAATTACCCCTCGCAAGACAGCTATCAAGGTCAAGGCCAAGGATACGACAATTCGCAGTATCAAGCGCCCCAAGCCCCCGAGCAGCGGCCTAGCCTGCAACAGCTCCAGAGAATACAATCGGGCATTCCCGGTTTTGACCAGATCGTCGGCGGTGGTCTGATCCGCGACCGAGTCTATCTGCTAGCGGGACCAGCGGGAGCAGGCAAGACGATCTTTTCGTCCCAGTTCATCTACAACGGCCTTACAAAATTCAACGAGAACGGCGTCTACGTAGTCTTGGAAGAGACTCCCCAACAGCTTCGCGAGAACCTGTTCAACAGCTTCAACTGGAACATAGGCACCTACGAAGATTCAGGGAACATGATTATCCTCGACGCCATCTCAAGCAGACTGGGTCTCGCAAGCCAGGAGAGATTTGTTGTCCCGAGACCGTTCACACTGGAAGCGCTCCTCTACGAGATACAGACGGCCATCCAGACATGCCAGGCTCGCCGAGTTGTTATCGACTCGCTCGACGCGATGAGCCTAGAACTGACACAGGTGGATCTTCGCAGTCTGATACAGCGGCTAACAATGATTCTCAAATCCTTCGGCTGCACAACTCTACTTGTCAGCGGTCAAGCAGACAATAGCAACCAGGGAAGAAAGGCAGTAGAGGAGTATGTCGTTGACGGTATGGTCCGTCTGCATCACACTCTTGAAGAGAGTGTCAGCGGAGAGACGACGCTAGAACAGAACGCTCTGGAGGGTAATTCACTAGAAGAAGATTCGTTCGCAATGAAGATGCGCTCTCGAAAGATCGAGATTCCAAAAATGAGAGGGACCTCTCACTCTCACTATCTCCATCCGTTTGTTATCGGAGAACAAGGGATCGAGGTCAAGTCCGAGCCAGAGGTTACGAAGCGTTTGAGGAGAGCCATCTTCAAGGCGAAACAAGTTGATTAGAAACAGATCAAACAGACTGCTGCGCATTCGCACCGGCATGGGTGGCCTAGACGAGAAGCTAGGTGGAGGAATACCTTCAGGCAGTTCCGTACTCCTCGTGAGCAACCAGGAAGGACCCGTCCGATTATTCTGTCAACAGATCGCTTTCTTGCTTGCCAACGAGGGCCATAGAATTCTCTACTTCACCATAGTCAGAGAGCCCAGCTACATACGCGAGGAGATGATGGTTTACGAATGGGATACCAGTGAAATGGAGCAAGGGAGACAGTGGACCTTTATCGACGCCTACAGTCCAAGAGTGCAGGCGCTCCAACAGGGAGGTCCAACCCAACAACCAATGGGCCTGCTCGGACCTGGAATGATGAACGCGGGCTCAAGGGTTCTAGGCTCAGACCTCTTTGTGACGCTTCGAAGAGACATACTGTCACATCTGGATGAGGGAGACATAGTGATAATCGACTCGCTCTCAGACCTGCTTGTCACCCATGAGACCGCATCCGTCCGAGAACTCCTAGAAATCTTGGGAAACCAGGTGCGACAGAGAAACGGGCTGGTCTTCATGCCAATATTATCTGACATGCACGATCCCAAAACCGTGGCCGAGATTTCACACCTCTCAGACGTAGTTGTAGATTTCGAACTTGAATCCGAACACCTAGAGGGCAAGCTGCGCTTCTACAAGATGCGAAGATCCCAGCTGCGTCCCCTGCTCCTGCCGTTCTCAATCACAGACAGAGGCGTTATGGCCGAGACGTTTGGCAGAGTGATCTGATAATCATGTCTAAGTCCCAGAAACCCGGTGAGAAGAGCGACAAGATAGACAACATCGTCGGCATGCTGATGGAATACGAACGCATGACGATAGACCTGATGAAGAAAGCGACTGACACTCCAATCCTAGACCAGTACGATCTAAACGCGCCCTACGCGAAAGCCCGGATAGTCAAAGAAGAAGGACAGACGAAATACCAGATCCACGAGGTACAGCTGAGCGATGACGAGAGAAAGAAGCTGAAGGAGATAGGCGAGCTACTCGTCGAAGAGCTCGACGTGGACATCAAGAAACTAGGAACCAACGAGAACGCGGCCGCATACATCCGCAAGCTCGTCGAGAAGATCATCAAGAACTACAAGATCAAAGTAACGCCGGACGCACTTGACCGGCTGATGTACTACATCGTCCGGGACTTTGTCCACTTCGACAAGATAGACCCGATGATGAGAGACCCGTGGATAGAGGATATCTCCTGCAACGGGTTCGGCATACCCATCTATATCTGGCACCGAAAATACGAGTCCATACCCACCAACGTAATCTTCCAGACCGCTGAAGAACTAGACAAGTTCATCCTCAAACTCAGCTACATGTCCGGACGGGCCATATCGATCGCGCAACCAGTCCTTGACGCAACACTACCCGACGGCAGCAGAATCCAGATGACCTACGAGAAAGAGGTCACAAGACGCGGGTCCACGTTCACCATACGAAAGTTCAGAGAGAGACCCCTAACAGTCAGCGACCTAGTAATCTACAACACGTTGGGCGCGGAAATGGCAGCCTGGTTCTGGTACATCATCGAAAAACAAGCTTCGGTAATACTCGTCGGAGGAACCGCTTCGGGAAAAACCACCACTATCAATACCCTGGCCATGTTCATCAAGCCCAACGCCAAGATCGTCTCGATCGAAGACACGTCCGAAATCCAGCTGCCCCACGAGAACTGGCTGTCGTCAGTGGTTAGAGCCGGCTTCGGAGTAACTGGAGAGGTCTCGGAGATCACTCTGTTCGACCTACTCAAGAACGCGATGAGGCAGAGGCCAGAGTACATCATAGTCGGAGAGGTCAGAGGCTCAGAAGCCTACACACTGATGCAAGCCATAGCCACAGGTCACGGAGGCTTAGCGACGCTACACGCAGACTCTGCAGAAGCAGCTATTCACAGACTCGAAAGCGAGCCCATGAACATTCCCAGACCACTCATCCCAACCATAGACGTGATCGCGGTTCAGACCCGGGTCCAGGTCGGCGAGAAGAGTGTACGACGCATGGTCGACATTGCTGAGGTTGTAGGGCTCGACCCGACTACCAAAGACGTGCTCACCAACGACGTGTTCAAGTGGAATCCGAAGAGCGACACGTTCGTCTTCTACGGACGAAGCTACGTCTTAGAGAACATCATGAAGCGCCATGGCTACAAGCACGAGGAGGTCATGGAAGAGCTGAACAACCGACGCATGGTAATCGAATGGATGGTCCGGAACAACGTCCGCGACTTCAAGGACGTTGTCGAGGTCATCAGAGCCTACTACCTGAACCCGCAGCAACTGCTAGACCGCGTCAAGCGGGAGAAGATGACAGAACCGACAGCGCCAACGGGTCAAGGAGCACAAGTAAAGCAATGAGTCTACTAGACCCGATAGTTCCATACCTGGGCCCCCTTGGCCCGGCATTGGCTGCAAGCGGCACTATCATCGTAGCCTTGACACTATTCGGTCTATTCTGCTTCGGACTCTACAAGGTGAAGAGCAGCATCTTCGAAACTAGCAAGGGCTGGGTTGGCGCGACCATAGTTCTCTCGTTGATCACAGTCCTCTTCCGGGGAATGTCATATCTCTGTAGCTGCCAGTGGTACTATGACACTAGCGGAAACCCGACACTCCTCATTCCACTAACCTACATGCTGATCACGGGATCGTTCTTCGCCATACTTTTCAATTTCAACATCTCAGCGCTGAAGAAGTTCAAGTGGCTCATCAGCATAGCACTCTCCATCCCCCTGTCCATAGCCTCGAACATCTTCCTTCCACTGATCGAGACCTACAATGGCCAACCATACTCGTATAGTCCACCGCTCGTCTTCATCGAGATACTCATTTTCGCGCCAATCGGCGCGATCTACAGTAGCTTCGTCTATGAGAGGGCGGTCCTTCACATGGGAGATTACCGGGCCAGGCTGCAGCGCTTCATGCAGCAGAGTGAGAAAGGCAAGAAGGGAGGCGTGGAATTGCCTCCTGAGAAGGAGGGCTTCAGCTACTTCACATACGCGCTCCTTGGGCGGAGACTGGGCAGGCTCTACAAGCTCTTCAACGGACTCAAGCAGGTGATCAGCTTGGCAGGAATGAAGATCGGCTACAAAGCCTACATCAGCTCGATAGTCTTCGCCGGTCTGGTCGGAGGCGGACTCAGCTTCTTCGTCTGGTTCTTCTTATTCTCCTTCGGGCTCGGCGGCGCCCTGGGGCTCGGCGGCTTCAGCATATTCTCCATACTCGGCAGCATCTTCGCCTCAGTACTGATGGCGGTTTTGACCGGGCTCGTTATCTTCGGCGTCGGGTACATGCTGCCCTTCATGAAAGTAGGCTCACGAAGACAACATCTTGACACGTTCTTAGCCTTCACCTCAAGCTACATGACCGTCCTAGCCTCAGCGGGCGTAACGCCTGAAAGGATACTGAGGTCGACCGCGGAGAAGGATCCCAAGTTCATGCTCTCCGACGAGATCGCGAATGTCGTAGGACGAATCGACCTGTTAGGATACGATGTCCTTAACGCGTTGAACGCTGAGGTCGACAGATCACCCTCGACAAACTACCAAGACCTACTACGAGGATTCGCAGGAGTAATCCGGACTGGCGGGGACATGAAGAAGTTCTTCCAGGGAATAACCGACCACCTGTTCCAGAAACGTGCCCTCCAAGTCCAGTCATTCCTCGACTCGCTCGGCATCATCGCAGAGACCTACGTGCTAATGCTCATCGCCTTCCCACTCATGCTGATCGTCATGCTCAGCATCATGGCCTCCATCGGCGGAAGCCTCGGAGGCGTGGACGTATTCTCGTTCATGTACCTCATGGCCTTCATACTAATACCAATCTGCGGCCTAATGTTCCTCTTCATACTCGACAGCATGCAACCCAAAGGTTAGGAGAAACAAGAAATGTCGGGTCCAAATCCGAACCAGCCCAACCAGCAAGCGGCCGCCCCATCCGCGCCTTCAGTGGACACCAGGGCGGGGAGAGGGGGAAAGAAGGAGAAACTTGGAGGCGGAGTTCATAGCATCGCCACTAAGATCACGAAGAAACTGGTCTGGGTCTTCGGAGGGATAATCTTCGCCGGGGTCTTCTTCTGGGGCATTATCGAGATAGCTGTTCAAGGACCGAACCCGGTCGTCCCAATCGCGGGACTAACTGGACACTTCAGCTTCGACCGGTTCTTACTCCTCGGTGGAATACTGGCCCTTATTCCCCCGGCCATAATGTACTTCTTCGAATCTAAACGCCGCGACTCGATCGACAACAGTATACCTCACCTGATACGGGACATCGCGGACGCAGGGCGTAGCGGAATGACTCTCACGCGCGCCATTGAGATATCAGCGGAGCGGGATTATGGACCACTAACTACCGAGATCAAGAAACTTATCGCAAAGATCAGCTTCCGCGTCCCATTGGAAAGGGCGCTACAGTTCTTCGCCGACCGGACAGGAACAATGCTGTCCCGGAGGACCTCCATGCTTGTAGCCGAGGCGAACAAGTCGGGAGGAGACATCCAGGAGAGCATGGAGTCCGTTGCCAAACACGTCCAGGAAATTCAGTACTTGGAGAGGAAGAGACGGGCCACACTCCGACCCTTCATAGGTGTCATGTACATCAGCTTCGCCGTCTTCCTCGTAACCGTCTACCTCCTTATCTCGAGCTTCTTCAAACAGCTGGCCAACACGAACTTTGGTGGAGCAGGCGCGGTAGGGGGTGTAGGCTTCAACTTCGTCAGCCTGCCTCTAGACAAGATCACGGCGGTCTTCCTATACATGGCCATGATCGAGGCGCTATTCGCAGGACTGGTCGGAGGGAAGATGGCGTCAGGCTACCTCAAGGATGGTCTCAAACACGCTATATTGCTGATGCTGATCTGCTTCATCACCTTTGTATTCTTCGTCTAAGCCCACCCACCGGTCTCCGAGACGATTTCTAGAGGCGCTCCCGCGCAACCCGGTGACCAGACTGGCACTTTCCCTAAGGGGGATACCCATGCGGCTCTTTGAGAGCCTCTTCCATACGAAGTGGACAAGAGAACGCGTCTCCTGGACGATAGCATACGTCTACACGCTCTACGTTGCACTGAGCGCGGTCCCCCCGTTCAGAGACACCCCGGTCTTCTCGGTGGCCGCCGCGTCCGTACTCCTCGTCTTCCTCTACATCTTCCACTCGTATACGAACCTGGATCTGAAAACTGCCTCGAAGTTCTTGGTCATCGCCGCCACGATCTCTTTCCTCTGGGAGTTCATAGGGGTCGAGACCGGAATTCCGTTTGGTCCCTACGTCTACACGAGCGCCCTCGGACCACAGCTGGGGCCGGTACCGATCTTCATCCCACTACTCTGGTGCGCGCTTGGCTACTTCTGCATGAAAGCCTCCAACCACTACATAATGGCCAGCGCATTGATGGTGTCTCTGGACACGTCATTCGATCCAGTATTCTCTGCAAAACTTGGACTCTGGACATGGACGGGGCCAACACAATACTTTGGAGTTCCATTCAGCAACTTTTTCGGCTGGTTCCTAGCCTCTCTCACATTCTTCGCCCTCTTCTTTCTCGCCTCTAGACGAAAGCCCGAGTCGTCGAAGTATGCGATAGTCTTCTATTATCTCTTCGGCCTCGACAACGTGATTGGAGACATAGTCTCAGGTTCTCCGGGTCTCGCAGCCTCCTCCTTCACCATCTTCACCGTGGCCGCTGCAATCGTCCTCCTAGTTCACAAGAACAATGCGGCCAAGACTAGAACCAAGATTCTGCAAGTTGAGCAGGTCACTAGTCCCTCGAGGCAGCCGGTAAGCTCTCAATAGAAGCCAAACCGGCACGGAACTTTGCGTAGAATAAGAAAGAGAATAGGCCACTCCCTTGTCGGAAGTGGCTTGGTTTCTAGTCGACGAAGATTGTTTCTTTCGGAAACACTTCGATGCCGTTGCCGGATATCTTGTAGGGCCTTGGTTGCATGTCGATGGGTGTCTCTCGCATCTTCTCCACTTGCAAGACCCTGTTGTATGTCTTGCCGACCTTTGCATTGGAGAGGATCACTACTCCGTGAGCAAGATACTCCTCCAGCTGGATCGCTCGTTCAACGGTCGGACCCATCGCTCTCAGCTCTGTAGTCATGAGACACGTCGAGCCCGTCTTTACCAGAGCGTCAACCAGGTCGAGTATGGCGGTTCTCCGTTCGACCATCTCGGGATATTGGAATATTAGCGATGTGACCGGGTCGACGACAACTCTCTTCGCGTTGATGAGCTCTGTATGGGTCTTGATCCCTTCGATAAGACTGAGAATCGAGAAGTCTTTGCGGCCAATGGCTTGTCGTCCGATCTTGACTTCTCCCGGCATGTGGCGGAGAGGTGAGGCGTTGATGAACGCGAACTTCTTTCCCTTCTCAAGCTCTTCGAACTTCCAGCCGAACAGCGCCATCTCCCTGTAGTAGTGGGACTTTGACTCGTCGAGGCTGACGAATGCTCCGTTCTCTCCGTAGGTCTTGATTCCGTTCATCAAGAACTGTGATGTTAGGATCGTTTTGCCTGTTCCTGGGCCTCCAACTAGGAGTATGACTCTTCCCCTTGGGAATCCCCCGCTGAGGATCTCGTCTAGTCCTGGTATTCCTGTCGGGGTCCTGTCGACCATTGGCATCTTGCCTTTACCGCTCTGAGTCTGAAGCTCGTATCTTTCGGCCATGGTATAAATCGCTTCGGATTCTTCCACCCTGACCTTGTTTTGAATCCTATTGTTACCTATTCGTCAAGGCCTGGGTAACGCCCTGCTTAGCAGAGCTGGAACCCTGGAATTACCGTCGGGCTTCCAGGCTCCTCGTCTCACGGGAGGCCGTACACGATTCCATGGTGGAACATGTGGCGCATCGAAAGAAGCGACAGTACGATCCCATGTCGCCGCCGCAGTTCCCAGCCTTCGGCACCGTCCCAATCCTCCCGCATACCTTCCAGATTGTTCTTCGTCTCTCACGCCCTCGCACGTGGACCTTCGCTGCGTCCAGTTTCATACTCGGCTACACTCTGGCAGGAGGCACGTCCTTGTTCCAGATCGCGCTGGGACTGGCCGTCGCAGGCCTTGTAACCGCCGCAACGAATGTTGTGAACGCTTTTGCTGACCGGCGAGAGGACGTCGTTAACCAGCCGAGCAGGGTCTTCTGGGTCGAACAGATCGGACCCCACGGAACTATCATCAGCATTATCGCGCTCTACGCACTGGCTTTCACAGCCTCGCTATTTCTCGGCCCACTCTTCATGCTTGTCCTAGCAGTCGGCGTCTTCAACTCTATCTTCTACTCAGCACGGCCCCTCCGGTTCAAAGCAAGACCCTTCTTGAGCCTGATCTCGTTCTCGGGCGCCGCGGGTCTCGCATTCCTCAGCGGCGTGAGCATACTCGGCTCGATCAACTTGCTCAATCCAGTTTTCCTACTGATCACATACTTCATGCTAACCTACGGCACCGTGAAGAACCTCCCTGACTATTTCGGAGACAAGAAAGCAGGCACCCGGACAACAGCAACAATTTTTCGAAGCATAAGCAGTGCAGCTCGGTTCAGCGGAATTCTTCTGTTCACGCCATACTTACTTCTAGCCCTGTTCATCGCGACGGGTCTCCTAGCTCCGATCTACTTGGCCGACTTTGGCATGGCACTCATCTTCACGATGATCTTTGCGAGGATGCTGAAAGCGAAGTCCTCCCAGGAGTTTGAGGGAACTCACACTATCGGATTCTTCTACGCTATCTCCTTCATCCTCTTCACGCTCGTCCTCTCATCGCCGACGCTCGCCTCGATCATCGTTGTTCTCTGCGCATATCTCTGGACATTTCTCGTTTCCAGAGTCAGCATGGATTCGCGGGTCGAGAACCGCGACTGGGAGAAGCCTAGGAGGAAGAATAGTTGAACAATGCTCTCGCCACGAAGGAATTCTCCTTCGACATCCTCAGAGGCCTCATCCTCAGCCCTGTCTCGGCAGGTTTCAACCTCGCAGTAATGGGACCACCGGGGGTTGGCAAGTCAACTCTATGCCAGGAACTGATCAGAGAAGCATTTAGGGCTGGTCTCAGATGTCTCTATGTCGTTACCAACAATCCCATCGCACTCGTCAAGGAGCAGCTTCGAGATATGGGAGTCGCCCCTGTTGCGAGGACTGAGCCGGTCATCTTTGTTGACATGTACTCTTGGCTTCTGGGCGAACGATCCCCGGAAAGATTCCAGATCGATAACGCGTCGGATGTAGCAGCGCTTAGCGTTGTCCTCACGACTGCAGCCGAGACCTCCGGCGACAAGTCATTCATCAACTTCGACACGCTCTCAACACTCTTGGCCTACAACACGGAGGACCTGACTGTCCGATTCATGAAGTCGCACCTGGCTAGGATGAAGAAGCATGGCAACGTCGGCGTATATCCGATCGAGACGGGAATCCACTCGAACTCGTTCTACAATGAGGTCAAAGCGGACTTTGACGGCGTCCTCGAGTTGAAGCTTGAGGAGATGGATGGAGAGCTGCGCCGGTTCATACGCGTCTACAGGTACAGGGGTAGCCATGAGACCAAGTGGTTCAGGCTGCTGATCGGACCGAATAGAGACCTCAAGATATATTGAGGGAGCATGACACAATTGAACACAAGCGGGGTCGAACGTATTCCTTGGTGTGTTGACCTAGTGGCGGAAGAAGGGTACAATCGGTTTAAATTTGCTACCCAGCGGGGGCCCCTATAGTGACGGCAATGGAGCCGACAGGCATCAAAGTCCTCGACGACCTTCTCGGAGGCGGACTGCCCCGGCCTTCGGCTGTAGGAGTGATCGGCGCCGTCGGCAGCGGAAAATCATCGCTAGTCAGACAGTTGGCCGTCACAATGCTCGAACGAGACTTCCGTGTCCTCTACTACGCCATCGACGAGTCCGCGGAAGACGTTCGCGAGAGCGTCTCGAGCTACGGGATCGACGTGAACAAGTACGAGACCGAGGGGAGACTCTCATTCATCGACATCTTCGCGCTCGGGGTCGAGAGGCTCGCCGAAGCATACCCGGTGGAGGAGCCGGAGCAGATAGTCGATAGCACCTTCAAGTTCTCCGACCTGGTCGCGCAGGGCAGAAGCTTCACGCTGAAACATCTAGGCAAGAAACAGTTCGTCGTCATGGACTCGCTGACACCCTTCTTCCTCATGGTCGAGGCCAAGCGAGTCTTCCAGTTCGGACAGGTACTCAAATACGCCACCCGGTTCGCCAAGGCGATCGGCATAGCAACCCTCCACACCAAAGTCCTCGACGAGACAATCGAGAACGCGATGGTAAACTTCGCAGACGTTGTCCTCGAACTAGAAAGGCGAAAGACGGCCGAAGGACCCCTCGCCCGCGGAGGAACCCTGCGGCTGGTCAAGATGGGCAAGACACCCATCCCATCACGAGGATACTACTACGAAATGACACCACAGGGAATAGCCATAAGCACAGCACCACCAATCTAGTCCCGGCTCAGATCAGAGCCGCAAGAAACAGGAAGAGTCTGCACCCTTATCGGGGACCAGATCCCAAGCTTCGATCACACAACATTCCTAGCCTAAACCGTCAGACTCCCAACTCTTCAGGCCGCTTCCACTCCGAGAATCCAAACTCGGACCGAGCAGCATCCTCTGGAACGAAAACGAGCCGTACACAACAGCACGAGAATCAGGAAAAAGTCCAGGGTAACGCCTAAACAGCGCAGAATCATCGAAAATAAGCCCATTCTAAGCAACGTCCCGAAGCCGTGCGCGGACGCGAATCTACATTAGTCGTAGAAACCAATCAGCAAAAGTCGCCGACCACGAATAAACGTCTGGCACAGACCGAAAAGTCCGTTTCTCAATTAGAAATAAGCATTCTTTTCTCGACCCCCCGGGGAGCATACATTCTCTCCAGAAAACCTTCACAAATTATGGGAGCAACCGGTCCTAAGCCTACTCAGCCAGATATACAACCAGCACCCCAGGAACCAAGTCAAGAATGAATCCCGGAGAACAGACGATCACCAACGACGAGATGCTGGCAGCCGAGTACAACAGCGAATACCTAGGCGTCACCCACTTCCAGCTGATGGAGACAGTCGGAGCCAGGATGGCCGACCGAATAGCCGAAAAGACCCGAGGCAAGACCAACCCGAGGATACACGTCATCGCGGGACCCGGCAAGAATGGCGGCGACGGGTTCGCAGCCGCCCGACACCTGGCCAGCCAAGGCTACAAAGTCAGAGTCACACTAGTCGGCAGAATAAGCGATGTCCACGACGAAGCCGCAAAACACCAGCTCGACGCCATACTCCAGATGACGGACAGCATACAGTTCGAGAGCCTACCCGACTCCAGCCAGCTACGCCCCATCGAAGCAGACATAATCCTAGACGCAGTCCTCGGATACGGCATCAAAGGAGAACTACGCCAGCCACTCCTCGGCGCGGTCCGGATCATCAACCGATCCAGGGGATACAAGATAGGCCTCGACCTGCCCTCCGGACTAGACAGCGACACAGGCGAACCACACGGAGAAGCGGTCAAAGCAGACCTGACAATATCACTCCACAAGATCAAACAAGGACTCGTAAAAGGGACACAGTATGCCGGAGAAACCATCTCGCTACCAATCGGCATACCACCCGAGGCCGAGGCATACGCGGGACCAGGCGACTTCAAAATACTCTGGAAACCACGACCACCAACCGCCCACAAAGGCGACTACGGACGACTACTCATCATTGGCGGAAGCGAAAACTTCACCGGCGCACCCGCCTTCTCCGCCCTAGCAGCGACCAAATGCGGCACGGATCTCGTCTATGTCGCATCACCAGCAAAAACCGCTGAGACCATAGCCTCCTACAGCCCAGACCTGATAACCATCAAACTCCCAGGCGACCACCTCAACCCAAGAGCCCTCCCAGAACTCGCCAAATGGACAACAACGGTAGACGCAATAGTCCTCGGCCCGGGAATAGGACTGCACGAGGAGACCGTCGAAGCGGTCAAGAAACTCATAACAGAAGCAGGAGAACAGAACAAGCCAATGGTGCTCGACGCCGACGCGCTCAAGATCTTCGGACGCAACCGAAGACGGCTCAAGGGCCCAGCGGTCCTCACTCCCCACCAAGGTGAATTCGCGCAAGTACTCCAGCGCAAGATCAGCCCAGACACACAACTCCGCCAAGAAGCAGCAAGACAACTTGCAACAGAGACTGGAGCCACAGTCGTTCTCAAAGCCAACGTCGACATCATCGCAGACACAAACCGTCTAAGACTCAACAAAACAGGAAATCCGTACATGACGGTCGGTGGAACAGGCGACATCCTAACCGGCATAATCGGCGCATTCCTATCCCAGAAGGCAGACCCTTTCAGAGCAGCCGTCGCTGGCGCATTCCTCAACGGGCTCGCCGGAGACATGCTGATGAAGGAGAAAGGTCCAACAGTCACACCCCTAGCATTGGTTGACCATATTCCCAGAGCGATCAAATATTGCGCAGACGGACCACCATTCCCACCAATACAAGGATAGAGAGAGACTCAGCGCCGCGGATCATGATCTACGACTATCACCAAGACGATCCGAGAAAATGCACTTCGGCAAAACTTGAAAAGTTTCATCTCGCACAACCGCTATACACTCTAAGGCAGATTCCTCGATCCGCAATAGTCCTAAACCCTGTCAGCAACAAGACATTGTCCTTTCAAGACCGACCAATAATCCAGCAACACGGACTCGTAGCACTCGACTGTTCATGGAACCAGGCAGACGAGATCCTACAAGCAAACATCAGAGGAGACAATCGTCGACTGCCCACACTCCTTGCAGGCAACCCGACAAGCTACAGCAGTCGAGGAAGGCTCAGCACAGCTGAAGCCCTATCCGCGGCACTGATCATAATCGGCTTCGACGACAGAGCTAGGCAACTCCTAGGAATTTTCAAATGGGGCGAGACCTTTCTAACGCTGAACAGGGAACCGCTAAGAGAATACATGAAGACTCCCCCCGACCAGTTGCGCGTCCGAGAACGGGAATATTTCCCGACTGCATAAGCGGCCGTCGTCTCGGGAATGCACGTAGGGGCTAGCGCACGCCTCATGCATTCGGAAGTGTGAATCGAAAAAGGTTAGTCCTTTGAGATCATTCATCGCGGCTGGATTATGACTACGCTGCAGTTCAAGCATCGTTGAGCAGGTGCGTTGGGCATTGTCAGGCTCCACTGCGAAATAATTCTCTCGCCGAGTGTTGCCGTTACTACGGCGAACTTGTGCGGCTTTGTATCCCACCAGAGACCCTTAGGTGCTATGACGTATCCATCTTCCAAACGCCCACCGCACCGAGCACACTTCGCGCCTTCATTATTATTGGATACGGCCTATTCCTCCACGAACTCTCATCCTTCTCAAAAGCTATGCTTCTTTCGCAGAATTGTAACTCTTTTCTTAAACGCAGAACTCTAGGCTTACGTGAGGAAGGACCAGGGGTTCTCCAGAGAAAAACGAACGGCAGCCCAAGCCTTACCCACAACGTTTATATCAATTGGGCGTCCACGGCCGTAGTTTGGTAGCATAGCAGATCGAATAGAGTGCCCACGGTACCCGGCGGCGGCGTCAATCCGACGCTTAGGGCGATACGCCTGTGAATGAAAGATTGACCTCCACTGTGGGCAAAATACTATGCAGACCCAAAAAACCCCGGGCAAAGAATAACCGGGAACGTTTAGGTCCAAGAGAGGCCCGTAGCCATCTGCTAAACTCCAGCCAATTCCTGTAGAAAACGTGATAGGCGTCCAAAACTCCTATCGTTCCAACTCCGCTTGATCCTGGCGGACCCAACTGCTATCGGGATGAGACTAAGCCATGCGAGTCAAACGCTTCCAGGCCAATGTGGGAGCGTGGCATACGGCTCAGTAACACGTGGCTAACCTACCCTCCGGACTGGGACAACTTCGGGAAACTGAGGCTAATCCCGGATAGACGAAGAGGCCTGGAATGGTTCTCCGTCTAAAGGGCATCAGGGCCATGCTTCCTGGTGTCGCCAGAGGATGGGGCCGCGACCGATCAGGTTGTTGGTGAGGTAACGGCTCACCAAGCCTATAACCGGTACGGGCCGTGAGAGCGGGAGCCCGGAGATGGGCACTGAGACAAGGGCCCAGGCCCTACGGGGCGCAGCAGGCGCGAAACCTCTGCAATGC